>VFQN01002532.1_pt1 | contig 27927 bp, 26 predicted proteins | sample 3512371 | NCBI WGS metagenome assembly VFQN01 (sample SAMN10412370, study PRJNA504923) | tailings metagenome | isolation source: Replicate 2 from Balatoc abandoned mine | place: Philippines: Itogon, Benguet | collected 2017-08-28
CGGGGCCGGTGGTCGGCGTCGGAGGTACGCGCCGCACGCCGCCGACGGGGCGGTCAGCCGGTCGGGAGGGTGCGGCTACTCAAGAGAAGTTCCTGGGGCGGCCCTGTCGCCCCCATCTCCGACGAGCCCGCCTGCCAGGCCCAACTCCCCAGCGTGGCCAGGGTAGCCATACCCGCCGCACACGCTGCGCTGACGAGCAACCTCTCAGGACCCCGGGGCAGCTCGTAGTGGACTCGGTTCGGCGGCGGTCCGCCGAGCAGCTCCTTGAAAGGGCCGAAGTAGTACACCAGGGCGCAGAGCCCGGGGGCCAGCACGAACCCCAACCGCACGGGCCGGACGCCCGGGAGCAACCGGCCCGTCGCCGCGAACAGTAGTGCGCTGGAGGCCACAAACGGCACCGCCACGCCCGCCGCGAGGAGCAACTGCCGTTCGGGGGCCGGCGGGCTGACCCAAACGTCACGGTCGGGGTCGCCGACGTACGGGGTGAAGTCGCCGCACACGAACAGTACCGCGGTCCCGGCGAGCGCCAAGCCCGCGGCCGCGCTGATGGACTTCACACCGTTACGTACTTGCGACGCGACGCCCACGCCGTCCTCCGGGGCCGAACAATGAGCTCACCGGCGGGCGAGCGAGCTACCCACGGCAGAAGCCTACTCGACCCGACGGTCAGGTGCAGCGGGGGGGGGCGGCCCGCTCACCTTGTGGGTGAACGGGGGACGAGCAGCGGGTGCCGCTTGCACCACTCCAGGGCCAAGTTCGGCAGCCGGTCTACGTCCGCACAATCCGGTTCCCGGGCCTGCCGGTCTACCCCGCGGCAGTATAACCGCAACTCGGTCACCACTCGCTGGACGAACCCCGCCTCGTCCTCCCCAAGCGTCCCGTCGCAAAGTACCGCGATGACGCGGTCGGCAAGCGCCTCGTAGTAGTCAGGCCGCTCCCTCCAGTTCCCGCCGCCGCTGTTCCCGTACATCCCCGATAGGTCGAGAGTAGCCCACAGGATCTCCCCCTGGACGGTGGCGGGCTCCCCTGTATCGGGCACCAGCCGCGACCAGTAATCCTGGAAGTCACTCCGAAGGGGCCAGGAATCGCGGTTCACCGCAGCATCCCTCCGTGGCCGAACCACTGATTAGTCTGCGCCAGCGCGGCCTATCACTTCCAACCGGTCAGACCGCGCTGGGTGATGCAAGTGAAGCCTGGGCGAACGACTTGCGGCGGCGTGGCGACCGGCGGGCACGCGGCCTATCACGCTAACGCCCCACGCGCCTGGTCACTTCGGGCCGCTGGACCGTCGGTCGGTGAGTCGGCGCCCCGTCCAGCCATCCGGACAACCACGATCGGTCGTGAGCCGATCGTATCGGCCTTGCGTGCGGTCGTCAAACGCCGTCCGGCAGCCGCACCGCCGCGCCGTCGCCGACAACGGTCGTCCAGGTGCGGACGCGCCACGACGTCACGAGACCATTCCGTACATAGGGGTCGGCGCGGGCGAACGCCTCCGCGGCCGCTGGCGAGTCGCCGGTGAACAGCAGCACGGCGCCGTCGATCGGGTCGTCGAGCGCGCCGCCCAGTACCAGCTCGCCGCAGGCGTGCGCTGACCGTGCCAGCGCCAGGTGTTCCGCCCGCAGCGGCGCCCGCCGCTCGGCGTAGTCCGCAACTACTTCGTAGAAAAGTAGATAGTGCATCGGTATCCCTTCTGGCTCGGCCCGCGATTTGCCTTCCCCGGCCCGCCCCCACCGGAACCGGCCATGACCCTCGCCCCGCCCGACCTCGCCATCGTCGCCGCGTACCTCGTCGGCATGACGTTGTTCGGCGTCTGGTTTACGAAGTCGCAGAAGGACCTCCGCACCTACTTCGTCGGCGACCGGAACGTCGGCTGGTTCATGGTGCTGATCTCGATCGTCGCCACCGAGACGAGTGCCGTCACCTTCCTGAGCGTCCCCGGCGTGGCGTTCAACTCGAAGGGCGGGAATCTCACGTTCCTCCAACTCGCGTTCGGGTACGTTGTGGGGCGCGTGCTGGTGGCGTGGGTGTTACTCCCGCAGTACATGAGCGGCGACCTGTTCAGCGCCTACGAGGTGCTGCGGAAGCGGTTCGGCCCCGGCGTGCAGCGCGTCGCCAGCGGGCTGTTCCTGCTGACCCGCACCGTCGCCGACGGCCTCCGGCTGTTCCTCACGGCGCTCCTGCTCCAGTACGTGGACCTGGGTCGGTTCGTCGGTGTCGAGTGGGGCGTGGGGCCGGCGATCGTGACGGTCGGCGTGGTGACGATCGCCTACACGTACCTCGGCGGGATGAAGGCGGTCATCTGGACCGACCTCATTCAATTCGTGATTAAGGTGGCAGGGGCGGCGCTGGCCGGCGTTTTTGTGCTGAAGCTTTTACCGGGCGGGTGGAATACTTTCCTGAGCGCCGGGGCGGAGGCGGGCAAGTTCAAGCTGATCGAGCCGGCGTTCGACGCGGCGGTGGCGTTCAACATCTGGGCGGGGGTGATCGGCGGGGCGGTGTTCTCGATGGCCAGCCACGGCGCCGACCAGTTGATGGTGCAGCGCTACCTGTGCGCCCGCTCGCTGGGCCAGGCTCGGTTGGCGCTGGTGCTCAGCGGGTTCACCGTGCTGGTGCAGTTTCTGCTGTTCCTGCTGGTCGGCGTCGGCATGTTCGTGCTGATGCAGGCCGGGCTGTTCGACGAGGCGGTCGGGCGGAAGCCGGACGAGGTGTTCGGGCTGTTCATCGTGTCGCGGCTGCCGACGGGCGTGGCCGGGGTGCTGGTGGCGGCGGTGCTGGCGGCGGCGATGAGCACGCTGTCGTCGTCGCTCAACAGCTCGGCGAACGCGGTGGTGACGGACTTCTACCGCCCGCTGCGGCCACACCACTCCGAGGGGTGGTACGTGCTCCTGTCCCGCGTGATGACGGCGGGGTGGGGCGTGGCGCAGATGGGCGTGGCCTTCGCGGCGTACCGGCTGAACGAGGACAAGAGCGTCGTCGAGCGCGTGCTGGCGGTCGCCGGGTTCACGACGGGGTTGCTGCTCGGGCTGTTCCTGCTCGGGAGCCTGAAGCGCCCGCCGCGGTCGGGGCCGGCACTGGTCGGTATGCTCTGCGGGTTCGGGGCGGTGCTGGCCGCCTGGTTGCCGTCGGTGGTCGGCGAATCGCCCGCGCCGGTGTTGGCGTGGCCGTGGTTCGCCCCGCTGGGCGCGGGTACGACCGTGCTGGTGGCACTGGTCGTGGACCGATTCTGGCCCGGCACGTCGGTTGCTTAGTTGTGGCGGCATTCGCACCAGGACGCTAATATGCGGGGGAAGGGCACGCCCGACCCCGCTTCGCTTATGGACCACCTTCAGACCGAAGCCCGGAACCCCGCCTCGGCGGGGCTCGACGAACTCTCCGCCTACCAGTTCGTACGGCTCATGGCGGCCGAGGACGGGAAGGTGGCGCCGGCCGTCGAGTCGCAGGCGGCGGCCATCGCCCGGGCGGTCGAGGTGACCGCCGAGCGGATGCGCGCCGGCGGGCGGCTCGTCTACATCGGCGCCGGCACGTCCGGCCGGCTCGGCGTCCTCGACGCCAGCGAGTGTCCGCCCACGTTCAACGCCCCGCCCGGGCTCGTCGTCGGCGTCATCGCCGGCGGCCCGACCGCCCTCACGAAGGCCGTCGAAGGGGCCGAAGACCACCCCGAGACCGGCGCCGCCGCGCTCGCGGCGATCAACCTGTCGGCGAACGACGTGGTGGTCGGCATCGCCACCAGCGGGCGCACGCCGTACGTGATCGGCGCCGTCGAGCACGCCCGCAAGCTCGGCGCGTTCACCGTCGGGCTGTCGTGCAACTCCGACTCGGAACTCATCCCGAAGGTCGACCTCGCCATCACCCCGGTCGTCGGCCCGGAGGTGCTCAGCGGCAGCACCCGCCTGAAGTCCGGCACGGCGACGAAGCTGGTGCTGAACATGATCAGCACCGGGGCGATGGTGCGGCTCGGGAAGACGTTCGGCAACCTGATGGTGGACCTGCGGGCGACGAACGAGAAGCTCCGCTACCGCACCAACCGCATCGTCCGCGAGGCGACCGGCCTCGACCGCGCCGCCGCCGACGACCTGCTGAAGCGCTGCAACGGCGAGCTGAAAACGGCACTGGTGGCGCAGCTCGCCGGCGTGGAGCCGGACCTGGCGCGGAAACGGCTGATCGACGCCAGCGGCCGGGTCCGCGCCGCCGTCGGGATGAACGGCACCAACGGCCACCACAAGTCGCACGAGGAACTGGTTCTCGGGTTCGACGGCGGCGGCACGCGGACGGTGGCGCTGCTGGCGGCCCGCAACGGCACCGGCTGGAAGGTACTGGGCCGCGGCGAGGCCGGCCCGAGCAACCGGCAGGCGGTCGGCACGCCGGCCGCGCTGGCGGCGCTCGAGGCTGCCGCCGACGCCGCGTTCGCGTCATCCGGCCGACCGCGGAAGCCCGTTCGGGCGGCGGTGCTCGGTCTCGCGGGCGCCGGCCGCCCCGAGGACCGCGAGGTCATCCACGGCTGGGCGGCGAAGGCCCACCTGGCGCCCGCCGTGGACGTGATCGAAGACGCCGCACTGCTCTTGGCCGCTGGCACGCCCGACGGCTGGGGCGTGGCGCTCGTGGCGGGCACCGGCTCGATGGCCTACGCCCGCGCCGCCGACGGCCGCACCGCCCGCGCCGGCGGCTGGGGCTACCTGCTCGGCGACGAGGGGAGCGGGTACGCCGTCGCCCTCGCCGGCCTCCGCGCCGCCGCCCGCGCCGCCGACGGCCGCGGCCCGGGCACCGTGCTCACGGACCGGCTACTTGCTGCGTTCGGCCTCGAACGACCGGAGGAACTCGTCGGCGTCGTCTACCGCGGCTGCGACCGCCCCGCCCTCGCGGCGCTCGCTCCGCTCGTCCTCGACGCCGCCGACGCCTGCCCGGTGGCCGCCGAGATCGCGTCCGCCGCCGCCGCCGAACTCGCCGCCGCCGCCGCCGCCGCCGCGCAACAGCTCGGCTACGGCCGGTCGTTCCCGGTGGCGCTGGCCGGCGGGCTGTTCGAGTCCCGCGCCGACTACCGCGCCCGCTTCCTGACGGCCCTCGCCGACCGCGGCCTCACGCCCGAGCCCGTCGCCGTCGTCCGCGAGCCCGCCGAAGGGGCCGTCCGACTCGCGCTCGCGTTGCGGGCGACCGCCTGACTCGCCGGATTTCCACGAGACTTCGCGCCATGCCACGCCCCCTCACCGCGGCGGCGGTCGCCGCCCTGTTCGCGCTCCCGTCCGCCGGCACGCAGCCCGCCACCGCTCCACCGCCGCTGAAGCGCGAGTTCCGCGGCGTGTGGGTCGCCACCGTCGCCAACATCGACTGGCCGACCAAGCCCGGCCTCCCCGCCGCGGCGCAGCGGGCCGAGCTCGTCGCCATCCTCGACAAGGCGGCGGAACTCAAACTCAACGCCGTCATCTTCCAGGTCCGGCCGATGGCCGACGCGCTGTACCAGAGCGACCTGGAGCCGTGGTCCGAGTACCTGACCGGCGAGATCGGGAAGAACCCCGGCTACGACCCGCTGGCGTTCGCGGTGACCGAGGCGCACGCCCGCGGGTTGGAGCTCCACGCCTGGTTCAACCCGTACCGGGCGCGTCACCCGTCCGCCAAGTCCGTCGTCCCGCCGACACACGTGACGAACGCTCGACCCGACCTGGCGCCGAAGTACGGCACGCACCACTGGATGATCCCCACTCACGCCGAAGTTCAGCAGCGATCGCTCGACGTGATCCTCGACGTGGTGAGGCGGTACGACGTGGATGGCGTTCACATCGACGACTACTTCTACCCCTACAAGGAGAAGGACGCCGGCGGGAAGCTCATCGCGTTCCCCGACGACGAGACGTGGGCGGCGTACCAGAAGGGCGGCGGGAAGCTGTCCCGCGACGACTGGCGCCGCGACGCGGTGAACGCGTTCGTCCGCCGGATGTACGAGGGCGTCAAGAAGACGAAGCCGGCGGTGCAGGTCGGCATCAGCCCGTTCGGCATCTGGCGGCCCGGTCACCCCGCGGGCATCGCCGGTCTCGACCAGTACGCCGAACTCTACGCCGACGCCAAGCTCTGGTTCAACGAGGGCTGGGTCGATTACTGGACGCCGCAGCTCTATTGGCCGATCGCCCAGGAGAAGCAGAGCTTCCCGAAGCTCCTGAACTGGTGGGCGGCCGAGAACACGAAGAAGCGGCACCTGTGGCCGGGCCTGTACACCAGCCGGGTGACCGGCGCCGCGAAGGGCTGGCCGGCGAAGGAGGTTGCCGACCAGATCGCGCTGACGCGCGAGACCGGGGCGAACGGCGCCGTCCACTTCAGCATGAAGGCGCTGATGAAGAACACCGGCGGCATCGCCGACGAACTGAAGCGCGTGTACGCCGAGCCGGCGCTGGTGCCGGAGACGCCGTGGGCGGCGCCGAAGGAGGCTCTCGCCCCGCCCCGCGTGACGACGGCCGGCGGGAAGCTGGTCGTGACGCCCGGGGCGGCGGCGCGGTTCGTCGTGGTGCGGAGTGAATCCGACGGCCGCTGGGCGACGAGCGTGACGGCGGCCGGGCGGGAGGTGGTCCTGCCGCGGCCGGCGGCCGGGCGGGTGCTGGTGAGCGTTCAAGACCGGGCCGGGCGGTTGAGCCCGGCGGTCGCGGTGGACCAGTGACGCCGCCTACTTCGCCTTCGGGGCGGCCTTGAGCTCGTCGGCCGTCATCGTCTTAACGTTCCCGTTCTGGAGCAACACGCTCCCTCCCTCCGTCTCGGCCTTCTTCTCGTAGGCCAGGACGGCCGTACCGCCGGTGCCGGCGGCGACGGCCCCCTCCTCGGCCGGCATTGCTCCCCAGACGACGACCACGTCACCAGCCTTCAGCGCCCGCACCCCGACCGGGAACGTCGACTCGTAGGCGGCGAGTTCGGCCGGCGTCGGGGCGGTCTTCTTCCCCTTCGCGGAGTGGGCGGTGACGATCCCTCCGACCTCCCGCAGTTCGTCCGCCCGGGTCGGGTTGCCGTCGCCCGTGGGGGCAGCCGGGGTGCACCCGGTCAGACCGACAGCGAGAGCGATCACGCACGGGGCGACGCGCACGGGGGACATCGGCAGGCTCCTGGGAGTATCGGAAAGCAACCGCCCCCACCCGGGCGGAGCGGGCGGGGGCGGCGGGGTGTCACGGGCGGGGTACTCAGTCGGCGTTGAACGTCTCGCCGCCGGCCCGGCTGCCCATCGCCCGCCAGTTCGGGAGGGCGATCGAGTCGCGGAAGAATCGGACGCTCCCGTCGGCCATGCAGGCGTTGATCCCGCCGGTGTGGTAACTGCTGGCCGCGATGTGCATCGACGTGAACGCGTCGTTCCCGCAGCTGTAGTGCTGGGTGCCGGACGGCACGAGCTTGTTCCAGTTGACCGGGACGGTGTGCGTGAAGACGAAGTTCGACGGCAGGTTCCGGTAATACTGGTGGCCCACGTACTTGATCGAGCTGCTCCAGCTGCTGCCGTCGACGCACATCGGAATGCTCGTCCCGTCGGTCTCGTTGTACCCGCCGTTCCCGGTGGCGATGATGACGGTGATGTTGTCCCGGATGCCCGACCCGGTGGTCGAGTTGGTGTCGCGGGACCGCATCACCTCGGCGAACATCACCGTGTTACTCGTCCCGTCGCTCACCCCGAGGACCGAGATCCCGCGCATCGTCTGGCCGTTGGCCGGATACCGGATCGAGAAGATGCCGTCGAGCGAGCCGTTGCCCCCGCGGTAGTTGGCGTAGGCGCCGAGCGACCCGAAGTAGTTCTGCCGCCCGGCCCCGTTGTACGTCTGGCTGGAGGGGTCGGACGGGCAGAGGAAGACCGGCACGTCCCCGGTCCGGGCGGCCGCGTTCGCGTTCGCCTTGGCGGGGATCGACGCGTCGATCGCGGCGTCGCTGTTCACGTTGTAGTTCATGTCGAACAGGTTGTACTTGTTCGCCTGCTCGAAGTACGGCAGCAGCAGCGCCTGGAGCGGCGCCCCGCTCGACCGGGTGTTGCCGTTAATGACCGTCGTGTGCTGGCTCGGGGGGAGAGTGCCGTTGGTGCTCTCGTAGTTGTGAGCGGCGAGCCCGAACTGCTTGAGGTTGTTCGAGCACTTGGCGCGGGCGGCGGCCTCGCGGACCTTCTGAACCGCGGGCAGCAGGAGGCCGATCAAGATGGCGATGATGGCAATGACGACCAGCAGCTCAATGAGCGTGAACCCGACTCGGCCGCGGCCGCCGACGTGGTGCGACACGGAACACCTCGTTGGAATATGAGAGGGTGCGAGCCCAATTCACTTCTAGCACGTGCCATACCAACCACGAGCCAACCTGTGAGTGTGAGGAAGAGGTGTGGGAGGTGGAGAGAGGCAGACAGCCGAATGTGGTGGAAACTCAACCATACCGAATTCCGGGCACGCAATCGACGTGAAGCCGCCGGCGGGCGTGACCGTGGCGACTCGGTTTCCGCGGAAACACGTCGTTCCAAGAGCCGATTCACACCGGATCTCAGCTGCGATGATCCGCAGAACAGATTCTGTCACTCGCCGGAGCGGTGGGTTCGTGTCGAAGGTATGTCAATATTTCGACGAGTCGTCACGAATCTGTTGAATGTTCGACGCTCGCCCCCGGCTTGCCGAGGCCGAGCTTCCGCATCCGCGAGATGAGCGTCGTCCGCTTGAGCCCGAGCCGCGCCGCCGCCCCCTTCGGCCCGCCGACCACCCCGCCGCACGCGGCGAGCGTCCGGGCGATCAGGTCGCGCTCGGCCTCGCGCAGCGTCGGCTCCCGCGGTGCGGTCGAGGACAATGATGGCGGGGACACGGGCGCGTCGGGGGGTGCGATCAGTTCCGCGAGCGGGACGCGCAACTCCGGCCCGGTTGACAAGATCACCGCCCGCTCGATCAGGTGCTGGAGCTCGCGGACGTTCCCGGGCCACGGGTACGCCGCCAGCGCCGCCAGCGTCGCCTCCGGGAGCGGGTCGTAGGCGCGGCCGAGCCGGCGGGCGAACACGTCGGTGAAGTGCCGCACCAGCTCCGGGACGTCCCCCGGCCGCTCGCGCAGCGGCGGCAGCGGGACCGGGAAGACGTGCAGCCGGTAGAACAGGTCCGACCGGAACTTCCCCTCGGCGACGAGCCTCGACAGGTTGCGGTGCGTCGCCGCCACCAGCCGCACGTTCACCCGGATCGTCTTGCCGCTGCCGAGCCGCTCGAACTCGCGCTCCTGGAGCACACGCAGCAGCTTCGGCTGGAGCTCGGTCGGGATGTCGCCGACCTCGTCGAGGAACAGCGTCCCGCCGTCGGCCAGCTCGAAGCGCCCGATCCGGCGCTCGACGGCGCCGGTGAACGCGCCCTTCTCGTGGCCGAACAGCTCGCTCTCCAGGAGCCCGGTCGGGATGGCGGCGCAGTTCACCTTCACGAACGTGCGGTCGCGCCGCCCGCTGAGCCGGTGGACGGCGCGGGCGATGAGCTCCTTCCCCGTCCCCGTCTCACCGGTGATGAGGACCGTCGAGTCGGTCGGCGCGACGACCTCGACCTGCTCCAGCACCTTCTTCAGCGCCGCCCCGCCGCCGACGATGTCGTCGGTCCGCCGCTCGGTGCGGATCTCCTCTTCGAGGTATCGCTTCTCGGCCGCGAGCCGGGCGTTGGCCTTTTGCAACTCCTGGCGCGTGAGCGCCGCCTCCACCGCGAGTGCCACGAGGCGCCCGACCTGGACGGAGAAGTCCACGTCGCCGGGCGCGGCGGCGACGGGCTCGAAGCTGGCGAACCCCATCGCCCCGAGCCGCCGCCGCGGCGTGGTGAGCGGGACGAAGCACGCCGCCCGCACCCCCTGTCGGGCGAACGCGGCGCGGAGCACCGGGAACCGCCCGTCGGGCGTGGCGACGTCGAGCCAGAGCGGCTCCTGCGCGTCCCACACGACGGCGGTGGGCGACTCGCCGGCGGGGAGTTCGGTAGGCGTGTCGGCGGCGGCGGGCGGCGCCGCGCCGCCGACGGGTTCGAGGAACCCGAGGCGGGCGGAGCGGGTGTCCGGGTCGGTGAGGGCGAAGCTGACGTACCCGCGCGGCAGGTGGCCGCTGAGCGCCGCGGTGAGGTCGCGGAGGAGGTCGCGGAGGTCGGCGTGGGCGGCGACGGCTTGGGCGACGGCGAGCAGGGCGGCGGGCCGCTGGTCGGCCGGCGACCGGACGAACCCGGCGGCGGTGGGGGGCATGCGGAACCCGTGGGGTGGGACGTTACTGGCCCGGGTCGGTCGGGAGCTTGGCGAACAGCTCGGCGAGCGGCACCCGGAACCCCGGGAGCACGTCCCCGCCGTCGAGCGCGCCGGCGGCGTCGATCGTCACCTTCGCGTCCGGGGCGGTGTACACGTCGGCGGCGCGGCGGCGGTGGTCGATGACCCACACCAGCCGGACGCCGCCGCGGAAGTACTCGCCGAGCTTCCGGGCGACCTCCCTCGGGGTGTTCGACCGGCTCAGCACCTCGACGGCGAGGCGTGGAATGGTGCGGGAGATCGGCTCGGCGTTCACCAGCCCGTCGGGCCGGTCGAGCCACGACACGAAGTTCACGTCCGGCCCGCGGACCAGGTCGGGCAGCACCTCGATCAGGTCGTCCGCCCCGGCCAAGTAGCCGAGATTGTGCGCCGCCACGAAATTGCCAAGGACCCGGCTGATCTCCACGGCGAGGTACGATTCCGGATGACCCATTGGCTTCTCCACCAGGGTGCCGTCGATCAGCTCGTACAGCTTGACCTCGTGGAGGCGGATCAGGTCGGCCTTCGTCGCCCGGCCGGGCGGCGGGTCGTAGCAGACGCGGTCCGGCGCGACGCCGCCCAGGTCGTCGAGCAACTCGGCGAGGTTGGCGAACCGCGGCGGGGATTCCACGGGGCTCATGGCGGACGCCTCGTTCGGGGTGTTCTGCTACCATACCCCCACCCCGCCCCGCGGTCCAACCCCGGCGCCCCATGCTCCCGGCCGACGTGCTCCGCCAGGTCCGACGGCTCCACCTGCGGGCGCGGCGGGCCGTCCAGACCGTCCTCGGCGGCGAGTACCGGTCGGCGTTCAAGGGGGCCGGGCTGTCGTTCGAGGAGGTCCGCGCGTACCAGCCCGGCGACGACGTGCGGACCATCGACTGGAACGTCACCGCCCGCACCGGCCAGCCGTTCATCAAGCGGTTCGTCGAGGAGCGCGAGCTGACGCTGCTGCTCGTCGTGGACGTGTCCGGCAGCCAGCGGTTCGGCACCGGGTCGACGACCAAGCGCGCCGCCGCCGCCGAGCTCGCGGCGCTGCTGTCGCTCGCCGCCGCGGGGAACAACGACCGCGTCGGGCTGGTGGCGTTCAGCACGCAGGTCGAGCGCTTCGTCCGCCCCGACAAGGGGCCGCGGCACGTCCTGCGGCTCTTGCGCGACATCCTGGCGTTCGAGCCGGAGCACAAGGGGACGGACCTCGCCGCGGCGCTCGACTTCGTGAACAAGGTGCAGCGGCGGCGGGCGGTCGTGTTCCTGCTCAGCGACTTCCTCGGCGGCGGGTACGAGCGGGCCTTCCGCCGCGCGGCCCGCAAGCACGACCTCGTCGCGGTGCGCACGTCCGACCCGCGCGAGCGGGCGTGGCCGGTGGCCGGGCTGGTGCGGCTCGAGGACGCCGAGACGGGGCGGCAGCTCGTCATCGACTCCGGGACCCGCCGCTTCCGCGAGGGGTTCGCGGCGCGGGCGGCGGCGCGGGACGCGGCGTTCCTGAAGCTCGCCCGCGGGGCCGGCGCCGACGTGATCGAGGCCGGCACCGACGGCCGCCACTTCGACGCGCTGCTCGGGTTCTTCCGCGCCCGCGACCGCCGCCGCCGCGGGGGACACTGACGTGGAAGGGGGTGGGCGATGCTGCCGGTTCCGCGGCTCGGCGGCTTCGGATTCATTCTCGAACCGCTGGTCGAGCCGTACCGCGAGCTGCTCCGGGCCGCGGCCGATGACCCTCGCATCTGGGAGTTTACCCTTACCCGGGCGGACGGGGCCGGGTTCGACCCGTGGTTCGACGCTGCCCTGACCGAGACGGCGGCCGGGCGGCGGTTCGCCTTCGCCGTCCGCCGGGCCGACGGGGAAGTGCTCGGCAGCACCAGCTACCTCGACCTCGGCACCGGCCACCCACGGCTGGAGATCGGTTCGACGTGGTACCGCCCCGCCGCGTGGGGTACGTCCGTGAACCCGGCGTGCAAACTCCTCCTTCTGGCCTGGGCCTTTGAAGTGTTCAGCGTGAACCGGGTGGCGCTCGTCACCGACGCGCTCAACCTCCGCTCGCAGGCGGCCATCGCCAAACTCGGCGCCGCGCGCGAGGGCGTGCTGCGGGCGCACATGCTGGCGCAGGGCGGGCGGGTCCGCGACACGGTCGTCTTCAGCATCGTCGCCGCGGAGTGGCCCGCCGTCCGGGCCGCCCTCCTCGCCCGCCTCGCCCCGGTGCCGCCATGACCGCGCTCGTCCTCCCGCTCCTGCTCGCGCAGCCGGCCGGCGTCGTGCCCCAAGCGGCCGTCGCGCCGGACGTGCTCTGGCTCTCGGACACCGCCCGCCTCACGCTCACGGTCGAGGGGCCGGCGCCGCTGCGCGTCGAACTCCCGGACCGGCCCGAACTCCTCCTCGACGCTTCCAGCCGGCTGGCGTGGAAGATTTACCAGCCGTCGCCGCCCGCAGTCGCGCCGCTCGACGGCGGCCGCGAGCGGTGGACGCAGACGTACCGCCTCGCGCCGTTCCTGCCCGGGAAGGACGTGCCGATCGGGTTCGACCCGATCAAGGTGCGCGCCGGCGGCGACGCGGTCGCGCAGGACGTGACGTTCCCGGCGGTCCGGGCCGAGGTGAAGACGACGGTCACAACCCCGACGCTCGACGGCGTCGAGGTCCGCGGGATCGAGGAGCTGCCGCCAATCCCACCCCCGCCACCGGAGCCGGTCGGGTGGAAGCTGGCGGCGGCCCTCGGGACGGTGTTCGCCGTGGGCGTGGTAGTCGGGCTGGTGCGGCGGCGGTGGGCGAAGCCGCCGGCCCCGCCGCCGGCGGTGCGGGCGTGGGCCGAGCTCGACCGGGCCGCGGGGCAACCGCCGGGGCCGGCGGTCGAGCGCGTCGCGGCGGCGCTGCGCGACTACGCCGCCCGCCGGTTCGGCGTGCCGGCGCCGCAACTCACCACCGCGGAACTGGCCGCCGCCCCCTGGCCCGACGGCACCCCGCCGGATAGTGTGGTTGCCTTCGCGGACGTGCTCGCCGATTGCGACCGGGCGAAGTTCGCCCCCGACCCACCGATGGCCGCGGCCGCCGCGGAGCTGATCGCCCGGGCACGCGACTGGATCACGACGGCGGAGGCGCGGGCCGCGCCGTGACGAGCTTCTCGACCGCGGCCGCGAACCCGGCCGGGTCGTGGACCCCGGACAGCCGGACGGTGCGCCCGGTCCGGTCCCGCAGCACGACCCAACCGACCCCGAGCCGTCGGCCGAGCCACCTCGTGCCGGCCCGGACCTCGACGAGGTCGGCGAACCAGACCGGCGGCTCCGGCCGGGCGAACGGCCCCCAGTCCACCAGCACCGCCCGGTCGGTGAGGCGGTACGTCCGCACCACCGACCGGTACGCCGCGAGCCCGAGCACGGTCGGCCAAACGGCCAGGACGGAGGCGTAGACGGCGAGGGTCGCGAGCCGGTCGGGGAGGGTGGTCACGTCGTCCGCGACGGCCCACCGGCCGGCGAGCAGGGTGGCGCTGAGGGCCACCGCGGCCGTCGCGGCCGGGACCGCCGCCCGCGGGTCGTACCCGCGCCACCCCCGGTCTTCGAGTTCCCGCGCCAGTCGCATCCACACTCCTCGGTTCGTCCACGGTTCGCCCCGAACAATCGCTAGCCTGTCAGGTTGATCGCACACGACCGGAAAAATCGTTACGATATCACTTGTCGGGCCGCCCGCGTGACCTAAAGATACATACTGCCGTGTGAATCAGTGCGGTCCACGTCCTTCCTTTTTACCGCCGGGACGGTTCCATGAACTACCTCGCCCTCCGCCGTCAGGCGCTCCTCCGCAACCTTAAGGCCGGCGGCCGCCCGTCCGACGCCATTCTGGTCACGCACCCGGCCAACGTCACCTACCTGACCGGGTTCACCGGCGACTCGAGCTACCTCGTCCTGAGCGCGAAGGTCGCGGTCCTCGTCACCGACACGCGGTTCGAGGAACAGGCCCGGGAGGACTGCCCGGAGCTCGGCAAGGACGACGGGCTCGACCTGCACGTTCGCAGGCACGACGCCACCACCACCGAGGCCGCGGCCGGGGTGCTGGCGAAGGCCGGGGCGAGGGCCGTCGCCGTCGAGGCGAACCGGCTGACCGTCGCCGAGCTGGAGGCTCTCCAGGGGCTGGCGCCGAAGGCCGAGTTCGTGCCGGTCGCCGGGCCGGTCGAGGCGCTGCGGGTGTCGAAGGACCCGGGCGAGGTCGAGAAGATCAAGGCCGCGATCAAGGTGGCCGAGCGGGCGTTCAAGATGTTCGTCGCCACCATCGCCGAGACGGACACCGAGAAGGAGATGGTGGACTCGCTCGAACTCTACGTCCGCCGGTGCGGGGCGAAGGGCACGTCGTTCCCGCCGATCGTCGCGGTCGGCGAGCGCGGCGCCCTGCCGCACGCCCCGCCCACCAACCAGCCCCTCTCGGAGGGGAGCAAGCTGCTCGTCGACTGGGGCGCCGACCTGGTCTACAAGTCGGACATCACCCGGGTGGTCCGCAACCCGTACGGCACGATGCTGCTCCGCCGGAACAAGGCCGAGCGGACCAAGCACCACCTGGAGAAGGTGTACGGGGCCGTCCTCGCCGCCCAGGACGCGGCCATCGCCGCCCTGCGGCACGGGGCCGCGGCGAAGGACGTGGACGCGGCCGCCCGCAAGTCGCTGACCGCCGCCGGGTACGGCGAGTACTTCACCCACGGCCTCGGCCACGGCATCGGCCTGGAGATCCACGAGGCGCCGCGCATCCGGGCCAACTCGGCCGACGTCCTGGAGGCCGGGATGGTGGTGACGCTCGAGCCGGCGGTGTACATCCCCGGCTGGGGCGGGATTCGGATCGAGGACGACTTCCTCGTCACCCGCGACGGCTGCCAGCGGCTGACGACGCTCCCGCGCGAGCTCGAGGCGGCCCCGCCGACCGATTGAAGCCAGTGGGGTGGGGAGAGGGGAGTGGGGGCGAGACCGCGGGGTCTTTCCTCCCCACTCCCCTCTCCTCATTTCCCACGTATTCACGTAAAACACCCCATCTCTGCCCCGGCACCGGCCGGTTCGCCTGACGAGGGTCCGCAGTGGCCGACGACAAACGGGACGCACCCCGGCCGTTCGACGTGAAGACGGTCGAGTACCTGCTCCGGCTGATGTCGGACCACGAGCTGAGCGAGATCGACCTGAAGGAGGGCGACCAGCGCATCCGCCTCCGCAAGGGGGGCGACGCCCCCGTCGTGGTCGCCGCACCGGTCGCACACGCCCCACAGCACCACGCCGCGGCGGCGGCCCCTGCCGCCAGCCCGCCGCCGCCCGCCGCCTCGGCGGCGCCGGCCGGGAAGAAGCTGCTGGAGATCAAGTCGGAGCTGATCGGCACGTTCTACACCAAGCCGGCCCCGGACAAGCCGGAGTTCGTCAAGGTCGGCACCCGCGTCACGCCGGACACGACCGTCTGCATCGTCATGGCGATGAAGGTGAACAACGAGATCAAGGCCGGGGTGAGCGGCACCGTCACCGAGGTCGTCGCCAAGAACGAGGACTTCGTGGACTTCAACAGCGTCCTGTTCCGGGTCGATCCGGGCTGACCGGTATATGGCGGCCGGCTCGCCGGCCGTGCCGGGACGCACACGAGCACGGCCGGCGAGCCGGCCGCTGTATACCGACCAAGGGCACCCCCTCTCATGTTCCGCAAGGTTCTCGTCGCCAACCGCGGGGAAATCGCCCTGCGGGTGATCCGCGCCTGCCGCGACCTCGGGATCGAGGTCGCCGTCGTCTACTCTGAGGCCGACAAGGACGCCCCGTACCTCAAGCTCGCCGACCAGGCGGTGTGCATCGGCCCGGCCGTCGCCACCGAGAGCTACCTGAAGATGCCGCGGATCATCGCCGCGGCCGAGGGCGTGGACGCCGACGCCATCCACCCCGGGTTCGGGTTCCTCAGCGAGAACAGCAAGTTCGCCCAGATGTGCCGGGACAACGGGTTCGAGTTCATCGGCCCGTCCGCCGACGCCATGCGGAAGGTCGGCGACAAGGCCAGCTCGAAGGAGGTCGCCAAGGCGGCCGGCGTCCCCACCGTGCCGGGCAGCGACGGGCTCGTCGAGACCGAGAAGGAGGCGCTGGCGTTCGCCCAGAAGGTCGGCTACCCGGTCCTCATCAAGGCGTCGGCCGGCGGCGGCGGGAAGGGGATGCGGCAGGCGTGGGACGACGCCGGGCTCGTCACCGGGTTCACCGCCGCCCGCACCGAGGCCGAGGCGGCGTTCAAGGACGGCAGCGTCTTCCTCGAAAAGTACCTCGACCGCCCGCGGCACGTCGAGGTGCAGCTGCTCGGCGACAAGTATGGCAACGTCGTTCACCTGTTCGAGCGAGACTGCTCGCTCCAGCGCCGGCACCAGAAGCTGGTCGAGGAGTCGCCCGCGCCGAACCTGCCCGAGAAGGTCCGTCTCGCCATCTGTGAGTCGGCGGTCCGGCTGGCGAAGACCGCCGGGTACTACTCGGCCGGTACGTGTGAGTTCCTGGTGGACCAGGACCACAACTTCTACTTCATCGAGGTCAACGCCCGCATCCAGGTCGAGCACCCGGTCACCGAGCTCGTCACCGGCGTGGACCTGATCCGCGAGCAGATCCGCGTCGCGGCCGGCGAGCCGCTGCCGTTCACGCAGAAGGACATCGTCCACCGCGGGGCGGCGATCGAGGTGCGGATCAACGCCGAGAACGTGGCCCGCGACTTCGCCCCCAGCCCCGGGACGATCACCACCTGGCGGCCGCCCGGCGGCCCGGGGGTGCGGCTCGACACGCACGTCGTCGCCGGCTACCGGGTGCCGCCGAACTACGACTCGATGGTGGCGAAGCTACTCGTCCACCAGCCGACGCGCGCCGAGGCGTTCGCGGTGATGCGGCGGGCGCTGCGCGAGTTCGTGGTGGAGGGCATCTTCACCACCATCCCGATCCACCAGCGCATCTTCGACTGCCCCGAGTTCATTGAGGGGAAAGTCGACACGACGTTCATCGAGCGCGAGTTCCTGAAGCGCGGCGCGAAGTAGCGTGTCACCGGTCGTCGGCGGACGCTCCCGAGTCGGTGACCGTCCCCTCCGGCGGGCAGCCGGCGTCGAGGTAGCCTTGCAGGATGAGCTGCGCCGCCACCCGGTCGCGGCGCTCCTTGCGCTGCTTCGGGTTCAGCTTCGCGGCTCGCAGGAAGTCCTCCGCCGCGGCCGTCGTACACCGCTCGTCCCAGAACACGACCGGCAACCCCGTCGCCCCCGTCAGCCACGCGCCGAACGCCCGCGCCTCCTTCGCCTTGATCCCCTCCTCGCCGCCGGTGTGCAGCGGCAGGCCGACGACCAGCCCGACCACGCGCTCGGCCGCGACGAGCCGCGCGAAGTGCGCCGCATCCGCCGTCGGGCCGCGGACCGTGTACGTGTCGAGCGGCGACGCGACGAGGCGGTCCGGGTCGGACACCGCGAGCCCGACGCGCACGGTCCCGTAGTCGAACCCGAGCAGGCGACCGGCCGGAGCAGCACTCACAGGAACCGCCCCAGGCCCTTCGCCTTGATCGCGTCCACGAGCTTCTTCACCTCGCCCTCGCGGTCCTTCGTGGCGACCAGCGTCGCGTCGCCGTTCTGGATGATGATGAGGTCCGACACGCCGAGCGTGCCGACGAGGTGGTCGCCGTCGGAGACGACGACGCAGCCGGCCGTGTCCACGCCGACGTGGAGCCCCTGCACGGTGTTGCGGGCGGCGTCCTGCGGGTTGCGGCGCTCCAGGGCGAGCCAGCTCCCCACGTCGTCCCACTGGTACGGGGCGTGGAGCACCAATACCTTCCCCGCCTTCCCCGCCTCCTGCATCACCGCGTAGTCGATGCTCACCCGCTCGGCGGTCTCGTACTCCGTCCGGAACGTCTGGTCGAACTGCGGCGTGCCCCAATAATCGGCAATGCGGGCAACCGTGTCGAATAGCGTCGGTTTGTTCTTCTTCAATTCGCCGAGGACGGCGCCGGGCTTCCACACGAAGATGCCGGCGTTCCACAGGTGCCGGCCGCCGGCGACGTACCGCTCGGCGGTCTCCTCGTCCGGCTTCTCGACGAACGCCGCCACCTTCGACGCCTGCACCCCTTGCCGCGTGCCGGTGCTGCCGGCGAGCTCGATGTAGCCGTAGCCGGTGGACGGGTACGTCGGCGGGATGCCGAACGTGAGGAGGCAGTCCGGGTGCTCGTTGGCGAGTTGCTCGGCGGCGTGGACGGCGCGGTGGAACTCGGCGACCGGCTCGATGACGTGGTCGGCCGGCATCACGATGATCGTGGCGTCCGGGTCTTCTTTCGCAATGACCGCGGCGCCCAGGCCGACGCACGCGGCGGTGTCGCGGCGGGCGGGTTCGCCGATGACGTGGCTCGCCGGCAGTTCGGGGAGCTGCGCCGCGGTGTCGGCGCGGTAGGCGTCGCCGGTGAGCACCCAGGTGCGCTCGGGCGACACCTGCGCGGCGATGCGATCGACCGTCTCCTGGAGCAGGGTGCGGTCGCCGGCGAAGGAGAGGAACTGCTTCGGCCGCCGGTCGCGGCTGCGCGGCCAGAACCGCGTGCCGCCGCCGCCGGCCATGATCATCGCGTGGAGCATCGGGAGCGGGTTCCTGCGCGGGAAGGACGGGGTCTGTTGTAGGTCGGGTCGAGTCTTCGAGACCCGACGCGGCGGCACAATCGGCGAACGACGGGGGGCAGGGACGCAACCCCACGCCGGTTCGGGTTCCACGCACTCGGGGGACGCACCCGCGCCCCGCGTCGGGCCTCGAAGACTCGACCCGACCTACGAAAGCAGCGTCGGTCCCGCGACCCGCGTCCCCGCCGGCAGACCCGCCTTCAGCTCCGCCGCGTCCAGCGCTAGGAGCGGCGACACCTCGACCGGGTGGCCGTGCGTCGGCACGCCCGCCGCTTCCAGCCAGCTGGCGTGCAGCGCGGAGATCGCCGCGCGCACGGTCTCGGGCGAGTCCGGGCCGGTGCCGTTCTTCAGCGGCGCGAACTCCTCGGCCCGCGGCGTCTCGACCGCCAGCCAGCGGTCGGCCATCGGCAGGGCGTCGAATACGAACAGCTCGAACTTCAAGGCGTTCACTTCCGCGGGTTCCACGGCGCGGTTCGCGGCCGGGTCGTAGAACGGCACCTTCTTCCGCGCCAGGTGGTACGCCAGCCCGGTGCCGCGGGCGGTCACGCGCTCCAGGAACGGCACCGAGAACAGGTGGATCGCCGGGCTCCCGGCGCGGAACGTCAGCTTGCCGTCGGCGTCGCGCTCGGCGGCCATCGCGTCGGGCAGGTCCGAATACTCGATGATCCCGCAGCGCCCGTCAACCGTCGCCAGGATGCCGACCTTCTCCCCCGGCCGCTCCTTCGCCACCACCTTCGACGACGCCTCCGCGTCCGCCGCGATGTGGCGGCCGACAAAGCCCGGGTCGCACACCTTCACGAGCGGGTTGTCCACCTGGAAGTAGAAGACGTGTTTCACGCCGCGCGCCTTGAGGTCGGCGAGGAGGCCGGTCTCGGCGAGTGCCGTGAGCGTGCCGCCGTGCCCGTTCGGGCTCTGAAACAGCTTGCCGGGGCGCTCCAGGAGCAGCTTGCCGGTCGCCAGATCGACCGCCGGCATCGTGCCCTGCTGGAAGAAGAACACGTCGGCTTCCGCGAGGCCGAAGAACCGCTCCTCGCGGAAGTTCGCCTCCGTCTCGTCGTGCGTCGCGGGGCTGGTCATCACCAGGAGCGGCACCGGCTTGCCGTAGCGGCGCGACAGCGCCAGCACCTTCTCGGCGTGGACGCAGAACAGCGTCGCGCCGCTGACCGGGCCGACGGGGAACATACCCTTGGGCCGGTCGGAGCCGAGGCGCGTCCCCTGCCCGCCAGCGACGACGAGCGCCGCCACCTCGCCGCGCCGCAGCGCGTCCTCGCCGCGGGCGGTGTCGGCGGCGCTCGCCCGGGCCGGCTGGATGGGGACGGGGGCGATGCGCTCGCGCGGCGGGAGGACGGTGTGCGGCTCGTCCTTGCGCTTGTAGAGCGCGTCGAGCTCGCCGAGGTCGAGGCCGGCGAGCTGGGCGACGAGCGCGGCGCGGTCGGCGGCGGGGAGCGCGGCCCACCCGGCGACGACGTGCTGCTGGCCGTGGGCCGTGAGGCGGTGGAGGAGCTCGGGCGGGACACGGGTCATCAGCGTCTTCCGTAGGCGGGGCGAGTCTTCGAGGTCCGACGCGTGCGCCAGACACGACCGATGTCAGACGGGAGCGGGAACCCGCGTGGGTTCCCGCACGTGGTTCGAGTCGTTCCCGTCAGGTGCCCCGCGCCGGGCCTCGCGGACTCGACCCGACCGACTGATCCGTCGATCGCTCGGTGTCGAGTCGTCGAACAATCTTGTCCGTATTAGAAATTTGGTCCAACTTGGTGCGGTTTCGGCATTCCTTCCGACTTCGCCCCCAGCCAGTATTCCAGAAGTTGCATCCCACGAACGGGTTGCGCCATTGCGGCCGGCACCGGAGCCCCGTTCTTTTTGGTCCAACGTGGGTTTTTGACGACCGAACGGCTCCAACGGTGCATCCGGGCGGTCGACGGGCCAGTTTCTGTTTCGAGTCATCGGTCTCGCCCGGTTCAATCCGCGCTTGGGTCTGCGGTCAGTCTTCGGACGGCCCGGCATGCCCGGACCATCCCGCATCTCACAGTCTGGCACCGGCTGTTGCCTGCCCGGCGGGACGGTCGGGAGGACGTCGATCGGCAGACGGACCACTCCGGGAGCGGCGTCAGAACCGGAACGCCAGCCCGTCGTAGCCGAGCGCCACGCCGGGCGGGAGCGTCGGCGTGATGGCGTCGTGGTCCATCGTGTGCGCCATGTGCGTCAGGTACGCCTGCCGCGGCCTCACCCGGGCGATCACGTCCAACGCCTGCTCCAGGCTGAAGTGCGACGGGTGCGGCTTCCCCGGCCGCAGCGCGCCGAGGATCAGCACGTCGAGCCCCTCCAGCAGCGGCCAACTCCGGTCCGGGACGCCGCTCACGTCGGTGCAGTAGGCCACGTCGCCGATGCGGAAGCCGTAGACGTGGAACCGGCCGTGGGTGAACGGGATGGGCGTCACCGTCTCGCCGAGCACCTCGAACGGGCGGTCGTCGATGCGGTGGAACTCGAGCCGCGGCAGCACGCCGGCGGGGAGGTCGTCGTTCCCCGGGTGGAAGGCGTAGGCGAACGCGCGGCGGATCACCTCCTCGGTGTCGGCGGCGCAGTAGATCGGCAGCGGGCCGCCGAGGAGCATCGGGAACAGCCGGACGTCGTCGAGGCCGAATAAGTGGTCGGCGTGGTAGTGCGTGTAGAGGACGGAGTGGACGAGCCGCACCCCGGCACGGACGAGTTGCAGCCGGAGCTCGGGCGTGGTGTCGACGAGGATGGTGCCGCCCGGCGCCTCGACGAGGACCGAGCTCCGGTAGCGGTGGTTCTTCGGGTTGGGCGAGCGGCAGACGTGGCAGTCGCAGCCGATCATCGGCACGCCGACGGACGTCCCGGTGCCGAGGAAGGTGAACGTACGCGCCCCACTCATGGGGGAATTATAGGGCTCGCCGCCACCGGACCCCGGTAATGACCAAGGACCAATGACCCACCAATGACCAAGGAAGACACCGCTCGTCTTCCTTGGTCATTGGTGGGTCATTGGTCCTTGGTCATTACCCGGCCGCCGGGGCTATCGCCCCCAGTGCTCGGCGGGCGCGCCGTACCTGTCCCGCGGGTCGGACGGGGCGTGTTGGGCCAGTTCGACCGGCTTGTACCCGCCGGTGGCGGCGAAGTACAGGATCAGGAGCAGGAACCCGACGGCGAGCGCCGCCGGCACCGCGGCGGTGTACATCAGCGCCGTCTTCGCCCCGTACTTCCGCGCCTCCTCCAGCGGCCCCTTGTCGGTGGCGTAGTTCGGCCGCCCCTCCTTCTCCCACCACGCCATCAGGGTGGTCAGGTTCTCCTTCAGTTTCGGCTCGACCAGCCTCCCCTCCGCCTCGACCCGGGCCATCGTCTTCAGGTCGGACTCGAGCGTCGTCAGGGCGTCCGGCTTGCGGTTCCCCTTGTCGTCGTGCCCGGCGGCGTAGTCGTCGAACACCTTGAGCTTGGCGTTGTCGAGCCCGGCCACCTTCGGCGCCTGTTCCGGCGCCAGGTCGGTGACGAGCGGGAACCCGGACGGCTCCGGCGCCTTGTACCGGTCGTAGGTCGCCGGCGACGTGGCCTTGATCTTCTCGACCGCGAAGTAGTCCTGCTTGTAGCCGATGCCCGGGCTGCCGAGCAGCCCGGCCGCGAGCATCCCGGTGCCGCCGCTGAGCCCGAGCGCCAGCGCCCCGCCCTTCGGGAACCGCTCCGAGATCACGCCCAAAAGCGTCGGCCAGTAGAACGTCTTGCCGATCCCGTACACGGTCACCGCGGCGACCCACGGCCACACCCCGTCGGTGAACGGCATGCCGAGCATGTACAGCCCGGCGGTGCCGAGCACGGCGCTGACGAAGAGCAATCCGATCGGGTTGATCTTGTGGACGATCGGCCCGGCGAAGAACCGCAGGGTGAACATCAGCAGGTTGGTCCAGATGAACGCCATCAGGGCGGTGTTCTGGTTGTCCAGCACCCGCTCGGTGATGTTCGTGATCCAGCTGTCGGTGCCGAGCTCGACGTACCCGACCAGCGCGTGCATCACGTACAGGAACAGGATGAGCAGGCTGCCGAACGCGAACCGCGTGGCCACCACGTACCCGGCCCACACGACGCCGGCCGCCGCCCACCCGACCCACTGCGGGATGTCCAGCCCGGTCGTCGTGCCGACCAGCGGCAGGATCTGCGTGTTCAGCGTCAGCCCGAACAGGCCGACCGCGGCCGCCACGCCGACCATGCCGATGGTCCCCATCTGGTCGGCCATCGACACGCCGGCGGCGTCGGCCTCGGACCGCGGGAAGGGGCGGTTGAACATGAGCAGCCCGTAGGCCAGCACCGGGACCAGGAACACGCCGAGCTTGTACTCCCAGCGGATCGTCTCGCCCGAGTGGTTGAACCCGAGCAGGATCACGGCGCCGAGGATGAGCCCGAGCGGCCAGCCGGCGTGGAGGATGTTCAGCCAGTGCGTCTTGTTCCGCGGGAAGAGGGTGGCGGTGAGCGGGTTGATGACCGCCTCGCACGTGCCGTTGCCGAGGGCGAACAGCCACATCCCGAGGTTCAGGCAGGTGAACGCGGCCGTCTTGCCGTAGGCGTTGTAGACCGGCGTGGCGGCGAACGTGAGCACCGCCGACGAGGCGTGGAACAGGAACGCGACGAGCATGAGCTTGCCGTACCCGAACCGGTCGGCGAGGAAGCTGAAGAAGATGATGGCGAGCCCGAAGCCCCACAGCCCGCCGCCGTTGATGGTGCCGAGCTCGGCCTGCGTGAAGCCGAACTGCTGGCCCCAGTCCTTCACGATCGCCCCGCGGACGGAGAACCCGATGCCGGCGGCGATGAGGGTGGCGAAGCTGGCCCAGAACAGGATCTTCTCGTTCAGCCCCGGCGATGCCGGGCGGGACGTGCCGTTCACGAAACGACTCCGTGGGAGGGGCGCGGGGTCGGCCCGCGACAAAGCGGCGAGTCTAACAGGCGGTGTCCGAGAGTGTCTACGGAAAACGCGGCGGCGTGGCGAGTTCGGGCGAACCGGTCGCGCCGGTTCTGCGGGCGACTCGCACCCCCGCCCCCGCCCCGCCGCGCCGGAATCCCTCCAGCCCCACGCCCGGGCGGCCGATGAACGGAGGGTGTCGCGGCGCGTTCCGGCCCGCGGCCTGGTCGGCAGGGGGCGCGGGTGCCACGGGAACTCAACGTCCTGGCGCTGTTCAAGGGCGACGAGCGGTACTTCTTCGTCTATGACGACGAGAGCCGCGACGCCCTGGTGGACGACGTCCGCCACAAGGCCGCCGACCCGGCCGAGGCGCTGACCTGGTTCGACGCCGCGGTCCTCACCGAGCGCGTCCGCAACCCGGCCCCGGCCGAGCTCTCGGCGCACCCCGACCTCGACTGATACGATCCGCACGGACGCGACACCCTCGCCCGGGGCGGACCAGACTTGACGCTCGAAGCCGGCCTCGCCGAGTTCCTGACGCACCTCGCCCTTGAGCGCAACGCTTCCGACAAGACGGTCAAGTCGTACCGCGAAGACCTCACCCAGGCGCTCCAGTTCGCCCGCGAGCGGATCGGTAAGGGCTCGGTCGCGCCGGCGGACTGGAGCACGCGCCTCATCCGGGCGTTCGTCGCGTGGCTCCACGAGCAGCAGTACTCGAAGGCGACGATCGCCCGCCGGCTGGCGGCGGTGCGGTCGTTCGGGAAGTTCCTGTGCCGGCAGGGCGTGCTCGCGCAGAACCCCGCCCTCGCCCTGCGCGGGCCGCGGCAGGAGAAGAAGCTCCCCCACTTTCTGACCGTGCCGGACGTGCAGAAACTGCTCGCCGCGCCCGATCCGTCGGGCTGGGCCGGTTCCCGGGATCGCGCCCTTCTTGAGACGCTCTACTCTGCTGGTCTGCGCGTCAGCGAACTGGTTGGCCTCGACCTGGCCGACGCCGACCTGAATGATGGCGTGGTTGTCGTCCGCGGCAAGGGCAAGAAGGAACGGCTCGCCCTTCTGGGTCCGGCCGCGATATCCGCTTTGAACGCCTGGCTCCCGGAGCGGGCGGCGCTATTGTCACGGGCCGGGGCGGACTCCCCGGCGGTCTTCCTCAACAAGGACGGCGGTCGGCTGACGGCGCGGAGCGTCGGGCGGTTGCTCGCCGGATACCTGCAACTGGCCGGGCTCGACCCGCGGACCAGCCCGCACACCCTCCGGCACAGTTTCGCCACGCACCTTCTGGACGCGGGGGCGGACATCCGCGGGGTGCAGGAGCTGCTCGGGCACAAGAGCCTGAACACCACGCAGGTGTACACGCACGTGACCACGCAGCGCCTCCAGGACAGCTACCGGAAGGCGCACCCGCGCGCGGAGTGACCCGCCCCGGTTGTAGGCGGCGCCGGGTGCCTCGGGGTGAGCCGCGGGCTCACCACCCTCCCCCCTTGAGGGGGAGGGTCGCCGCGCTTCGCGGCGGGGAGGGGGTGCACCACCTGACGCGGAGTTAGCGGGGTCAATCGCCCCAGTCCCCGTCGCAGGTGGTGCCCCCCTCCCCAACCCTCCCCCTCAAGGGGGGAGGGGGCCGGCCGCGGAGCGGCCGGATGAAGGCGACCCCATCGGTTCGTACCACTCCCCCGCGTGGGGGAACCCGATAACTCGAAACGCCCGGTTCTACCGCACCACGACCGACATTCAGGGAACCCGACATGCACCCCCGTCTCGTCGCGGCCCCGGTCGCCCTGTTCCTGCTCGTCGCCCTCCTCCCGCGGCCCGGGTTCGCCCAGCCGCCGGCGGCCGGCATGGCGTGGCGCACCGACTACAACACGGCCCGCAAGGAGGCCGCCGACCGCGGCCTCCCGCTCCTCATCGTCGTCGGCACCGAGGACTGCTTTTATTGCCGCAAGCTCGACGCCAGTACGTTCAAAAATCCCGCCGTCACGCAGCTGGCGGCCAACGGCTTCATCCCACTGAAGATCGACGCGCACCGCGACTCGGCGCTGGCGAAGGCGCTGCGGGTGCATGTGTACCCGACGAGCGTGCTCGCCGGCGCCGACGGGAAGATCCACGCCTTCATCGAGGGGTATCTCGAACCCGATCGCTACGCGGAGCACATGCGCCGCGCCGCGACGACCGCGGCGACCGCCGACTGGATGGCCCGCGACTTCAACGAGGCCGGCAAGGCGGTCGGCGCCGGCGACTACCCGCGGGCCGTGTCGCTGCTCCGCGGCGTGGTGAAGGACGCCGGCGAGCGGCCGGTCGGCGCGAAGGCCCGCGAGGTACTGAGCGGCATCGAGCAGCAGGCGGCGGGCCGGCTGGCGAAGGCCCGCGACCTGGAGACGAAGGGCGCCACGCCCGAGGCGATGGACGAGCTCGCCAACCTGATGAAGACGTTTTCCGGGACGCAGGCCGCGGCCGACGCCGCCGGGATGCTCGCCGGCCTCGCCGACCGCCCGGAGACGCGCGAGAACCAACGCACCCGCCTCAGCCGCGATCTGCTCGCGACGGCCCGCGACGACTTCCGCGCCGGCCGCTACCACGACTGCCTCCAGCGCTGCGACCAGCTGACGACGGCGTTCGCCGACCGCCCCGAGGCGCGCGAGGCCACCAGTCTCGCCGCCGACGTCCGCGACAACCCGGACCGGCTGGCGGTGGCGTGCGAACAGATGAACGAGAAGACGGCGACGATGTACCTGGCGCTGGCCGAGAGCTGGCAGCGCCGCGGGAACACGCGCGAGGCGACGGCGTGCCTGGAGCGGGTGACGCGCCTCGCGCCGGGCACGCGGCTGGCCGAGGCGGCGCAGACGCGGCTGGCCTCACTCCAGGGCCGCGAGCCGGCCAGCGCCGCAGGGTTCCAGCGGCCGTAGTGGTGCGTCGATCGCCCGGTGTCAGGTCCGGGCGAACGGCCGGCCTGCGGGATGACCCGGGCCGGGTCATCCCGCAGGCCGGCCGCCGCCCCCGCCCCGCCCAACTCGCCGGCCGCGGCCCGGTATCGCCGCACGGCACGGTCGCCGCTATTGGGGAAGCTCGCAACCCGTTCGCCCAACCACCTGAGTGGTTACGAACTGGGACTACCGGTCCGGTCGAACTTGTCCGCATCTCGCTGGCGCTCGCCCCGCCGAATACGCCGCCACGGGATGTAGCCGATGCCGATCAGGCACAGCGCCAGCGTCGTCGGTTCTGCCACGCCCGGCGTCGGCTCCTCCGGGGGCTGGCCGCCCCCGGGCGTCTCGCCGCCGTCATCCGGATTCTCGACCGGTCCCGTGCCGGGCTTCGCGTCCGGCCCGAGTTCGATGACCCACCAGCCGCCGGTCGGGAGGTCGATCGTCCCCGTCCCGAGGGTCGCACCGTCCTGGCCGGTGAGCGACACGGTCAGCGTCCGCCCGCCCGCGTCCCGGTCGGCGGTCGCAATCCCGAGCAGGGCCGCGCCGTCCGGAATCGTGGCACCCGTCCCCGGCGCCGCCGACGCGGCCGACCCCGGCTGCACCCCGGTCGGGGTCCGCCCGGTCGCGCCCGCCGGCGGCTCGCCGGCCGCGAGGTACGCGGTGCCGTCCGACAGGTTCAACAGGACCGGGACTCCGAGCCCGCCGAAATGGGTCGTGCCGCCGCCGGTCGTGGCCTGGACGGTTCCCGTGCCGCCGAGTTGGTTCACCGCCACGACCGGCGACGCCGTCGGGAAGTCGAACCAGAGCTCGGCCGTGGCGAACGGCTCAGCCGCCCCCGCGCCCCCCGTCGTGAGCGTCAACCAGCCCGCCCGCCCGACCGACGGACCGCCGACCACCAGACCCAGGGCGACGACCACCGCCGACGTTCGCAGCCACCTCATGGCGCCCTCCGTGAGCCCGAGACTCGTGTCCGACGGGCCGCAGATTAGCCGCGGTGCATCGACAAAACAAGTGGATCAGTAAGGAGATACGTCGCGGCCGCGGCGTAGCATCTGGACAGTGCTGTCCAAACGGTGGACACGCACTTAGGACGTTACGGGGCCAACAGTTATACCGAGTCGCGTGGATTCCTTGCCGTCGGAGCCCGGGGCGTGACAGCTTATTGCGCCGGGTGACGGAAGGACTTTGGGAGAAGGGGGTTGGTGCTCCTGTTACCCTTCAGGTTGCCACACCTCGGAGGGGTCACATGGGGCACCAACTCCGGAAGGCGATTGTCGCACTCGTCCGGGAGCGGAGCACGGGCCGGT
>VFQN01002533.1_pt1 | contig 27927 bp, 23 predicted proteins | sample 3512371 | NCBI WGS metagenome assembly VFQN01 (sample SAMN10412370, study PRJNA504923) | tailings metagenome | isolation source: Replicate 2 from Balatoc abandoned mine | place: Philippines: Itogon, Benguet | collected 2017-08-28
GAAAGCGCCGACGTCTATCGCGACCTCGCCCATGGCCATGGCAGCCTGACCGTGGACCTCGCCGCCGGTCCCAGGACCGTCCCGTTCGAGATCCGCCATGCGGTGGTCGAGGACGACGAGCTGGTCCTGGGCGTGCGCTTCGACTGCCAGGACGACGAGCAGCGCGCCGACGTGGTCGCCTTGTGCTTCGGCTCCAGCGAGGCCTGGGTCGACTTCCAGGCCGAGCGGCAGCACCCGCGCACGGTCCTGGGCGGCTTCGTCCACTTCGCCCGGCTGTGCCTGGTCAAGGGCACCCTCGGCATCGCGGCCGGGCTGCGGCAGGGCCGCGCCGGGCCATCCGCCATCACCCGCGCCGCCCGTCAGGTGGTCCTGCCGCATGGAGCGAAGTCCGATGTCCCGGTGCACTGACCCGAGCCGGCGCCGCGGGCGCCATCACCTGCCGGCCGCCGCCACCGCGATCCTGCTGGCGTCGCTGGCTTCGGCCCACGCCCAGGAAGCGCCCGCCACGCCGCTGCCGGCGCAGGAGCCGGCACCTGTCCTGGCGATGCCGGCGCCAGAGCCGGCGCCTGCCCTGGCGGTCCCGGCGGGGCTGCCGGACCGGGCCGTCCCGCTGCTTGCCCGCGACGCCGACCTTGCCGGCAGCGCCGACGAGCTGGCGATCCCCTTCAACCTGCCGCCGGACGAGCCCTTCGAACGCGCGACCCTGGCGCTTGGCTACAGCAACGCCCTGGCGGTGCTGCCCGACCGCTCGCAGCTCACCTTGTCGCTGAACGGCCGCCACCTGGCGAACCTGCCGCTGGTGGGGGCGCAAGGCCCGGCGGGCGCGGAGATCGACCTGCCGGCCAGCGCATTCGCCGGCGGGCGCAACGAGCTGCGCATCCAGGTCCGCCAGGCCCACCGCCTGGCCTGTTCGCGCGAGCGCTTCGCCGAATTGTGGACCAAGCTCAAGGCCGATGGCACGCGCCTGGCGCTGCACCGCAGCGGCGAGCGCCCACCGCTCGAGCCGGGCGGGCTGACCGGGCTGCTCGCCGCCTCGACGTATGACGGCGAACGCTTCGCGGTCGCGACGGGGGCCTCGCTGGCCGGCCCCCCGGGGATCGAGCTCGGCGCCCGCGTCGCCCAGGCGGTGGCGCTGACCCGGGGCGACCGGGCCCTGCCGGTGGACGCCCTGGCCCTGGGCGAGCTGGACTGGCAGCAGATGCGCGACCGCAACTTCGCCCTGGTCGGCTCGACCGAGGACCTCGCACCCCTGCTGGACCCGGCGGAACTGGCGGGGATCGAGGGGGGGCGGATGCTGGTGCGCCGCCTTCCCGCCGACCCGGACCATGTGGCGATCCTGTTCGCCGGCGCCGGCACCGCCGCGATCGAGCGCGCCGTGGCCAGCTTCGTCGGCATCGCCGCGCGGCCGCTGGACCCGCCGCCCTTGCCGGAGATCCAGGGCGGGACCCAGCTGGAACTGTCCCGGGTCGGCTTCACCGACCACGAGCTGCCGCTGGGTGCCACCCGGCCCGTGCTGATCCGCTTCCGCCTGCCGCCCAGCTTCTACGCCGCCGACGGCCAGCGCCTGGAGCTGATCCTGAACTATGCCTATGCCGCGGGCCTGGCGGCGACCTCCGCCCTGGCCGTGCAGGTCAACGGCGTGCCCGCGAACATGATCCGCCTGGACGACCCACGCGGGCAGATCGTCGATGGCGCCCGGCTGAACCTGACGCTCGGCATGTTCCATCCGGGCATCAACACGATCGCGATCCACCCGATCCTGGAGCCGGCATCCGAACAGGCCTGCGCCGAGGCCGGGCCGGTGCTCAGCCTGTTCGCCGACGGCCGGATCGTGATGCCGGAATTCGCCCGGCTCGCCCATGGCGGCGACCTGCGGGACCTGATCGACGACGGCTTCCCCTACGGCCAGGAGCCGGCCGACGTGATGGTGTCGGGGCGCGACCCGCGTACCGTGGGCGCTGCCTGGACTCTGCTGGGCAAGCTCGCCCAGCGCCGCGGGGAGATGCTGGACAAGCTCACCTTCGTGTCGCCCGGCAGCACCCCATCCGGCCACCTGATCGCGGTCGGCACCGAGGACGACCTGTCGCCGTCGCTGGTGGCGAAGCTCGATTTGCCCTGGCAGGCGCCAAGCGACCCGACCCCGGTGGCGGCCGCCACCGCTTCGACGCCGATCGCCGCCAGCCTCCCCGACCCGCGCGACCGGTGGAAGTCGCGGATCGAGGACGCGAACAGCGCGCTGCCGTGGTTCGAGCGCCTGCGCCAGATGATCATCAGCGCCGCCGACGCGGATGTCGCCGCGGCGGTGCCCGAGCGTCCGCCGGCGCCGGCAGCGCCCCAGGCCGGGGGTGCCATGCTGGTGGAGGTCGCCTCGCCCTGGGCGCCGCAGCGGGTCACGACCGTGCTGGTCGCCGACCAGGCCGACCATCTGGCGCCAGGGGTGGACAAGCTGATCGACGTGGCCGTCTGGGACGGGCTCCGGGGCGACCGGGCGCAGTGGCGGGCCGGCCCCGACGACGTGATCGACGAGCGCCGCAACCCGCCCTTCGTGCTGGCGGCACCTGAATCCGACCCCGGCCAGTGGCGGCTGACCGTGCTCACCTGGCTCGCCCAGAACCGCTGGGCCTGGCTGGCCCTGATGCTGGCCGCGCTGGGCACGGCCAGCCTGATGACGAGCCTGGTCCTGCGCATGCGTCGCCACTGAGGCCAAAGCGATGCCGGGACGCCGCCCTGTGCTCCTCGCCATGTCCGGCTTCCTGCCCGACCTAGGCGGGCGGCTGCGCTCGATGTCCCGCTGGATCAGGGGTGCCGGGCCGCTGCCGGCCGAGGAGTGGCAGGCCTGGTGCCGCCGCTTCGTGGATGGCGGCCGGATCATCGACACCGGCAATGGCGGGGTCAGCCACAGCGAGGGGCAGGGCTACGGCCTCCTGCTCGCGGTGGCGGCGGAGGACGTCGCCATGTTCGACACGATGCTGGAGTGGACCGACGCCCATCTGCCGGTGCGTGGCGACGGGCTGCTGTCCTGGCGCTGGGACCCGGCCATGCCGGACGATCCGGTCCAGGATCCCAATGCCGCCCTGGACGGCGACCTGCTGATCGCCTGGGCGCTCCTGCGCGCCGGGACGCTGTGGGACCGGCCGGAACTGACCGAGCGCGGCCTGGTGGCGGGCAGGGCGATCCGGACCGCCGGCGTCACCGCCCACGCCGGGATGCCGGTGCTCCTGCCGGGACCGGAGGGCTTCCTCCAGCCGGAAGGGCCGGTGGTCAACCTGTCCTACTGGGTGTTCCCCGCTTTGCGCGCGCTGGCGGCAGCCGACGCGCATCCCGCCTGGTCCCAGCTTTTGGCCAGCGGCCACCGCCTGGCCACCAGCCTGCGCTTCGGCCAGCGCCAGCTCCCGCCGGACTGGGCGCTCCTGGCCGAGCCGCCGCGCCCGGCCCCGGGCTTCCCGCCGGTGTTCGGCTACAATGCCGTGCGGATTCCCCTCTATGCCGCCTGGAGCGAGCCCGAGGCTCTCGATCTGGTCCGGCCGATCATGACCCTGTGGCAGCGCGCCGGGGCCACGCCGCCCTCGGTGGTGCCGCTCGACATGACGGCGCCGATGGAAGCGGGCGGGGTCGGCCATGGCATCCGCGCGATCCTGGCCCTGCTCCGCTACCTGCAGGACGGCACGAAGCCCGACTTCCCCTCGATCCGCAGCGAACCCGACTACTACGCCGCCACGCTCGTGCTGCTGGCACGCCTGGCCTTCGACGAGGTGTCCCGTTCATGAAGCTCCGCATCGCCCTGCCGCTCCTGGCGCTGCTCGGCAGCACGACGTCCGGCCTGGCGCTGGCGCAGGACGCCGCCACCGCCGATCCGGGCATCACCGTCCGCCTTCAGGGCGGGCAGCCCGCCGACGAGGACGTGGTGGACGAAGCGCTGCTGCGCTACCTGGCCAGCCGGGGCGACCGCGCCGCGGCCGATGCCGAGATCAAGCGGCTGCAGGAGCTCCATCCGGGCTGGCAGCCGCCGCCCGACCTGTTCGGTGGCGCGCCCGCGGTGGACGAGGGTCCGCTCTGGCAGCTCTACGAGACCGGCGACTATGCCGGCGTGCGCGCACGGATCGAGGCGATCCGCAAGGACCGTCCGGACTGGGACCCACCGGCCAAGCTTTTGTCGCTGATGGAGATCAACGAGACCCGGGCGCTGGCCGAGGCGGCTGCCGGGCGCGGCGACTGGCAGGCGGTCGTATCCGTCCTGCAGGAGCGGCCGGCAGCCGCCACCTGCGAGAACATCGACAATCTCTGGCGGCTGGCCGAGGGGCAGAAGCGGACCGGTGACGCGGCCGGCGCCATGGCGACCTATGTGCGGATCGTCACCACCTGCCCCAATGCCGATCACCGCTTCGCCACCCTGCAGAAGGCCAAGGTCCTGATGCCGGCCCCGGAGCTGGAGCGGCTGGTCGCGATGGAGAAGGCCAAGGGCGGCGATGCCGTCCAGCTGGCCCGGCTCGACACGCTCACGGCCAGGCCGGCCGCCGAGGTCAAGGACACGGGCAAGGGCAAGAACAAGCCGCCGGTACGCAGCGGGCCAGACTTTTCCCGGATCTACCGGCCCACCGCGAACGTGGCGGACGCGCGCGCCGTCGCCGACCAGGTGATCGGCCGCAAGGACGGGGTGGCGGCGCGCAAGATCGGCTGGATCTACCAGGCCGCGGGCGACACGGCGACGGCATTGCCCTGGTTCAAGCGCGGCATGGACTGGGCGCCCGGCGCGGAATCCGCCAAGGGCCTGGCCATGGCGCTGGCGGCACTCGGCCAGGACGACGGGCTCGACGCGCTGGCCAGGGACTATCCCGCGATCGTCACCGAGGCGCGTGGCGGCGAGGTGGCGGTTGCGGCGGCGCAGGAGGACCTGCCGCGGGTCCTGCGGCTCACCCGCCGGAGCGGCGACCCGGGCGAGCTACTCCTGCGCAGCTGGACCCTGATGAAGCTGATGCGCCCGACCGAGGCGCAGCTCACCTTCAGTCAGGTGATGGCCCTGCCGCGTGCGGATCCCTTGCAGCGCGACGACGCGATCTACGGGCTGACGCGCGCGCAGATCGCCCAGCATCTGTTCCGGGAAGCTTCCCGCACCATCGAGCGCTACGGCCTGCCGCCGGAAAGGCAGGACGAGGTCCAGGCGGAGCTTTTGAGCCAGGAGGTGCAGGTCGCGTTTGCCCAGAAGGATTACCGGCGCACCGTGGCGCTTTTGGAAAAGCGCCGCGACTACGCCCAGCCCGATCGCGGCCTCGAGATCCAGGAAGCCTGGGCGCGCTACCATGTGGGCGAGGTGCAGACCGCGAGGCGGATCTTCACGCGGCTGGACCGGATCGTCAGCACGCCGGAAACCGAGGCCGGCCTGGACGCGGTCAGCCGCAAGATGGGCGCGAACTTCTGAACTCAGCCGGAGCGCTCGCGCCCCGACACCAGCAGGAGGCCCAGGATCAGCCCGCCGAACAGGATCGCCCGCCAGCCGGGCGATGCGTTCACCACCGTGATCAGCGCGGTGATCGTGACCAGCAGGATCGAGCCGGCGATCGTGCCGAGATAGGTGCCGCGCCCGCCCAGGATCGAGGTGCCGCCCAGCACGACCGCCGCGATCGAGCCCAGGAGGTAGGGCTCGCCGATCCCGACATAGCCCTGGCGGTTCATGCCCAGCAGGAGCAGGCCGGCGAGGCCGGCGCAGAAGCCCGACGCGGCATGCACGGTCACGATCGTCCGCCCGGCGCCCACGCCCGCCAGCTTCGCCGCCCGGTCGTTGGTGCCGAGCGCGAACAGCCAGGAGCCCAGCACCGTGCCGTGCAGCACCGCCAGGGTCGCGGCGGACACGACCAGCCAGGTGACAATCGTCATCGGCAGGCCGAACAGGTCGCCATTGCCCAGGAAGGTCACCGTGGCGTTGACCACGCTGATGGCACTGCCGCCGGCGATCAGGATGAGCGCGCCCTGCAGGATGGTGGCGGTGGCCAGCGTCAGGATCAGCGGGTGGACGCGCAGCAGCACCACGCCGATCCCGTTCAGGCCGCCGATCGCGGTGGAGATCGCGAGCGTCATGACGACGGCGGTGATCCCGCTGGGATCGAAGGGAAAGGTGAGCAGCGGCAGGATGATCGCCGAGAAGGTGATGACCGCCGCCACCGACAGATCGATGCCGCCGCCGATCACGACCAGCGTCTGCCCGGCCGCCACGATCCCGGTGATGGAAGCCAGCTCCAGCAGGTAGCGCAGGTGGCCGATCCTGGCGAAGCCCGGCTTCAGCAGGCCGGCGGCGACCCACAAGGCCACCACCACCAGCCAGCCGAGCGTCACCCGGTGCTTGAGGAGGCCGCTCATCCCGCACGCTCCCGCAGCCGCTTGATGCCCATCGCCGCCACGATGATCAGGCCCTGCATCACGTATTGCGCCACCGGCGGCAGGCCCAGGAAGAACATCACGTTGACCAGCACCGCCAGCAGCAGGCTGCCGGCCACGGCACCCCGGATGGTGCCCTGGCCGCCCAGGAAGCCGACCCCGCCCAGGACTGCCGCCGTGATCGACTGCAGGGTCAGCGGCATGCCGATCAGGGGATCGCCGGCCCCGGTCTGGGCGGCGACATAGACTCCGGCAAAGGCCGCGAGCCCGCCGGAGATCGCATAGGCCGCGATCCGCGCCAAAGCGACGTTCACCCCGGAACGGAACGCACCCGACGGATTGTCGCCGGACGCGTCGATCGCGAGGCCCAGCGGCGTCGCCCGCAGCACCCGCCAGGCGATCAGGATCACGATCAGGATCAGCAGCGCGCTCGGATGGACGCCCACCAGGCCCTCGGACAGCCAGCCCGGCATCGAGCCGCCCGGCCGAGCCATCACGAGCAGCGCCGCCCCGCCAATCAGGAAGGAGGAGGACAGGGTGACGATGATCGCCGGCAGGCCGAACAGCGCCACGATCGTGCCGACCAGCCCGCCGGCCACCACCCCGATCGCCACCGTGGCGCCGATCCCGAGCCCGGCGCCGAGCGCGCTCTCGCCCACCAGCGTCGCCGCCAGCACGGTGCCGAGGCTGACCGTGGCGCCGATGGCGAGGTCGATGCCGCCCATCAGCATCACCAGGGTCTGCGCGATCGCGACCAGCGCCACCGGGAACCAGTTCTGGGTGAAGCGCGCGACCCCGGCCCAGCTGAGCAGGCCCGGATAAAGCCAGGCATAGAGGCCCAGCAGGGCCAGGAGCAGCAGGAACAGGCCGGCCTGGCCGCGGTTGCGCCGCCAGATCAGCCTCGCGTGCAGGACGAGGCCCGATGGGACTTCCCTCACGCCGCCACCTGCTCGGCCACACCCAGGGATGCCGCCACGATCGCCTCCTCGGTGGCTGCGCCATGCGGCAGGTCGGCGGCGACCCGGCCGTCGCGGAACACCAGGACCCGGTCGCACAGATGGACCAGTTCCAGCGCGTCGGAGCTGAGCAGGATCACCGCCACCCCGTCCGCCGCCATCGCCTTCAGCCGCAGGTAGATCTCGCGCTTGGTGTCCACGTCGACGCCGCGGGTGGGGTCGTTCAAGAGGAGCACGCTCGGCGAAAGCGGCAGCCAGCGCGCCAGGGCGATCTTCTGCTGGTTGCCGCCGGACAGAAGCTGCACGGCCCGCTCCGGCCCGCCGCCGCGCACCGTCAGTTCCTCCATCAGCTGCCGGGCGACCCGCGCCTCCTCGGCAAACCGCCGCATTCCGCGCCGGGCCAGCCGGCGCAGGCCGGGCAGGGTCAGGTTGAAGCGGATCGAGAGCGGCAGCAGCACTGCCTCTCGCTTGCGGTCGGCCGGCACGTAGGCGAGGCCTCGGTCGATGGCGTCGATCGGATCGCGGCTGGGCCGGTCGACGCCGCCGGCCTCGAGCTGCTCCGCCTGCGCGTCCAGCGCGCCGTAGAGCGCCAGCAGCAATTCCTCCTGCCCTTGCCCGAGCAGGCCGCCGATCCCCAGCACCTCGCCCTTGCGCACCGTCAGGTCGACCGCATGCACCAGGGGCGCTTCCAGCCTGCGCACGGTGAGCGCCGGCACCGGCGTCGCGGTGGAGCGGAACGGCGGGAACAGGTCGCCCGGCTCGCGCCCCACCATCAGCCGCACCAGTTCCTGCGGCGCCACGCCGGCCAGGCTCTGGTCGGCGGTCCGGGTGCCGTCCTTCAGCACGGTCACCCAGTCGCACAGATGCATGACCTCGTTCATGCGGTGCGAGATGTAGACGAGCGCCACGCCTTCGCGCTTGAGCGCATCCAGCACGGCGAACAGCGCCTTCACCTCGTGCGCGGTGAGCGAGGAGGTCGGCTCGTCCAGGATCAGGACGCGCGGCTTGCGGTAGAGGGCCTTGGCGATCTCGACCAGCTGGCGCTTGCCCAGCGGCAGCTCCTCCACCGGCTGGTCGAGCGTCACCTCCAGGCCCAGCCGCGCCAGGACCTGGGCCACCTCCTGCGCCAGCCGGCCATAGTCGATCAGGCCGAACCGGGTCGGCACGGCGCCCAGCGCCACGTTCTCCACCACCGACAGATGCGGCGCCAGGCTCAGCTCCTGCTGGACGACCGCGATCCCGTGGGCGCGCGCCTGGGCCGGCGTGAGCCGGTCATGCTCCTGCCCGTCCACGGCGATGCTGCCGCCGTCCGGCACCAGCACGCCGGACAGGAGGTTGACCAGGGTCGACTTGCCGGCGCCGTTCTCGCCCAGCAGCGCGTGCACCCGGCCCGGGACGATGTCGATGGCGACATCGTTCAGGACCGGGTTGCCGAAGAAGCGCTTGGTCAGGCCGCGGGCAGAAAGAACCGGACCGCTCACTGGATCCCGAGCAGCTTGTCGAACATGGTGATGTCGTAGGGTGAGTAGATGTAGCCGTCGGCCGGGAAGTCGCCGGCGCGCGCCAAGTACTCGTCGATGTTGGAATTGTCGATGATCGGCAGCGGCACATCCACGTAGGGCTTGATGTCCTTGCCGTTCAGCGCCTGCACCGCCGCATAGGCGCCGAGCCCGCCCAGCCAGTTCGGCTGCATGGTCGCCCAGGCGGTCAGGTTCTTTTCCTTCCACAGCTCCAGGAACTGCCGGTAGTTCTCGCCGGTCATCGGCGGCAGGTCGCGGCCCTGGCGGTCCATGGCCAGGATGGCGCCGGCCGAGAGCGCGCCGCCAAGTGAGATGATCCCGTCGATCTCGGGATACTGGAACAGGAGGCTGGTCATCGCTTCCTGGGCCGGGGCGGAATTATAGGCGGTGTTGGTCTCGGTCAGCACCTCCAGGCCGGGATTGGCCTGCAGCACCGGCGTGACGCCGGCCCGGCGGTCCTCGCTCACCGAGATGCCGGCCGGGCCATTCATGATGATGACCTTGCCCTTGCCGCCCAGCTGCTTGGCGATGAACTCGCCGGCCTGCGTGCCCCACTTCTTGCTGTCGGTGTTGATCTTCACCGTGAGCTGGTCGGTGTCGACTAGGCTGTCGACATTGGCGACCGCGATGCCCTTCTCGCAGGCCTGCTCTATCACCCGGTTCAGCGCGGTGGACGAGCCCGCGATCACCACGATCGCATCGACGTCGGCGTCGATCATCGACTGGATCTGGGTGATCTGGTTGTTGGCGTTGCCTTCGGCATCGGTGATGACGAGCTTGTCGACCAGGCCGTCCTTCTTCAGCTGGTCGACGATGTCGGTGATGGTGCCCTCGGTCTGCTTCATCCAGGTCGGCACGGAATAGATGTTGGCCCAGCCGACCGTGAACGGCGGCTTGCGGTCGCCCTTGATGCATTTGGCGGCGGCTTCGGCCGTCGCGGGCGCCATGAGCTGCGTGCCGGCCATGAGGGCGGCCGCAGCGAGACCGAGAATGGATCTGCGCATTTCTATATGTCCCTCCCTGTGGACGGGCTCGATTACAACGGCTTTTTCTGCCACTGAATACGGTAATCACGCGCCGCGTTGGCGAAGAACATCGCCCGGCGCTCGTCTTCGCTGAAACCTGCGAAGATCTGGTCGAACGAGCCGAACACTTCGTCCCAGGTCGCGTGCAGCGCGGCTACCGGAAAGTCGCTGCCGACCATGCAGCGATCCGGCCCGAACGCATCCACGCAGGCCATCGTGACGTCGCGCAGGCTGTCCAGCGTCCAGTGGTGATCGTAGGCGACCAGGTCCGACAGCTTGATCCGCATGTTCGGCTCTCTCGCCAGCAGCTTCAGCCCGTCCCGCCAGCGCGCCATGCTCTCGGCGTCCCGGTCGGCCGGGCTGCCCACATGGTTCAGGATGATCGTGGTGCCGGGATGGCCCGCCGCCAGCTTCGCCGCGTCCGCCATCTGGCCGGGATAGATCATCATGTCGAAGGACAGGCCGAACTTCTCCAGCAGCCGGAAGCCCTGGAGCCATTGCGGGTCCTCCATCCAGTCGCGCCGGGCGGCGAACCGCTTGTTGGGATCCTCGTGCCAGGAAAGGATGTAGCGGATCCCGCGCACCCGCGGGAACTGCGCCTGCTGCTCCAGCACCGCCTCGACCCTCGGGTCGTGCAAGGGTGCTGCGGCCACGATCGCGGACGGCAGCCCGTCGCGCTCGGCCAGCTCCTCCAGCCAGCGCGTTTCGCCGACCGGATCGTCCGCCTGCCAGCCGGCCTCGACATGCACCGTGCCGACCAAGTTCCAGTTCTTGGCGTCCTCGCGGATCTGCCTGGGCAGATAGTCCCGGTAGAGCGGGGTCGGGTCGCCGAACACCATCTCCTTGCCGGGCTGCGGGACGATCCACGGGTGCTTGCCCATGGAGATGTCCCAGAAATGGTGGTGCGCGTCGATCAGCGGCCCGTTGTAGCTCATGCAAGGTAGCTCACTTCCGGTAGCTCATGCCGACAGTCCCAGGTCCTCGGCATAGGCGAACAGGGCAGGGGTGCCGCCGGTATGGACGAACACTATGTTCTCGTCCTTGCTAAAGCGCCCCTTGCGCACCTGGTCCACCAGCCCGGCAAACGCCTTGCCACTATAGACCGGGTCGAGGACCACGCCCTCGGTGCGGGCCAGGAGCTGGATCGCTTCCCGGTGGCGGTCGTCGAGCACGCCGTAGCGCACGCCGATATATTCGTCGTGGCTGTCGAAGTCGGCAGGATCCAGCTTCGTTTCCATGCCGATGATCGAGGCCGAGCGGTTGGCGATCCGCGCGATGTCGGTCGCCCGGTCCTCTTCCCACTTGATCGGCGCCACGTTCACGACCCGGGTCCGGCGCCCCAGCGCCTTGAACGCCAGGGCGATCCCGGCCGGCGTCATGTTGGCGCCGGCGATAAACAGGGCGGAGGGATCGATGCCCGCCTGGTCGAACTGCCCGTGCATCTCCAGCCCGGCATCGACATAGCCGACCGCCCCCAGCGCCAGGTTCTGCAGGTCCATCGGCGCCACGAGGTAGGGCTTCTTCCCCTGGGCGCGCAGCTCGTCGGCCTTCTTGTCCAGATGGGGCTGCAGCAGCTCCACACTCGGCAGGTCCACCACCGTGACGTGCGCGCCCAGCAGCTTGAACAGGAGGAAGTTGCCCTGCAGCTTCGGGCCCTTCTCGCCGTGCAGCACGACCAGGTGGATGTCCAGGCCGAGCTTGGCCGCGGCAGCGCTCATCTGCCGGCACCAGTTCGACTGGGTGTAGGCGCCGGCCACGATCGTGTCGCAGCCCTTCTTCAGCATGTCGGCGAACACGTATTCGAGCTGGCGGGTCTTGTTCCCGCCGAACGCCAGCCCGGTCGTGTCGTCCCGCTTCAGCCAGATCCTGGGCCCGCCCAGCGCCTCGGTGAGGCGCGGGCAGAACTCCAGGGGCGTGGGCAGGTGGGCCAGGGAGATTCGCGGCAGCGCGTCCAGCCTGGCCCGCAGTTCTTCCGGCGTGGTCATGGTCAGGCAGCCATCGGGCGGGTGGTCCGGGCGAGCTCGCGGAAATTGTCGCGGATATATTCCGCGGCCCGGATCGCCAGGGCGGTCACCGTGGGCGTCGGGTTGACCACGCCGCCGGTCGCGAACACCGAGCCGTCGATGATGAACAGGTTCGGCACGTCCCAGCACTGGTGGTGCTTGTTCACCACCGACATGTCCGGCGTCTTGCCCATCCGCGCGGTGCCCAGCAGGTGCCAGGCGGGCGTGCGGTAGATGCCGTGCTCGTCCAGATAGTCCTGCAGCTTGTACTCGAAGGCGCCCGTGGCCTTAGCGATGTCCACCAGCCGGTCCGACATGAAGCTCATCATCTTCTTGTCGTTCTCGCCCGGCCGGTAGTGCAGCTCGGCCACCGGGATCCCGTCGGCGTCGCGCTGCGTCGCCGAGAGCGTGACCCGGTTGTCCGGGTTGGGCAGGTCGTCGCCGATCCCGAAAATGCCGAAGCCGCGCCCGAAATGGCGCTGGAACCACTGGTGGTGGCCCTTGCCCCAGGGTGCCCGCGCCTGGGACATGTGCCCATTGGCCTGCTCGCCGGCACCGCCGGTGGTGACGCAGTTGAAGTTGAAACCGTTCACGAAGCCGCGGCTCGTGTCGGTCTCGGCGAAATCGCGCGAGATCAGCGCCGCCACGTAGCCGGTATGCGCCGCCAGCGGCTCGTCGACCCACATCTCGCAGGCGACCAGCGTGTGGTGCAGCAGGTTGCGGCCGACCTGGTCCGAGCTGTTCGCCAGGTTGTCCGAGGCCAGCAGCAGGCGAGGGGTCCCGACGCCGTTGGCCGCCAGCACCACCACGTCCGCCGTCACCTTGTGCTGCCGGCCGGTGTTGCGGTCGACATAGATGACGCCGGTGGCGCGCCCCGAGCGGTCCTTCTCGATCCTGAGCACGCGGGCAAAGGTGCGCAGCTCCGTGCCGGCTTCCAGCGCCTTCGGCCAGACCGACAAGGAGAACTTGCTCATCGAGCCGCGCGGGCAGCTCGTGCAGATGCCGCAGCCATTGCAGGCGGGCCGCCCGTCATAGTCGGCCGAGATCGTCCCGGTCGGCACCGGCCACCAGTGCCAGCCCAGCTTGTCGAAGGCCTGCGCTATCCGCCGCGAGGCAGCGCCCATCGGCAAGGGGTCGGTCGGGTAGGGCGGCTGGGCCGGCATGGAGGGGTCGCCCTCCAGCCCGCTCGTCCCGATCAGCGCATCCGCCCGCTCGTAATAGGGCGCGATGTCCTCATAGGTGATCGGCCAGTCCGGCTGCTGCCCGTGCTCGGTGCCCTTGCGGAAGTCGGACGGGCGGTAGCGCGGCCAGAGCGCGCCATACACGTTGGTCGACCCGCCGACCCCGTTCCACATCAGCACTTGCGAGCTGTCGCTGTTGACCGGGAAGTCGTCGGGGTTCTTGCGGCGCACGTTGACGTCCGAATTCCACTTCGTCCGCCGCTGCCACTGCCAGTCCGGGCTGTAGTGCGGGTGGTCCTTGGGCTCCACCCAGCCGCCCTGTTCCAGGCAGATCACGTGCAGCCCGGCTTCCGCCAGCACCAGCGACGCCAGCGAACCGGTGGCGCCCGAGCCGACGATCAGGACGTCGGCATGATCCTCACGCGCCGCCATGGCCGCCTCCCAGATGATCGAGCTTGGAGATGTCGACCGGCTTCACCTGGTCGGTCGGAGTGTAGAAGCCGCGATTGTGCCGCGGCCGGTCGCGTTCGCGGTCGAACGGCTCCACGTGGTAGCCCTTGTAGATCGGCACCGGATCATAGGGCTGGCCCAGCGCGCGGATCGCCGGGATCACGCCCGGGCTCTCGTAATAGCCGAGATAGGCTGCGGTGCGGATGAGGGTGAACAGCTTCGGCTGGGCCGCTTCCAGCCTGGCCACCACGGTCGTCCGCATGTCCTCGTCCAGAGGCTCCAGCGGCCCGCCGCAATCCTTCAGCGCCCGTTCCACCCGGACCAGCGCATCCTCGCCCATCTCCTCCAGGAGCCGCATCCCGAGAATGCCATGCACGCCCGCCAGCGACGCCGACGGCCAGCCGTCCTCGCCCGGGATCAGCACGTCGACCAGGTCGCGCAGCATGGTCGACAGCCGCACGGCCTCGCTCACCGCACCTTCTCCCATCCCCTCGTTCATCAAAGCCTCTCTTCCGACACCGGGTCGAACAGATGGACCCGCGCCGCCTGCGCGCCGAAGCGCACCCGTTCCCCCACCGCCGGCGCCTCGTCCGGCTCGCATAATCCCTTGACCGCCTGGCTGCCGATCTCGGCGTCGACATAGGAGACCGGCCCGATCGGCTCGACCAGGAACACCTGGCCCTCCAGCATCAGGTCGCGCTCCGCGTTCGCCATCAGGTCGGTCGGCCGGATGCCGAGGATGGCGGTGCGCCCGCCCCGGATCGCGGCCAGGCTCTTCTCTTCCACCACGCCCGTCGGCAGGGACAGCTCCGCCCCGGCGGTCCGGCAGCGGATCGTCCCGTCCTGCAGCCCCACCTCGACCTCGAAGAAGTTCATGGCCGGGCTGCCGATGAAGCTCGCCACGAACAGGTTGGCGGGCTTGCGGTACACCTCCATGGGCGGGCCGATCTGCTGCAGCTTGCCGGCCCGCATCACCGCCACCCGGTCGGAGAGCACCATCGCCTCCTCCTGGTCGTGGGTGACGAACACCGCGGTCGTGCCGATCTCGCGCTGCAGCCGCTTGATCTCGGTGCGGGTCTTCACCCGCAAGGAGGCGTCCAGGTTGGACAGCGGCTCGTCCATCAGCAGCACGGCCGGGTTGCGCACCACCGCGCGGCCAACCGCCACGCGCTGGCGCTGCCCGCCCGAGAGCTGCACGGGCTTGCGGTCGAGCAGGGCGCCCAGGTCCAGCATGTCGGCGGCAGCGTCGATCTGCTTGCCGATCGTCGCCTCGTCGAGGCGCTGCTGGCGCAGGCCGAACGAGATGTTGTCGCGCACGCTCATGTGCGGGTAGAGCGCGTAGTCCTGGAACACCATCGCGATGTTGCGCTCGTGCGGGTCGCGCTCGGTGACGTCGACCCCGTCGAACAGGATCGAGCCCGCCGACGGCTTTTCCAGCCCGGCAATGCAGCCGAGTGCCGTGCTCTTGCCGCAGCCCGACGGTCCCAGCAGCGTCAGGAACTCGCCGTCGGGCAGCTCGATGTCGAGCCCGGCCACCGCGAACACGGCGCCGAACTGCTTGGTCAAACGGTCGAGCTTGACGCTGGCCACGTGGTCTCCTCGTTCAGCCTTTGATCGAGCCGGACAGCATGCCGCTGACCAGCCAGCGCTGGAACAATAGCGCGAGCACGACCGGCGGGATCACCGCCAGCACCGAGGCCGCGAACATCGGTCCGTAGTCGTAGAAGCGGAGCTGGACGAGGAAGCCCGCGATGATCACCGGGATGGTCTGCGCGTTGGGCGTGCCCGTCAGGATCAGGGCGAAGATGAACTCGTTCCAGCTCACCATGAAGCAGAAGATCGCGGTCGCGACCAGGCCCGGCAGGGACACCGGCAGCACGATCTTCCAGATCGCCTTCAGCCTGGAGCAGCCGTCCACCAGCGCCGCCTTTTCCAGGTTCGGTGGCAGGCCCTCGAAATAGCCCTTCATCATCCAGGTCGAGAGCGGGAGGATCAAGGAGCAGTAGGCGATCACCAGCCCGGTGCGCGTGTCCAGCAGCCCCAGCGTCTTGAACACCAGGAAGAAGGGCAGGATCAGGGCCAGCGACGGGGTCATGCGCGTCAGCATCAACCCCCAGAGCGTGCCGCTCATCACCTTGCTCCTACCGGAGCGGGCATAGGCGTAGCCGGCAAGCCCGCCCAGGATCAGGTTCACCACCGTCACCGCGACCGCCACGATCAGGCTGTTCCAGATGCCGAACGGCACGCGCGACGCCTGCACGCTGGACTGGCCGCCGGTGGCGGTGTCGGGGAACAGGACGTAGCGGAAGTTCTCCAGCGTGAGCGGTCCCGGCACCACCGTGGCCGGCTGGCGCACCAGGTCGGCCGAGGACTGCAGGCTCATGATGACCAGCCAGGCGAACGGCACGAACGACCAGACGAAGATCAGCACGACCGCCGTCCACATCGCGGTCCGGCCGATGATGTGCCGGGTCCTGGGCGAGAAGGTCTTGCGCGGGGTGTAGGGCGGCAGGCGCATCAGCCGCGCCTTGGTGCGCCGCACCCCTTCCAGCACCGCATGCTTCAGGTTGGACGGGTCGGCCGGCTCCAGCGTGGTCGGCGCCGCCAGCGCCTTGACCCCGGCCGAGGCGGGGAAGAACAGCTTCAGGTAGAGCCAGGCCAGGATCAGGCAGAGGATGGTCAGGATGTAGAGGATCGCCGCACCCTCGCCCATCCGCATGAACTGGAAGGCCATGGCGTAGCCCATCCAGGAGAACACGGTGGTGGCGCTGCCGGGCCCGCCCTTGGTCATGGTCCAGAACAGGTCGAAGGCCATGATCGAGTTGATCGTGGTCAGGATCATGATCAGGAGCAGCATCGGCCGGAGCCACGGCACCGTGATCTTGAAGAACCGCGTCACCGGCCCGGCCCCGTCGATCAATGCCGCGCGGTGCAGGTTGTCCGGCATCGACTGCAGGCCTGCCAGGATCAGCAGGGCCGTGAGCGGCGCCTGGTTCCAGACATGGACCAGCGCCACGACCGCGAACGCCACGGTGCCGCTGCCCAGCCACGGGATCGCCTGGCTGGTCAGGCCCAGGTCGAGCAGCAGGCCGTTCAGCGGCCCGTAGGAGCCGTCGAACACCCAGCCCCAGAGCACGCCGACCGTGACCGGCGCCATCGCCCAGGGGATGAGCACGACCGAGCGCAGCAGGCCGCGCCCGGGGAAGCGCATGTTGAGGACCAGCGCCATGCCCATGCCGAGCGCCAGGCCCGCCGCGACCGTCACGCCGGCGAAGATCGCGGTGCGGACCAGGGCCCAGATGAAGTCCGGCTGGGGAATGATCGAGGTGTAGTTGCCGAGCCCGACGAAGATCCACTTGCGCGTCAGCATGTTGATGCGGTGCAGGCTGAGCGCCAGCGAGTAGATCAGCGGCAGGCCGATCACCAGGAACACGACCAGCAGCGTCGGGAAGCTCAGGAGGAACGGCAGCCAGTCCCGCTTCTCCTTGCGGGCAGGGGCCGCCGTGCTGCCGCCTAGTGCCAGGTCGCGTACGGTCGTGCTCGCCACCCGATCACTCCGGGTACATCTGCTTCAGTTCGTCGTACTTGGCCTGCAGCCGGTCGATGAGCTGGTCCTGGCTGGTCTGGCCGCGGAAATGGTCCTGCGCCTCGCCCATCATGTACCAGTCCCATTCGGGGAACCACACGGACTTGGCGACGTCGCGGGTGGTGCCGGTCTCGTGCTGCTTGCGGGAAACCTCCAGGTCCTTCCACTTGGACATGGCGGCCTCGACGTCGGGGTCCTCCATGACCTCCTTGTGCGCGGAGCCCAGGCCGAAATCGAGCGCCCAGCGCTTGGCGACGTGGTACTGGCCGTCCTTGGCCTTGCCGCCGAAGAACTGCATCAGGTTCCAGACCCGCTCCTCGTCGATCGGGTTGGCGCCCATCTGGTAGGCCGCGGTCCAGATGAAGGTCGAGCGGGTCTTGCCCGGCATGATCGCGTTCTTGCAGGCGCCGGCGATCTGCGAGGTCTCGGGCGTGTTGAACACCTTCTGGTCGTATTCGTGGACGACCATGTAGGTGTGGGAGCCGGTCGCGAAGTTCGGCACCGATTCCGCCTGGTGGGTGAACACGTCCGGCGGGATCAGGCCCTCGTCGTAGAGGGTCTTGTTGAGCGTCAGCACGTCCTTGAACGGCTGGTCGAACACCGGCTGGAAGTTCTCGTCGAAGACCTTCGCACCCTCGGAATACCACTGCGAGAACAGCGTCCAGGACATCATCGACCAGCCGCGCGCCCAGGCGGCGATGTAGGGATATTCGGCAACCTTGTCCTTCTTCAGCTTCCGGCACTGGTCGAGCAGCTCTTCCCAGGAGGCGGGCGGCTGGATCTTCGCCTTGTCCAGGTGCTTCTCGTTGCACACGAAGCTGTTGAAGCCGGTATAGTAGGGCAGGCCGCCCAGCTCGCCGTTCGGCAGCGACAGGTTGTGGACATTGATGTCGTACATCTTGCTCTTGATCTCATCGAGACCAGGCAAGCCATCGAGGGTCCGGCTCCAGCCCGCCGCGTTCCAGCGCAGCAGCCGGTCCTCCTCGGAATACATCATGTCGATGTGCTGGCCGCCCATCAGCTTGGTCTCGGCGATCGCGTGGTATTCGCCGGGCACCAGCTCGTAGTTCACGTTCTCGTCGTAGAGCTTCTTGAAGGTCTCGACGTTCTCCGCGACGATCTGCGGGTTGTACTGCCAGCCGATGAAGGTCATCGCCTCGGCCGGCGCCGCCTGCGCCCGGCCCATCAGCCCGGGCATCGCCATGCCCGCCGCGGCGGCCAGGCCGCCCTTCAGCACGGCGCGCCGGCGCGCCAGGAACGAGTCGAGTTCCGATCGACGGAAAAGATCGCTCATCAGGCTCATCCCCCTCGGATGACGGTCTGTGTGCGTCCCGCTCGACCGTCGCGCGGCACGCCTACCTTCGGCTGCCCGCGTGGAATTACCTTCTGTCGGGCATTTCCCTGGGCTCTTTCGGATCGTAAACATTCTTGAGTGTGCTTGAAAACCAGGAAAATGATTGGTCTGCTCAACGCCGGAACCGATGACGCCGCGAAGGGGGGCAAATTGTTCGACCTGGTCCTGAAAGGCGGCCGCCTGTTCGACCCCGGCCGGAACGTCGACGCCACCGCCGATCTCGGCTTCCGGAACGGTCGCGTGGCCGCGGTCGATGCCGACATCCCCGCCGATGCCGCCCGCAGCGTCCAGGACGTGACGGGCCTGATCGTCACGCCCGGCCTGATCGACCTGCACACCCATGTCTACTGGGGCGGCACCTCGCTCGGCGTCGATGCCGACGCCATCGCGCTGCGCGGCGGCACCACCACCTTCGTCGATGCCGGCAGCGCCGGTGCCGGCAACTTCAAGGGCTTCCGCCGCCACGTCATCGAGCCGTCCAGGAGCCGGATCCTCTGCTACCTCAACATCTCCTATGCCGGCATCTACGGTTTCTCGAAGAACGTAATGGTCGGCGAGTGCAGCGACATCCGCCTGCTCGACGCCCGGGAAGCGGTGGCCTGCGGCAAGGAGCATGCCGACCTGATCGTCGGCATGAAGGTCCGGATCGGCCGGATCGCCGGCGGCACCAGCGGCGTCGCCCCGCTCGACATCATGCTGGAAGCCGCCGACCGGCTGCAGCTGCCCTGCATGACCCATCTGGACTACCCGCCGCCCGGCCGCTTCGAGGTGATCCCGCGCCTCAGGCCCGGCGACGTGCTCACCCACTGCTTCAAGCCGTTCCCCAACGACATCCGCCAGGGCGACGGCCATGTCCGCGCCGAGATCAAGGGGGCGCGCGAGCGCGGCGTTTATTTCGACATCGGCCACGGCATGGGCGCCCTCGATTTCGAGGTGGCGCGCGCGATGATCGACGAGGGCTTCCTGCCCGACACGATCTCGTCGGACGTCCACACCCTCTGCATCGACGGCCCCGCCTTCGACCTCCTGCGCACCCTGTCCAAGTTCCTGTGCCTGGGCATGACGCTGGAGCAGGTGGTCACCGCCGCCACCAGCACGCCCGCCCGCGCCATCGGCCGCTCCGACCTGGGCTCGCTCGCGGTCGGTGCCATCGGCGACGCCACGGTACTGGCGGACCGCAGCGGCAGCTTCGAGTACGTGGATTCCCTTGGCCGCAGCATGACCGGCGACCGCCGCCTGTTCTGCCGGGGTCTGGTGCGCGGCGGCCAGTGGACCGCCAACGAGGAGCAGGATCTTGCCTGAGACGGTACGGGCCGTGGATACGCCGGCGCTGGTGATCGACAAGCGCGCCTTCGACGCGAACCTCGCGACGATGGCCAGGATCGCAAAGGAGCGGGGCATCGGGCTGCGCCCGCACGCCAAGAGCCACAAATGCGTCGCCATCGCCAAGGCGCAGATGGCGGCGGGTGCCCTCGGCCAGTCCTGCGCCAAGCTGGGCGAGGTCGAGGTCATGGCCAAGGCCGGCATCCGCGGCCTGCTCCTGACTACGCCCCTGCGCGGCCCTGAGAAGATCCGCCGCCTCCTGGACGTGCTGCGCGCCGCCCCCGACACGATGGTCGTGGTCGAGGACGTCCCGGCCGTCACCGCGCTGGCCGAGGCAGTGGCCGCGGCCGGCTTGGCCCTGGACCTGATGATCGACGTCGATGTCGGCACCCACCGCACCGGCCTGACCTCGCCCGAGGCCGCCCTGGAGGTCGCCCAGGCCATCGCCGCGTCGCCCGGCCTGACCCTCAAAGGCGTCCAGGGCTATGCCGGCCATGTCCAGTCGATCCGCGACTATGCCGAGCGCCGTGCCCATTCCCATGCGGCGCTGGCGATCCTGGGAAAAGTGCGCGACGCCCTGGTGGCGGCCGGCCATCCCTGCCCGATCGTGACCGGCGGCGGCACCGGCACTCACGACTTCGACCACGAGACCGGGGTGCTGAACGAGCTGCAGGTGGGATCCTACCTGTTCTCGGACGCGATCTACGACGGGGTCGCCATGACCCCGGACGGCGCGCGGCGCTGGCAGAACTCGCTGTTCGTGTACACGACCGTGCTGAGCTCGCAGCATCCGGGCTTCGCCACCACCGATGCCGGCATCAAGAGCTTCTCCACCGACCACAATGTCGTGCCGGTGATCGCCCGGGGCGCCCCGGAAGGCTCGACCTACGCCATCTTCGGCGACGAGTTCGGCAAGGTGGTCCTGCCCGACCCGTCGGCCCGCCTGGACAACGGCACGCTGGTCGCCTGCATCGTCCCCCACTGCGACCCGAACGTGAACCTGTTCGACCGCTACCACGTCATGGAGGACGAGCGCCTGGTGGATGTCTGGCCGATCGAGGCCCGCGGCAAGCTCGCCTGAGCGGGGAGGCGGCGGCGCGATGTCGACCCGCAAGGCCCGTCTCGGCAATGCGCTGCGCGCGATCCGCCGCCGGCTCGATCTGAGCCTGACCGAGGTCGCCGCCCGCACGGGCCTGGCGATCTCGACCCTGTCCAAGGTGGAGAACAGCCAGCTCTCGCTCACCTACGACAAGCTCCTCCAGCTCGCCGAAGGCCTGGAGGTCGACATCAGCGCCTTCTTCGAGCCGGACCCCACCGCCCAGGACCGCCTGCACCCGGCGGTCACCGCGCGCCGCAGCATCGCACGCAAGGCCGATGGCCTGCTGGTCCAGACCCCCAACTACGACTACCGCTATGTCTGCACCGACCTGACCCACAAGGCGATGGTCCCGATCATCACCACCATCCGCGCCCGCTCCATCGTCGAGTTTCCCACGCTCAGCCGCCACGCCGGTGAGGAATTCCTCTACGTCCTGCGCGGCCGCATCCTGGTCCACACCGAGTTCTACGAGCCCGCCGAGCTCGCCACCGGCGAATCCATGTATCTCGACAGCACGATGGGCCACGCCTTCCTCACCGTGCCCGGCCCGAAGAGCGCCCAGATCCTGAACGTCTGCCACAGCCCGAATGCCGGCCATTTCCGCAGCCTGCTGGACTTGGCGCGGGCGCAGGGGAAGCTGGAGGTTGCGGCGCGCAAGGAGGTTCCGCCTACGCAGCGCTCGGGCTGAGGCCTCCGTTGATGGAGGTCGGCAACGAGAAACCGGAGCGGCTCAGGCCGGCTTCTGGCCGACCAGGCTCAGATAGGCGATGTGCCCGAAGAACGAGCCTGCCTCCGCCCGCCGTCGCGCCTCCGCCTTCAGCGCCGTCGCGGTCGCCGCACTGATCTGTCCGGCCGCACAGAGCAGGTCGGCGCCACGGTCCACGATCGTGAGCATGTACCCGCCATTGGTCTCGATGAAGCCGTGGCTGCGCATGCTGGTCAGCCGGAAGCCCTGGTCCTGGACCAGGCGTGCCAGCCGCCGCATCAGCCAGCGGTCGTGCACCGAGCCGGCCATGGTCGCCGCCGCGCAGGCTTCCAGCGGATCGTGAGCGCCGAGCGCCACGGTGGTGGTGCTGTAGTCGCCATCGAAGACGGCGAGCTGGCCCATGGGCCGCAGCACGCGCTGCGCTTCGGCCAGCGCCCGTTCCGGCTCCGGCACGTGGCTCAGCGTCGAATCGAACACCACGACGTCGAAATCGGCCGCATCGAACGGGAGCGACCGCCCGTCGGCTTCCACGAACAGGACATGTGCCAGGTCAGTGGCCAGGCTGCGGGCCCTCGCCAGCAGCAAAGGCGCTGGGTCGACGCCCACCACCTCGCCCACATTCGGCCACCCGGCGAGGACCCGGGTGAGCACCCCCGTCCCGCACCCCACCTCGAGCACCCGCGCGTGCTCGGGGAAAGCGATATCGGCCAGGAACGCGCGGCGCATGGCCCGTTGCTGGGCATCCGCGCCGCGGGTTTCCAGCACCTCGGCGAGCCGCTCCTGCATGCTGCGGTCGAGGCTGGCGAAGTTCGAGTACATGTCTGGCATGGACGACCCTCCCGGCAGCCGGCGGCCGGCATGGCGCTCTGCCCCGCGATCCCCGGGCAAGGCTCGTCCCCGGATCGGCGGCTGCCGGTGCGGGCCAGCCAGGAAAGGCAGACATGTCGTCATGCGCCGGTCGATGATGATGCGCTTGTTCCGGCTGTCAGCCTGGCGATTGCCTCTGCGGGCGGATTCCCCCAGCGCCGGGCAGGTCTTGTAGCCGGTTCGGTCTGCCGCGGGCGGAGGAACCGGAGAGAGCGGCCCGGACCATGTGCGGGTATCCCGAAAGCGCTGGATGGCCCGGCGCGCCCTCAGCGGCTCACGCTGATGGCGACCTTGCCGCGCACCCGGCCCGTCATGCTCAGCGCCAGCGCATCGGCCGCCGCCTCCAGGGGAAAGGTCTGCGCCACCGGGACGGTCAGCTTCCCGGCATCTGCCAGGTCGGCCAGCTTCTGCAGGTCCTTGCCGTTCGGCCTGACCCAGATGAGGCGGCCGCCATTTTCCTCGACCGCCGCATCCGTGATCGAGGCATGGCGGCCGCCGTGGCGAAGCACCGCCGTCGTGACGTCGAGCACGCCGCCCACGAAGTCCGCCACGAGGTCGACGCCGTCCGGCGCCATCTGGCGGACCCGCTGCGCCAAGCCCTCGCCATAGGTCACGGGCTCGACGCCGAGCGAGCGCAGGAACGCATGGTTCTTCTCGGACGCCGTTCCGATCACCCGTGCACCATGGGCCTTGGCGATCTGCGCTCCCAGTATGCCCACGCCGCCCGCGACCGCATGGATCAGCACGACGTCGCCCGCCTTCAGGCCCAGCCGGGTCAGGAGCTGGTAGGCGGTGAGCCCCGCCAGCGGCAGCCCCGCCGCCTGGTCCCAGTCCAGGCTTTTCGGCTTGCGCGCCGCCGCCTCGGCCGAGACCGCGACGAACTCGGCAAACGTCCCGTCATGGATGAAGCTCTTGCGGGCATAGGCGATGACCTCGTCGCCCGGCCGGAACTCCGGCGTGTCGAAGCCCACGGCCTCGACCACCCCCGCCACGTCCCAGCCGGGAATGGCCGGAAAGTAGGCCTGCATGATGCCGTCGAGATAGCCCGCCATGATCTTCCAGTCGACCGGGTTCACCGCGGCGCTGCGGACCCGGATCAGGATCTCGCCCGGTCCCACCTTCGGCATGGGCAGCTCGGACGTGCGGAGGACCTCGGGTCCGCCATAGCGGTCGAAGGTGATCGCCTTCATGTCGTGCTCCTGGTTGAGGGAAGCGAACTGGACGCCGCCTGTACCGGCGGGGGATTACGGTTGGCCGCGCAATCTAGCGGATTTCACGGCGAGCGTCCGCGCAGCCGGCAGGACATCGCCCTGCGGCCCGCAACCGGCGCGGGTTACGCCTGTTGCTCGGACATGGCTGCAGCGGCGATGGAGCCTCCCCCTTGGCCCGTAGGATTGTCATGGCGAACCCGGCACTGGCTGCCCGTGCGCATTTCCTGTGGCGGGCGGTGCACTGGATGTTCCTGGCGATGGCGGTGTCGGCGGCCCCGGCGGCCGCCGCATCCGACGAGGCGCGCCGCCTGCAATGGGACCTGATCTGGACCGGGCATTACGAGGCGACGGTGGATGGCCGGCCCGGGCCCGCCACCGCGCGCGCCATCCGCTCCTACCAACTCGCGACCGGGGTGCTGCCGAGCGGGGACCTTTCCGACGCGCAGCGGGACCGGCTGGCGGCGGACGCGGCGGCCGCCGCGGCGGAGGCCGGCTGGACCATCTACCGCAACCCCGCCGCCGGCTACCGCATCGGCTATCCGGCGGCCCTCCTGCCGCGCACGCGCGCGCTCAGCGCCACCAGCCAGGAATTCCACCGCGACGACCTGTCGGCCAATCTCACCACGCTGGTGACCGGCCCCGACAGCGAAGCCGCGTTCCGCGCCTCCTACGATGACGTCGTCGCGGACGATTCCCACGTCGTCGTCTACAAGATCTTCCGGCCGACCTGGTTCGTCGTGAGCTTCCTGATCGACGATACCGGCTATTACGTGATGTCGCGCAGGAAGAAGGACGCCACGGCGAGCTACGTCCTGCGCTGGCCGAAGAGCGAGGACCGCCGCTTCCGGCCGGTCGCCACCGCGATCGCCAACAGCTTCGAGGTTCCCGCCGACCTTGCGCGATGAGGTGCGGCGGGAACCGTCCGTCACTGGCTGCGCGGGGGCGCGGCCTGCTCGGAGAGCCGGTACAGGTTGTTCTCTCCGGAAAGCTGGTCCGATGGCGCGTACGGGTTGTTCATCAGCTGCTTGATCGCCCTCCGGTAGCGCTCGGCATCGGTGCTGTAGGGATCGGAGATGGCATCCACCCAGCGGTCCACGGCCTCACGAACATTCGCCGTGCCGTCGCGGTCGCGCCGGTAGCGCTCGGTGTCCGCCGCGTAGTTCGGGCTGGTGGCCAGCTGCTCCGTGACGAAGTCCACCGCCTGCGCCCGGTCCGCGAACACGACGAACCGGTCATGCCGGCCCGAGTCCGGGCAGTCGAGCTCCCAGGACTTGCGGTCGCCCACCGCCGGTCCCGGCACGTATTTCCAGGCCAGCACGTTGTTGGTTTCCTGCGCCAGCTTCGTCCAGCCATAGCCGGATTCCTGGATCGCCATGGCGGTGATGGCGGCGGCCGGGACCCCGTGCTCCCGCTCGGCCTGCTGGGCCAGCCGCCCGACCTCGTCCACGAAGCTCCGCTCCTCCGCTTCGGTCGGGTGCCCCGGCTGCGGCTGCTGGCAGCCCCAGTTCGTGTCCGCGGCGCCCGCCGTCTGCGCTTCGGCGCTCCGCTCGACCGGCAGGCCGGCATCCGCCGCCACGTTTCGCATCGTCGAGCAGCCGGTCAGCACCGACACGAGCACGATCGGAACCCCGTAGATCGACCGCTTCATTCCGCCATCCCTTCGCCATGCACTGAAGTGAGGCGGCAACCAGCCGTCGCGCGAGGGGTTCCTGGCCTGTCGGGTTGTTCACGTAGCGCTTGCGTCGCCGGCGATCATCAGTTCGGCAGGTGCGGACACTTGCGCAGGTCCGCACCGTTCTCCTTGGCGAACGCCAGGTATTCCTTCCACCAGTCCGCGTTCCTGTCGAACTTTTCCCGGCCATTGTGCTCGCCGAGCGATCCCCAGATCACCACCCCGTCCGCGCCCAGCTTCTTCAGCGTGTCCAGCTGGTAGCGGAAGAAGCCCTTGGTCAGGAACTTGTTGGGGAAGGCCAGGTCGTTGATCTTGTTGTGGTACTGCATCCAGATGAACGGATAGACCGGCTTCTTCCAGGCCAGCGCCAGCTTCAGCGATTGCTGCGCCATCGTGGTCCAGCTCTGCATGGTGAGCTGGTAGCGCTGCGCCGGCGTGGTGCCGAGATTGTCGTACCAGAACACGTAGTAGGGCGGGAACAGGGCGTCGCTGGCCTTCGCCAGCCGCTTGACCTGCGCGTTGACCGGCTTGGCCAGGCCCGGCGCCTTGAGGAAGTCGGCATATTGCGGGTCGAGCGGGCTGCCGAAATAGTCGGTCTGGTAGCTGAAGAAGTCCTTCAGCGGCGCCTCGCCATAGACGCCGAGCTTCACCTTGTTGCCGAGCCGGCTCTTCAGGTAGGCGATCAGGTCCAGGTGGCTGTCGATCTTGGCCTGGACCATGGCCGGCGTGTCAGTCCGCTTGATCGTCCAGGGGCCCTCGATGTTGATCACCCCGATCGGCGCACCGCTGGCCATCACCTGCTTGACCAGGGGCAGCCGCGTGTCGGCATAAGCCCGGTCGACCCGGTCCAGCACCTTGCTGCCCTTGAAGAACAGGCCGGGCGTGAGCAGCGGCATCCGGGTCAGCCCGCACTTGTCCAGCCCCGTAGGCTGGTTGGCGAAGGTGAAGCTGTAGAACAGCCGGAACGGCTTCTTCGGCTTCGGCGCCTGTTCGGCGATCTGGGCCTTCATGCTGGTGAGCGCGAAGCCGCGCAGCCTGAGCTGGCCGTTCTGGTCCAGCGCGCCGGCGTGAGGATCGGGTTCCGCCGCCGCTGCCGGGCCGGCGATCATGCCCGTCAGCAGACAGGCGGCAAGCGCGATGCTGGATGCGAACCGTCTCAAGCGGCTTCTCCGGACAGGAGGCGAGAGGATGCCGCCCCATACCAGTATTGGCGCATTGAGGAAACCGCCGAAGCCAAAAACGTTTCAGCTTTGTGCGAGTCCCGAGCCACCGTCAGGCGAGATTCCCTAGTCGAGGGAAAGAACGAACGTGATTGCGGCGGTGAGGAAACAGGCTAATGCCCGCTGGCCGGCTTGCCATGACCCAGGTCGACATTGCGCAGGATCAATGCGAGTGGTACCGCCGCCCCGGAAAGCAGCATGAGCACGAAGAACACGTCAATATAGCCCCAGTAGCCGACCTGGGTGCGCAGCACTTCCCCGATATAGGCCACCGCCTGTTCCTGGGCCTGGGCGAGCGAGGCGCCCCGCTCGGTGAAGTAGCGCGTCGCCGCGGCCAGCGCCTCCTGGTAGCCGGGGTCGGAGGGCACCACGTGCTCGACCAGCCGGCTCTGGTGGAACTGCTCGCGCCAGGCCAGCGTGTTCTGCGCGATCGACACCCCGATCGAGCCGCCCACGTTGCGCGCGGCGTTGATCAGGGTGGAAGCCTCGTCGGTCTTGGCTGGCGGCAGGCCGGCATAGGAGGCGCTGGTGATCGGGATGAAGATCAGCGGCAGCCCGATCCCGATATAAACGCGCGACCAGGCGAAGAACCCGAAGTTTGCATCGCCGTACAGGTTGGTCAGGTCGTACATCGCGAGCGCGATGATGCTGGCCCCGATCGCGATCAGGTATTTCGGCTGCACGAAGCCGCTCAGGCGGCCCACCACGAACATCATCATCATGGTGACGAGCCCGCCCGGCGAGAGCGCCAGCCCTGCCCAGGTCGCGGTATATCCGTAATATTCCTGCAGGAGCTGGGGCAGGAACTGGGTGGTCGCGATCAGGATGGCGCCGGTCGCCAGCATCACCAGCATGCAGGAACCGAACTGCCGGCTGGCGATCATGCGCAGGTCGATCAGGGGATGCTTGCGCGACAGCTCCCAGGGAATCATCAGGCAGAAGGCCAGGGCGCAGATCGACGCCGTCGCGACGATGAAGGTCGAGCCGAACCAGTCCTCGACCTGGCCGCGGTCCAGGACCAGCTCGAGCGAGCCCAGAAAGCCCGCGATCAGCAGGAAGCCCACCAGGTCGAAGCGGATGCCCTGGCGCCGCAGCTGGGCCCGCTCCTTCGCCACGCCCGCCGGCTCCTGCACCAGCCACCAGACCAGCCCGAAGGCGAGCAGCCCGACCGGTCCGTTGATCAAAAAGCACCAGTGCCAGGAATAGTTGTCGGACAGCCAGCCGCCCAGCGTCGGCCCCACCACCGGCGCCACCACCACGGCGATGCCGAACACCGCGAAGGCCTGGCCGCGCTTCTGCGGCGGGAATCAGTCCGCCAGGATCGACTGCGAGATCGGCACCATGCCGCCGCCGGCAAAGCCCTGCAGCACCCGGAAGAACAGGAG
>VFQN01002534.1_pt1 | contig 27904 bp, 31 predicted proteins | sample 3512371 | NCBI WGS metagenome assembly VFQN01 (sample SAMN10412370, study PRJNA504923) | tailings metagenome | isolation source: Replicate 2 from Balatoc abandoned mine | place: Philippines: Itogon, Benguet | collected 2017-08-28
GCGTGCTCCTCAGGGCTGCTCTGCTGCTGCACCTGCTGCTGCTGTTGCCCCTGCGCCAGTGGTGGAGGCGCCGCGGCGGCGGAGACTGAGGCCGCATCCACGGAAATGGTGGACGGAGCGGTTGCAGAGATGGAAGCCGAGGGGGCGACCGGCCCAGCAGCGGCGGAGGTGGACCCCGCAAGGAAAGCGGCAGCATCAGCTGCAGCAGGGGCAGCGGCGGCCAGCACCGGGACGCTGGCAGCCTGCTCCCGCTCCTCCTCCTCCTTCTGCGGCTGCTCCTCAACGACTGCGGCAGCAGCCGTGCGGTCGACAGACGGAGCAGCACGGGGCGTGGTGGCATCCCGAGCAGCGGCCTCGGGCACGCTAGCAGCCGCACCTGTGGCGGAAGTGTACGGCAGCTGGGGCACAGCAGCAGCGGGCTGCTGCTGCAGCTTTTGCTGCTCCTCCCCGCCACCCTGGGCCTGCTCCTCTGTGCGTTGGCTTGTGGGGCTGAGGGCGACAGGGCTGCCAAGGTCGGCTTCGCTCATAGCCCGGCAGGACGTCTCGGAACCGGACAGGCTGATGCGGAAAGACCTGACCGCCAAGGCAGGTCCCATATGGCTTGCCGCGGCCTTGGAGAGCTCCTCAGAGTGCAGCCATTCCCCAGCGACGGTTGTGGTGGAAGCTCCGTCCATGCTATCTGCGGCAGCAGGGGTGGCTGTCGTCGACGATGCTGACTGCGGTACTCGAACACTGGGTACGGCTGACACGTCCGGGGGCGCAGCACAAGCTGAGACGGCAGCGGAGCGCCATTCCATAGGCACGCCCGACTCAGCGGCGACAGGGGCAGAGGCAAAGCCAGCCTCCGTTGTGGCCACTGCCGTCACAGTTGGCACTGCCACGCGAGACGAAGCTGCCCCCGACCTGACAAGCGGCTCGGCCTCCGTCTCGTCATCGGGGCCAGAAGCCCCCACGCCGCCCGCGCGCGCTCCGGCAGCTGCGGGCGATGGCAGCGCGTACTCCAACTGGGCAAGGGTGCCGTGCGACGCGCGGACAGACGCACCGGCCTCTCGTAAGCTGCCAGGGCTGGGCAGTACCACCACGTCCGGAGGCACATCCAGCAGCACCACCGCTAGCCCGCTCTGCGACGGAGACCGCTGTGGCTGCGGCAGAACCTGCCGGCTGCCCTGCGGGTCCCTCCCAATGCCCGCCTCAACCGACGCACGCACGTCGCCCGTCAGTACAAGGTCCTCCTCGTTGCCGCGATTGCCATAGGTTGCGCCAGCTGCGGTAGGAGCACCGGCCGCAGCCGCGCCGGCTGCGCCAGCGGACTGACTGCTGGGACTTGCAGTGACAGGCGCACCAGTGCCGTCACGCATCTGTGAGGAGCTCCATAGGCGTGGCAGCGGCAGCCGGCGAAACGCCGCGGCCCCAGATTCCACTGCCGCGGCGGCCATCTGAGCAACGCTGCTACGTGTGGGAGAGGCGGAGGCCGCTGCATTTCCGCTGGCAGCGCGACCAGGCTTTGCCGCCAGGCTTGCGTCAACGTCGTTGACAGGTGCGACGTTTGAACCGCGGCTGGCACGCACGCTGTCCATGTCCCTGCTGCTGTTGAGTCTGGAAGCGCCACCCTGGCCCCCTTGGCCGGACAGCAACGTCGCCGCCACCACTGGCAGGGTCAGCAGCGCGGCGGCGGCGGTGGCTGTCACTGCGACGGTGCGCCCGGACCAGGCTGGGCCGCTGCCTGCAGCACCGGAAACGGCGGAGCCAAGCGCTGCTGCGCCGCTTCCAGAGGCGGCGGAGAGAGTGGAGGCCGCGGCGGACGAGCTGGCGGCAGTCGCAGCGGCAGCAGCTGCTAGCCCGGCCGAGGCTGCTCCCGCTGCAGACGACACGGGTAAGCCGCCGGGCGGCGAGGCCATGGCGGAGGCTGCTGCTGCTATAAAGCCCGAAGAGGTGGCAGCTGCGCGGGAGACCCAGGCAGTGGCGGCAAGGGTGGGGACGGCCACGAGGGTGGCAGCTGCTGCCACCTTCGTTGGGGACCAGCGCTCGCTGCCGAGCATGCGGGTCAAGGTGGAGGCGGAGGGCGCCGGGACTACGGGCGAGTCCGAGGCCGTTGGTTGCAGGTCGGGGGAGCCTGAGGTGCTGGCTGCGTCGCTCGTTGCCGGGCCCTGCTGCAGCGCGGCCTCCAGGTCAAGGGACGGCGTGGAGGAAGGCTGGCGGCTGTGGCTTAGCGAGGCGCGGCGCAGGGACGACGCCCGGCTGTGGCTCTGCAGGGCAGGGACGTTGAAGGCAGAGAAGCGAAAGGGGAGATCATCGCAAAAGGTTGCTACCCAGGGCTGCGGCATTGAGTCTGTACGAAGATGCGGTACATACAAAGCATGTATCAGTGGAATCCTAGGGAGACCAAAGCATGTCATGCGCAGCTCGTACGGATGGCGACCGAGGCTGAAGCTGCAACCGTTACGTGTAGTACACAACGAATGACACTAACTAGTTAACAGGAATAGTCCCACAAATAGCACTGGCGCACCTGCGAGCCGTATGCTGCGCTGATCAGAGCAGTCCGTCCCAGAGGCCCGCTTGCCCGGGCATCCAGGCCCGCGCCGCCCAGTCCCACAGGCGTCCCTGGCCCGCGGGACCGGCCGCCGGAGCCCTGCCGCTGCATCACCGGCAGACGGAGCAAGGGCTGCCACGGGGCACCCGGCGCACTGGTCGCACCGGCGGCCGTGCCCTCAGCTGCGGTTTGAGCAGTCAGCTGCTGCGTATGCATGTTCTCCTCGCTGTCCCCCAGTAAATGCCGTACGGCCGCCTCCTGCTGCTGCTGCAGCTGCCGTTGCTGCTGCGCCTGCACCTGCTGCTGTTGCTGCTGCACCTGTTGCATAAGTGAGGCCCGAGGGGTGGTCCCACGGCTGGTTGGGGCCCTGGGGGGCAGCGCCAGGAGGCCCAGGGCCCCGCGCGCTGCTCGCGGCGTACCGCCGGGCCTCGGTGCGGCCTCCTCACGCGACGCGCTTGGTGCCCCTTCACGCGCGGCTGGCAGCTGCAGCTGCGGGCGCGGCTGCGCTTGCTGCTCCTGCCTCTGCTGCTCTTGCTGCATGCTTGCAACGTGCTGCAGAGCCTCCTGCAGCTGCATCCTGGGCTGCTGCTGTGGATGCGCGCTCGGTGGGCCTGGTGGCGGGGCAGGGAGCTGCGCGGCGCCTTGGTCGCGGGGCAGGCGGTCCGCGGCGCTGGCCCGTGGGTCAGGCCAGGGCGCCCCAAGTCCCGGGAGCCCGGCGGCACCGCGCGCCGCCAACTTGGCGGCAGCAGCTTCAGCCTCTGCAGCGTACCCCACTTCCACACGGTGACTGGTCGACTCGGGTGCGCCTGTGCACACCAGTTGTTGGCTTTCCGACCCAGAGGCCCCGCCCATACCCGCGCCCGAGTGCTCCATGCTGTCACGTGTGTGGCGGCGGGAGTCCAGGACCATCGTCATGAAGCTGCTCCCCAGCGTCGCAGGGGCACTACCCAGAGCGGCTGAGGACTGGAGCGAGGCGTAAGGGCTGTGGGTGGACAGCAGCGGGGGCAGCCCTGGGGAGGGCGAGGCGGCGTCCTCCTCTGCAGCGTCAACCGCAGCCGCAAGGTGCGGGGCGAGGCTGCGTGCCGTCGCCTGTCGGCCAGCGGTTGCAGGTGAAGGCGCCACGGAACCCACCGTCTGCTGCAGTGCGTACGCGGGGACGGAGGGTGCGGCGCCCGCGGGAACAGCCTGGGTGCCGTCTGTTTGAGCCGCTGTAGCTGCGGCGGGGACATCAGTAGCGCCGACCGTGACGGAGGGCGCAGCGGTGACGGGGACGGCAACGGCAGCGGCGGCGTGAGGGCGCTCTGAAGCGGCAGCGGAGGTGTCGGGAAGCAGGGGGCTCTGCCGGGCGCCGCTTCGTGGAGATGGAAGAACGGGGGCGGCTGCGCTAGGGCCGGCGCGTGGAGTGCCGGCGGCGGACCCAGGCGCGCTGCCGAGGACACCGGGCGCTGCTGCCACGGGTGCGGCGTCGGGCATACCATCAGGAACTGATACCAGAAAGGTCTGAATATCGGCTGCTAGCGTAACCGGGTGCGAGGGAAGAGGAGAGACGGCAGGCAGGGCGCCCTCCGTTGGGGCCGCCAGGGTGCTGCCCCACGAGTCCGCCACGCTGGGGCCCGCGGGTGCGCTTGTATCCGCCGTCGTCGGGTGCCAAGGGCGCCCCGCAAAGGGCGGCCCAGGCGCAGCCACAGGCGCTGCTAGCTCCTGGACGTACCCGGCTGGCCCAGCCACGAAAGCGAGTGTGGGCGAAGAGGGCACTCCCGTCCCGACAGCGGCCGAGCCCGCCTGCAGTCCTGCATGCCCCTCGGCGCCGGGCTGGCCCTCTCCCAGACCAGCGCCAGGTGCCGCGACTGCGATGCGCTCGGGTCCACCACGACCCTCGAGCAACGCCTCGTGCACCGCCCCGCCGTCACCCGCGCCAGCGCTGTGCATGGCTGCCGTAGTCGAAGCTGCATACGCGGCGCTCTGCACGTCGCGAGCCGCCGACTCTTGGTCTGCGCCAGGGCCTCCCGCGCCCGCAGCCGTGGGGCACTCGGCCGTAGCTCCAACAGCGGCCGCTGCAGCTGCTGCAGAGATGTCCAGCGCTTGAAGAGCCGCCGAAGCAGCAGCGTGCCGGGCGAGCCACTCCAGTGCAGCCTGCGCCTCTTGCTGCTGCGGCTGCTGCTCGTGCTGTCCTTCGCCAGCGCCCTTGTCCGACGCAGGCCACGCCCGATGCAGCTCCGCGGCCCCGGGGAGCACCACCGCGGCGGATGCCAGCCTGCTCGCGACGCCACCCACACTCCCTCCGGCGGCCCCCACAGCCCCAGGCTGCAGTAGCATGCTGTTGGCCAGCCTCCTCTGCATGGCGGCGCCCGCCACTACGGCCGCCGCCCGGCCGCCAGGGTCCAGCCCCGCCAGTGTCGCCGCCACCGCACCAAACACGTGCCGTACAAGCTGCACCTGCCTGTCCGGCGGCACCAGCAGGCAAACGGCCGCTAGCAGCTGCATCAAGCGGTGCATGCGCGGGCCGGGGCCGGTCGGACCCCACCACTCCTCCCCGGGACCGCCCATCCCATCCCCTCCGCCGCCGCCACCACCACTACCACCGCTACCACCACCCGAACCCGCACCGCCCTCGCCTCCGCCGCCGGCAAGCGCCCCAGCTCCCTCTCCCCCGCCGCTGCTGCCGCTGCCGCTACCAGGTGGATCCGTGCCAGGCGGCGGTGGAGGGTTGGCGGTGGGCCGGGGGAAGATGCTGTCCAGGGCTGCGTCCACGGCTCGCCGGGTGTCAGCCACGGCTGCGCCCGCCGCCACAGTCGCGAGGCGAGCCGCATCGAACAGCAGGTCGGCAACCTCAGCTGCCTGGCCCTGCCCCGGCAGGCTAGGCCACTGCGGGGGTGACGGTCGGCCTAGGCCCAGCAGCCGGCCCAGGGGCGACTCGGGCGCCACCAGTCCCGCAAGTCCGGCCGGGGCCGCAGCAGGCGTGACAGGGGTAGTAGGCGCAGCAGGCGCGCCTGGGGCACGGCTGCTGCCGCTCGCTACGCCAGCAGACGCCGGGGTGGTTGGCCTGCCTTGCAAGCCTGAAGAGGGAGGCTGTGCAGAGGCCTGGGACACTGCGGGAGCGGATGGGGCGGGTGCTCTGGGGCGAGGCGGCGACGGCGGTGGGTCGGCGGCGGAGGCCTTGGGCGGGGGCGCCGGCGTGGGCTGCAGCCCCAGCTGCTGCTCCAGCTCCCTGGAGGCCAGGCCGGCGGTCTCAGCCAGCTGCACGTCCTCCATGCCGATGTTGAACGAGGCCATGGCCTGGCGTAGCTCCTCCGCCGTGAGCTGTTGGAGGGCAAGGGAAGAGGAGGCATGATGGGCGCGCGCGAAAGCGTGAAGCAGTGTGTTGGAAAGTAGTGTGTTGGAAAGGTTACAAGTTCGCGTCGGCGCCCTGGTGTTCACGGAAAGAAAGACAGCCCGGTTTTAGCTTGCTGCGTGCTTGAATTAGACGCCGGTTGTTGCATGGTTTGGCCATTCGCAATGCTCACCTGTCTTCCCGTGCCGACCATCATCTGGATTAGCTCTCCCATGATGAGGACACCCACAGCCACCTCGCCAGCGCGTGATGCACCGGCCCCGCCCTTCGGCCCTTCCCTAGCACCAGGAGCGCTGCTGCTTGGCGATGCCGATGCAGCTGAGGGTGGCGTTATGTCCGATGCTGCTGCAGCAAGGGGCCCATCGCGCTGCTGAAGGGTGCCCGGGGCCTTGGCGGGCTGGGGTACCGGCGGGCCGTCCCGGTGCGGCAGGTTCAGCGAGTTGCGAGGCGGAAGGTCATGTGGGTCAGGGGCGTGGTGCTCCGCATGGCTGTCTTCTGGGTCGGGCAGGCCAGTGGAGGAGCATGGCCGTATTGCAGAAGCCTGCGGAAAGCGTCAAGTATGGTACAGGTTGAGTATTTTCACCGTGCTGCGGCAACACCCCACCAGACACTAATCCAATCGGCCGGTCACAAGGCATGTCGTGTCACTGTGTTACCTCCAGATAATCTGCGGGAGCTTGCGCACGGGATGCTGTCACCAACATTTTGCCTTCGCTACGGAAGGGCATGCGACCAAGGGGAGTCCAACTGCTCGACATACCGGGATGTGTCGAAGCGGGCCCGCTGGCCTGAGCCGGGGAGGAACATGTGTCGCTGGTGGTGCGCATGCGGGGAGTTGCGCCGGTCGCATGGTCCCCGAGCGAGGCGCACGCGTTCCGGACCAACCTGGGGAAAAGCAAAGTGAGCGCGACAGACTTCAGATTGCTGACAATTGTGTGTGAAAACATATAGCACTCCTCCCATGCTCATCAAGTGATGCAGCGCAGGGCAAGCCATAGTGCATAGGCGAGAGCTCGCCTTGCACCGATACCAGGTCGAACCACACGCGATCGCTGATATGATACGTACCGAATTGTAAGTTTTCAGGCTTGCATGTACAGCTGCTTCTAGTGCTTCACAGTGGAGCTCCGCAATATTGGCGCGAGTATCACATCATAGCGCGCAGGCACAAGTGCCGTTGCAACTGCGTTGGCTTGTAGGATGTATGTGAAGCCGTGTTGTCCCTTTCATGACACCATCCAGGAAGATACCGTGTAGGGGCCTTTTGCGCTTTCTCCGGTTTGGCGGGTAGCCAATAGGCTTAAGCGCAGACGAAGCAGCCGCATGCGATACTTAGTCGGTTGTTGTGTCTATCCTGAGCGCGAACGCTGCAGCGCTTTCGACGTCATCTCAGCCAACCACCAACCGGTAATTTGCATCCCTCCCCTGCTGGCGCACCACCGCCACCTGTAGCAGTACTCCCAATATGCGTATTCTGCCTTTTCTGGCATGTTAGCGGCACGCCTGCCACATGAGACACCGAGGGACAAACGCCCTCGTCACAAGCACGTGTCCCAGGGAGGCGTGCAGCCCCGCTGTGCAGCACTGCAGCTGTTTCCTGCATTGCCATGCAGGTCTTGCGAAGCATGCCGTCTCACTGAGCTTTGGCGCGTCCCAGGGGGGAAGACTAGGCCCCGATGGGGTTAATGGGGTGCTGCTTGGGTTTCGGGCACAGGAGCCGGCGATAACCCTTTTGTGAGGCGTCAAGGGTGCCGGGGGCCCATCAGCACGTCTCATACCGCCTGGGCGCGTCCTAGGAGGACATCAGGGCCCGAACGGCGCAAAAAGGCAAACGGGGATCGGATTGGGCTGCGGGGACAGGAATACCGGTAAGTGACGTCAGGTGACAGCCCCTCCTGACGTCCTGAGGCCTTGAGGGTGCTAGGGGTGCTAGAGGCCCAAACCAGGGACCCCTGGCCCAATCAGCACGCCAACGGTAGCACTCTCCATGGCCCCTTTCAGTGCCATCTCAGCCTCAATTGCAATCTTTGATGCGAATCGCCACTCTGTGGCAGCTCAGCTGACCCTGTAGCCCCACATGCGGGCATGCGTGCATCCGTGCAATGCCACCACCTGTCTTTACCCTCCCGCGCTCCCATGTACCAAGCGCCATCACAATCACCAAGGTCTGCGACAGTATATGAAGGCCCCCTTGCAGCCAAGAACGTACTGAAGGCCTCGATCTGCCCCGGTTAGAGCCAGCAAACACTCCCTCTGGGCGCTGGTAACCCCTGCACCACCTGGCGCACCACGTCGTCAACCGTCGGCAAAAGCAAGCATCCCACGGCACCTGCGCGCTACGATACGTCGCCGTCCAACACCCCGGCCCAAAGCACGCGGCTGTACAGTCCGCACAAGAGGAACACCGCTATCTGATCATCAGCATTCCTGTCAGGCGGGGGACGCGCGACGCGCTTCACGATGCCCAAGTCCACACGACAGGGCGGGCAACACGATTACGGTAACTCGACTGCAGGTCCTGCGCCCCGACATATGTACCGACGCACTGTGCGCACTGCCAGCTTACTTCCCTTACGCCTGTCCATTTATCCTGCCAGGCTGCGACGAAGCAGCAAGCACCACAGTACAGCAGCCAAAGATAGCATATTGGGCGCCCGCACCGCCACACGTACTGCTCTGTGTACGTGGCTACAGCCCAGGCAAGTGCCAGGGCATAACCCTTCCCACGCCCCCAGCGACGGCCCACATCATACCGAGCACAGGTAGTGGCGGTAACCACCAGTAGTACCGCGCAAAGCTATCTGCATGAAGGGCAAAGAATACAGCGCACGAGGCGGAAAGCCCGCTCAGGCCCGCTCTCCCGCACGGCAGGCGTGCGATGCCTTGCGACGACTCCCTCCCAGGGGACACCACCCTGGACACCGCCGTGCGACAAATACAGTACATCCAAGGAATCACGCGGGCCCCATAAAATTGCTGCGACAAAGCTACGTCCACCGAGCTTTGGGTCTGTGGGCCGTGCCAAATTGGAGAACCTTCCCATGTTGCCATCTGGCAAGTAACGACAGCGCTACCGCCTAATCCGATCACATTAGCTTCCTGTGCTCATAAGCAACGCTCCACTGTAACTGACCAGCGCCACACACTCCTAACAGGTACGTGCAATGCTACAAGGTAAGCAAGGAGGTTTAAGAAGGCAAACGTCCACAAGAGCCAACATCCGCACCCATGTTCGCCTTTATAGCCACCACCCCGGCCTACGTTCTGCCCGTCGCACTTGGCTAGCCCTGGAATGGCCACCCCACCTGCAGCGCACGCAGTGTTGCAGCCCCTTTCTGCCAGGCTCAAGTCCCAAGGCCAGTCCACTCCCTATATTATCGCCCACACACCATTTTTCGGGACAGCGCGCCAGCACTGGCCACCCGCATGTGCACCAACTACCACCAGCCTCCACCCGATACCTGCTTCTTGCCACACTGCTGCTTACCCAGGTCACACTGCCACGCACGCGCTACCATGCGCTGAGCTGCACACGGCAGCACGAAAGGCAGGCCCGTGCGTGCCGCCGTCTGCGTTCCGCCCAAGTCCGGTTGCCCCGCACCACCTGCCCTGTGAAAGCCAGTTTGCATCCCCGGTGGCTCACCTGTCCAGCACGTCGCTGAGGCTCAGCCAAGCTTGCCGCAGCCCTAAGCAGAATGGCGCATCGATCCCCTCCGCCGCCGCCTGCCCCAAGCCCGGCCACCCCTATCTTGCGCCTGCTGCGTCACCACCTGCCAGGCCAGTCCCCCTCCTCCTCCTCGTCCGGGGACGGCTCCATCATGATGGCCTTGATGTACTGCAGCGCCAGCTGCGGGGGACACCAGTGGGACATGCACGGACGCGGGTTCGGCCGACGCAGCGGATACTTTGTATGGTAGGGAGGTTGCTGGTGCAACCCTTACAGTATGACCCACTAGCACAAGCATACCGCTTTACACAAACCAGCTACCCACCACGTGTGTACCCCCCAAAACTCCTGCTTTCCTGGATACCCCCCGCCCCACTGCAGCGTTCACGGCCATTCCCACGTGACAGATGCCAGGCACCAGACCCCTGACCCTCTCTTCCTCCACACCCCCACCTGTAGGGCCCACGGCTCTGCCGCCCAGCCGTGCTGCCAGCCCACGTGCCCGCCCCGCCGCGTCACCACCGACACGATGTTGGGGTTGGCGCACGCCGCCTCCATCGCGAACTCCGCCAGCCGGGCGTGCACCACTGTGAGTCCATGAAGGGTTGGGTGGCAGAAGATTGAAGTAGCCGGCAGGTGAGCGGCAAGTGCTGTGAACCCGTAGTGTTGAGAGGGGGCCAAGACTGTGCGGCAAAGAGCAGGTGCGCGGCGAGGTCGTTTGTCATGCGTAGCTCAGCAAGGCCATGTGGCTTAGCAGTGCAATTCACAGATCGCAGAGTGCAGTTTGCAGGGGGTTCGGCCGCGGACTTACGTGGGTCATCCTTGTTGGCGATGGTGAGGAGGGGAATGTCGACGTCCTGGAGGGGGCAAAACACAGGACACAAGTTGGCGCAGGGTGACGACCGCGTGTGCACGCGTGTGGCTGCGTCAGCGCCCTGCACCGCAGATTCCTGCCTGCCCGTGCTCTCCACCGACTGCCCCCGGTCGGCCCCACCTTGAAGTCCTTCCAGCAGCTGACGTCCTCGTAGTACTCGTCCACGTCGCTGTAGCCGTACGCGGGCACCACCAGCAGCGACTCAAACTGCAGCGGGTAAGGAGAGGGCCGATGGTTCGGAAGCTTGCTGCGTGAGGCAAACCTTGTGAACAACTTGTGAGGACCGCATTGCCCGCTCGCAGGATGCGCGCTCATACGGTAGTTGTCCAAAAGCATGCCTCTGTCGGGCCGCAGGGCCACACAGCCGGGCAGCCGCGCCCAACCGCACCCGAACACACCACATAGGCGCAACCTCTCGACACGGCACCAATCTCGCAGCCGCCGTCAGGCCACACGCTTTGGGTACGGCCAAAAGCACCTGCTCCAGCGCCCCGCATCCAGACCCTTGCCACGGTAATTAATAAGCAATGGCACCCGCCTCCCACAGGCCTCGCGATTTCCGAATGCCATCCCGGCCAGCTCCAGTCCCCCACGCCCCACGCCAAGCACGTGCCCACATCCAGCACCCACCTCCCGCAGGCTGCGCGTCCTCAGTATGGCCTCCCAGTCCAGCTCCAGCCCCGCGTCCTCCGCCAGGCGCCGCACGTCGGGCAGCCGCTCGCGGAAGCGCTGCTGCAGCGTGCCGCAGGCGATGGCGTCCTTCACCGGCTTCTCCGACAAGTAGCGCGCGGCTGGATGAGGGGTTCGGGAGAGCGCAAAGGAAGGCGGCACGCAGTTGTTGACGCGAACAAGGCCCGCGTGACGGCAGCGGTGTGGTAGGGAGTGGCATGGTCAGGTGCTGGCGGGCGCACCCGTTTCCGTCTGCTTGCAAGTACCGTATGGCTAGTGCGTAATGGTGCAGCGCTGGGGCACGCAGAAAGGAACGAGCAAAACATTTACGGTAATGGGTACGATGGCAGTGCGTGTGAAGCACGGGGGGAGATGCGTGTGCTGTGGACCTGGGTAAATAAGGCACGGAAGACCCCTGCCGGACGCTCTGCGCCGCAAGCAATTGGTGAGTACAAGGGCACCTGCAAGGCCCGGCGAACACCTTGTCGGCGGCAACACCCGGCCCACCTGACACGAAATGGTGCATGTTGCTGATGGACACGGCCGCGCGGAAGGGGTTGCCGCCCGCCGCCGCACGGCCGCAGTACGACACCACCAGGTTTGCGCCCGCCGAGAAGCCCACCAGGAACTTAGGCGCGTCGGGGTAATGGCGCTGGATGTGCGCAACCACCTGGCGGTTGGCGGGTTGGAGTTGGTGGTTGACCGGTTGACATCGCAATATATGCCCAAAGGGCTGAAAGCCGCTGTCGTCTCGCTTCGTCCCCCGAAGGGGGAAAGAGATGCAATATATCTAAAAGCCGGGCAGATAAATAAGGAGAAGGGCCCTTTATCTTGCCCTCCGGGGCCCAAAGGGTTAGTTGCCCCAAAGGGGCCCAGGCCGGAGAAACATGATGTGACAGGAGCAGCGGGCAGGTCGCGAAGGGCCAGATGCACATCCATCCACTTGAAATATGGCCCATGTTACAGCAGCAACACAGCACGAGAACGCCGCTGACTGCAGGTGGGCGTACCGGCAAGCTGCACGCGGCCTAGCAGTCAAGAGCCTCATCCCAACTACTCAAGCGCGCAGGCACGCGGCATGCGCACCTCCTGGAAGTCCTCCACATCCGCCTGCTTGGGGAACACCTTGATGCCTCGCGGCTGGCCCGCCGCCGGCTCGGCCAGGTCCTCCATGCTGCTCGGCAAGCTGCCCTGCCCTGCCATTGCCCCGGCCCCGGCCCCCGCGCCCATGCCTGTGCTGGCGTCCGAGGGCCGGTCCTGTAAGGTGTTGCTGTTGCGGCCGTGGAGGTGCCTGGGGCTGCCCATGTTAAACTGGCTGCCGTTGCGCAGGTTGTGGTAGGGGTAGGGTGACAGCTGCGGTCCCACCAGGGTGCGGCTGGGGTTGCGCAGGTCGGCCAGGTCCAGGTCTCGGGGGGAGCCGAGGAAGGAGAAGCCCGCGCGGCTGGGCCCTGGAAAAGAAGCAGCGTAGCAATGAAAGAGGGCAGGTTGCACCGTCAGCAGTGTACGGTTATAACACAGCGAGATGACGACTTTTAGCATTTTTGTTGGCTGTTGAGTGGTCCCTCTGGCCTCTGTAGCCCAGGCGTGGGCCCCAGGGACACGCATCGTGGCCACGCACCTGAGAAGCTGGGTCCAGAGAACGATGGGCTGGCCAATCCCGCCCGTAGGCCCCCAGCGCCGCCGCCGCCCCCTGCCGCGCCGCCGTCGAACCCATTGACGAGGCTGCTGGGCCTACCACGCGCCACGTGGCGACGCGTCAGGCTGCCGCTCTCCGACGTACGTGTCGTGTGCGCCGTGGGCGACTGCTGCGCGGGAAGGCGGGCGCATGCGCGCGTCGCGTCATATTCTCGTATAGGTCAGCAGCATGGAAAAGCGCAAGGCCCCTGTCGTTGGCGGGACCAAGCCGCACACGTATATACCCCCGACCTTTGTTTAGACAGGCCAGTATACCCCCGACCGCATGGCATCTTCTGGAAAGCAACTTCTCCATACCTTGATGCACACCAAGACCGCGTTCACCACATCTCCCTAATGAAACCCGCACGCACCTGCACCTCCTCCCGGTCCTCCGCAATTGGCCCACCGGACCACGCACCACCCGCCTTATCCCCGCCTGCGCTGCTACCCCTGCGGCTCCGGCGGGACAGGAAGGACGGCTGCGTGGTAAAGCTGGCGCCGTCGGATGAGCCGCGGATGGGGTGGCTGGCAATGGCGTGCCCGCCGTTGCGCGGGTGGTTGGGGTGGTGCACTGGCAGCAGCGACATGTTGCCGTGCCCGCGGCGGTTGTACACCACGCAGCGCCAGCCCAGGCGGCGGCACATCTCGGTGAAGCGGACGACGTTCTTCTGGTTGCTGCCAATGCCTGCGGAAGGGCGCAGCACGGGGGCAAGGGCCCGCGCAGGTGTCTGGGGTGACGAGGCAGGAGGCACACGCGCTATGCGCACACGACCCCTGCGCCATGCCCAGACGACGGCACCGTCCACACCGCCGCCAGCTGCCGGCTGTCCTACCCCAACAACGAGCACACCCGCGCACCAGGCATACTTGCCCTGTTGCTGGACCGCACGCGCCTGTGGCTTTCAGACCCGACACAGTGCACAAGCCGCTAGCACCGTCTCGGCTTCACACACCGACTACGGAGGCCCACCAGTACCCACGCCGTCTGGTCTCACCCTGCCCCGGCGCACACACCACCAGGGGAGCCCCCGGCGGCAGCCCGTCGCCCTTCCAATCCAGCGCCACCTCCACGCCGTCGCTCAGCGCCACGTGCTCGCGGCGGTACGGCGTGGCGGGCACCGGCATCAGCCGAGACACGAAGATCTGGGTCTTGGCTGTGGGGTGTCGGGGGCGGCAAGGCAGCGTATCGGAGGGCGAGGGTGCGAGTGGGCAGGCATCTAGTAGGCTGACGCCTTGCGCCCTGCGGAGCGGCCAGCAGTGGGAGGGCGAGCGGCGCTGGCAGTGTCGTGTTGCTGCCGGGATTGGTAGGAAGTTGGGGAGCGTGCGCCGGTGCTGTGGCCAGGGACGGGTGTGAGTGATTGTGGGTGCAGTGAGTAAGGCGTTATGGGGACCATGCGGTGCTAGGAGGCGGTTTGGCGCTAGGTACGGCCGCCGCAACGGCGGTTGAGTGTAGGGGCTAGCTCTCTTGCTAGGAGCTGCCCAGTGGGACCATGCAGTGCGTACGTACCAGTAGGGGCCCAGGGGCAGGCTGCGAAGGACCGCATGTGGTTGCAGAAGGTCACCACGCGCCTGCCGCCACGTGCCCGCAAGGGCGCCACGTAAGACACAGGGGAGGACACACAGTAAGCAGGTTATGCCACGCCCCTTCTGCATTGCGCGGAAATCTGGCATGTGGCAAGCTAGTGGCTGCGCTGTAATGCGCTGGGTTGTTGGTTCCAAGGCCTGTGCCATTGCTGCCACGTGTGTCCGCCGTTTCCAGTGGGGGTTATCCCCAACAAAGCAGGATGGCATTGTTTGGTGTTATTCCCACCCTCACCTGTTCCGGGGCGAGTCCTGGCACGTAACGACGGGCCGCTCCCTTGTCTCCCGGAGTGGTGATGTAAGCAGCGCCCACAACATCTCGAGCACCGAGACTAGCATGAGGTATAGCTCAGCCCACATGATGGCAGTGGGCTTGAGGTGTGAAATACCACGTATTGTTTGTCACGATACGCAAGACGGTCTATCCGGCCCGAGGCCTGCGGTTAGCACGCGATGGCGAAGAACACCTCATAAGTGACACCAGGCGAGTCACGTAGTAAGTCAGAGTTGGGATATCAATGCATTGTGGTGAACATCGCTCCTGCCAAAGCGCGCGTCCGCTGGTGTGTGCCACCCTAGTAAGAGAGGGATGTGGATGGATACCTAGACGCAAAGGGAAACTGGGCTAGCGCATACAGCCTTAAACCCAAACGAAAGGCTACGTTCACATGTGGGCCGGGAAGGGCCCATTCTCAAGGAGGTACTCTCGTGGTATACGGCAAAAATAGGTTGGTCTGTGTTAAGCTTGGTGTTTGGCGACGAACTAGTTACATCAGGCATGAATGCCATCAGTATGCCATGATATGAATACTACGTGACGGCGACCTGGCCTCTGTATTGACTCCAACATCTGATTCCCGTCAAAATGAGCCAGGCGCCAGCCTTTTGGCGCGATGACATGCCAGACTTGATTGCTGGCAGACACCCTTTCCCAGGTCAGAGTGGCAAGGCTCGGCGTGCAGTCAGTGCGCCTCTCGGGTTATGCCCGGCGGGTTGAGCAATACATCAAGGGTCCTTGCTTAGCAGTGCCTTTGGGAGCATGGAGCCTATATACCATCTACATGGTGAAGCCTAGGGCGGCCCAGCACCAAAGGGGACAACATAAGCTGAGGAACCGCATGCCTGCTTGCCTCTCCCCGCACAGACGTTGAGAAGTGGCACTCCACCTACGTCCGCTACAAGTTTGGGGATGAAGCTCAGCCGGGCTCAACATGGGACTTGGAGGCCAGCAAGGAGAGCCTTGCTGACGTCCTGGGGCGGGAGTCATGTGTCAAGGAACAGAACAGCGTCTTTGGTTCGGGCGCACCAGAGAGCATCACAATGCGCCTTGTCGAGGCTCCTGCGGAGTTTGCAGCCCCTGTCAAGCAGGACAGGCAAGTATGGGGCACTCGGGACACTGTTTCGGCCAACTATGACAACGTCACTTCGATGGCCCATCCGCTTGAAGTGCATATGTGTTGGTACATGCAGAGCGTACGAATGTCACGCTAACAACAAATGTTCTCCTTTGCCGCCGCAGGCGACTGACCCCATGCTTCAAGGTCCGGGTCGAGGTCAAGCACCGCGGCAACGTGTCGCTGCCTTTGACGCTGCGCGCGCACGTCCTGAATCAGCAGGACAAGGACGACATAGCACGTTGGATGCCGGCACAGGGCCGGGACGACGAGTCGGACCGCGAGGACAAGGCAAGTACGGGAGCCCGACAGGCAGGACTTGTCATAAGTGATGCGTTTCCCCCTTTCATGCATGCCACGCCCTTCCTAGCTTGTACCCATGCCAGCGGAGGGAAGACGCTGAATGAAGCGGCTGTCAAGGTCTGCTTGCCTTGCCTTACACGTCGTACTCTCCCTTTGTGGTGCAGAGGTCTGTCACCGCTCTCAAGGGCACCACGGAGGTTGCACACGTGTTCGAGTCTGGCGGCATGGTGAGTCGGAGCCTAAGAGGGGGGCATGATTCGGATTTTGCCGGCCGGTCCCGGGCTGGAGTGCCTTACCCCAGCTCAGAACCCAATCGCCGTGGGACCTGCGTGCGCCCTCCCGCAGGAGCCCTCGCAGCGCCAGGGGAGCGCGTCAGCCAAGCTCAGTGCACCGGCGGGGGGTAACGTCAGCCCCTTCGGAACCTCCAACGGCGTGCTGTTGGGCGGCAACGGCGGTGGGGGCGGCGTGATGCGGGGCCCCGGGGGCAACCCCGTGCTGGGCCTGCCCCCTGCCCTCGAGGAGCTTGGCACCATCGTCAAGTCGGAGGCCTACTACGCCAACGGAGCGGCAGACCTGGGCATGGGCAGCTCAGGGGGGCAGTACTCCAGCCTGCAGCACGGCGGCGGCATGAGCGCACGGGGGCTGGACCAGGGCGACAACGGCGGCTACACCATCATCATAGACAACGGCAACGGGGGCCGCACCGAGCTGGGCGGCATGTCGGCCCTCAGTGGCCTCAGCGGCGTCAACCTGGCCGGGCAGCCGCTCTTCTCTGCGGCGCGTTCCGAGCCGGCGGTCACGCTGGCCGGCGCTCGTTGCAGCGGGACTGGAGCCGGCGGCCACGGGCAGATGTCGGGCGGCGGTGGCCACGGCCAGGGCGGCGCTGTGCGGCTTGGCAACACGGAGCCGTGGGAGTTCTACGACCGCATCATGAGCGGGCAACAGGGCGGCGGCCAGCAGCAGCAGGGCCGCGGCCGCGTGGTGGGGTCAAGCGGGCTGGACCTGGCGCCCCCAGGCTCCACCGAGGCGCAGTTGCTGCTGAACCAGCGCCAGAAGCAGCTGCAGCTACAGCTGCTGCAGCACCATGAGCAGGGCGGCGGCAACGAGGGAGGCGGTGGCGGGGGGCGCATGGGCGACGGGCGGCAGGGGGGTCAGGGGGGCGGCGGCTCGGGCAGCGACTCGGGGTACCGGGACGAGCAGGGCGGCGAGCTGCACGTCCTGACGCACGTGAGTTGGTCCCAAGCAGTCGATGGCCCCTTTTGTTCAGGGGTTTATGGGGGACGTGGGCGTGTCGCACGACATGTTGTACCGCATTTGAACGGGACCAACCGCTATGACTTCCAGCCTTAGGGCGTGCGATGCGAAAGATATGGATGCTGATACGGTAGGTGCTTTCCATCTCCCGAATGCCTTGCCCCCAGGACTTCGAGTTCACCAACCTGGAGCTGCTCAAGCCCACGCGCATGAACAAAATCTACCTGGCGTTCGCCGCCACCGTCTTTGACACCGATCTCATCTTCACCATCTTCAACGTGCCCACCATCGGCATCTGCCGTGCTGAGCAGCGCGAGAAGGCCTGCAAGAAGCTCAACATTGAGTACCGCCTGCTGACGCACTTTGAGCACAGCCACAACCAGCACAACGTGGTGCACAAGCCCCTGCTGGCGCCAATGGGCTCAGGCTCCATAGGGGGATCAATGGGCATGGGTTCCCTGGGCATCCCCGGCCTGTCTGCGAAGCGCCTGGAGAGCATGGAGGCCAAGCTCATGGGCCACAACAGCTCCCAGTCGCACAGCCAGCAGCAGCAACAGCACCACCAGCATCAGCAACAGCACCACCACGCGCAGCAGCATCAGCAACACCAGGTGGAGCTGATCAAGGGGATGGCTGCAGCCCAGGTCATGGGTGGGGGCGGCCTTGGTGGGCAGGGCATGGGCGGAGGCGGCGGGGGTAGTGGGGACTTGTACTACAGCCCGAGCATGAGCGGTGGCGGGCCCATGGGAGGCGGCGTGGCCCAGCTGCGCGGTGGGCTGAGCGCCGCCGCACTCAATGGCGGCAACCTGGGCGCCAGCGTCCCGGGCTGGGGCATTCCCGACCTTGGCCAGGGCGGAAGCATGCTGCCCCCGGGCGCCAGCTTGGCCAGCCGCAAGCGCGATGCCGGACCGGTAAGCGCACCCTATCAACGTGTTGGTAATAGGTGGACCCTGTGCCGTGTGGACGGACTGCTGGGTTTCCCCTGACGGTCTTCCGTCTTTGCGTAACTAACGCATACGAATATTTCTGTCCCTTGTAGACGCTCGACGACATCCATTGTCGCGCGTTCGCGCCCATGCAGCACCAAATCCAGCAGCAGCAGCATCACCAGCAGGGCGGCCAGGGCGGCGCGTTTGAGTACCAGGCGTTTTCGGGGCTGACCTCCGCGGATGTGGACATGCTGATGCCGGCGCCGCACTCGCGCATGGCCATGCGGGACTTCATCAATGACGTGTACGAGAGCACGGGCCTAAACCGCAAGCTGACCCACATGGACTTCCAGGTGGGGCGACGCATCCGGGCTAGGAGCCTAGGACCGTGGCCGTCGTAGCGCTTCGGAGTGTCCCGCGGCGCATCGTGCCCTGCTCCTCACCCACGTGGCAGTTTGCCGCGTTGACCTGCTGCCCATGCGCTAACGGCACGGCTTAGATTGGACCCGAAAGCATTACGGCCTGCTTGCGCCTGGTCTTCTCCCCTGCCCCGTCTTCGGCACTAACCGGCCGTCGCGGCTGCGCCTTGGCCCCCGCAGGCGCTGCTGTCCCAGGCGGGCTTCCCCATGGACTCGAACCGCGAGCACGACACCATCTCGCAGCGCCAGTGGGACGAGTTCACGGCGCAGTTCCAGCGCATCGTCAACACGCTGCAGCAGGTGGCCAGCGTGTGGAACCTGGAGGACCCCGTGGTCATCTCGGGCTTCGACATGGACCGCGCCGGCACCATCTCGGCGCTGGCCAACGAGCCGGCCGGCACCTTCATCTGCCGCTTCAGCATGTCGCAGCCGGGCTGCCTGGTGCTCACGTGCAAGTCGCCGGCACACCCCAAGGCGGATGGGATGGGCCTCATCCACGCCATCATCAAGGTGCGCCCATGCTGTCGCTCGCCAGCACGTGCATCAAGGGCTGCCGCGAGCCTGAGCTGCAACGTTTTGCCTTCACCAGATTCGCCCAGGCGAACACGCCTTGGATTTACCTTGCCTTTTACTATTGGCACTTTGTAGGTACAGCTGGGTACGCATATGAACACGATCGGTTGACCCGGTACCTGTTTGCTTTCAGCCCAGCGACTGCACTGAGCCGCGCAGGCCAAAAGAACTTGGCCTTGTGACGCGTATCCACTACGTACTTAGAGGCATGAAACCGTCCACGCGCCCGGCCCCCTCACCCCAGATCGACGACCTGCACGAGCGGCGCGTGGACACGTGGATCCGAGACTACGCGGGCGCCTCGCACCTGCTGGACGTGTACCGCCAGAAGCGCGTGGATAAGCGCAAGGTGTTCGCAACCAACTACACGCGGCTGCGGGGGCTGGAGGACGTGGTGGAGGGTGTGCAGCTGGTGGGGCCCGGCGTCGCGGTCGTGGGGCTGGGCGGCCAGGGCATGGGCATGGGCGACCACGGCGGGGGTGGGCTCATGATGTGAGGAGAGAGCACAGGAGGATGGGCGGTATCCAAGGGGCGCTGTGCTGTGCTAGGGCACAGCAGGTGACCCAGGCAGGAGGCGGGCGGGTGCAGCGGCGTGCGGGACCTGGCGGGTTCACTGCAGTGATGGGGGGTCCTCTGCAATAATGGAGAGAGCGCGGAAGGGCGTACGGGGGCCATGGGTGCTTCCCGGGGCGGATTGCGGCAAAACACAACGAAAGGAGCTGAGGTGTGTGGGCGGCTTGGCCTGGATGTAGTGCAGTGCCCGGGTAGTTGGCAGTTGCGGGCATGGTGCTGGCTGGCAGGTGGTGGGACGCGGTGGTCTGTAATCAGGCTTACCGTGCGGGGGAGGGGCTAACGAAAGGTTCTGGGTGTACAGCGGACCCAGGTGGGGCTGAATTGCTAACGTGTTATCATAATATGTTTTCTGGTCTAATGGGTGGTGGTGTGCTTCGGTACAGGTAGGGGTGGATGGCAATAATGGAATCGCAACAGGTGGGTGGACTGCGGTTGTGCAGTCAAGCTAAACTGCTCCCCTTCCATGTTGGCGTATGGCTCACGCTTGTGCTGCCCGCATATGGCCTCCTGCACTATCTGCCCTGTGGCGACTGGCTGGCCGTCTTTGCTGGCTGGTGGTGAGTCCTGCTCTTCCCTAGCTGCCCTTGCTGCAGCTGCTGCGCTGGTTGAGATCGTTTTGTGTAGTGGGTGTGCAACTTCCGCCAGAGAACTTTCACGTGATCCTCGCAGAAGCGATGTCACAGCAGCATCGTCCCTGCTGGTTTGACTGGGTTTGCCAGTAGGGACCCTTGTGGCGGCTGGCTGCTGTGTGTTTGGAGGCAGCCTTGCAGGAGCCGGCTGTTGTGTATTAGGCGCCGGGACCACACGTGGTGCCTCTACATATACCAATGTGCTGCCGTCATGGGTACGCGGGCAGCATTGCATGTCTAGTCTTGCACGCTGCAAGTCGGTTGACACTTAGCATGTGCGCGCACCGCACCGCACCGTGTTTCTGAATGGCCGTGCCTGCAAATGTGCACCGGCCGCGCCCTTGAACGCGAGCAACAAGGAACCCAACCTCATGTGACCCCTCCTCGAATACTGCGGGAGGGGTGCAGCCGCGGCAGTGCGTGTGCACGTGCTGACTGTTGCCATGTTGCCTCTTCGCCACTGGCACCCTGTACCCAATCGCCGGGACGGAGGGAGATAATTTGTGAAATTGTAGGCTGTTTCTGGTGTTTTGTATGCCCCTGTGCTTGCCTACTTTGTTCGTTATTGTAAACACCGTAACTGTAAGGCCAACGTGTACCGACTGGAGCCCACCTTCCAGCCACGCACTCACATCCTCTCGCCTGGGCCCAAGCGCATTACCTGGTGCTTTCCAGTACCTTTGTGGCGCTTGCACAGTGTGCGTGGCATGTCGCCGCAACCAGCGGCCTCCCCTGGCCGCGACAGTGTGCCTTTTTCAAACCTGCCCGCGCTGTTTTGCTGATCAGGTAGGCAACGGCTACAGAAAGTGCTATGTGTGGAGTACGGTACCGAGAGGGCGCAGGAAATAGATGATCATCCGGTGGTGAGCATGCACTAACACAGATCCTGGGGGCGCTGCGCGCTGGGGCCCCCTGAAACACAAAGCTTGGACACTGTCGGCCCATAACACCCAAACTGGTGTGGAGCGGAAACGGATTGGCACGGAGTTGTGTATCTGCGCCAAGCCAGAGTCTGCAGCACTCACGAGGACACTCTCGCTGTGGGCTTGTGGCGCTTTCCCGCGCAATTGGCGTTCGTTGGATTGAGGGGCACTCTCCCACTTTGCCTAGCCGTTTGTCGCTTTCACGACGCATGGCAGCTACTTGCTGCCTGTTCGAGAGTGCGCTAGGTCCTTATTGTGGCGATGGTGGAAGGCTCAGCGACCAGCGAGAAAAATTCAGGTAGGGTGGAAGGTGCAGCTAGTGGTGGTCCGTCGGTGCCCGGCACCCCTGTTCTTGTGTCACCCCTACATGTAGGGTAGCGCCCGTTTGGTCAAGTCAGGTCAAGGTCGTTACTCAACGCCAGCGGACGTCCCCTGGTCCACGCCGTACTGCCCACAGGCCGGTGTGGGTAAGTTCCCCCTGGCTAAACGTCCACTTATTGTGGCTGATTACGCTAAATGCCCTGCATCCCTATCTGCACCCCTGCCGAAGTCCCTACCCGATCCCCAGAAGACCACTGCGGCCAGACGGCCAGTCACCCTTGCGGCCAGGGGGCCCCGGCTCGCAGGCCGTAACACGCCAACTATTGAGTGGCACCCGCGGCACCCCTCCAAACAACCGCTTCGCGAAGTACGACCACCTGACGTGCAACACACAGGGCATGCGTCAGACAGCCCATAGGACCCCATAACGCCACTCGTGAAACAGTCCTCCAAAGGCCCACGCCAACTCCTCAGCGAACTGCCCCCCTGCCGCACCGCCGCCGGGGCCAACGCACCCAAGGCCCCACACATCCAACGGGCCGCATCGCCGGACAGCCAACACTGCCACAGCCCACACGCGACTCCACGCCCGGCCGATGCCACCGTCATGGCTGGGACCTGCCAACGCTGTCCTGCAGTCCCCGCCGGCCCCAACTCGCCCCACTCACCGCATCCAAGGTATGGGCGCTGGTTCATTATGCTGGCCTGCCTGAGAGCTTGGCTGGCATACCTCAACTGTGGCTTCACCCTTTTTCAGCGCTGTCGTGTACCTGGGCTGACATCGGGCAGCGCAGTCGCTGACACTGCTACATAGTGAACCCGACGCTGGTGCGTGCAGCTGTTTCCCTTTTCCGAGACAGTCCATTACCTGTTGGCGCCTCAGGCAGAGCGGCCATACGCCACCTCTGGCCGCTTCAACCCAGGCCCAAAAGCCAGCTGGCCCAGGCGGACGACCCCTGCTGCGTCTCTGTGCACCAAGTCCTACTTCCGAGCACTGCTCCAGCCCCTGCTGCAGCTGCTGCTCACTCGGCCGCTGCTGATCGTGCTGGGTCTCCAGCTCCCGTTGCTGCTGCTCATAGCGTGCTCCGGCTGCTGTGTGCTCCGCCCGCCCGACCTCCGCGACGCTGCCTCTCCATCTGGCTGTGCCTCCGTACCCTGCTGTCCCCATGCCCAGTGGAGAGGCCAGAAGCGACACGAGAATTGCTCTTATCTCACGCGTTACACCGTGTCCGCAGCTGCATTTACGCGTCCTGCACCACCACGGTGCCCTTGCCCTTGGTGGTCTGGTCGTCAGCAACGGTGACGAACGAGTACATGTCCTCCTGCTCACGAGGGGGCGTTGGGAGGGCAAAGGAGGGGTTCGTTGACAACTTGCGTGGGTGTTTGCCGAGCTAGGCCCCAGTACCCGTGCCGACAATAGGGGGCCCGAATGAGGTAGCGTTCACGTTCCAAGTGCCATCAGTAACTATAGTGCACTGCTGATTATTAGCATAGCGCATGCTGACAGCCGCTAAACGGCGCCCCGCCAAGCTTCGGCGCTCCCCAGCCGCTCTCCCGCCGTCGTCAGCTGTACTGCAGTACTCAGGAACACATGCATGTATTTAGACGAATGAGTGTCCACTTGCTGGTACCAACAGGAGCGTACCTTGGCGTCCTCGTCGTCGTTGCGCCGCCTGCTGATGACAATGCGCAGGCGCGTGGGAACGTTCTTCACGCCCTTGCTCCAGACAGCCTTGTTCAGCTTAACGTCGAGGCGCACATCGCTGGTGCCCATGGTCTTAGCAGCGAACTTGCGAATCTCCTTGACGGCCTTAGGAGCGCATTTCTTGAAGCTGGTCTTGTGCAGACGCTTGGACAGGTGAATAGTGTACTCACGAGTCACCTGCTCCTTGCTGCGGCTCTTCTCCTTAGGGGGCATCTGCAGGCCGGCGCCAGAACACGAAGTGAGGAATGGACAACTACGGGCGTGTCTTTCGGCGATGAACAGCTGCCTACCTTGCCGCAAGTATGGTGCAATCGGCAACGGGCGTAAGAAAAGAGGGAAGCACGGGGGTGTTCCCACAGCAAGTATGGTGGGTCGCCCAACTCTTGCCGTACCAGGCCCTAATGTTACAGCTCTCGCAGCTCACAGCTTCAAACCAAGACTGTATGTTGCACCTACCCACATGGTTTTTGTATAGTTCAACCCTAGGTCTACAAGCGACTGGGCACGACTAGACACGGGTGTGACCATGGCGCACACCCGGCAATCGTGCTTGCCCTGCTCTTCCTATGGATCTGTGCTAACATGCAACTGGAGGGCAGCTCCCCTGCGCGCCTCAGCCGTAGGGCGAACTTCTCCCAGGCCATTGAAACTAGTGCAGCACAACTTCTCGGGCGTTGTAGATCAGCATAGACGAAGAGTCTGGTCCTTAGCGGACAACGTGTATCGGATACAGTCCGCAGCTGGAGATGGGCATTCCGCGCCAGAAGCAATCAACGCACCGAGCGCCCTGGACGAAGACACCTCAGCAGCGAGCGAACCAGCTGCTTCACCCGCCAAGACACGGGTGCAGAAAGCGAAGGAGTTCGCCAATCGGGTTGTTTTCGGGCTTCTCCTTGGCGTGGGCGGCGCGGTAGTCATATTGTATGGCAAGCTGGTGCTGCTGGCGCTGTGCCTCTTCGTGACATACCAAGCGTCGGTGGAGTACGTGGGCATAATGACGTCGAAGCAGATGTCTGCGGGCATTCCACCTCCCAATCGGCTTGTCAGCGCAGCTACCACGGTCATGTGCGTGGGCATTGCCCTCTTCAACCACTTCGTCGCGGGGCGCAGCGGAACGGTGCTGGCGGTGGCTGGCTTCCTGCTCCTGGTCCTACAAGTAGTAGCCAACAAGCGGCCAAAGTTCTCGCAGCTTGCCTCATCTCTCTTCGGCCTCTTCTACTGCGGTGAGGGGGGCGGGGGGTCCGTTGCAGGGTCAGTCCACCATCCAGCAGATCCGTGGGCGCAAGTACGGGGTTCGGCTTAGGTATGCCATGGGCTTGCAGAGATCCTATTGACTGATGAGTAGCACGGGAGGCGAGCGCCTAGATTGCGTCATATCATTGCACATGCTCTCATACTGAGCTCTCGGTGCCGGCAGTGGCGTTGGTGGGTGCGAAAATGGGTTGTCGGTCCTGGCTGTGTGAACGCTCGGGCAGTTGAGGGGCCGACGCATCAGCAGCCCGTGTATGCTGTCCCTACGCGGGCGCCTTCATGGGGCAGACGAGCCTCGGGCTTTGGCGTCCACGGCTAGGCGCAGAAGAGGCTGTTGAGCGCTGCCTAACTCCGGGCCACATTACCCGCGCGACCACCCGCCTGGTTCCCCCCCTGTCTGCCTGGCCGTGCCGCTGCAGGGTGGCTCCCCAGCTTCTGGCTCAAACTGCGGGCGGTGTCGGCGCCGGCGCCGGACACGCAGCTGGCGGTGAGCGGGGCGGAGGCAGCAGGGCAGGGTGGGGCGGGGCGGGGTGGGGCGGTATTGCCCTCTTAGGGAGCGCTGGAGCAGAGGCGTCGCACGCGTGGAGCCGAAGGAGCAGCAGCAGCAGCAGTGGCAGCAGCAGCCGCAGCGGCGGCAGCAGTGAGAGCAGGAGCAGCAGCACCAGTGTACGGTGGAGGGCCATGCGGCGCGCACCCAGGAAGGAGGGACGTGCCGCAACCGCCAATTGGTGGAGCCGCTGTGGCCGCCAGGACTTGAGGGCCAGGCGGACTGCGTGTCGGGCCAGCACGTACCAAGGAGCTGCTGCCCACTGGCCAGGAGTATCAGTCTCACTTTGTGGACCTGCCTCCCCGTTGAATTTTCCCCGGCGGATGGCTGCGGCGTACTGCCTACCAGCTGGCAAGGTCTATGCTGGGTTGGAGCCATCAGAAACGGCGCCAGAAGGACACGCAGCTGCATGCGCGCATGGAGTGCTTTGCTGCGGGGGGCACCAGCAGAGCGGGGGTGGAGGGAATGGCGGCGGGCGGGCGGGCGATGTATGGGCGGATTGCCCTGGAGCACGCATGGACAGCCCAGTCCGCTGCCGCCCATATACCCGCACCCTGGACGGGGCCCGGCTCACGGCCATGCGGCTATGCCTCGCAACTGCCGACCTGCACCCACAACGAACGCGCCCACCCACACGCACAGCGACACCCGCCACCACCACTTGCCTTGCACCCCAGCTCCGTGCTGACTGCCTCGCCACGCAGCCCCCCTGCTCCCTTGCTGACCCCTTGCTCCTGCTCCTGCTCCTGCTCCCCGGCCACCCCACCCCTTCCCCCGCCCACTCGCAGGCGCTCCTGGGCGCGGTGACCACCCCCACGGTGGGGCTGGTGGCGGTGCTGACGGGCGTGGCCGCCATCATCGCCGCCGACACGGGGGCCTACTTCGTGGGCAGGTCGCTGGGCCGCACCAAGCTCACGGACATCTCGCCCAAGAAGACGGTGGAGGGCGCGGCGGGCGGCATGGCGGCGGCGGTGGCCGTCACCCTGGCCAGCTGGAGGCTGTTCGCGTGGCCCGCAACGCCGCTGGCGGCGCTGGTGCTGGGGGTGAGGAAGAGGGCTGGGGTGGGGGGCGGGGTGTTGCACGAGGGGCGAGGTCACAGTGTATGGGCTCAGGAAAACGCAGAGGTTGCCTACGAGGAGGGTGGAAAGGGTTGCGCACTGGGGCTGGAGGCCGGGGGCTGGGGAGAGGCTGGGCGGTTGGGCCAAGCAAGGCACAGCAGGGCGGCGGTATCGGGTCGGGAGGGTGGCGGCTGTCTTCATGGTAGGCCCTTTGCCGTAAGCCTGCTGCTTCAACCCCACCCGCTCCCGGCGCCCAGGTGCTGGTGTTCTTCTCGTCGCTGTTCGGGGACCTCATCGAGTCCATCATGAAGCGGGACGCGGGCATGAAGGTGCGGGGTGTGGGGTGCAAAAGGGCGTCATGTGCATAAGGGGTTGGCACGTATGCTTGTCGGGGTACGGCGGCTGCCACCTACATCAGCAAGAAAGCAAGCAACGGTATACGTGCGTACTCACCAGTCCCCGGGCAGCAGGGACAGGGAGCCGATCTCCTTGTCCAACTGCGTCTTTACCCCCACCACTGCGCCTGTAACCAGGCCGAGCTGTTCGTCCGTAGCGTGTCGCCTGGGACCCAATGTAGCCCTGCAACCCTTGCAGCATGCATGCCGCCATACGGTATGCCTCCTGTCAACACCGGCACCTTTTTTCCCTGGTCTTCGGTATCTCCCTGCTCGCCTGCAGCACAGGATCTGATTTTCCCTATCACGAGCGTGTTGCTTTCCCCCTTGTTTGCCCACATGCAGGACTCTGGCGACCTGATCCCTGGCCACGGCGGCCTGCTGGACCGCTTTGACAGCTACATCTTCTCCGGCGCCGTGGTGTACTTCTACACGCTGTTCCTGCTGCCGCTGCTCACGGGGCAGGGCAACCCGCTGCTGGCGGGCCTCACCCTCGCGGCGTGACCAGGCGGCGGGGGCTGGATCTGGGGCTCCAGGGGTGGGGTTACAGGGGTGGGGTGGGCGGCGCCGCGTGCACCCCTCGGCATGCGGCGCTTGGCGCTTGCAGTCTCCAGGCGGCGTGGGGCGGCGCGGGGCGGCACGCGGAGGACCGAGGCTGTGCGGCTGGGCTAGTGCCCTGTGCGTCCGTGGCAGCACGGCGGCGGCGTCCTGGCGTCGCCTCGTCAGTGAAGCCAACGGCAGCAGTTGCAGCAGCAGCAGCGGTGCCCGTGGGGCCAGCGTCGGAGATTGAGGGCGGCGGAAACTTTGGACGTGTGGGTCTCGGCGCCACTGGCGGTGTCTCCTTCCCACAAGCAGCAGCGGCAGCGGCGGCAGCAGCAATGGACGGCGGCAGCGGCGGCGGGAGTATCAAGTTGGGGGCCGCCGCAGATGGCGGTCCTGCACCAGGGGTCCAGGGCGCGGGGAGGGCGTGGGAGGACGGCGCGGAGCAGGTCGCCAAGCGGGCGAGGGCCTTGTGGGCGGCGGCAGCACACGGAGCTCGATGCAGCTGCTTCGCCGCCAGTCGGCAGCGTGGTAGGATCAGCGGAACTGGTTGATCCGCATGTTGGGGGCGTCATGAACTGACGGATGGCTTAGCGTTGACACTGGTCGTCTCGTTGAAGTGTCGAATGACGGTTATAGGGGCGTGGGGCAGCCGGGGGGGGGGGGGGCGGGGGGGTGGGGGTGGGGGGGGCGGTGGGGGGGCGGTTGGGGCTGGGTTGGGCGGCGACAAGTACCGCAGTGAAGGCTTCGGGGTCCGG
>VFQN01002535.1_pt1 | contig 27903 bp, 47 predicted proteins | sample 3512371 | NCBI WGS metagenome assembly VFQN01 (sample SAMN10412370, study PRJNA504923) | tailings metagenome | isolation source: Replicate 2 from Balatoc abandoned mine | place: Philippines: Itogon, Benguet | collected 2017-08-28
GAGGAGCACCAGCAGTGCGTCCCGCTCCGTCGGTGCCTGCCCCTCGCCGCCCTGCTCCTGGCTGCTCCTGTAGGCCTCTGCGGCCCCCTTCCACTCTGATGGGATGTCGCTCAGCAGCTGTTCGAGCCTGGAGCGGAGGCGTTGCTTTTGCCCCCAGCCACACAGGCCCCTTGCTGCCGGTGTTTGGGGCTGCAAGCGCCCCTCTGTATGCTGCCGCCATTGCCGATCGACCGCCCTGCAAGCCCTTTCCGTGCAAGCCCTGTACGGCAACACTTGCGCCTGGTCATCGAAGGACTGTTAATTTCCAGATGCAGCCAGGGTGCAGCAGCGAGTATCACTCATGACACGTACGGTAACCCAAGTGCAACCAGCGTTCCTGAGCATACCGCTGGCACACTTGTCCGCAGGGGAGCTTGTCCGGGTCAAGCCCATTCCCGTGTTGCCTCATGCAGCCACTTGCCTACTTGCTGCATAGGCCATATATGTGTTGCACGGACTGGCTGTGTGCGGTGCCGTACCACACAAAAGGCATGGCTTGATAGGCACGCCCCTGGCACGCCCACACGAACGCCTGGGGGCCCCCCTGTCGCACGGGAAGCCTTCCGAAGCGCTCCTCTGCTACCACACGTCGGTCCTGTTCCAAGCTGCCGCTCACCTCTAGCCTCAGTCACACTACTTACATGGCGATCCCGTTGTTGTATTGGTTACTGGCGCTTCCTTGCAGGCACGATCTGCCTCTGACCCAGTCTACTGTTTTCCACGCTTCTGCGCTGTTCGTCCTAACTGACAACACCTGCCCCCTAGCTCTTGAAGTCGGCAACAAGAAAGCCTTGCACATGCGCCATATATACCTCAGAAGTTGGCACGTTGACAAGGCCGAGCGTTTGGCTTAGCGACTCCCCTACAGCCACCTACGAGTACCTCCTGCCCGGCACCGCTCATACAGAAAGCCACTCGAGCCAATTGCGTGATACAATGGCACAAATGGCGCATGAACCTTCTTCGCAAGTGCACGAACTTACATCGTCGGGGCAAACGTGGTTATCCAGCTATACACGACGATTACAGGCTCGGCGCGAGGCAGCCGCCCTCAAGGCAAGGAAATCTGCTTAACAAGTTTTATGCCAGACTGGAGCGAAACACTGGAGTAGGCATGCAGTAGTGCATAGACCAATGACCCTCGTGCTCCACACGCAGGCAGAGCAGGATTATGCCGCAACACTAGCAGCTTCATATAATGAAGACTTCTCAGACCTTGACGCGCTGGGGTTCTTGTCCGTCGGAGGGCGAGACAAGGAGGGGAGAGCTCTGGTCCTCGTAGTGGCTCGTAACTACCCGGCGAAGGTGCTGCAACCGGACCGCGTGTACCGGTAAGTACCACAGCTTACTCCCTTGGCATAAGTCTCGCCCATAAGTACCTGCCTACCCACTATACTGCCTACCGTAGCACGTGTTACATGGCCTTTGCTACCGACGTGCATGCGTTAGTTTGCCCCCTGCCACGTGCCCTTGCGGCCAGCTTACGAGACGGCCACCGTACCGGTACTCCTCCCCTCCCTCCCCAGCTACCTGGCCACCCGGCTAGACCGCGTTGTGGACGAGCCGTACAGCGTGGTGTGGTTCCACACGCGCAGCACCTACTGGAAGAACTGCCCCAGCCTGATGTGGATGTGGAGGACGTACGAGAGGTGGGGGCAGGGGACGGGGAGGCATGGAGCAGCGACTGCGGAGTCGTGGGCCTGCTGGGTTACACGGCCTAGGACACCCCCCGCACTACCTAGCTCACGTGCTAAGGACGGCGCCGCACCGTACACGTACCATGTGTGCCCAGCGCTGCCGTGGGCCCACGCACTCACCGCGCCCGCGCCCACCTGCGCCCTCCCCCGCTGCCCCCTGCAGGCTGCCCCCCAAGTACCGGGCCCACCTCCACCGGCTGTTCGTGGTGCACTGCGACCTGCCCCTGTGGGTGGCGCTGGGGGCGGTGGCGCCCGCCTGCACGGAGGCGCTGTGGCGCAAGGTGCGGCGGGAGGCAGGGGGAAGAGCGGGTGGGCAGGAGTGGGGGCCGAGGTACCAGGGGGCTGAGTGGACTGGCAGGGGGCTGCTTAAGGACTTCACACTGCGTGTGCAGGGGTTACGGTGTCTGGAAGGGGTCGGGGGCCGGGATTGTTGAGCCGCGGCGCAACGAGGCCTTGCATCGGCGCGCGTGAGCTCCAAGGGGAGTGGGTACTGGGTAGGGGCGGGTGCAGGAGCCAGGGATGCGCGTGTGCGAGGGCGCGAAGTGGAAAGTGGTGGGCAAGTTAGGGGATAAACGACAGGACTCTCAGCCGAGCCCCTGGGACGCACATGTTCAGGGCTGGCAACTGGACAAGGTATTGACGCTTACACCGCGCAAGTCGGCGAACGGTACTGCAGCACAGCGCAGCGCCACTCAAGTCAGCTGCAGGTGCAGACGAGGACACTCTGTCTTTCACGTCTGCGCTCAGCTGCATACCGATAGCCACCGGCAGAACGAGTGGCGCCGCCCTACCTTCTTGCTCCCCTTCACCCCTTCCCTCCCTCCTGCGGCTGGCGCCTGCCACCCAAGATGTACATCGCACGAGTGCAATGGCCAAATGCCGTGCGCCTGCCAGGGTGCCACATTTAGAAGATTGCTGCTGTGATGGAGCTGAGGCTCACCTGCTGTGCTATTGCCGCTGCTGCTGCAGGTGGAGTGGGTGCAGCGGGTGGAGTTCCTGTGGGACCACATCCCCAAGGTGAGGGCACAGCGGAGAGCAGTGTGCTAGCGGCAAGGGCCGGATATGGCAACGGAAAGAACGTAGGGCCTGACCGGCACTGGCCTTGGCATACGGCATGCAGACCAGGGTTACCCATGCGAGCTGGGCTGCTGGGGGCCAAGGAGCCAACAGGTACCTTCGTCCCCCCCGTTCCGGCCGCACCCCCGCAGAAGCAGCTGTCCGTGCCCTCCTTCGTGTCCGAGCATGACTCGCTGCTGGAGGAGCAGCCGCTGCTGGACTACGGCGTGGTGGCGGCCAAGGAGGTGGAGGCGGTGCCGGGCATGCCCGCGCCGCACATGTAGCGGGCGCGACGCGTCGGCACGGGCACGAGCACCACGTGGCATGTGCCATGGTGAGCCGCGTCAGCATGAGCACTGTTTCTGCTGCGACGGGCAAGACTGTTTGGGGTTGCTCGTGACAGCGGTGCATAGTGGCAAAGCTTGTCCGTTGGCACCTGTGGTCTTGGAGCAGCCGGGTAGGAGAGGGGCTTGACGACGTATTATTGTGCTGGGTGGTAGTCGCCCTTGGTGATCGCCCTTGGTATGCATACAAGGCGTAATGTACTGAGTGATTATGCACATGAATCTTGATATGAGAGCGTTGGGTGTTCCTTGGATGTTAGGTGCGAGACACACCGTAGATGCGTTGCAGCCGTAGAAAGGCACGGCGCCCAGTGCGGCGGCACGGGTTCGGTACACGCTTCAGGTGCATGGCATGGCAGCAGGTTGCTGAGCAGGGGGCTACCGTTACACATGTACATATTGATGTACGACTGGCACCTCTGCTTGGGTTGTGCGTGCTCCGCATTTGCGTTCGTGCATGTTTGGCAACACCATGGCCAGGGCACGAGCTTGGAGTGATCTTCGAGAGCAGAAGGGCTGTTATCGTTACTGCCAAGAACCTTAGGGCACTATGATGACTTGATGCAGCACGCTGCGTGGAATAGCATAATGTGGTGCTTCCCTTTCGTTCAAGTATAGATTCACGTATGGAGAGGCACTCGACCGGTCGTTGAGGCATATATGGCCATTGCGGATGCAACGCGGAGGGGTTGCGGGGCAGGCAGGGCCAAGCGACTTGTCTATAGGAAGTGCGTATAATTGACCAGGTTGAGCACTATGGGGCTCTTTCGTGTGCGTCCACAGTTCTTTACGTCTAAGAGCTGGTGAGGTACAGTCCAGACACACACGAAAAAACACCACACCGCCGTCATGGTACTACACCAATTTTCAAGTTTACAACATTGCGTCGTATCCACCTTTGGTGTTTTCCTGTGGCAGCCACGAGGATGGTGCAGTGGCGAAGGATGTGGCCTTAGGCACGTGCCAGGCAGGATCGAGCGTTCCCGCCTGTTCCAGACAACCGCCGGTGAGTTGCATGTCCCTCCCCTGCAGTCTATGCAGTCTCCCCTGGTGCCAGGAGCGCCGAGGCAGGCCGGGTGCGGTCAGGTGGGGCTAAGCGGCCTGGAACGGCGCCTCACGAGCGCCACGACACCTCTGGGCCTAACCAACCGTTTTTAACCCTTTGGGCCTATCCGCGGCGGTCGACCAGAGCATCGCTGTCAATGCCGCTGCCGGCGGTCCCAAGGCCTGGCCAGGTGCTGCATAGGTTGCTGCCTCCCAGTGCCTCATGAAGTCCTGATCTGCTTCCTGTGTCCACCCCCGAGGTTTCCGGTTCCGTTACTTTGCGGCTTTGCCGTTACCCCCGAGGTGGAGCTTGGGACGTTGGGACTTGAGAGTCAGGCAGGTGCAGGCTGGTGCAGGCAGCCCTCTGAGTCGGGACGCACTGACATCCCTGCATATCGGGTACTGCCTGACTTTTTGCATGTTTCATGGAGGCACAGCATGACTTGCAGGTGGTCCGGCGGCCTGCTCTTCCCCGGTACCGCGAGTCCGCGACCTTTGGGCAGGCGGCGAGACAGTGCTCGATGGCACAGCAGCAAGCCCGACAACCATCTAGCTCCACAAGCTTTCTCTCTGGTCTGCAATGGCGTTTCAGATCCCTTAAGATGTAAGGGAAGCTTCCAGGTATCGTCATATTCACGCTGACGGGGGCCAGCCGCAAACGAACAACCGAATTTCACGCACCCTGCACTGCCTGCACGGATTGCGGAGGGGCAGCTTCCTCGGGCAGTTGGTTAGTAAAGCTGCATTGGTCAGGAAGCTCTGTGCTCGTGCTTGACTAAGGAAGCTTTTGTTTGGTACATAAGTGTTGCAGTGTATACAGGGATGGTAAATGGCTTTGCGTGTCAACGTGTCACAGCGACGACACAACACATCTACCAGCTGTGGCCAACAAACATAGGCTCGCCGTGCGCATTTTTATAATGAGGCTGAAAGTTTACCTGGCTTTCCTTCTAGCAGCGTTAGTCCGTGCAAATCAAGTGTCCGCTCTGCAGTGCAGCAATGGTTCTGCCGCTGCATGGGGAACATCGTATCAGTCTATGTGGAGCCTTGCCATGCCTCCATACACTTTCATCGACCATATCGTGGGTCGACCACCTGGCGTGGTGACAGTTGAGAACCACCTTATGTATGTCAAGGTGAGCGGCGATGAGCATGCCGTTGACCGCCGCCCGGTCGGGGGGCACAGGGACGTAGACTGCAGCTCACACTGCGTAAGCTCTTCACGAGCTGCAAGGTGCTAGCTGGGAGCAAGGGAGACATGTCCGGGGGGCCACGTGGTACCTTGTGCTAACGGGGGGGCTCCGGCAACGAGTGGTCCCCTGCTCCTAGGTCGCCTGGCAGTTGCGCCGCACCGAATCACTGCAAATAAACCTGCCATACATACCATGCTACTTCAGACCTATTTTGCCAGTGCATTATGAGGCAAAAAGCACTTGCAGGAGTGCTACTGGGGGCTTACAGCCGGTCAGGACTCAGCCCCCGCTTAAGTCCTTGCAGCCTCAGCTCCCTTATCCGTCCATCGCGCGACATCACACTCAACATGTATACATATATTTGCTGTTGCACGCAGGTCCGAGACAACCCCCTGTACGGCTGGGGCAACGCCGGGCTGCAGGTCATCAACATGACCAGCGGCACGTGGGCAGGCACGATTTTATCCCCCGTCGCGCCCTACCAATCCAGCCACACCCAAACCACCGCGATCGCCCTGCGCTCCCTCCAGTCCAACGGCCCCCTCAACCGCCACACCGCCTTCCTCACCCTCCGCGCCCCCAACGGCACCAGCTACCTGCACGCCGCCACCCTGGAGTCCAGCGGCTCTGTGGTCACGCCCCACAACAACGTCAGCATGCCCGCGCTGCGGTGGGCATGGGTGTCCGAGGTGGCGACGGGCGAGATCGTGACGGACCCCGCGCTGTTCGACTCGCTGGATCCGGAGGGCTCGCTGGAGCCCAACGGCTCGCTGGGCTACCTGGCGCTGACCAGCAACCGCCGGCTGTACGTGTACAACGCCACCAGCGGGGCGCTGCTGTACGCGCACGAGGTCCCGGGCCGGGGGCTGCTGCCGCCCACCTCGCGGGCCAACATCGTGCCGCTCAACTTCAAGGGCCTGGCCGTGTTCCCAACCGCTAATGGTGAGTGCGGATGAATAAGTTCTGCGGGGGAAAGGTGTGTGGTATGTGCAGCGGGCGTGGCCGAGGGCGCCGAAAGGGCGGGGTGCCTTTGGAGGCGGCCATGCGTGGGGTGGGGAGAACGCAAGGGTCTGCGCGTGCAAGTGCACAGCGTCTACAGCACATATAACAGAGCAGTACACTGACAGGAACTCCCGCTGGGCCTCACCACGCTTGCGCGTGCTGCCCTGCACCGCAAGCACCTCGCACGCAGCCTCCCACCCTCCCACCCTCCCTCTAACGCTCCCATTCCCCACCTGTGGACACACAGCACCCCTACCCCTGCCCCCTCCCTTTCCCCACCCCTCCGTCCAGCCACCGTCATCGCCTTCAACCTGGCCACCCGCACCGTGGAGTGGGAGGTGCAGCTGCCCACGCCCTTCATCGCTACGCTGCAGGCCTCCCAGGACCGCCTGGTGGTGCGCGTCAGCAAGGGACCCAGCGGCGCGTGGAAGCCCTTCTACTCCATCTCCCGCGCCGCGCAGGTGTCGGCATACGACCCCGACCCCAGCATGAGCTTCGCCTTCCGCATCGACAACCCCTACACCCCCATCAGCCCCGACGGCACACAGATCCTGCTGCTGCCGCACGAGGGCAACGACACCGGGCCACCCCCTCGGCCGCGCCGCCTGGGCGCCGTTGACCTGCAGTCAACGCAGCAGACGACCGTCAAACTCCAGTTCCAGACGCGCGTGGAGCCCATGCCGGCCGCCATGGTGTACGACAGCTGCCGCGTGGTCATCACCACCACGGGCCTGCCGTACGAGTCCAACGACGTCGTGACGAGCATCTATGTCGCCGATGGTGGGTGTGGGCTGCAGGCTGCGGCGCACTGTGGGAGCTTTAGACTTTTTTCACACCCGTGTCCCATCCCCCCTTGACACCCTTGACACACCTTGTGCAGGGCTTGCTACAAGCACATAACGGTGCCTGCGGCGACGGCCTTCTGTCGGTGCTCACATGTATCTGCACCTTGCTAGGTCTGCATTGTCCCGTGCTGTTGCAACACAGCAACCTTGCGACCCTGTGCACGTGCCGCCTCCTGTCCGTGTGCTCCGCAGTGGCCACCGGCGCCCTCATCTGGGGCAAGGACCTCATGCCCTCGGTCGACGACACCGGAGACGACTTCATTATGCTGCCGCACGTGGACCCCGTCACAGGCAGCATCTACCAGCTGCGCAACAACGAGATGTGGCGCATGGACCCCGTCCCCGCCAAGCCGACCCCGCCGCCGCCCTCCCCCTCCCGCCCGCCCTCGCCCCCGCTGCCGCCCAGCCCCCCGCCACTGCCGCCGTCCCCAACACGTCCCCCCACCCCGCCCTCCTCCCCGCCGCAGCCCGACATGCCGCAGCAGCCCCCCATGTACCCCAACGGCAACCCCCCACTGGTCCGCCAGCCCACCAGCAGCCAGGACCCGGCGCTGAGGCCGCCGCCGCCGTCCCCGGGCAGCGCTGTACGGCAGGGTGTTGCCACGTGGCTGCTGGGCGTGGCCCTGGGGACGCAGCTGCTGCTGCTCATACTGGCGGCGTAGGCGGAGGACAGGAAAGCAGCTGTGGCATGGGGTTTTGTTTGGTGCGTTGTGCACGCAGCGACGGCAGCAGGATGCGACCAAGCGCGCTCGTACTGCATGGGGTGGCGTGGATGTGGAGTGCATGGCGCAGGGCGCATAGCAAAGGGCAGTAGGCTTCCATTGTGGAAGGAGGCGGTAGGCAGTGCGTGACTGCATGTAAATGCATAAACCAATTGAAGAGAAGGCAAGGCTTTCTGTCGACACCGAGCTTCCGCAAACCGGGCACGGGGTGCAACGACCAACGGTCAGGTTGAAAACACATGCTGTAGGGCTGCTGGTCGGTATGCAGGTCGAAGGGTGCGGGCGTCGTGGGATATTGGTATATATGTTCATTGCGTTCCGGGATTATATGGATAAGTCGAACAATTCATTCATCCAATGGATGCAGTACGCCTCTGCGTAGCTGGCACACGTGTCACTCCTTCATCCCATAGCATGTACATGTGCGTAATACCCCTGCAAGGGGACCTTAGGTGCTCCAGTGCGGTGGCAGTGGCAATGGTGGCAACTGGCAAGTGTAGCAGAGGACGCATGTGGCAGCTATGCGTCAAGGTCAGGTGAACGTTGTCAGGGGCTCAGTAGGCTGCAGTAGTCGACTCTGTTGGTTGCACACGTGGAAGTTATCGCATCATGCTTTGCTGCTATAGCATAGCACAGCCACGCGCCAATTAGTTCGTGCGGTGACGCCAGGGGAAGCGCGCAGGAAAAGGACACCCCTTCCCAGTGGCGGTAATGGGTGGCTTAGTACTTGACTGTAAACTTGTGACACCCATGACGAAGGTGACGCCCTTTGCTCTCTCCCTTGACAGCCCGTTGGCACCCGGGTTGGCACTCGGCATGAAGCTGGCCCACCCGGGTTGGCACTCGGCATGAAGCTGGCCGCACAGCCAGAAGGCCGCCTTCTGCCTGGCAGGTCGCTCAGCCACCCACACATGCCAACGCCGCCGATGCCGAGTCGTTTTCTGAAACGGACAGCTCTTGCCGTACCGTGCCAGTACCGCACAGAGTGTAGGCAACGCGTTCACCGGCATCCGCACTTATGCAAGGGCAGCAAAGGTTCGCGTGGACAGCATCTCCTGAGTGGATTGTGCGTTGCAAGGCGCAACCTCTATGTGCTACTTCTCCAAGGCCTAATCCAGTCACGCATGCGCTTGGAGAGCAGGACGAATGGTCCAGGAGTGCAGGCCAAGCTCTGAGGTGCAAGCCTCATAGCCCCTGAGTCCAGGCTGGCCTTCAGTGCTGCATGCATGCAGGAGGTGCGTACAGCACAAGGAAAGGACTCATGGGCATTCCAGTGGCCCGTCATGCGTGGTTGGCGCGTGCTGATTGCGCCTGGACAGAACGCATAGCGCGGGTTACGCAACAGCCTTGTGTTATGTGTAGTCTCCTTTCTGCAAGCGCAAGCAGCTAGCGTAGCTGAGGTAGAACACATCGCAGACCCTGCTAGTGTGTGCTGATTTGAGACAGCAGGGACAAGACCAGATGATGGGACCTCCCAAACAATGTACAGAGTCCCACTCGCGATTGGCACCCATGTCCCAACCACGTACGAAAAGACCACACAGCACTACGCAACATCGTTGCCCGTACGTAACATAAATAAGCAAGGCCGCACACGCGGCGACACAAGAGGGATCACGAATGCAGTGATCCGCCTCCTCTAAACTGAGTGCATATCAAGGCATACGGAAGTACCTGCTTGCAGCAGTAACCTGAGCCTCAACCAACCTGAGAAGAACCGGTACCGTATACTTTAAACGGCGCATGCAAGATGGCAATTTGCCGGACACCACTATGTACCGCTATACCACAAGATCCGGCACTCCGGTCCCTCAGGCACATCACCCTAGTTTGTACTTCGGTAGCGATTGGTGCCACCTGCACTTCATGCCCCGATTGAGTCCCCACGGCCAACACCACGCCCATAGCAGCTACCGTATCTAGCCACTTCAGTCTGAGCCAGTGGCGAAGGCAAGGCGACAAGTATTTATCCGCTGACCAGCGCATTTTGGCTCTTTGCTGAAGTCGCGCCACGCTACTGGCTGCCACCCGGCAAATCTCGCAGCTTCCAAACCCGCATGAGCCACCCTTGTGATCCTCCCTGCCACCTCCTTCCCTGACTGTGCCTGTCGATGTGCACCCCCATGCACCTGCACAGCACTCCCTACGAGCGGGTGGACAGGTTGGACTGCGCCCCACCCGACCGCGACCGCGTGTGCCTGTGGTGCACCTGGTGCAGCTGCAGGTGCACCGTGGCCGCCCCTGCCCCTGCCCCCACGCCCGACCCTCCGCTGCCGCCGCTCGGAACCCACACTCCCGGCACGCCCCCCGTGCTCGCCCCGCCGCTGGCTGTCCGGCTGCCGCTGCGCGAGCGGCTGTGCCGTGGCGGCACGCCGTGGGCCAGGTGCACCCCGTGCGCCTGCGGCAGCGCCTGCGGGTGCAGCCCCACCAGGTGCAGCGCGTTGGGCTCCTGCTCGCTGATGACCGTGTAGGTCTGGTCCGCCCATGGAGCGTACGGGTCGCCCCCGGTCCGCATGACGGCCGAGGAGCGGTGGGAGCCGACAGCGGAGCCACCGCTGCCGCCGCCGGCGGCGGCCACAGGGGCGCCGAGGCTGTAGCCGAGTGCCCCGGGAGAGTTAGCGGAGTTGGCCAGCGAGAAGTACATGCCACTGTTTGACTGGATCATCACAACGCCGCTGCCGCTGGTGCCCTGTGTGTGTAGAAAGCAGTAAGGGTGAGTGTGTTTAGGCGATGGTACACCGGCTCATTGAGGCTGGTGTGCAAGGGACATCGGAAGGGGCCCTGGCAGCCCGTACTAATGACGCCTGTTCACATGCGCCCGTCAGCACCCACCTGAGTGTCAATGCTCATGCCACGGGCGTGGGTGGGCCCTCCCGAGGTGCTCGGCTGCGGCGGAGAGTGGCCGCCTGGCCCGCCCGAGGGCGACGGCGGATATGCGCCCGCGCCCCGGGATGAGGAGCCCACCGGCACAGAGGAACTGCCGCCCGCACCGCCGCCGCCGCTGCCGCCCACAGAAGCTGTCACCTGTCGAAAACAGCATGACGAGAAAGGCGGGCTGAACTAATGGTATGCACCGAATTATAAGCAGGTAGTGTGAAGCCTGCAGCACAACTAACAGCAACGCCGCCAGTCCTAGCATGCCGCAGCTCGCCGGTGGCGTGGCACATCATGACACAGCAGGAGTTGCGGCTTACATGGTACTTGTCGTGGATCTCCGCCTTGTGCGTCGCCCACCACTGCTGCGCCTCCTGCTGGCTGAAGTGGCGGCGGCTGAAGCGCAGCTTGCACAGCTCCATGCGGCCGCCGGGCTGGGCGGGCGGCCGCAGCGTCACGAACACGCCCTGCAGCACATCAACGACAGGGACCAAGGCTAAGGCACAGCACAAGCACGGCCAGGTCCTCCGCGGCGTTAGAAGCCTGCGATCTTGTCGGACACGTCCACGAATCAGGGTATAGCTGCGCAGGAAACATCAAAACATGTCAGCGGCGAGCTGCTCACCGGAGCATACTGAAACATGGCGGCATCGCTCGGCACCGACGCGCCGCCGTCGTCCGCGGCCATGCCGTGCGCCGCCGCGCCCCCGCTGCCCCGCCGCCCGCCGTGCGCCTCATGCCCGCGTCCCGCCGGTCCCCTGCTGCGGAGGCCCGCCTCGGCTGGCCCCTGCTCTGCGGGGTGGTGCCCGGAGTGTGTCGAGGCCTCGGAGGCGTCTGTGCGTTGTGCAAAGGAGCTGGTGTCGGGCGAGCCGGCCGTGTAGCCGTCCAGCGGGATGGGGTGCGCCTGGAGCACGGGCACAGACATGCCCACGGGACGATCCGCCTGGAGAAGGATGTAGAGGGACACGAAAGTTAACGGAAGGCGTTGAAGCTTAAAGGTGAAGGTAGAGGTAAAAACTGGACTGCCACTGCACACAGTTGCATGCAAGTTTACATGTCGACAGTGAATTAGTGCTGCGCGTCTTGCACCCTTATCCCGTTTAAAGCATCAGTGGACCAGCAAGCTGCCCCACCTCAAAAGGCACATGGTGGCGCGAAGACGGCGACCGCAGCGCAGCCTGCTGCAGCTGTTGCTGCTGCTGCACGTACTGCTGCTGCCGCCGCATGGACACCTGCGGCTGCAGCGCCGCTGGCACGTGCGGCCCCGCCAGCAAGCCCGGTGGCGGCAGCGGCATGGCGCCCGCGTTGGCAGCCGCCAACAGCGCCTCTGCGGCGGGCGCGGACCGAGATCTGGAGGTGCGGGAGGCGCGAGAGTTGCGCGCCGAGTAGTCGTCCATTTCCCCGCCCTCCGTGGTCTCCCCGCCGCCCTCCACGTCCGCGTCGTGGTCGGGCACCACGCCCAGCTCCTCCTCCTCCTCCTCCTCCTCCCCCTCGCGCTCCAGCTCCTCGTCGGTCTCGTCCTCGCCCTCGTGCTCCACCTCGGCGAGCGCCTGTGAGTATCAGTTCAAGGGCGTGTGAGGGTGGTCGTTGTCGTATGTGGTGTGTGACGACATGACAGCACAGGAGCAAGAGCTAGCATCGTGTTGGGGTCAACTGGGAACCCCCTGTTGGCCAGATGGCATGTGCTTGAGAGCGGGTACGGTGCCCACTAAACCACTTCCCACGAATCCTACTGCCGTCATGCATGCTGGCGTAGTTGCAACTACGACCGCATCAGGTGACGGCAGTGCTACATGTAAGCGTCAAACCCATCTTCCGATGCTCAATGCTACCAGACAGGCCTGATAGACCAACGCCCTGGCTAAATGGTGACGTGACACCCGTTGTTCCGGCATGCACGCCGTTCTTACCGCCTGCGCGATGGACATGCCGGGATGGGCCTTCCGCAGGGCGTCCAGCGCTGGCGGGGCGGTGGCGTGGCCCAGGGCCGTGCCGTCGCGCTCCACCACCGGGGCGCCGTGGTGGATGAGGCCGTGCGCGTGCGAGAGGGCGTGGGTGTGTTGCGGGCCCGTGTAGGAGGGCGCCGGGGCCAAGTAGTCGCGTGCTGGCCCGATGCCGTCCCGCGTGGCGATGAGGGATGAGACGTCGACCGACGTGGAGCGGCGGTGGCGCGCAGGGGGGGCGGCTGGTGGGGGCAGCCCCTGGGGACCAACATGCGGGTTGAGGGGAGTCAGGCAACAGTATGCTCGTTGTCATAGAAAGGAGCGTGCAAGGATTTGTGTCAACGGCCGGATCTACCCTAGAATGCTCGCGCGTAATTTTGCCCTATGTTAAACGGTCCAACCCCAAGCAATTATCCAGAGGGGTGCCTGCTACGGTTGCATGCACAGATACATCCCGCACGCTCACCATTCCTCCAGGCGGGTGAATGATCATTGATGGTCCTGCGGATACGCGCCCTGCGGGGCTTGGTGGGGGCACACCCGAGTGCGCAACGTGCGGCTGTGCTGGCTGCAGCACCACTTGGGCAGGGTGCGGGATGGCGCTGAAGGCTGCGTGGGAGGGCGGCAGGGATGTCGACGTGGCAATGGCCTGGTGCACCTGTAGCGGCGGGGGCGGGAGGAGCTGCGCCTGCGCGATGCCGAACATGGAGTTGCTGCTGGTGGCGCTGGCTGGCTCTGTGGGAGTAACTGTGGTGGTCCCTGCAACGCTGGCCAGCATGGGACCATGCGGGCTGACGGGTCCCGGGGAAGACTTGCTGGGCGACGGGGCGTTGGCGGGGTAGCCCACCAGTCCGCCCACCGCTGCGGCTGCGGCGCCACCAGCGGCGGCTGCCGCAACGCCGAGGCCTGCTGCCTTCGTCAGCAGCGTCACCTGGTGCTGCAGCGCCTCGACCTGGCGTTGCAACAGCTCGTTCTGCTGCAGCAAGGCCGACGCGGCGGAGTCGGAGGCAATCGGGGTGGCCAAGCCTGCGGACAGCCTCGGCGGCGTCTGTGCGCCGCTGCCGCCCCCCGAGGCAATGAAGGGTGGCGGCGGCAGCTCGAACGCGGCGGAGGACACGCTGCTGTGGCGCTTAACCCCGGGAGGTAGGTCGGCATCGCGCCCTGACCCCACGTCCAAGGACTCGTACGACGTGTGGCGGGAGTGCCCCCGGGAGCCCCGCGCCGAGCTCCGACGGCCGCCAACGGCCACACCAGCCACGAGGCCCCCAGGCACGTTGGTGTAACTGGTCCGGCGGTGCACTGTCGTGCCAGCGGACGAGGTCACCACGGGAGCCGACGACGTGCCACCCGCGACCGCGGCAGCTGCGTCCACCGTGGGCGTGGAGGCGCCTTCGGGCATGAGGCTGCCCACGGCGTAGGTAGTGGTGAAGGCACGGAAGGAGGCTTCGGGGCGGTGGAGAGGGGCGCTGGGCTGCCGGGTGGCCGACACAGCCGCGGAGCCGCCCCCAGAGGAGAGGGCGGAAGCAGAGGCAGCGGACATGAGGGAGGTCTGCGCCCACGCGGAGATGCTGACCTCCCGCGTGCGGGCGCTGAGGGGCAGCCCGGTGCTGCTGGAGCTCTCCTGGCCGGGGGTGCTGTGGTTGCTGCTCTGCGCGAGGTGCTGCCGCACCGAGTGATGCGCGTCTTCCGTTGTAGCGGCGAACGGCCCGCCGGCCAGCGGGGAGCGGGCTTGCGTAGTGGCGTCGTCGTGCGTGTCTGCGGACGTAGGGGCGCGACGCAAAGGGGAGCTCACTCAGCACAAGAGTTTCTATTGCGACATGAGGCGAAGGGAGATAAGGCATCGAATGCCCACAAGGATGCAGGCATGACATTAATTTATCTGCTAAAACGCGAACAAACCCGTCGGCTCGTGTGCCTGAATTCATGGGCAGCTGTACTCCACCGCAATCGTACCCCCAATGTGCCATGGACGAGTAGTCGAACCCCACATCTACGCGGCCACCCACCTGCGCTGCCTGTGGCCCCGGCAGAGGGCGACATGGCGCTGCTGCCCGACCCCGCCCCGTAGGAGTCCCCGGTGATGGTGGACAGGGAGATGCGGCTCTCGGGGACCTCGCCGGCAGCCGCCAGCATGGCGATGCGCTTGTGCACAGGGGGCACGGGCGCGGAAGTGTCCGGCCCGCGCTCCGCCTGCGGCAGAGAACGAGGCCAGGAGTCAAGGCGGGTAACAGCAGTAACAGACAAGCCAGCAACACAAGACCGCAACGGTTTGGTACGGACCAGGGTGCAATGGGCAGGCGCATCCCTGCAGGCGCGAACCAGAGCCCAAGGCGTGACCTGGAGGGGCCTTGAACGCGCGGTGTGGGCGTGGCCCATAGCTATTCCTTACCCGTGCCAGGTCCTCCGAGTCGTGGCTGTCGCTGTAGTGTCCGTCGTCCAATGCCGACGCGTGGCGCGGCAGGAGGCGAGTCGCAATGCTGGGCACGCCCGGGGAGGCGGGCGATACGCACTCCTCGTTCTGCAGAACAACACAACGTGACATTGCAAGCCGTTAGCAAATGTGCGCTTAGCCCATATTACACTGCAAGGGACACGGGGACGGCGGAAAACCTGCATTCACGAAGGGCACGTGGATGCCTCCTGCAAGGACTGCACCGTATGCCCAGCGTCATGGCCGGGCCCCTCGGCAGCCCAGCAACGGTGTCTCCAGCCCCCTGAGCCCACCTGTTCCGGCACCATGTCCAAGCTCCTTCCCCGCGGGTAGTACGACTCCACTTCAGGTTCGCCGTCCAGGCCACCGCTAACGTTGAGGAGGCCGCCGCCTGGGACAGCCCCCAGCGTGCCGGCCAGCGGAGCAGAAGTGCTACCGTACCGTCCGGCAGGGCCCGGGAGGGAGCGGGAGCTGTACCGGGACGTGGCGGACGGCCCGTGCGACTGGGCAACCTGGTACTCGCTGCTACCAGCGTCGAAGAGTGAGCTGCTTGTGGGGCTTGCGGACCTGCAATCAGACGCGCGGTGAGCAAGCTGCGTTGCAACGACAGGATGTCGTACATCGCCCGTGCGGCGTGCAACGGTAGGAAGGCCCTTCGACTCATTGCACAAGACAGGTGTGCGGCGACTGGGAAGGTGTGCTTCCCCGTTGCTCACCTGCTGCCGTGGTCTCCAGGCATCTGCGGCGGGCTCGATTGGTGGCTTAGCGCTCCACTGCTGCTGACGCTGAGAGCGCCGTCCAGGGACTGCAATCATGGGTGCACATAAAATTCTAGTAAGGTCTTCCGGACAATGAAACTTGCTGTCCCCGTTGACCTGAGGCAGGTGGCACCGTACAAGCACAGGCAACGGTCGTGAAGGATGCTGCGCCCGCCCACCTTGCCGAGGTGAGCGCTCATGGACACCGACTTGGTCAGGGCCCCCGACGCAGCCCCAACGCCCAGAGGGTGATGCCGCGAGGGGCGGCGGGCACTTGTGCGATGCGGGTCAATGCGCGGGTTGATGTAGGGCTGCGGGTCCGGAAACATGACCATACGCCCGCCGTGGCGACCGGCAGCCTGCGGGGCACAACACGGCGTAGCACAGCATCAACGGGTCACCACACCAAGCATCCACAGCACACTGTCATCTAATTAACCTACATCAGTACATTAATGAACTCGCCCTTTGTCGAAAGCTGCTTCCCTGAGCACGTGCGCGGAGACTCTTCATAGGGGTGGCATTGCCTCCGGCAGGGCATGAGGGGCCGCCGCCGCTGAGGGACCCTTACCTGCCGGCCAGCACGGCTGGTGGGCACGGGCGGCTTCACTTTTGGCGCCACGCTGTTGGACACCATGTTCTGTAGGCTCTGCAGACCCGCCGCAGCAGCAGCCGCCACCGGCTGCGAGAAGGGCGTCGTAATGTTGCTGGCGCTCTCGCGTAGGGCGGTGGCGAAGTTGTTGGTGGAGGCCATGACGGGGTGCATCGAGGGCACCCTGGGGTGCACGCTCTGGGCGCCGAGGGATTGCGCCCCCATCTGCCCGTATGCGCCCGTTGGCGTGGTGGGCCCGTGGCGGATACGCCCCGGCCTATGGTCGTGCTCCACCACCGCCATGGTATGCTTGCCCCCCGCCGAGATGTGCAAAACGCGCTTGCCCTCCACCGACGGGATGATCTGCGCGGAACGAAAAGGCGAGGCGCAGGTGACATGGCGCATGGAAAACCGCCTACACAGCAGCCTCCTGCTTTCCCGAAGCTCCTCCCAGGGCAGTACCAGCCAACTAGCCAAACGTTCCAGGTCGTCGTCGCCCCAGCCAAGTCCCGCGCGTGCGTTTCGAGCCGTAAAACCACTACTCCAACGAAGTACCTGCGGGTGGTTGTAATCCTGTGGTATCCGCTGCGCCAAGGAGCCCTCCGCCGACATGCTGCCGGCCGTGTCGGTGCCCAGCTGCCCCTCGCTGCCGCGGCCCCACGCCAGGATGCGGATCCGCCGGTGGTCCTCGGGGATGTGGCCGTTAGCCTTGGGCGCGTCAAGGGTCAAGGCGTGGTGGTGAGCTGGGCACGGCTTAATCCAACTTGCGTCTTCCTGTGCACTGCTAAGTGGCGCACGGCGCATGAGCACGTTGTTCATGTAGAACAGTCGCGGGAGGCGTGCTGTAGGAATGGCTTCTAGACCACGCACCTGCACTCTGCTTGCCGCAACCACCACGTGATGCATCCCGCAGGCTACCTCCTCCACGAACAGGCCAAACAGGTTGCCGTCAACCTGCGGAACAGGCGCAGGATGGGCTGCACCCTCAGCGAATGGGACCATTTTGTCAGACGTACTGGCGGCATGGCACACCCGTGCTCCTCTATCTCGACAAATGGCGGCAGCGCTGGGACCCCAGGCTCCCATTGACTCGTCCCATGGCTCTATGGGGGAAGACACTTACACGCGTGGGTACGAGAGCTCCCTCCCAGGCGCAGCCCGGCTCGCGGGCGTTGAGCGCGCCGGTGCTGCCCATCTGGTACACACGCCCATCGCGCGATCGCACCACCGTCATGCTCCAGCCGCACGCCACCTGCAGGCATACGCAATCCCAAGAGAGGACACACTCACAAGCTGCTTCCGAGCCAGCATGACAAGCATGGTCCGCCGCTCGCACACGCTAAGCAATTTCATACTGACGTTTGCGCCTTTCCTAGCATGGCCCTGCCATTGCTAGGGCGTACAGAATGCGCTCCAACCGCTTTCACTGCTACTCCGGCGCACCTGCACGGCTCCGTGCTTGTCGAAGTCGCCCCGGATGCGCGTTGGCAGCAGCCGGCCCTCCTTGTCGCCCGTGCCCAGGCAGCCGCCGTGGTGGTCACGCTTGGGCGCGGGGGGCGGTGCGCCGTCAGCCCGCTTGGCCGCCGGGTCCGACGGCTCTACCCACGAGAAGTCCCCGCCCCACGTGAACAGCATGCCGGCACTGGCCCCTGCAAACACCAGTCCGCGATGCCGTCAAGCGCCTTGTAGCAACAGTGTGAAGCACGGAGCATCAGGTGCAACGGTCTGGTGCAGGCCCCGGACAGTCAGTGGGTACAGGTAAACTGCTACTGCGTGCCCAGCTCCAGATGAAGGCCGCCAGGTGCCCCGCCCACCATGGCCGCTGTTGGAGGCGGTGTCGGGCACGTCGCGCACGGTCCCCAGCTGGTCCAGGGACGCTATGCTGGTGCTCATCATCTCGCTCCGCAACGCGCTCAGCAAGGGCTGGTTCACGGCCAGGCTCCCCGCGCTGGCGTGTGTCATGGCGCCAAGGCTCGGCCCAGCGTCCGCCAGGGCCTGCCCGAAGGGCCCCACCGGTATTCCGGTCACGCTCCCGTTCAGGCCGCTGCCCCCGCCGCTGCCGTCCTGCGCGGCTCCGTTATTGTGGTGCGCGCTCTGGAGGCTGCCGCTGCCGGCAGTGTTGTGCGTCCCGGCCACGGAGGCAGGTGGCAGGGAGACGTCCTTCAGCAGAGCCCCCGATACCTCCCGGCTGCTGCTCACAGCGGCGTTGTTGCCCGCTGCTGCAGCCGCTGCTATAGCCCCCTGCACCGTTCACGACAACACACGTTTGTTAGGGTCAACGGATGACATGATGGTGGCAAAATGCTTCTCACAGGTGGTGATGCAAGCAGCTTGACCCCCCGCAACCGCTGTACATTTGCTCTACTCTCAGCCTCACATTGCCACTCACCTGCAGGTCGCTCCCGCTGCTGCTGACCTCGCTCGCAGTGTGTCGCAGCCGCTCCCGGCGCCCCAGCGCGTCAAACTGTTGCCCACCGGTGCTGGCTAGGGCTCCCAGAAACACCGTGGGCGCCGAGGCACCCGAGGGGAACAGCATGGGGGACGGCAGGGCGGCTGCCGGGGTCGCCAGCGGGGTGTTGCTGGTGCCGAACGGGCTCATGAGGGACCTGGAAAGGCAAGGGTATCAGTGCGCAACGTGTTGAGGAGTTTACGGAGGTCATATGCGGCTAGGATCAAGGTAGTCCGTATACTCCTGCGTTTCGGGCACCCGCATGCGAAGTGGCGTCAAGGGTTGTCGACGAAGCGCACAATGCATGTCAGGCCCTGAAGGTTTCCTAGGCGTACCTGCTGTCCTTTCCGCTTCGGGGCGCAGCCACAGCCGCGGTATGCCAGTAACCGCAGCTGACGCACGTGACGTAGCACGGCTCCAGCGCCTCCACCCTGAGAGCAGTCGTTGAGTTACGGACAACAGTAATGATTGCCCCGCATGCGTCCACATTTGGTGTAAAGTTCGGCCGAACATCCTTATTCGGCCAGGCTAGCAGTGCACACATGACCGGCGAGAGGGCCCACCTGCGCGGCCGGTAGGCCGACTCGTGCGAGCCGTGGCCAAGCTTGCCGAACAGCCCATTGCCCCACGTCCACAACAGGCCGTTGTCCGTGATGGCGGCCGTGTGGAAGGGCCCGCACGACACGGCCAGCACCTGCAGGACGGGACCAAGCCCAGGTAGTGAACGTTAAAGGCTGCCAAGCTCGAGGTAAGCGACATAACGGTGCTCCGCATCCGCGCCCACCAGCGCTTGATCGCCACTGCATGCTGCGTAAAAGAGCGGCCCTGCAACGTACTCCTTACCCGCGTGTCCTCGCGCAACCCCGGGAAGATCACCGGCGCCGGCTCCGCGACCGGGAAGGTGTACCCGTTGCCGAGCTGCCCCGCCCTGCCTGTACCCCACATGTACAGCCGCATGTCTGCGCTGATGGCGGCTGTGGAGCCCTCCCCCGCCGCCACGGCGCGGACCCCCTTGCCGCTCATGCGCGTGACGAGCCGCGGGCCCGCCACGTTGGTGCACTGGCCGTGGCCCAGGTTTCCAGCTGTGCGGACGGGAAATCAGGGCACATACGAGCTGAAACAGGCAAGCCAATGGACACGGTGGGTGCACTGTTGTGCTGCTGTGTCCCAGCACATCGAGGCCTACACCACGGGGTCGATCAGGACTGCTATGCGACATGCCAGAGCCGTGTCAGAGGAACAAGCGGTGCATGCAGGCCGCTTTACAGCCATCTTCCTGCTAACTCACTCTTGCCGAATCCCCAGGTGTACAGCTCCCCTTTGCGAGTTATGAGTGCGGCGTGGCGCGGGGCGCACGCTACGCGCACCACATCGATGCTGCTGGCGTTCTGCACCAGCACCGGCATGCTGCTCTGCTGCCACTCGTGCATCGCGTCCCGGTTGATCCCAGGCTGCAAAGCAACAGAGCGAGGAGCCGTGTGAGCGCGGGATAGCGACCGCAAGTCAGGTTCAACCGGCCCCTGTGACAATGGGGGTGTAAAAGCACCGAGAGGCTATACCCCTGGCACGCCTACGAGGTAGCCCCGAGGTGTAACCGGCCGAACCGGTCGCTGCTGCTACGGCGCCGCGCCACGGTTCTCACCCGTGGGTTTCGCTCCATCCACTCGTCGTCCTCATATGAGACCAGGCTTCCCCACACGAAAAGGTCACCCAGCTCGCGCGCGCTGCGACGCACGCCCGCCGCAGGGGCCGCCATCGCCGCGCCGCCAATCGTGTTGCCGATGATGCGGGTGCCCGTGCCAACCAGGCCCTGGAGGGTCGTGGTGACGCTCAGGCCTGCAGAAAGTTACACACGCACGTAACTGGTTGTGAACAGGTAGTGCAAACGGTGAACGCGAACATCAGGAGTACACCCCGCTGAACAACGGACCCATCAAGTACGGTGCGGATGGTCGGGAAGTGTCATGCGTGCCTGCGTGTTGCCCTCTTACCCGGCGGTTTGGCTTTGGGCGTGGGCTTCTGGAGACGCTCCAGGTCCCCCAGCGATGAGCGGACAGACATTGCGTCCAGGTTGAGCGGCTGTTCAGAGCGGAAAGGATGTACAGAGGTTAGCCCGTCAAGCGCCGAACCTTCCGTCTGCAGGGGCAGGGTGCGAGCGCACAGCGTGCCGGATGGTGGCAGGTCCACCGTGTGGGACGCACCTGGGGCGCGGCCATCCGCGCTGAGGTGCTTGGCTGCAACATCGCCCCATTGTGGTCCTGCGATATGTTGATCTGCATGGTCGTCGGCGTCGGCCACATGTGCGGCGGGTAGTACCTGATCAGCTGCACACCCCAGTACCACATTTCGAACTCCGCCTCCGTGCTGCAGATGACATCCAGCGTGCGCTCCCGCTTGCTCCTGGGGATGGGGAAGCAGCACCAGTTTTGGCTACGCCCCCTATTCCGGCCAAGATCATGTCTGTGCACGTCGTACAGCAAAACCTCGCGGTATCAGCCATGCAGCCCAGGGCGCGGCCTTCCCAGATCGCAAAAAAACCAGCACTCGGCTTGTGCAGCGGGTGTAAGCTCCTGACTACGTTGCAACTTACTCGTCCGTATAGAAGATAGAGAATGAGCGCTTGAGGGCGCTCGGCTGCGGGTGCTTCCGAAACACGCTGGTGTCCTGCCCAACCTGCCACTTCTTGATGCAGGCTATGGGTACCCTGCGGATCTGCCCCTGCATTGCCAGGACGTATGATTGCGTACACTGTTACGTTTGTAGGACCGAATCCTTTGGGCTTGCAACAGCAGCTGCCCTCACGGCACGTGTGGCACCTGCAAGGGGGCACGTGTGCAACAACCACCCCAGTCTCCTCGCTCCGCTGTGCTGCGCCGTTGCACGCAACCCCTCCAGGATCCCAATTGTCCCAACGCCTCCCCATGTGTCAGAATCAGCGGTGCGGAGGCGGGAAGTCTACCTTTTTCGACTCCCACTGCAGCTCCGAGTCGTCTGAGGATAGGCGGAAGTGGTGGTACTTTGGCGAGCCAATGCGCCCGTACTTGAGCAACATCGTTCCCTAGTGCGCAATGGTTGAGTGGCAGTACGTAGTAGCGGTCACAGGGTTTGCACTGCGAGGTAGTGGCCTGCCTCTCCGATCACACCGGCAGTTTGGCTTACCTTGCGCAGGAAGGTGAGAACCTCCTCATAGGGCTTTGGCCCAGAAGGAAACCCATGAACGTACACGCCCCCGCCCGCGTGGGTGGGGGCGGAAAGCTCCAGCAAGTCCTAAGCAGCGGGATGCAGCACACCCGCGTCAGCCCCGTGTACACGAGCTATCCGTAACCTGTCCTTTTGTGCTTAGTAAAAGAACGACGAGAGTGCTCCCTGTCCTCCTGACCTCTGACGGCATGACGCCCTTGAAATTATATGGTTTCTATGCTCGCACACTGGAACAGATGCCAGCATCCCGTCTATTTGCAGCAAATGTCATGTCATCTGGCATTATGGGGGCGGTGTAACGAGCACATCTGTTGTCTGGTGGTTTCAACATATGCTATGTTGCCGAGTGCCCGAGTCTCTTACAACGTACATAATAATTGATGGTGGAGCACCTAAATTGTTTCAGTGCTGATGGTAACTGGCACAGCACTTCTTCGTGCCTAGCTTCGTGCCTGCATGGGCCGAACGACATTTGGGTGGGGCAGAGTGGGGACGTGGGCGAGGTCGATTCTTTGCGGCGATCACAGCATACCCTCTTCTGAGAAATAACAAACTCGCCTCTCAATCGCAAACCCTGCACAAAACGGCGAGCCGCCGACAACCACTACCATGCAGGCCCTCCGTGCCCCCGTTCGCCAAGTGGCGCCCTTCGGGGCTGCCCCTCGTCCCCAAATCCGCTCCTCCCGTTCCGCTCGTCTGGTGGTGATGGCTGGGCAGGTTTCGTCGAACGACTTCAGGAACGGTCTTACGGTCGAAATTGACTCCCAGCCTTACAAGGTGGTGGAGTTCTTGCACGTGAAGCCCGGAAAGGGTGCCGCGTTCGTCCGCACCAAGTTGAAGAACTTTCTGACTGGCGGTGTGGTTGAGAAGACGTTCCGTGCGGGCGAGATGGTTGGCACGGCGGACATTCAGAAGCGCGACGGTCAATACACGTACGCTGAGGGGGACACGTACGTGTTCATGGACACCGAGACGTATGAGGAGACTCGTTTGAAGCGCGAGGAGTGGGCCAACTACCTCAAGGAGGTGCGGCACGCTTGGTGTGTAACGCGGGGCGGGAGGCGGTCGTCGTGGGCAACAACTGGCTGGCGACGGCGTACGCCGACCGACAGCGGCAGGAATCTGAACGGCAATTGGCACCTCTGTGCAACCATGCCAAAAGTCGCATCGGGAGGATTTGGGGTTGCATGAGCGTGTGCACGGCTGTCCGGTTGGAGAGCCATGCGTTACGTGGCGGCATGTACGTCCTGCTGGGCGTGCATGCCGCCCACGCGCTGGTGGTCCTGACCGCTCCCACCTATCGTGCAACGAAGGCCTCTCAAGTCGCTAACATGAATCGTAGCAAAATGTGGTTGCCGCTGCAGTTCGCCACATGCGTGCCCTCAACAGTGTCGCTGCTTTGGTGGCGTCCGTTGCACTGCGCTCCATGTCCGACTACCAACAAGCTCGTCCAACACTCATATTGAATCATCCTAAATCACATTTGCCTGTCGCCACGCAGGGCACCACCGTGGAGCTGCTGTTCTACAACGGGAAGGTTATCTCTGTGGATGTGCCCCAGTTCATGGACCTCAAGGTCAGTGGTCGGCGGGCCCCGGGTGCAGAGTCGCCTCACGAAAAGGGCTATCCCGTGTACCTGTCCACGCTATGCCATGAACATGTGACACATGGCGTTGCGTCTTCAACAAGTTGTCGTGGGCATGGAGGCCACGTCATTGGTGTGATTGTACGGCCGTACCTGATGGCCATGCATGCTCGCCGCATTCTGCCACTTTGACGGCTGCACTCCCAGCATTGAGCCCCTCGTCGTACGCGTGTCACCCATGTCCACGCTTGCCCAACCCTGCCTGCGCCTGCTGACTGCATACACTATTCTGGATCATCTGTGCTGCGTCAGGTGGTGGAGACGTCCCCCAACGTCAAGGGCAACACGGTGTCGGGCGGCAGCAAGCCAGCCACCCTTGAGACCGGCGCCGTGGTGGCGGTGCCCCTCTTCATTGAGACGGGCGAGACCATCAAGGTCGACACCAAGAGCGGCGTGTACCTGTCCCGTGCGTAAACAGCTGGCGGCGGGCAGCAGACTGGATATGCGCGGGACCCGTATGCTGTCGCGGGAGCGCAGGCAGCTGCTGCAGCAAGCAAAGTGCGCGATGCAATTTTCCTTGTGTTTCGGAGAGCCCTAGGTGGAGTCCTTCCACCAGCACCGTGGCCTTGGTTTGGGTGTCGTACGTGTGTGGGGGTGGTTGCAGGACGCTTGCCGCAGGGGAGCTCCCCTGCTGGCAACGATGCAGGTGGTATGTAAATTTGCGTTGCCTAGGATATGGGCACCGTTGTATAGACTGCAGGGTGCAAATGGCGTGAGTAAAACGCATACATGTTTGGGCCAGACTGACAGGGTGCAGGCGTGCCTGCTCTTGCGTCTTGTCCATGGTGTCTTCACTGGGCAGTGGGCACCTGATTTTCCCCAGCGTGCATACGGACGGCTTATGTTGTGTCGTATGGTCCTACAGTTTACGTGCTATTGCAGTATTGGTCTGGTTGAGCGGCCCGCTGCTGTGGCCCTGGCTTCTGCCTCGACCTGTTGGTTGCGAGGTTTTTCGATATCGCTGGGCTAGCATCAAGCGCCCGTCTTCAATCTGCTGCGATTCTTGTTGTAAGAGCTCACAACGGCGTTGGTGGGCTCTCTCGGCAAATGCTACTCCACGGACTACATTGGCGTTACACGGTTACGAGGCACGGCAGGCCTGTCGCATTGGTCCGGCATGTCTTGAAGGCGTCCAGGCACCCCATAGCGCAGAGGACATCCACAAGGACGCCCATCGGTATGTGTGAATACAGGTAAGCCAGGCAAAACCGCCACGTGCCGCCATCAGGTGAGCCAGCCCTCACTTGGCCCCTGCGTCCCGAACGCCGAAGCAGCTTCATGCTCTGCGCGAAAATCCGCAGTTTGCACCTCCCATTCGTGCAGCCGCCGGCATCCTCTAATCCACGGTTCCCCCCATGATGTCTCTAGGGTCTTTGCCCCCATAGCTCCACCTCCCACTTCCCCACGGCCATGCAAACGGACAGCGCCACGAGTCCGGTGTCATAGTGCCTTATTTCATGGGGCCATGCAGGCAGACCCACGGTTCGACACGTGTCCGTGCCCTTGCCATAAGGGCATTATTGCGCCCGTCCACCAGTGATGACTTGTGGGTCTGTCAGCGGCGAGCGAAGTCCTCGCACAGGCGCGCCAGGTCCTGGACGCACATGGAGGGCATGACCTCGTACAGGGAGGTCTGGGGGCGTGGGAAGGGGGGAGCACATGCACGAGGTGGACTGTTGTGGAAACAATGGACCTGGAGGACCAACCGGTACGGCGGGGCAGGGGAGGGCTTTTCCGCATGGGTCACCCATGAAGTGAGCGGACGCTGCCGTCCAGTGAGCTATTGGACACGGTGTCAGTTGTGGATGCAATGTTGAGCCCCATGGCTTGGGCGGGGCATGACCAGCGAGCTGGATCCCTTTGACAGTTGCAACGGGCCCGGCCATCCTGGCCAGCATTCCTGCAACCATGTTGCAGTTCAACAGCCTGCAGTCCTGTACGCTTGCAGCCCATGCACACGTCTCGGGGTCATGCAACGCGCTCACCTTGAGCTTGCCGGCCCCCAGCTTGACGGGCACCTTCTTGAGCAGCGCCTCCACGTCGGACTCCCGCAGACCGCGCTTGAGCTGCGGCACGTGGCACACGGCAGCAGCGAGGCCATGCGAACGCACGGCCGGAAACGGGTCAATCAACCAGCGTGAGGGCAAAAAGGCAGTCGCCCTGCTGGCCAGCGTAGTGCACCTGCGCGCTAGTGCCCCCTGACCGCGCACACGGCCGTTCAGGTGAAGCAGGGGCTGCCCTGAGGCATCACAAATGCTCGAGGCGTTCCAATTAGCACACTCCATGCGGCTGGTAGGCCATTCATGATCCTAGGGTAGGCGATGGCGCACCCCATGAGCAAGTTTGTTGCACCTGCGACACACCTGGGGCCCCAGTTGTGCTGCCAGCGCCTGACTCATCTTCAGGGAGTTGCCTGGAACGCCCGTGCCCATGTCCTGCGCTTGCAAGGCAGAGTCGGAAGACGCAAGGGGTCGTCTCTGGCGGCAGCTTGTCGGACAGCTTAACCATTGTCTTTGGGGGTGTCCGGCAATCGTTGCGGAACTGCGCATGAACCGTGCGTCCGAGTAGGCTGCTGCGTACGCAGCACCTAAGCGTTCGGAAACAGCGGTCATGGAAAAGCTGGCGCACGCCAGTTCCGCCTTCGCTAGCTTTCGTGGCTTTCCCTGCGTGAATGGCTGGCATGCATACCGTACCCATCACACAGCGGTCAGACTGCAAGTAGATGTGTTCGTACTCCGTCGTGTACGGCAGTGGCGGAGCGTACCGCTCACCCTGAGGTACAGGTGCCAGCCCGCCAGGTCCACGTACACGTCACGGCCTGCGGTGACGGGTGAGGGTCAGGTGTTACGCAGTTGAAACAGGTATCGCACACTCTTGGGACGGGAAGCGTCCCCCGCGCGCTGCTTTGCATCATGCAACTGTCATGCCATGGATGATAGCAAGGCAAGGGCAGACCGGGGTTGCCCAGCACTCCATGGCATTACTTGCACAGTACACATGGGAATTTGCCAGCTGAAAGCGGACGGTGTGCCTGCACATTACCACCGTTCTCACCGATGGCCGAGGCGAACTCGTCGTAGGGCGTCTTGGTGGCTCCGCCCCCCGCCACCAGCTTGGCCATGTCCAGCCAACCGTCAACGGCTGCGAGCACGGGGTTACCAGGGCACAGTGTGAAACACGCATGCACGAGTTCGTCACAGGCGCTTGTAGATCTGATGGCAATTAAGGGGTGGATGACTTGGGTGCAAAGAGTCTTGCACATCGCCTGCGCACTGAAACGGGAGCCACGACGCAAACAGGCAGCTCCCTGCACCTCCAGAGAGGCTTTATCCGGAACCCGCCACTTGTATGCTGCAGGCCATATGCGGCCATGCAGCGCAGGGGAGCAAGGAGGCCATCCGGCGTCGGGTGTTGCAGGCACCAAGGCAAGTGGTGCCCCCACGTGCGCATGGGGTTGTCCTGCAGGAAGCGGAATTACGCCCTTCGGCATGGCAATTCATGCTTACCATCTTTGCCGATGCTATGAGCAGCGACGGATCGAGCAGGCCGTGCTTGCGGTTGGATGGTTCCGCGAACTGGGGATACTCTTGACCTTACCCCGGTAGCGCATCCACCTACAGCAACATTCCCGCTCGTGAGTCATACATAAAAGCCAGCGCGCGCTGTGATGTGGTACTCTATCATATCTACCGTGCGCGGTCCGTTGGAGCTGTTGCGCGCGGAGAGCCATCCCTATGCACAAAAAGGAGTTTGAAATCAGCTAGGAGGTTGAAGTTCCGAACGCTTGGCGTGACAGCACTGTCAGAGAAGGCGCAAAGGCGCCCCGAAACCATGCCTGGGAACGGCTGGGAAGGCCATATTTGATTGTGTTTGATGGACGCCACACACAGCTACAACGCCCTGCGCTTACCCCAGCGGCTGTGGTACCGCGTCAGCTTCGCACGTGGGCGGCTTGGACCGTTGGACATTGCGCCTCTCCGGCACACCAGATACTGCGGGGTAGCGGGCGCGGTGCGGCTCCCCCGGGTCCAGCGACCCGGACAGGGAACCGCGTGTTGCCGGACCGGG
>VFQN01002536.1_pt1 | contig 27901 bp, 15 predicted proteins | sample 3512371 | NCBI WGS metagenome assembly VFQN01 (sample SAMN10412370, study PRJNA504923) | tailings metagenome | isolation source: Replicate 2 from Balatoc abandoned mine | place: Philippines: Itogon, Benguet | collected 2017-08-28
AAACCGCAATACAAAATCGTAGATTGTAGTTTTTCGATTATGTACTGATTAGAATGCGAGGAGAGCGCTGAACAGAACAAATTTGAAACCAATCCGATGTATCTTTTCTGCAGTTGCAACAAGGACTCTGATAAAGTGGTGAATTGATGAATAGTTGAATTGGAGTTTGAGTCTTGAAAATTCTTTTCTCTGTTTCGATAAAATAAATAATAAAATGAATTTCGATAAAGATTGACATTTACCTGGATTGTTGTGGAAGAAAGGCGAGCAATTTCGCTCTTCCTCCAGCTTGAAAGTATACAGGCTTAATAATTTGATGATAGACAAATGATGTGCAGGGCAAAGTGGTCAAACATCGTATCAACGCAATCACTGAATGACTTTGCTGATCTAAAAGACTCTTTGGACCTTTAACCTCTTCGGATGAAGTTAAATCACTAATAGCCAATAGAATTTCCTTCGTCAACCTTACGAATATTTTCAAAGGTGTCAAATTCGAAACTTCTGGATCTTACCTCACAGCAAGCATTTCACTAAGTAAAAAAGCGAGCCCTCTTTGATTTCCCGTGTCTTTCCTCGGGGCGTTTGACGTGAGATTCAACATTGAAAGACTTAGAACACTTCCGCCGATTAAACCAGTCGATAAACCTCTCTCAAATCGTGAATGAGGATTTTCATAATAATCATCCTCTGAATCAAATAAGCAAATTTCACCCTCAGGAATTTCGTCATTCATTTTCGATTTCAGCATTTCAGCAATCTAATATGGTGGCGACTTAGGTACAAGGAAAGGAAAAGGTAACAAATCTTACTGTCTTTTCAGGTCTGGCGATCAATGAAGCAGCGGCTCGAGATTTATCTTTTGTATGCATACCGACAGGGCAAATTGTTTCGCCCCAAAGCCAAGCCTTCTTAACTACAACAGGTTCATTCGAAAATGAATATGCGACTTCGAGCCACGATTCTTCACGGTTCAACTTCGTAATCTTGCCCCACATCCATTTTTGATTGACCAAATCGTCATTGCATTTAATTTCAATAAGCCCACCCTCAAACAATTCACTTCGCCAATCTTTTGTGTAGGTATTTAGAACAGCAATTCGAGTAGAAATTTCTGTTGTTAACACTACATCATCCCACTTACTTCCCCAGCCCATAAAATGGACCCTCACACTTCCATCTGCTTGAACTTCTAATGCTAATGATTCGAACCAACTTTTTTCTTTATCCATACAATCAATTAAATCTCCAGCTAGAATCTGGCTTTTCCCATCCCATACATTCCTTCCTCCTCTTGTTCTCTTTTCAGTTTTCGGCTCTTTCAAGCGATTAAACTGATGTACATCTCGGAAAAAAGTCGTTGAAGAATCAAAAAAACTGCATCTGAACAAAATGATTTTCTCGGCGTCAGTCGATGTCTTCTCTGCTGTAGTCTTTTGGTCTAACTGAAGTAACTTCAATATACTCTCAACCATCGGAAGAAAGGAGGGCGGAATTTGAAGCGTGGTCGATAATCCAGGAATGGAATCTGCAGAGTTACTACCTCTAGAGACAGGTTTGGACAAAAAATGCACTGGATTGATCCCGAAAACTAAAAATACCATATCGAGGACAGAAGAATCGTAATTATCCCCATCAAGCTTGGTAATAACTGAACTTAGATCGAAGGAATCAGTCGTGCTTCCTAAATTTGTTGGAGCAGGATTGCGCAACTGAAAACAGCAAGATAAAATTTCTAGTAAGTATAATAAACTTTTAGTATCTTTGCTCTTTCGCTCACTCGATTTAGCAATTTCTTCAGACTCACGGCGAGAAATAACCTTTTCTTTAATCCCTAGAAACTCATCGACTTCAATAACTGAATCACGTATTAATACTCTCAATGACTCCAATAGAATAGGGATCAGTTCTGTTAATAACGACGAATTTTTGGCTAATGCCGACTTCAACAGTTCCGATGAAGCGAAAAGCAGCTTCCTTGTTTCTGCGTAACTTGTTGAGCCTTTTTCTATGTTAATTACCAAACTCAAAATCAATTTTGCGACTGGCAATGGAAAACGGTGTGCGCTCCATCCTCGAAGAAGAAGCAAATGTAACGCTACGACTGAAGGCGCAGTCATGAGGAGTATGGAATCATCAGGTTCTACCACGGATAGAGATTCTAAGACATTTAGAAATACATCAGCTTGCTGTTTCAGTAAATTATCTTTGGATAGAGATTTTTCAACAAAGATATCTTCAATAACTTGCTCGCTTCCTTCAAGAAGTACTGACTGAGAAAAGTCAGAAAAAGTCCTTCGCAAAAGATTTGCTTCCTCTTTTGTCAATGTAAATGTGTAAGGGGAGCCCAAAGCAGGATATTCTATCGTAAAATAGCTGTTGCCCAGGTCCACTAATCGAGCATCACTGAAATTTAGATGAGCATTCACTGCGGTGAGAGACGGTCGAATAGGTTTCGTTAATACAGGATTTGCCTTCTTCTGAGTTAATGCTTTCAGTCTTCCTTTTTCAGCTTGCAATTCTGGAAGTTCCATAATCTGAACTCGATGATTGTAACCATCCACCACAATTAAAACACCTTCCTCGTTATCGACACATAATTCCATTGGACGGTTAAACTGCCCAGGATTTACTCCTAAACCCAATCCAATTTGGCGTAAAAGAACATGTGTTGTTTTGTTATACATTTGAATACGATGGTTCTCACGGTCAGAGATAAATAATAAATTTGTTTCGCGATTAATACAAAGTGCTCGTGGACCATTCAAAGCATCAGGACCTGCACTCACACCAATGGACCTAATATATTCCCCTGATGTTTTATTTAATACCTGAACACGATTATTAGAATAGTCAGCGACAATAACATAATCTAAATCAAGATCTAAACAGACGTCAATTGGTTGATTGAATTGACCGGGACCAGTGCCTTGGCCATGTCCATAAATCTTAACAAAATTACCTGTTTCACAATCGAATACTTGGATTCGATTATTCTCGTAATCCGCCACGTATAGATATCCTTCTATTGTGTCAACGTAAACACCATAGGGGCAGTTTAAACAACCCAAAGCTGATCCTTGAGCACCAATACTTCGGACATAACATCCAGTAATGTGGTTAAATACAACAACACGATGATTATTGGTATCGGCTACGTAAAGCTGGTTTGATTCATCCATGCAGATTCCCACAGGATACATTAAAAAACCAGTCGCACTTCCTTGAGTTCCTTTGCCAATTTGTCTAATAAATGATAAAGATAATAAATGAAAGACTTGGATTCTGTGATTATTACAATCTACAACGAATAACTCCTTGGTGGCTTTATTAATACATACTCCTCTGGGTTGGGCAAATTGACCTTCCCCTTTACCCTCTCTTCCGCTTGATCCAAGCACTCGGATCACCTCTGTCATATTTCTATCTGAGGTTGAAAAAGAATGGGTACAAACAGATCTCAAAAAGCAGTCCTCTCTTCTCTCGTGAAAATGTTAATGAGTTTCCGCAGAAATCAGGAATTTTTAGAAAGTGAATTTTTTTTGATGAAACCTGTATGCATAAGTATGCATATAATATGCATATGATAGTGGTCAATCCGACTTGCAGTCATAACTTGATCATTCGATTTAAAATATTTGGAAAAATAAAGAAGTACGATAAATCTAATGAAATGCGAATCAAAAGAAAGTTTGAGATATCAATATACATAAAGTCAACTTTTCTCTATACAAATTCATATTATTATCTGATATCATTATTTGTCAGTTATAGCTGAAAGATTTAATAAGGCATCTTTTAACACTTTTCTTCTCGCTTCATAACTGTTTGTTAGAGTTTCAAGATCTTGTCGATATTGTTTCTTTAAAGCAGACAGTTGTCTCATTATTTCCTACGATGGACGTACTCCATTAGTGAAATTAGGGGAAAATTGAACTCTTACTTTTCTTAGTTCTTCCACAGTCTCATCTTGATAGGAATTCGATCCGGCGGTTAATGTATCCAAAATTGCAACTTCATTTTCATAGACTTGTCGATCAGTGCTAGATGGAGGAGCTGGCGGTTGAACTTTCGACTCTTTTGTTTCATCTGCAAATGATTTCGTTTGCTCGTCTTTTCGCTCTGCTCGAGGTGAGAGTAGTTTCGCATCGGGCAGTGGAGGAAGAGGTTCATCTCGAAAGTATTTCAAAGCTGCTTGTATTTCTTCCCTTTGTCCTTCTTTCGCTGCTGGCTCAAATCTCTGAAAGGTCCCTTCCTTTTCACTGTCTCTATTTACGATAAAAGTTCCAACATCGCTTCTTCTCATTGTCGCATCATCATATCCATTACTACTATTGTTGTGGCGAACAACAGTAGAGTTCAAATTATCCTTTTCTTCTGCCTGATAAGGGGAGCGAACAAAGGTTCCATCAGCAGCTGCAGGCCTTCGAACCATCGTTCCACCATTATCATCGTCATAATCATAATTTATCATGCGGGGCGCACTTGATGAAGCTCTAGATCGAATCATAGTTGCCGCAAGTGATTTGGATAAGGAAGCATTTCTAATCTGTTGTCTTGTTGCAGGAATTCCATTCGATCGCATGGTTGCAATATTATTCTCATCTTGATTTCCATCAACTTTCCCTTCATTTGCGTCACCAATGTTATCAGGTAATTTAAATCGCGATGTGCGAAGTCTTTCAACCGTTTCCCAGTATTTTTCAATTAAATTTTCAAGTACTGGCAACCCTTTACCTGCTGGTCCGATTTCTCTTACCGTTTGTCGAATCCATGGATGTTTTAATAAGTCGGCCGCGGTTGATCTTTTTTCGCAATCTTTTACTAAGCATTTACTAACAAAATCTTGCATATCTATTGACCATTTCTCTGGTTCTTTAAGTGTAGGGGCTGGTTTACTTGAGATCATAAAAATTGCTCTCATAGGGTGAACATTAAAATAGGGCGGACTACCTTCACACAGTTCTAGTAGTGTTATACCTAAACTCCAAATATCTGCTTTACCATCATAGCTTGTTTCTTGTATGACTTCAGGCGCCATCCAATAAGGTGATCCAATGACTGTCCTTCGCTTCATGATTGTGTCAGTTAACTGAGCGGAAATACCAAAATCGCCTAATTTTGCTCTTCCGTCCCGCGTTAATAAAATATTACCAGATTTTACATCACGATGAATGCTCATTTGTGCATGCAAATGAGCTAAACCAAGAACACAGAAAGACATGATAGCTTTCAATTCATCCTCTGAGAAAGCTGCTTGATTTGCTTCTTTCAGATCATATAATGATCCACCATCACATAACTCCATCACTAACCATAATTCATTATCAAATAAAAGACTCTCAACAAATGAAACAACAAATGGGGATCTTAACACTTGTAAGAAACGAATTTCTCTCCATAATGCTGTTAAATCATCATCGGCGTCGGGTATAATTTTAATTGCAACTTCTTCCGCCTTCTCTGGGGCTCTTGATCTTGCTCGATAAACTGCACCATAACTACCTTCACCTAATAACGAATTTAGTTCGTACAAGGCATTAGGATCAACATCCTGTCGAAAATCTAAAGAATTTGGGTCAATTTTTTCAATTTTCTTCCCTTCTTTTTCCATCTCAAAATTATTTTTCTAAATTTTTCTCTTATCTAATAGATCAAATAAATTATTTGTATTTTACAAATTATCCTATTCTAAGTAAATATAGTTGTAATAATCTTTTCAAAAGACAGTCACACTCAATCAATCAACTAACCGAAAAATAACACAATTCCTTAATTAAAGCAAGAGAAAATAAAGCAATTGTTTATTTTCTTTTTATTCAATTCCTTTTCTCGATAGTGTAGATACTGTAAAACGTTCAAATAATAACAGTTGAAAAGAAAAGAGAATTTAGACTCTTAAATAACCAGCATAGAACTTTAGAGAAGCACATTACCTTACAAAGACCATGGCTTATAAGGGTAAATACGATTATAAAAGTCAAGATGATTCAAATGAGAATAAAGACTGTAATTATGATGGAGAACTTAGCACTATCCCATCATGGGCGAACGTGAAATTCTCAGAAATTGAGTTAGGAGATAGAATAAGTGGCGGAGGTGTTGGAATTATCTATAAAGGATGGTGGAATCGTGAACCTGTGGCTTTAAAGACATTATTCGACGCTAGAATTAGCGCTGATTTAAAGAAGGATTACATGGACGAACTGTTAGTTATGTCTAGGTTAAATCATTCAAATATTGTTAAATTTTTAGGTGCTTGTATGACACCTCCAAACCTATGTTTTATTATGGAATTATGTGAATGTTCTTTATTTCAGTTACTTCATGTGGATCGTGTTGCTTTCACTTTGACCCAGCAGTTCCAAGCCGCGGTAAGTATTTGCTAGTTTCCATTTCACGATCCATCTGACAAATAGCTCAGATTGATATTGCAAGTGCAATGGAATACCTTCATTCTCTCTCACCCCCTATTATTCATCGAGATTTAAAGACTCATAACATTCTTCGTGACTACAATGGAAGTTATAAGATTTGTGATTTTGGTTTAGTTTGCAATAAAACAGTTGCTGCTGGGACTCCTGCCTATATGGCTCCTGGTAAGATTTATTCTGTCCTTTTTCCTCACAAAATTTTAACTTTCTTTTCTTTACCCTCTTCTTCAGAGTTACTTGAGAATAGGAATTATAATAAATCTGTTGATTCCTATGCATTTGGAATATTATTATGGGAACTCTTTTCTGGTGAAATTCCTTTCAATCGATTAGATGTGCCAGAGATTCGACAAAGAGTCATTTCAGGCAAACGACCAACAATTCCTTTTGGAATGAATAGTCGTCTAGCTGACCTCATAACACGATGTTGGTGAGTAAGCCCTATCAAAATACCAGAAAATTTGATTAATTTATCTCTATAGGAATCAGGAACCTGATAGAAGACCTAATTTCACTTCAATAGTTGATGAGTTGTTAGAACTTGAAAAAGATATTCCAAATATGAAGCATACTGAGGTAAGAAAGAAAGGACTTCATGTTAATCTTTCCCTTCTCTTTTTAATGAAAAAATCCTTTCTAGAATGTGAAGGATAGTGTTGGCGATATTTTAGACGGAATTATGTCTAGTAGAAAATAATATTTCATTGTCTTTTGTCGAAGCTATTAGTCATCACACCACAAAGTTTTGATACAATCAAATAGTTTTTTCTTGCAACATGTTAATAGAATGAACATTGGATGAGTATTATTAGTTAAAGAAAAAACAAACAACCATCTTCAGAACTTTTGTCATTTCTAAATGAAAAACGAAGAAAACGCAGAAAGTATTGTATTGTAGTACAAGTAATGCAAACCAATAAACAATCAAAATAAAAGAAAGGAAAGTAAAACTTAGTCGAGTTGAGTGTGCAATAGAATGCGAGTTCGGTTCTTCACGCTACTACCACAATGGAGGAGGATGTTGATAACAAATACTCAACTGAGATATCTGAATCTTAGGACGAGGGGATTGTTGACGTAAAGAAAGAAACGAGAGTGCGAGCGAGAAGAAAGAGCGACTTCAAATAAATCTAAGAGATCGTCAACAATCCGATTGTCTTCACCAAAAGAAATATCTTATGATTCATCATCATTCGAAACACATCGACGAACACGACCACACTGTTATTTTTGAAAAGCTTTTCCATCAAGAAGGCTGAGATATACCTTAGTTCAGTTAAGCTGCGTTGAGTTTCCGAAGATAATAATAAACGACAATCAAACACCGACAAAAAACAAACAAAAAACAAAACAAGACATAACTCAACGAATAACATTTTATCAATGGGATTGAATAATCATCCTGTTGGGCGAGTAGTCATTTGCTCGAAAGAAGAAGAAGAAGAAAAAAAAAGAAAGAAAAAATAAATCATCTTGTCTACACCTATCGTAACCACCACAACACAATAAAAACAATTAAAAAAACCACAACTAATAACCCTAATCTTTCCATTACAATCTTTCTTTTTAAAATTCCTTTTATTCTTTTCTTACATTTTGTTTGTTTAGTAATTTTTTCTCATTCTTATCATCACGTCACACGAACTCACTTCATTGAACACATACCGACAATTCAAAAATGAAACAAAGACAGATAAATCAAAAAAATAAAGCAATCAAAGAAGCCTAATGAGGGGAAAATACAACACATAGACACTGGGATAATAAACGTTGTTGTGATGAGAAATCAATGAGCATAAAAAGAAAAAGAAAACAAATAAATAGAAAGAGAGGCGGTAAATGACCGGTAACTTTTGCACCTTGGTGAGTGATCTGATGCAGTGTGATGTTACATAACGTAATAAACAAATTCACTTAAAAGAATAAAAGCAAAAAAGGTTTCTTTCCAAAGATAGAATAAAACTAATCAGTTCATTTTATCTTTAGATTATGCTTTATATTCTTCATTCTTTCTATTTGCCTCATTTAATCCTTGATAATCGGGTTCACTTAATATTTTTCGATGCCATGGTAAGATTGTTCCTCTTTTCCCAGCTTTACGATATGTTTCTAATTCATTCTTTAATATACTCTCTAAATGAGCTAACGCAGTAAACACTAAAACTTTTCCTTCTTCAGTAAAATGCTGTTTTTGTGATTTTCCGGATCCTTTAGAAAGATTATCAATATCAAAAGATGCCGTAATCGGAACTATGGTTTGATATTTCTTATTGGAACAAAGGAGAGCCAAATACGAACAACCAGTAAGATCAACGAGAGTGGATGTCTTGCCTGTTCCACGAATCTTCTTATTTGCTTTCGCAGGATCTGTAAAACCAGTATTTTCACCTGACATAATCCCGGAATCAACATGAGCGATGAGATGGTTGTGATTTGTCTTAGCAGCCTTAGGACTAGCCGTGTTGGTTGTTGGGGTATTCGGATTGCTATTAACGCCAATAAATGCGGTAGAACCGGTCGTCATAACAGCAGAAGAAGCACTTAAAGCATTATTATTGGTATTCGTGTTATTCATAAGGCGACTTTTTAAAGATCCATTTTTAAAGGAATAAACACCATTATCATGATGATGATGTTGTTGTTCATTCATTTTAAATATAGTAAAATCATCTTCATTATCATTACTTCCTTGAGGATGATGACGATTTTCCTCAGCTTCTTCATCATCGTCCTCATCATTTTCATCACTTAAATGTAATATATATTTGGTTTTATGAACACTTTTAATAATAACTTCAATATCAATCATACTTTTCGCTAATGCGATACAATCAAATAATATATTGACATTATATTCAATATCAAAATCTTCTTGTGTTAAATTATAATCTACAGTTTTAATGGCATATTCTAATGCTTTCATTTCATTACAATACACATAATGACGTGATAATTCACCATAATATTTAGGATTTTCACGATAAACATTTTCATAATGTTCTGCAATCGCTTTATGTAATCCTTTACGATCTGATGATGGTGTTAATGAATAAATTGTTTCATGTATAAAGGGATGATTAAAAGAGAAAATCGTTTCATGGTTCTCTTGTTTTGTAATCCAATGTTCTTTGACTAAATCTTTAATGGCAATATGTATATTTGTCTTTAAATTTAATGGTAATATACCAAATAATACATGTCGTGAAAAAGAATAGCCAATAACAGAAGCAGTTTTTAATATTCTTTGATAGTCGGTTGGTAATTTTTCAAAGCGATAAACAATAAATAAATCTAATTTTGAGCGATCAGTTGTTACTTTTCTTGACATTACTCTCATCTCCGATTCATTATTCAGAATAAGATTATTGTTATTGTTGTTGTTATTATGATCTGGACTATTTTTATCACTATTGTTATTATTAAATCCTTTATTATTACTTGGACCACTTAATAGATATTGGGAAATTCTTTCAGGTGATGCTTGTTCAATTGCTTCTTCAAAACTCATTGCATGATTTCTTTGAATACTAAATGATTTTAATAGTGGTGATCGTATTCTTCTACTTATTGAGCCACCTACAGTGCCAGCACCAACATTATAGGGGCCCGGTGAAGGCGGTGGTATCACGATCGTTCGATTTTTATCACTGTCTTTCATGGTATTATTAATAGCATTTTGAAGGTTTGCTTCATTAAGATTTGCTGTACTACCACGTATTGTAATACTTAATCGTTTCCCAACATTCGAAGGTTGACTATTGGCATTTGCTTCTTCAATAACATCTAATACTTTTAAAAACTCTTCCGGCGATGTAGATTTTAAAAATTCAATCATTTCACTAATCCAAAAGATGGAACCACCGGAGATTTGATGGATCCATGCAGCTAATCCTAATGGTGTAGTATTAATGTTTAATGCTTGTCGTACCATACCATCAATTTCTGATACATTAAAATCGTCCATCTGTAAATAAGTACCATTTGATAATTTAATAATCTCTTTACGGAAAAACTCTAATTCATCAGTTTCTATTGTGCTATAGCCACGATCTGGTGATAAACTACGTAAATTTGAATGTGACTTTTGCATGGTTAATTTCATATTTGATTGTGAGTGTTTTAATTTCCATAAATTTTGATGTTCACGATATTGATCAGCATTAACTAAAGTCATTAATATACACGCTTTTGTAACTAAATCTTTCATTGCATATAAACATTTTAATGATTCTGTATCAGAAAAATGAATATTTTCAATAATAATAGCAGTAGGTATTTCATTATAAAAATAAGAAAAAACATCTCTAACAGTATTATGGACTAAATGTGATGGTAATTTCTCACCGGAACCACCACCACCGCTGCTATTATTCGCGAGTGATTGTTGTGCTAAGGTAATAGTATCACTATTCGGATTATTATTATTGTTTGCTGCAACAGGGTTGGAACCAATATTAACACCAAAGGCAATTTTACATGCTGGTATAGCAATCGTTTCAATAATATCACGATGTCCTTCATATATTTCATCTAATAAATGTGATACAACCAATTTTTGATGTTTAATATTCGCAAAAATTTCTAAACCAATAAATTGTAAAAATAATTTTGAGATTAATTTATAATTAATAAAAGCATCACGTTGTTCTAATTCAATATGTATTACACGTAAATCACATTTTGATGATTCTTTATGAAACCATTTTGCTGCTGTACCTTTTCCTGTACCCGGTTTACCTTCTAACATAATATATTGTAATTTATCTAAATAATGGGCTTGTCCGTAAGACGTAAAATTCCAAAATAAGTTCGAGGAACGTTGTTGTCCTGAGATTAATAACTGAATATGACGTTGTAATAATAATTTACACGAATGTTTGATTTCATAATCTTCAACATTTGGTTGTGCTAATTCTGGAATATCATCACTTTCATAAGCAAATGCATTAATTGGATGTATTTTACCTTTTACTTTCATTGGTGGTAATTGTTTTAAATTTCTTAATATTTCATAGGTTAATCGTGAATACGTTGATTCATCAATATAAATACCATGATTTGCTTTTGACATTAATCGAGCTGAAAGGTTAACAACATCACCAACAACAGCATATTCACGTCGTTGTTCTGAACCGACACAACCACAATAAACATTACCTGTAGTAATACCAAAAGAACATTTTAATTTAAAAAAATCAAATTCATTTTTAATCATAACCGATGCACGTAATGCTCTTTGCGCATTGTCTAAGTACGATGCTGTTGGTACACCCCAGTTAGCAATTAATACACATCCTTTATCATCAACAAGAAATTGTCGTATAAATGCACCTAATCCATATAATATACTTTGGACAATATGTAAATATTCTTGTAATGTAATTAAATCACGATATTTTATTTCATCATAAAAATCCCATTTCATAAATACTGTTGTTACTTCACGTATTTCTGCTAATAATGATAATGAACCACCTTGTACGGCTAGTAATACTGGTTGTGGTAAGAAACGATCTAATAATTCTAAATAATTTGGACGCGAACATAATGTAACCCATGTTATATTCGAAAATAAATTCATATTCCCATTTAATCCTTCTGTACTATTATCACCACTACTCGCTGCTCCTGGGATGAGAGCAGTTGAGTTATATTTTTTTAATACACGACAGTTACCAGATGGTAAATGTTCAATTTCAAATTCTTTGGTTAAGTCAGAACCTAATATCACCACTAATTCTGAGGTTATTGCAATATTTTTACTTGGTGCATCATCTAGACATTGGGATAATTGCATTAAACATGTACCTGATATTAAACATTCCCAACGATCATCAACCCCACCTAATATACCAAAACACATTTCACCACAACTCAATGCAACATGGACTGTTAATGTTTCTGTACAAATGTCACGTAATTCTAAAGCACAGTATAATGCATTTAATGCTAATTCATGCATATTCACACTGCCTTCATTAATCGGTTGCTGTGAGTTATTATTATTATTAAGCGCTGCTAGGTTGTTCGTGCTGCTATTATGATGATGATGGTGGTTATGATGATGATTACTATGAGTAGTCGCATTATTGTTATTTGATGAGAAATTATTTGAATTACTTAAATTATGTGAAAATTCTGGTTCAACAAATACACATATAATTGCATCACCAGCAAATTTAATAATATCACCTCCGTAACGATAAATTGTTTCCACTAATCTCCCCATATAACCGTTAGTAGCTTTCTGTAAATCATCAATACCATTTTTACCTAATGCACAAAATTGTCCCGATAAACGTGTAAATCCACTAATATCAACTAATAAACATATACCATGAAAGAAGAAAGAGGTAGCAGTAAAATTAGTTTTATCATGATTAATCATACCCACTAAATATGATAAAAGCATTTCAGGCACAAAACTTTTACAATTTTCTGCTGGTCCACGTAATGATATACGTCGTATTGGATTATGCGGTGGATTTTCTAATGCAGTTTTTAATACATCAATATTAATACCTTTATCAAATCGATTACGATGAAAATTCCAACCAGCGTTAGTTAATATTTGTTGTAAATAAGAATCACCATTATCTTTCATTGCTTCATAAAATTCTGCTTCTAATTCACGTTTCCTTATTTTCTTTTCTTGATATTCATGCAATACCTTATACAAACGTTGATAAGGCGGTGGCGACATTTGACTTGATGTGATGCCTTTTTATTTCTTTCGATTTTTTTCGTTCTATTTTCTTCTTCTTGTATTTGTCTTAGTAAAAATGTTGTTGTTTTCTTTATTGTTCCTTCTATGATTGAACGTCTCGCATTATCTTCTGACTGATTCTTTGTTCCTGGTTTTCGTCTTTATTTTTTGATAAATAAAAATAAATGAAGCGCTCTATTTCCCAAATATATGTACCTATAAACTGTTAGATCAAAAGAATTTCTCTTAAGAAGGAGGGAAATTTGTTCACTATCTAATCCGAGCTCGACCAGCAACGGAAGTGGAAGCATAGAAACGGCAAGGCACTCCGGTCAAGAGAAATATCGATGTTTTGTAAACTCGAGAAAGAAAAATGTTACAGAAATTTGCAATGTAAAATTGTGGAAAGATGATGAGCAGCACGTCATTCTGTTTGAGTGAGAGGGAATGCTTACGAATCAAATCTAATAACATCATACCTTTACTTCCTTCACACTTCGAATCCATCTCTTCATTGCAATAACTTATTTTATCCAAGGATTTATTCGATGAAGAGCCATAATGCTATCATTCTGCAGATCATCATCGCACTCTCGTTGACCACGATCTATGGTTATGTTGGAACTATGAGAAGTTTCAAACCAATCGCGACTAAATTGTCAACTGCTACTTTACAGGTTCGGAAAAATATTTGATTAATTGAGGATTTTGATCTTGATTGCAACTCTATATTGCAGAATACTCATGAGTTAGACCCAGCCATTGTTCAAAGGTAAATTATTGCCTGGCAACAAACTGTTACATGTTGCCTTACTCGTTTCTATCTTAGTGTTAAGCCGAAGTTTACTTTGAATGAATTACGGAAAGCTATTCCAGAAGAGGCTTTTCAGAAGTCTCTACCAAAATCTCTCTACTACATGGCGTTTGATTACTCCATGTGGGGACTTGCGTTCGCAGCTATCCGTGCATTGAAAGAATCTGAAATTTGGACAACTTTGCCTTTCGCTGCTCAAGCTGGAGCGAGCTTGCTGTATTGGAATGTTGCAGGCTTCTTCATGTGGTGCATCTTCGTTGTGGGCCATGACTGCGGTAAGGAACCTTCTACCACATGTACAATCTCTTTGAATCACTCTACCATTAGGACACGGCACATTTAGTAATAATAAGTTACTTAATAATATTCTTGGTCATATTACACATGGATCTATTTTGGTTCCTTTCTTTCCATGGCAGGTAAGATTGCAACGAGAGACGCGAAGTTTTATAACTTTTGATTTTTCTCTCTAGCTTTCACATCGACGACATCATATGTTCCATAATCATATTGAAAAGGATTACTCATATAACTGGTACACTCCTGATACTCTGAAGAAACCTCAAGAAGGCGTCGCAAGACATTTTCATGAAAATAAATTATTATCTTTCTTTTTACCATTCTATGGTTGGTTTATGTACATCTTTTTAGGTATTCGTGATGGTAATCATTTCATTCCGTTTAAAAATGAAAGATTATGGAAAGGTACACCAAAGATTGAATATATTAAGTGCTTGATCTCTGCAGCGGTCGTTGGATTGTTCGGGGCTGCCAATTATTACCTTTTCGGTCAAAATTTAGCTAATATGGCCTTCTATTACCTTGCTCCCTTGGTTATGTTTGGATGGTGGTTAGTAACAGTCACTTATCTTCAACATCATCATGAAGATTCTGTTGTCTACGATGATAGCGATTGGAACTTCGTTGATTCTGCATTTGAGACAGTTGATCGAAAGTATGGTTTTGGCATTGATAAGCTTCATCATCATATTACAGATGGACATGTAGCTCATCATTTGTTTTATACATTAATTCCTCATTATAATTTGCCTGTCGCAACGAAGGCAATCAAATCATTCCTTGCTAAGAACGGCGCATCAGATTCTTATCGCTTCGAGAAAACTTACGATTTCCCTTTCCGAGTGCATCGATATTTGATGGACTTTGGGTTCAAAGCAAGAAGAGCTCATCCATTACCTTAGGAATCATAAAGCAAAGAATAGGATGGGATTAGATGATTGCAATTGATTTTTGCCACAAAGTTTTGATTGTTTTGTGTTTGCATTGTTTCGTCCTAACCCCTAAATATCTTTCTCTAAAGCTCTTTTGCGCATTGAATCATTAGTTAATACGTTTAACTACTTACATAAAGGTTGTCTAGATTGCACTAGGAGTACCAAATACGTAGGTAATAAATAACTCTCCAAATAAATGAATTTTTTTCTTACGCTTGATTTTACTACATATTATTCTTATATGATTATGATTTTGATGATGATGACGATATATAGAATAAAGGAAGCTTAAAAGCATTGAAAAATGTAGTAATAAAGAATACCCAAAAAAAGGAAACTGCACTACAAACTGTTTTCCTATCATATATACTGGTTCTGGTGGTAGTTGTAGAAGTAGAATAGGAATGAAAGAATCAAACAAAAAAGAAAAGAAGTTAGAAAGAATCGCAATACAATCAATAACAAGATTGTATTATTGATCAAACCAAAAGCCATAACCACAGTGCATCAATCCAGTAATCTACAGTTTATTGTAGAAACTGGATTAAAACATGGCGTTGTGAAACTTAACAAAGAAATCGTTTTCAGAAGAAGAGAGGGAGAGAATATGTGAGTGTTGAATATGGATAATTTGGAGGGGTGAGAGGAAGTAACAAGAACAATGATACAAACAATCAAAGTCAAAAGAATAGAATAATGACGTGTGGAGCATTGAGACTGAAGGAAAAGATATCATCACACACACTATACGCACATTTATAATTTCAGTAATAACGAATACTTTAGATGGACGTTTTGCACTCAGTTAGACTTTGCTGCATTGTAATGTATTTAAAATGGTGGAGCAGTAAGAGGCACGGGAACTCCTTTCCTCGCCTTTTGCACTAATTGATAACTCTTAAAATGATCTCTAACAAATGGTCTGAAGTCATCTAAAGCATGAATTTTCTTCAAGAAGCCAAGTAATTTCAATAATTCTGTATCGGAATCATCATCATACCAACTTTCAATAGGAATACCGTTATGTAAATGATAAGCGTAAGCATGAGGAGAATTATCCACCAAAACAGTCTAAAAATCATCGATAAAAAAATAAGAACAGCACGCTCACAAAAACTTACCCTACGCAAATCTCTACCTAAGACAGTTAGGTCCTTCAAATAGTTTCCTTGGACATGCAAGCATGATTCACGAAATAAACGATGATCGATATATTTACGTTGAGGATCTAATTTATCCAATAAAACGTCCGCGTAAACTTTCTGGGAAGCAGTGAACAAGACGACTTCAAAAGATTTTGAGATAGATTCCAAGAAATAATCCAGGTAAGGACGTTTCTTGACATACACTTGATATAAGGTTCCATTGAATCTGTTCAAGGAAGTAGGTTAGGAAATAAATAAGAGTTCAATTAAAACAGTTACTTACTCAACAGGGAAGATCAAATCGGGTTTTGGGATGGGCTCTACAGTACAGTGAACTAAAGTCTCGTCCAAGTCAAGTACTAAGGTGGCCAAGCTGCTGGTCGCAGGAGGGAGACAAAGTTTATCGCGAATAACGACTGAGCTGTGATCTGGCAAATAGGCAATGAAGTGATAAGGATTGAAGATATCAGGGTCTTCCTCCTCCATATCAACGGAGTCATCAGCAGTGTGTTGTTTGATCTCTTCCGCAGGGGATTCGGAATGAGTGTTATCAAGATCCAACTTGTAGTGGTCATTCGTGACAGAGTGAAGATGATATTCCCGATCACCACTTTCACTGCGCTTGTGACTAGGATGGTCATTGGAATCGGAGCGAAGACTTGGTGAGAATAAGTTCTTTGAAGGGGTTTCGGGTTCAACGATGCGATGACTGCGAGCACTGTTCTTACGAGCTAATTCACCCGTATCAGAATCGACATGATACTCGTGATGCTCAGGGCTATGGTCAAAATGCAAGGAATCAGCGATGCAGGTCAAGTTAGATATGGTATCTTACGTTGCAGCTAAGTAGTGCCTGTTAAGAGAGACTTGAGGACTTTTAATGCTCACTACCAGAAGAAAATTAGTGTAAAAAAGATTGCCTAAAGCAAAAATGACATACATTTCGGGGTTGTAGTCTTCAGCCTTTTCGACGAAGCTATGGGGGTGTGCGGAGCTATGAAAGAATCTTTCAGAAAAATAATTTATGATGAAAGCGTTCATCTTTTACCTGCCAAAGAACTTTTAGTAGGAGAATACATGTTAAAATTGCAACAACAAAAATTACAAGGGAATATAAAAAAATCGGGAAAGAAGTACTATGAATGTAACGGTGGTTTGATTTAATTGCGGAAATAAAAATCGATCAAAGAAATCTTCAAAGATAACCTTTCCCTATTCAACACAAATGACACTAACAAAATTTTTAATGAATAAAAGTATTTTATTAGTTTATCAAGGAATATTTCTTGATGATTCTTTTGAGTTTGGTTCGTTGTTGTTGTGTTTTGTCGTTGATGATGTGACTTCCACTTGACCCAAAATGGACGTTAGACTTTTTCAACTCCTTGCCCCCTAGTCTTAAAAAACACTTATCCTCGTCTGAAAAGCGCTTTATAGGAGGGTGGGAAACGGTCAACTTTTCAAAGGTTAGCGTCAACCAATGGGATTACCAACGGTTTCCGGTTCATTGACTTTTCAGCTCCAAATTTTGTTTGATTCATCTTCCAAGTTCTAAATTCTTCGGTCTTTTTTGTGATTAGAGGAGTTTAGATTGGAAAATGAGAAGCTTTTTTTGTATCTTGGTGCTTTGTTTGACAATGGGCACAGTTAGTGCTCAGAATATTGATGAGATTCGTGCTCAAATCAGGAAAGGATACAAACGATCTCATGTGAGATATCCGCATAGCGATGCGCCAGAATCGAGTTCCGATCCTAACAACGATGAGCATTACTACCTCACAAGAACGAAGCCGGTGAATATCTTAATGATCCTTGCAGATGACCTTGGTTTCGGTGATACCAGTGTTCCTCCTTTTACCGGGTCAGGTATTAAAACTCCACACCTTCAGAAGATGGCAGATCGAGGAGTAGTTCTAACAAATTTCCATGCAGCTGCCACAACGTGTTCACCAAGTCGTGCTGCAATATTGACAGGAATGTATCCTTGGCGTGTAGGAATGAAATCAGTGTTTGAATATGGTACGAAACAATCCAATCGTGATGATTGGTTAATTCAAATTCCTACTGCAGCAAATCTTTTTTCTAATCATAATTATACTACATTCCATTCGGGTAAATGGCATTTAGGTGGTATGCGTAATGATGATTACGATATGAGACGATTACAAGAGAAAGGTGTTGGAAGTACAGGTTCAAAACGATGCCATCATCCTGGTCCTAATCAACAAGGTTTCCAACATTATGTTTCAGTCTTAGACGGTCCAGGTGCACCTAGACAAAATTATTTACAGGTTAATGATCGTTTATATAGTGAAGGTTGTAAATATTTATTATATAATGATTTACCTATTACAGAAGATATGTTTAAAATTAATGGTTATTTATCATATTGTGAAGCAAAACATGCAATGCGAGGTATGAAAGAAAGTTTAGATCAAGGTAAACCCTTTTATATTCATTTATGGTTTCATGCACCACACGGTCCTTGGGAACAAATACCTGGATATCCTGATGTCTTTACAAACAATCAGCACCCTAAAGGAAGACAAGATGCTGTACTTTGTGATGTACCTGAAGCAAATAATCAACGATCTCGTTTTTGTGCATTAAGGAACGGTCGAATAGTTGATCGAGGTGCTTCAAGATTTGCTAGGTACTCGACTATGGTACAAGATATGGATGCGCAGATCGGTATGGTATTAGACTATATACAAGAATTAGGTATTGCTGAAGATACATTAGTTTTCTTTACCTCTGATAATGGTTGGGAAGATGATGCAGGTGGTTCCGGTGGATTACGTGGGAATAAACGTCATATCTATGAAGGGGGGATTCGTGTACCTGCTATCGCTCAATGGGTTGGGACCTTCCCTGCTGGTGGTGTTATGAATAGTCCAGCTATTCATACTGACTTATTTCCCACTTTTGCTGATGCAGCAGGTTTTAACATCCCTCAAGATATTTATAAGTTAGATGGAACATCCATCTTACCTGAGCTCATACATGCAATCAATCCTAACGCCGCCCTCGCAGGAGATGATAAATCAAAGTCTGTCGCTCTTCCTGGTGCTCCTTCGACAACTGCACCGTATGGAATTCTACAAATAGCTGATTTAAATAGTAAATTAGCACATATTCATACCACATTAAAACAAAAGAAAGAATTAAGACGACGTCATTCCATGCTACAGGAAAGATTATTATTATATCATAATGATTATGAAGGACCTAAAAGAACTGTTGGTATCACCTATGATTTTAAATTTATATTAAATGAAAATGAAATACCAATGGAGATCTATGATTTACGTTATGATATAATTGAATCAAATAATTTATTATTATCAAATCTACAATCATCATCAATTAACTTTTGGAGAGATTTTATTGGACAAGTAATGAATCAAAGTAAATCTTCTTTTATTATTCATATTCCTCCGAATCATTTAAATCATCATCATCAGATTATACAACAGTTAGGAGTAGAAGAACAACAAACGAAGACAGCGGGTAATAAACGAAGCAAAGGATCGACAACAGTATCAGCCGCTGCTACACAATATGCTATTAGTAATGGAAATGATTTACCTTTTAAAATGAACAAACATTTTTTATCTATGATTAAGAGTAATGTTAATATTCGTAAAGATGAAATGATTATCTTCCAATTATTGTATCGTTTATATCCTTTATTGTCGAATTATGCGTTACATGGTTCTAATGGGTATACTACCTATCTGAAGAATCATCCGGAGACACGGTACGCTGCATCTCCTCTGTCTGATCAAAGACCAGCAGCGTCGAATGTCTTGCGTATGTATACACCACAAAAGGCAGAACAGTTGAGGAAGGCGACAGTAGAGCAAGGATCATGTCCGTTGAATCAGAAGACGAGGGAGAATACTTGTAACTGTGCAATCTCAACACTACAAACAGTGAAAGCAGTGCCTTTCTATTCTGATGAACATATTGGAAAGAACATCTATCATATATCAATGAATCCTACTCCTTTCATTAATGCAACATTCTTCATAGCCGCCTAACCAATAAAGAAAATAACATAGTAATGCTGATGATTTGTTGTTCGGATATTTCTTTTTCATTGTTATTAATATTAATAGTATCAATTATCATCTTATTATTATTCATTCATTAGTCTTCGTCTATAAGAACACTCTTTTAATTAGGAAGAAAGAGAATGAAGGAGCAGGAGAGAAAGGAAAAAAAATGAAGACTACATAAGAATCAAGAAACAATATTAAAAACCTGTACAGATCTAAAAGACATCATATCAATATTAAGTGATTTCAGTTCGTTCTTTCTTAGTTTCTTAGTTTCTTAGTTCTCGCATTTATTGTTTCTGTAAATTACTTTACTTTTCCTTTTAATCAAATTTCCAATGTTTTTCAATCTCTAAATACTTTTGACGACATGCGTGGAGATCTTGTTTCCAGAGATCATGAGGCGAGAAAGATTGAATTAATTCCTTCTTCTTTTCAGTCTCTTGTACTCGTTTACTTAGATGATCATATCTATCCTTTGTAAAGGAATAGATTGGCATTTGTAAGAGATAGTCATAACCTGTATTCGTTGCTACTCTCTGTTTTGTTGGTTTACTCGATTCAATTGATAAAGAATAAGAAGTTTTTTCACTCTTAGCATTGATAGTATTTTCATCATCGACGAAGTCTTCAATCGCATCAGATGAAGGAGCATCAGGTTTTGATTTAAACAATCTTGGATGAAGTTGATCTCTTTGATACTGTCTCATAATCTCTTCTTTCACTTGTTCTTGAATTTCATCCTCACTTGATAGACCAATAGACTTCAAGAGAACAATCATCTCTTCTTTATTCTCAGCAGATGATAATCGTCGAAGAATATTCAACTCCTTATCATGAACATTGCCTCCTTTCTTCTTCTCTTGTTCTTTCGATTGTAAGATCACTTGTAAGAAAGTTTGTTGATTTTTCAATAATAAATGTTGTCGATAGATAGATTGAAATAAGAACTGTTGTCGATAAGAATAATATTGTAATCGTAAAGGATAGAAATGATTAATAATATCTTCAGGTTTTTGAAATTGTTTAATTTGATGATTTTCATCAAATGCAAACATATTTGTTAATGAAATACGATTAAATAATTTAAAATAATTAATCCAATGATTAATATTCTCATCGTTACGATATTTCATGATTTCTAAATCGTCGTCATTCTCATTCTCATCATTATCATCATTTTTTTCATTCTTCGTTATCTTCTTACTCTTCTTCTTTCTATTGGTTTTCTGTCTTTGAAGAATTTCTTTGAGAGCATTAACATCTTGTCTCGTAATATGTTTTTGTTGGAGCTTTGTTGATAGTTTAATCTTAAATCTAACCGAATGAATGGAATGATGCTCATGGAAGGAGGTTATTTCACCTTTCTCAACTAATTTAATTAAAAATTCTTTGTAATCTTCTGTCCATCGTTGTAATGGTAATTCAATAATCTCTATTGTCTGTGGATCAATAATATTCAATTTTCCTTCGGTGATATAAGAACTCACTGATGCAGTCTCTCCATCACTAGTGGACCACGATGATGATGGATCGGGATAGATTCTACCTTTAAACCCATAATAATAAGGTAACAGTGGTTTTCTTGGTACTAATTGTTTATTCGTAGGATTCTTATCTTGGTCAATTTTATCTTCTAAATAATCGATAATATCTAATATATTATACGATGGTATATCAGTGGACCAACCTGTACCAATACCTTTACTACCATTTAATAATAAAGTAGGTAATATTGGTATATAATACTCTGGTTCAATGGATATACCATCATCTTCTTGATATTTTAATAGAATATCATCTTCTAATGGGAATAAATAACGTGTTAAAGGTGATAACTTGGTATAAATATAACGTGGTGATGCATAATCATCACCACCTTTTGATCGTGTACCAAATTGACCAATAGATAATAAGAGAGGTATATTATTCCCTCCAACAAAATGTTGCGCCATATTCACAATGGTTTGATGTAATGATTGTTCACCATGATGATAGGATGTCTTTTCAGCAACAAATCCAGATAATTGCATTACTTTCATCTCTTTATTACTTGATGATGATGGGAACTTTAAGAAGCTGCCGTATAATACCTTTCTTTGAGACGGTTTTAAACCATCAACCAGATTAGGAAGTGAACGAACATTATCACCAAAGGAAAAATGAATTAATTCTTTATTAATAAAATCAGAATAAGTTAATTCAGATGAGTATTGAGTAGAAGGGAATGGAATTATATCATTTTTCTCATCAGAGCGACGAAGGGGAGTAGAAGTAGCGTTACTCGCAGGAGAAGAGTTTTCAGGTTGATTTAAACTAAAATCAACATATAAATCAGGTGAATATTGATTTAATAACCATTCTTTCCTATCTAATGCACGATCTTTATTAAAAACTAAATCAATATAATTCGATTCACTCCCGTCAGAGGTGAAAGACTTTTGATGTTCTTTTAAATGAGCAAAATATTCTTTACCTTCTTCATTCGTATTCGTTCCTAAACCTTTATAATATTTAATAAAATATGATTTATAATCTTTGGATGTTTGTAAATAACGTGTTTTCCATGCATCATATTCTGCTAGATTATAAAAAGAAAGAACATTACTCTCCCGAATACTATTACTATTATCATTCCCTTTCTTTGCAGCGCGCTTCTTTGTCTTCTTATCACTGATATTTTCTCCTACTCCTTCGTTAACAGAGGAGGCAGCATTAGGGGAAGTAGTAATAATACTAGCAGAAGATGTTAATGGTCTAATCTTCACAATAGGTGTAATAAACTCTTGCAAAAAGTCTTTTCTTAATAATAAAGCAGGCCAATAATAATGTATAAAATTAATTAATAAGCCTTTAATATGACTACCATCATTATCTTGATCTGTCATTAATAATAAATGACCATAACGTAACTGTTGAAAGTCTTTATCAGTAATATATTTCTTCTCAAATTGTAAATTTAATGCTTTACATATATTCATTAATTCTTGGTTTTTCATGACCATTTTATTCGTTGTGATACCACGGACATTTAATAATTTGCCACGTAAAGGTAATATACCATAATAATCACGTCCATTACCTAATTCACTTAATCCTGCAACAGCTAAGGCTTTTGCTGAATCTCCTTCAGTTAAGATTAATGTACATTTTGACGCATGTAGTTTATGTCCAGCATAATGCGCATCATCTAATTTAGGTACTTGTATTAAAAGGCGATTTTTATTCGACGAAGTTGATGCAATCGTTTTATCCATGGATTGGAATAGTCGGTAATGTTCTTGAAAGTCAATTTCTTTTATGATTGTTTGTATTATATAATCATGATAGAAGTTTGGTAATTTTTCATTCACAACCATACTATTATTGTTAATGGTAGAATCATCACCGGTTTCTGATAATAGGGATGATGACTTCTTTCGTTTTGAAGTGGAGGAAGATGAAGGATCGGTTGGATATAACCAATACTGATCAAGTTTCTTCTTTTCTAATGGTATCGATGATTGAAATTGTATTGATTTGGTTAATAAAGCATCTTTAGTTTGTCCATCAAATGATGGATTTTCTATTTTACAATGAATAAATAAAAATAACTGATTTTTAATTAAATTCGTTAACGAAATGGATGATTTGTTCAATAATGTCATCGTTTTCTTATGATTCGTGTTTAGATAATCTTGAAGATAGGCAATAACTTGTGATTGAATGTATTGTACATGTTGTCCACCACGTGTTGTCCACACATTATTCACAAAGGAAATACTTTCAGCTGACGACAAGGATGAGGAAGGTGACATCATGGTAAGTGGATCAGATGATGAAGACAATGATGATGCCATTTTCACGACAGAGGAAGGTAAGATACTAAATTCTAATCTATCGTTAATCTTAAAGACAGGAACATCATAAGAGAATCTTTTCAATTTTTCAATAATCTCAGAGGAAGCAGAACTCTCACTCGCATCATCTCCATCGACATTAGAAGTACTCTTATTGTTTGTAGTAACAGTTAATTGATCTAATTGTTCTTTACTTGGTGTAAATAATTTCACATATTCTTGAAACGACTGCACAGGTAATGGTTTTTGATTATAATAGACTGTAACATTAGATAAACATCCAGCAATATCTAAACTACGACGATGAATTAATGATGTAATATCTTTTAAATAAGTCTCAAATTTCTTTCTATCTTCGATAACCGTCATCACATTATCAGGATTACTTGAATTCATGTCAGTTGTATTGTTAGTCGATGTCGTCGTAGTGCTTATATTGGTCGAAGGTAATGATAATGTAAATTTTGTTAAATCAGGTTGAAAAGAAACTTTAATGAAACTTTTATTATAAACACTTTCCAATGAACCAGTGACTTTTTGTACTTTACTAGGATGACATATACTCATATTTTTCTCCCATAATTGTTCATATAATAACTTTCTCTGATGATCATAGATTGTTATCTGGAATACATTACTAAATATATTCGTTAATTTCGCACCGTAACCATGACTTCCACCAGTAAAACGTTCCATATTATCATCAAAATTGGATCCTGTCAGTAAATGTCCAAAGATTAATTCTGGAATATAAACTTTCTCTTTTTCATGTATTTCTATGGGTATGCTATCACCATCATTCTCTATGGTAATAGTAAAAGGATTTTGTTTCGGATCTTTTAATGTTTCTTCTAGATTTGTTGTAATTTTTATTTCTGTTATATTATTATTACGATGGATATTATCTGCTGCATTGACTAATATTTCATCGACTATCTTTAATAATGCAGGAGAATAAAAGACTTCTTTCTTCATCATTTTATGAGTTGATGGGTTGTAGATCCAATGGGATTGAGATATCCAATCTACTTGACCAACATACATTCCTGGTCGTAATAAAACATGTTCTATTGGTGTCTTTTTTTCGTATTTTAAGGAGAATGGGTTCTTACGCGCAAGAGCTGTTGAGAATGTCGAAGGTAATAGAAGTTTGGAGAGTTGATACCGGTCACGAAGGGCCCTTAAGCGAAGTCCTGATTGATTGAGTTGCAACATTCTTCTAGGTTCTAGTCCTAAGCAGCTGTAAGAACAGATGGACGCGGAATGAATGTATGAGTTCGAATAAGTGTTGCACCAAACGATCGTTCTGCAGAAAACGAATCGAACTAATCAGTGAGGTTTGAAATGATGTCCCCATCTTCTCTTCCTGCTCCTTCGGGAGCTCCAACTGGAAAAGAAGTCTTAGTAGTTGATACTTTGTCAAATGTTATTGGTGAGGACCGTGAGTTAGGTGTGGAGGCTGTTTTCACCATTAGTTCTGCGAAACCTGGCAATGGAGTCGAGCAACTAAGAGATGACAATCTCGAAACATACTGGCAATCTGATGGAACCTTTCCACATTTGATCAACATTCAATTCCTTAGAAAAGTGTCATTAACAAAGTTTTGCCTCTATGTCGATCATAGTGTCGATGAATCATACACACCAAAGAAAATTTCAGTGAACATTGGAACATGTGCTCATGATCTCATTGAGATAGTTTCATTAGATTTAAGTGATCCTGTGGGATGGATCATTTTAGATTTAACAAAGAATAGTTTAGTATCATTAGAAGATCAATCATGTGTTCGAGCTCATTTCCTTCAATTAAAAATATCTTCAATGCATCAAAATGGTAAAGATACTCATATACGACAAATTAAAGTATATGGAAAACGCGAGTCACAAAGAGTTATGGCAGATTTATATCATGAAGATTTTAAAACTAAAGAAATGGCACAGTTCTGTGTATTACGGTGATATCCGTTTTGAGTCTTCATCTCAGCCAAATGTTTAAGTTTAAATTAAGGAGTTTCAAAAAATAAATAGATTCCACAGTCAGGAAAGAAGTCCTATTTCAAGCAGATAGTATTTACGATCTATTTACATTTTGTCACTTGTAAGATAAATTCTCAATAACTGTATTATCTATATATAGTTCACTATTTTTCTTCGGCGAGATTGAATTCACTGGTTGTATACCTCGATCGTGACGATGATAAGGTAATTGTATTCAAAGGGGGTGTAACGAAATCATGTCGCTCAACAAGGGATTCTGAAAGTAGAGAGAGATAAGCATTAGAATAATAGAAGTGCTTGAGTTCTCTTACCAGCATAAACATTTGTGCCGATTTTCTTATCACGAGCAATATCTATTACTTGTTGTCCTCTCAAAGAAGCTGATGTAAAGTCGTATCCCTGAAGAGAGAAGGTCGCTGTTAGAGATTTGAAAGTCACAGCAGAATGATAACAAGCTTACCAGGCGATGTTGCCACAAGGCTGAAGGTTTCACACTCATTTCAGCTTTCAGCTTCCCTTCCATAGTATGAGTATGATTCATATCTTTTTCATGATTCTTTAACCTTTGATTTGCTCTACAAATAAGGAATGAATAACAAGGAGTAAAGGAATAATATTGAATGAAGTGTCACCGTACATATTCATTTCTTTTTCTCTTCTTCGTATATCATTCCATTCCGTTTTTTTCATTTTTTCTTCAAATCTCATTGTATCAATTCTTTGTTGTTCTTGTAATAAAGTTCTTTTCTTTTCAATCGATTGATCAAAATGTTGATAAAACTTCTTTTCTTCATCTGGTAATAACTTATCAATCATACGACGTACTTTAATGGCTTCATCATATTGTTTTAATTTATTTAAATTATATTCTGATTTTAATAATTCAATTAATCTTTTCGTATAACGTATATTTGGACGTGGTATTAATGATATTTGTTTTTCTAAATTAGTAGTTTCAATTTCTTGATATAATTCATGTTGTTTAGATTTTTCATCAAAATAATGATTTAATTCATCATATTCTTTATTATGCTGTTTTTCTACACGTGTTAATAATTCCTTTGATCCTTTTTGAAATAATTTTTGTTGTTCTTGTCTGATATTAGATGCACCATTTAATTGTAAATTATCGAATTCTTGTCGTAAATTCGTTAATCTTGCACGCATTTCTTTTGCTTCAGCATAACATGCTGTATTTGCTAATCGGAAAATTTCTGGTTCCATTTCTTTACGTATATGATTGTAGATTGTTACTAATTCTCTTCGAGAAATTTTATCATCTAAAGTAAAACCAAAACGACTTAATGCATCTTCGAGATTTTGAACAGTTGTTAATTCTTCAGCATCTTGCTTAAAGATTACTGTTGAATCTAATTCAAAAGAATCTTCCATCTTCCTCTCTTTTAGCAGTTCTTTACCAATCTATAACGCAACGTTGTTGTTGATGATTGAACGAAACGGTCAAAATCTAATAAGCAATTGCTTTATTTGAGGAAGAGAAATTGTCGAAATGTTTTTTTCGGTTGGCATTTTTAAAATGAGTTTTTAATGAATCAATGGATTCCAATACTTTATTGAGTCATATAATCTTAATTCGGTGGTAAATCAAGCACAATTGAAATTACAAGTTATTCAAAAAATACAATTCGAAACAAAACCCCTTGCCTTA
>VFQN01002537.1_pt1 | contig 27882 bp, 17 predicted proteins | sample 3512371 | NCBI WGS metagenome assembly VFQN01 (sample SAMN10412370, study PRJNA504923) | tailings metagenome | isolation source: Replicate 2 from Balatoc abandoned mine | place: Philippines: Itogon, Benguet | collected 2017-08-28
TTCCGCATCCTGGTCAGTGACACCGTGTAGTCAACGAGGTTGTGGCACAGCTTGTTAGCGATCGGGGTTGCCGCCCCGCAGCCGTCATCCGTCCCCCTGAAAGGGCGGCGTTCCGATCGAGTCGGTCTCCTACCCGCCCTGTCCAGACTGCGGCACCGGCCCGCCGAGGCTGCGCCACATGTACCACGTCGCCACGCTACGGTACGGCTTCCAGTGGGCGCACATCTCCTCGACCTCGGCCGGGGTCGGGAGTTCCTCCAGCGCGAACGCCTTCATCACACCCATCCGCAGGCCGAGGTCGCCGACCGGCAGCACGTCCGGCCGCGCCAGCCCGAACATCAGGAACATGTCCACCGACCAGTTGCCGATCCCCTTGATCGCCACCAACTGCTTCCGCAGCGTCGGCTCGTCGCGGTCGGCGATGCCCGGGAGTAGGCCCGGGTTCGCGGCGACGTAATCGGCGACGGCGCGCAATGCCCGCTGCTTCGGGCCGCTCACGCCGCAGGCGCGGAGCTCGGTCTCGGTCATCGCCACGAGGCGCTCGCGCGCCACCGGCGGGCCGGCGCAGGCGGCGAGGAGGCGGTCGTAGATCGACTTCGCCGCCTTCGTCGAGATCTGCTGGTAGATCACGCAGCGGACGAGCATGGTGAACACGTCGTCGCTCGCCGGCGCCCACGTACACGGGCCGACGAGCTTCACGACGCCCTTCATCACCGGGCACTTCCGCGACAGGTGGCGGACGGCCTGCGCGTGCGGATTTACAGTGGACATGTGACCATTGTATCAGTGCCGGCCGGAAAAACGCGACCGCCCCGGGCCGTCCCGAGGCGGTGGGAAGGTGGGGAGACCGGTCGGGGTCAGGGTACCGGTGCGACCGGGCCGGAGCCCCGGGTAAACAGCCGGTGGAACACCCGCCGAATCCGAAGACAGCCGAGCAGCACGCGGGCGACCACCCCGACGAAGATGACGACATAGAGCAGGCACAACTCGCGGGCGGCTACGTGGGCGTGCGCCGCGAGCAGGGCGTATCCGGTGGCGATGAGCCCCTCGCTGGCCACCTCCACGAGTACCGGGACGAGAACCGCGATGAACCCGAAGCAAGAGTACATCTGTTGATCCCCTCAGTGGTTACGCTCGGTCGGGAGTCGTTTCCCGGCCCACCAACCTGTGTCGGCGGCGGGGCGATTTCTGACAGCGAATGTATCAGGGGCTTCGGACGGAGGGGTAGAAACGACACCGGCCGGCCGGGAAGTGTCCGGCCGGCCGAGGAGAAGGAGAGGGGCGCCGAGGTGTCAGTCGTCGAACAGGATGTTGAACGCTGACGGGCCAAACTCGTGGGCTGGACGGCAGAAGCCGACCTCGACGCAGGCGGCGACCAGCGGGTGGGTCGGCTTTCTGTGGGGGAGATCCTCCGGGGCGAGAACGGCCGCCGCCGGCGAGACGATGCGCGCCGCCTGGCGGGGCAGAGCCGGGACGGGGGCGAACACGACGAGCACGGTCGCGGGCGTTGGAGCAGGCATTGGGGTCTCGGGATTAAGGGGCTGGGAGCTGGGATTAAAACCGCTTCGGGCGGCGCGGGTCGAGCCGGACCTCCCACTGGGCGAACCCCCGGACCTCGTCGAGGAACGCCTTGAACTCCTCCTCCTTGCCGGCCGGGACAGCGACCTTGAACCGGAGCTCGCAGAATGGCACGAATTTCCCGTCGACGTCGCGGACGTCGGCCTCGCCGACGAGCTTGGCGATGTTAAGCCCGTGCGCCTTCAATTTCCCACACACTTGGAAGAGGACGCCGGGGCTGTCCGGGGCGAACACGGTGAACCGCCGCGGCCGGCCGGCCGGGACCGGCGGCAGGTTCCGGGGGATGTCCCGGCACCGCTCCTCGAGGGCGAGGCGGAAGTCGGCGAGCTTCTCCGGGTTCTTGTTGTTCTTGACCAGGAAGAACAGGATCACGTACTGCCCGGCGGCTGGGCCAGCGGAGAAGTTGGTGATGGTCGCGTCCGGGTCAATTGCCTGGAAGAGCTTGGTCACCTCGAACAGCAGCCAGGACTGGTTCTGCCCGCCGAACACGACCAGGAGGGTGTCCATCCCGTCTAGGACGCTGGTGCTGAGGAGGGCCGGATTAGCGAACGCCGTCGGGGTGGGGAACGGCGTGGGGAAGGTGGCCTCTGCCGGGTTGGGCGAGCAGGGCGTGTCGGCCCGACCGGCCCCGTTCAGGAATGCGGTGGGGAACTGGCGTTTCGCAGACATGGGAGTCTCCGTCGTCGTGGGTCGCGGGGCGATTGACTTCCCCGCCACCAAGTAAGTCGAGCGGGGGCAGAAATCTAACTTCACGCCGCTGGCGTAGCCGGAAACGCACGCGGCCCCACCAGTTCGGTGGGGCCGCGGGGCGAACGGGCGTGGGTGGATCAGTCGTCACTCCCGCCGAGGAGCTCCCGGAGACGCTGCTTGCCTCTTCCGTACAGGACCGCCGAGTAGGCAGGGGTGATGTCGAAGACCTTGGCGATGTCGGCGTGCGACCGGCCGTCCTGCTTTAGGCACACGACCTCGCGGAGGCGCGGCTCAAGTTGATCGAGCGCCGCCCGGAGTCGGTCACGGAGGCGGGCCACTCGCTCGTCCGCCTCGACCTCGTCCGTGGTCGGATTACCCTTCCCGCCGTAGTCCGCTGCCAGCGACGCGTGCCGCACGTACTCCGTCCGCGTCTTCGGGCCGCCGGCCGTCGGTTCCACCGGCACCGCCCGCTCGAGGACACCGAGTTCCTCCCGTCGGTACATGGTTGCCAGCTTGTAGGCCAGTCCGCGAACCCAAGCGGAATACTCGAGCTGCGGGATGTAGTAAAGGCCTTCGCCGAGCAACAGCATCTGCCCAATCGCGAACGCGAGAAAATCGTCCGGGTGCGTCCCGAACAGGCGATTACGGCACTGCGAGGCGCAGGCCGGCTTCAGGTCCGTCACCAGGAAGCCTTGCCAGGACCATTCCCAGGCTTCTTCGATATCCCAGATTGTCACCCGCCCGGTCTGGAAGTACCTCGCGACCAGCCGCAAGTGGGCGCCGCCGAACGGCGGAGCCTGCCACAACGCTGGAGGGAACAGCTTCATCAGATCGCTGGTGTGGTCGGGAGTGTACTTGGCGAGTGTGTGCCGAACGGCGAAGCGGACGATGTCGAGGGCGACGCGGTCGCGGACGAACAACTGCGGAAAGTGCCGGGAGACCAGGTACACGAGGAACGTGATGTCGGCTAGCGGCAAGTTGTCTAGCCGTAGGACTTCCGCGACTTGAAACTTAAACGACGGCGTAAACCAACGGGGCGAGGGCGGAGTCACGACAATACCTCCTGCTGCGTGCGGGTGGGGTTGTCAGAGGGCACCTGTAGAGTCGGGGCAAGCGAAAAAGATAACGTGGAAGTCGTTGACGCGAATCGGCTACGGGTCTCGGCCGTCCCGCAGCGCGCACGGCTACATACGCCCCACAGAGTGGGTGGAGATGCGGACGAGCCAATCGCGTGTTCGACTGATAGAGCAAAAACAGGCCGAATCCGTCCAGAGCTGGCGTGCGGTCCGCAAGCTCTTCAGGCGGGCATCGAATTATAGCACTGTCAATACGGGCGAATAGGGTTTCTACTAGAATTATCATCTGGAGCACGTTACTGGGCTGGTTGTGCGGAGGAGACTACAATCTCGGCACGCTTTCCCCCTCCCCGGAGACCACCCCATGCCGACGAACGCGCCGCTCGACCGCAAGCTCCGCATGGGCCTCGTCGGCGGCGGGCAGGGGGCCTTCATCGGCCGCGTCCACGCCACCGCCGCCGTCCTCGACAACCGCGCCGCCCTCGTCGCCGGCGCGCTCTCATCCGACCCCGCCCGCGCGAAGGCGTCGGCCGCCGACTACGACATCCCCGCCGACCGCGCCTACGGGTCGTACAAGGAGATGGCCGAGGCCGAGAAGAAGCGGTCGGACCCGGTCGACTTCGTGAGCGTCGCCACGCCGAACCACACGCACTTCGAGATCGCCAAGACGTTCGCCGAGGCCGGGTACAACGTCATCTGCGACAAGCCGCTGACGTTCGACCTCGCCCAGGCCGAGGAGCTGCTGAAGGTGGTCGAGAAGACGGGCGTCGTGTTCGCGGTCACGCACAACTACACCGGCTACCCGCTCGTCCGCCAGGCGCGCGAGATGGTGCTGAACGGCGAGCTCGGCGAGATCAACGCGGTCCGGAGTTCCTACATCCAGGGCTGGCTGCGGACGCGCCTCGAGGCGGACAACCAGAAGCAGGCGGCGTGGCGCACCGACCCGTCGAAGAGCGGCGTCGCCGGGTGCTTCGGCGACATCGGCACGCATGCCTACAACCTCGGCCGCTTCATCACCGGCCTCCAGCCGAAGCAGATCTCGTGCTTGCTGAAGGTGTTCGCCGAGGGGCGGGCGCTGGACGATTATGGCGTCGCCGCGGTCCGCTACGAGAACGGGGCGCTCGGCACGGTGACGGCGAGCCAGATCAGCCACGGCCGCGAGAACGACCTGTTCATTGAGGTGGACGGCACGAAGGGCGCGCTGGAGTGGCACCAGGAGGAGCCGAACAAACTGATCGTGCGGAAGAACGGCGAGCCGCACAAGATCTACACCCGCAACGGCGGCCCGTACCTGGGGGCCGCGCACGGGGCGAGCGTCCGGCTGCCGAGCGGGCACCCGGAGGCGTTCTTCGAGGCGTTCGCCAACGTGTACACCACCGCCTACGACGCGATGGTGAAGCGCGCCGCGGGTCAGCCGTTCGAGCTGACGAACACGGTCTACCCGAACGTGTACGACGGGGTGGAGGGGATGCTGTTCATCACCAAGTGCGTGGAGAGCAGCCAGGCCGACGGCGGCTGGCTCCCGTTCCGCCACCCGAAGAGCCGGGCGTGAGGCAGTTGTGGGGAGCGTATTCCGGTACGTGGCGGACGAGGCGGTGTTCGCGTGTGGTGGCGACTCGTGCCACCACTGCGAGCGCGACGACGTTCCGGTGTACCGCTACGACGGCGAGATCATCGACCCGGCACGCGCCAGAAACCCGACGCTCGCCGCCGAGGAGCCGGACGTCTCCGAGTTGTGCGCCGACTGCATCCTCGGCGGCAACGTCTGCAAGCCCGACTGGCGCCTGAACGCGCTGATGCCGGTCATCAGACGCTGGGCAACCGACCCGGCGCGTGTGGTCGAGGAGTTCCACCACACGCCGGACATCCCGCTCTTCCTCCAGCGCGACGACTGGCCGCTGTGCTGCGGCGGGTGGTGTGAGTTTGTCGGCGTGCCGGCGTCGCGCGACGAGTCCCGGCAGGTGCCGCACGCCTTCCGATACTGGGAGCGAGGTCCGGCGGAATGGGCCTTTCAGTGCGAGTTGCTTCCCGACTCGCAACTCGAGGTGTGCTTGTTCCGCTGCGGGGCGTGCGGCGGCGGGTGCTTCGTCTGGCAGCCGACGTAGGAATCGCTCACTTCTCGCGGACGTTCACGCCGTCCGCGGCGTCGAGGGCGTAGGAGAACTTGCCGTCGCCGTCGTAGTCCACGATGATGTCGAACCGGCCGGGGCGGACCGCCTTCCACACCGTCGTCTTCAGCAGGGACCCCTCCGCGTTCGACCGCACCTGACTCGTCGCCAGCGCCGCCTCGCCGAGTGGGTCGCCGTCGCGCCAGGGGCGGTGCGGCACGATGTACACGCGGTACGTCTCGTTCCGCAGGTAATTCGTCGCCCTCGGCCCGCCGACCGTCACCTCGTCGCCGAGCTTCACTGTCGTGCGGGCCTCGGCGATCGTGACGGGGAACTCAGGAAGGGGAGGCGGCTGGGCGCCCGCGGCGACGGCCGTGACCAATACGACGAACAACGCCCGCGGTAGCAGCCGGTTCATCGCGGAACCCTCCCGACGGGCGACAGCACCATCGTACCACGCTACCGGTGTCGCCGAAACGCCCACGAGCCGCGACCGACAGGGAGCGGCTACTGAACCCGACTTCCGCGATCGGCGAAGGTGGGTTCAGCAGCCGCTCCCTGTCGGTCGCGGCTCGTGGGGTCATTCGGTCGATGCGATGCCCGCTGCTCGTCGCGGGTTACAGTTTCACCACCGACTTGTCGCGGATCGACGCCTCGGCGGCCTCGATCATCTTCTGCGCCGTCACCGCGTCGGCGAGCGTGCTCAGCGGGGCGGCGCCGAGGCGGAGGCAGTCCACCAGGAAGTGGCGCACCTCGTTCATCACCGAACCCTGGTACGCGGTGTACGTCTGGCTGTGAACGAGGCCGGGCTTGATCTCCACATGGTCGCGGTAGCTGTAGCGGGTGCTGCCGGCAGTGCCGATCACCTTCACCATCACCGTCCACGGGTCGGCGGCGTGGTCGTCGGCGGCGAAGCTGGCGCAGAAGTGGGCGAGGGCGCCGTTCCCCAGCCGCATCTGCACCATCGCGATGTCCTCCTCCGTGTACTCCTTGTAGTGCAGCGTCGCCTTCATGGCGCACAGCTCGACCGGCTTCCCGACGAGGTACAGCAGGATGTACGAGTGGTGCGTGAGGATCTGGCGGACGACCCCGGGGTAGCGCTTCGCCACCTCCTCGGGGTGGTGGATGTTGTACATCACGTAGGCCGACACGATCTTGCCGAGGTCGCCGTTCTGCACCAGGTCGCGGGTGCGCTGCATCGACTGCTCGTAGACGTAGTTGTGCCCGGGCACCACCACGAGCCCCTTCGCCTTCGCCAGCCGGTCCATCTCCTCGATCTCGGCGACGCTGACGCCGACCGGCTTCTCGACGAGGACGTGCTTGCCGTTCTCGAGCGCGAGCTTCGTGTATTCGAGGTGCGTTTCGAGGTTGGTGAGCACGAACACGGCGTCGACCGCCGGGTCGGCGCACGCCTCGGCGGGGGTGGCGTAGACCTTGCAGCCGAACTCCTTGGCGCGCTGGTGGGCGCGGTCCTGGGAGCGGTTCCACAGGCCGACGAGGCGGGCGCCGGGCACCTTCTTGACGGCGGCGGCGTGGAGGACGGCGATGTCGCCGGCGCCGATGAAGGCGACGCCGGGCGTGTCGGTGCGGGCGGGCATGCGCGGGGCTCCGGGAGGGAGGACGGGCTTTTATATAGCGGCCGGCTTGCCGGCCGTGTTTGACGTGAGCCGAAGAACGGCCGGCAAGCCGGCCGCTAGATTCCGAACTGCCCGAGGAACGCCTTCGCCTTGCGCGCCGTGTTCACCGCGTCGTGGCTGTGGCGGCTCAGTTCGACGTACACCCCGCCCTCATACCCCGCCGCCCGCAGCCCCGCGAACACGTCGGCGAAATCGACCTCGCCCTCGCCGAACATGACGTGGTCGTGGACGCCGCGGCGCATGTCCTCGATGTGGACGTTCCAGAGGACGTGCTTCCACTCGGTCAGGAAGCGGCTTACCGGGAGTTCGCCGTTGCAGACGAGGTGGCCGATGTCGATGGTGAGGCCGAACGCGGGGTGGTTCACCTTCTGGAACAGCTCGGCGAACTTGTCCATCGTGTCGATGAACATGCCCGGCTCCGGCTCGAACGCAAGGCGGACGTTCTGCTCAGCCGCTGTGTCGGCGAGGCGCTTGCAGCCTTCGACGAGGCGTGCCATATGTTCCGACGGCGACGCGTCATCGACCGGCGTGCCGGACCAGAAGCTGACACAATCGGATCGCAAGGTCGCCGCGACCTGCACGCAGCGCTCGAGGAACATGAATCGATGGGAGCGGTCGCACTCGCCTGGGCTGATGAGGGTCGGCTGGTGCTTTCGGTGGTAATCGATGATGAAGCGTGCCCCGGTCTCGATCGCACTACGGAGACCGCAGACATCCATCAGCCCGTGATGGAAGTCGAGCTCGCTCGCGCGGTTCTCGGCGAACGGGTCGAGGTGGTGAACATCGAGCGTGATTCCGAGCCCATTGTAGCCGAGGTGGAACAGGACATCGATCGCTTCGTTGAGCCGGTGGTGGGCGAAGCCGTTGGTGTTGTAGCCGGCGAACATGCGCGGCCCGGTAGGGGTGACGGCGCTGGCGTGTCGCCGGATGCGGTTCCCCGGGGCGTTGCCCCGGGCTATCGAATCTCAGGCCGTTGGCCTGAAGGCGGTTGCTCGTGGTCTTCACCCCGAAGGGGTGGGATTCCATAGCCCGGGGCAACGCCCCGGGGGAGCCCCGCACGCGGTGTCACGGGTGCTACCCCACCGCCTCGACCAGTTCCACCTCCGGCACCCGCGCCCGCAGTTCGGCCTCGATCGACCCGAGGAGCGTCCACACGGTCGCCGGGCAGCCGCCGCACACGCCGGCGAGGCGCACCGAGGCGATGCCGTCGGTCACCTCCACGACCTCGATCCGCGACCCGTCCAACGCCAGCGCGGGGGCCACTTCCGCCCGCAGGGTGTGCTCGACGCGGGTGCGAAGGTCCATCGGTCGATCCCCCGGGCGAGAACGGTGTCGAACACTGTTATCTTACGGCGCCGGTGGTTACGCGGCGGATTACCGGATTTGCTCAGGCCAAAAACTGTGCAATTCGGTCGGTCGTGTGGCAACCCGTGGGCGGTACTGGAAGCAGTCATTCCGACCCGAATGACGCCCCTGTTCGGACCGTTCGCGTTTCCATAACCCTTCAGTTGACTTACTCCTCCGCACCCGCGAGCCGACCCCCGCGATGACCCTCCCGGCCGGGACCGCCAGCCCGTTCGCCCCGCTCGGGTCGTGGGTGCCCGGACCGACCGCACCCGCCGCCGACCCCGCCGCCGTCCGTGCAGCGGTCGGCGACCTTGCGAAGCCCGTCGTCGTGGCCGACGGCCCGAACGGCCCCGCGGTCGCCGCCGGCGGCAGCGTGCGGCTCGGCGATGTGGCGGACGGCCCGCCGGTGGTCGCGTACCTGCCGCCGCTGCGGCCTGAACAGCTCGGCGATCCCACGTTCCGCGCCGACCACGCCCTCCGCTACGCCTACAAGACCGGCGCGATGGCCAACGGCATCGCCTCGGCCGAGATCGTCATCGAGATGGCGAAGGCCGGGATGCTCGGCAGCTACGGCGCCGCCGGGCAGTCGCTCGACCGCATCGCCCGCGCCGTCGACCAGATCCAGGCCGCGGTCGGCGGCGCGACGTACTGCGTCAACCTGATCCACAGCCCCGGCGAGCCGGCGCACGAGATGGCGACGGCCGAACTGCTGTTGCAGCGGAACGTGCCGCTCGTGGAGGCGAGCGCGTACCTCGACCTGACGCCGGCGATCGTCCGCTACCGCGTGGCCGGGTTCAAGGGCGGCGTCGGCGGGATGGCGTTCCCGATGAACCGCGTCATCGGGAAGGTGAGCCGGGTCGAGGTGGCGACGAAGTTCCTGTCGCCGCCGCCGGAACGCATCCTCAAAGAACTCGTCGCCGCCGGCCACATCACGCCGACGCAGGCCCAGCTCGCCGCCCGCTTCCCCGTCGCCGACGACGTGACCGTCGAGGCCGACAGCGGCGGCCACACCGACAACCGCCCGGCCATCACGCTCCTGCCGACGATCCTGGCCCTGCGCGACCGGCTCCAGGCGCAGTTCAAGTACGCCACGCCGCCGCGGATCGGGCTGGCCGGCGGCGTCGCCACGCCGGCGTCGGTCGCCGCGGGCTTCGCGATGGGCGCGGCGTACGTCGTGACCGGCAGCGTGAACCAGGCGTGCGTCGAGTCCGGGAGCTCGGACGCGGTCCGCCAGATGCTCGCCGAGGCCGGGCAGGCGGATGTGACGATGGCGCCGGCGGCGGACATGTTCGAGATGGGGGTGAAGCTCCAGGTGCTCAAGCGCGGCACCATGTTCCCGATGCGGGCACAGAAGCTGTACGACCTGTACCGCAACTACCCGGCGTGGGAGGCGATCCCCGCCGCCGAGCGCGTCCAGGTGGAAAAGACGCACCTGAAGGCGACGTTCGAGCAACGCTGGGACGAAACGCGGGCGTTCTGGCAGGGCCGCGAGCCGGGGCAGGTGGCGAAGGCCGAGGCCGACCCGCGGCACAAAATGGCCCTCGTCTTCCGGTGGTATCTCGGGCTGTCGAGCCGCTGGGCGAACGCCGGCGAGTCGGACCGCAAGCTCGACTTCCAGGTGTGGTGCGGCCCGGCGATGGGCGCGTTCAACGAGTGGGTGAAGGGCTCGCCGCTCGAACAGCCGCGGAACCGAACCGTGGTCGGCGTCGCTCTCAACCTGATGTACGGGGCGTGCGTGGTGCTCCGCCGCGCGGCGCTGCGGCAGCAGGGCGTGAACCTGCCCGACGAGTGCTTCCAGCTGGCGCCGCTGCCGCGCGACGAACTGGAACGGCGGCTCGGCTGAGCGCAGGCCGGGTGCCCGGGTTTCACCCCGAAGGGGTGAGAGCCCTGAGCCCAGGGCAAGGGAGCGCAGCGACCGCCGCCCTGGGTATGGAGTTGGTGGGTGTTGCAGCCTGAAGGGCTGCGAGCCGGCTCGCAGCCCTTCAGGCTGCGGGGTGGAACGATGGTCCTACCCAGGGCGGCGGGCCTTCGGCCCTTGCCCTGGGCTCAGGGCTCACACCCCTTCGGGGTGAAGACAGGACGGGACCGAGTTGATCGCCCGAGACAACCACACGATGACGCCTGCCGCACTCGGGGCACCCGAAACCCCGAAACCCGAAACCCGAAACGCTTCTCCGCCGCTGGCGATCGTCGGGCTCGGCTGCCTGTTCCCGAAGGCGGCCGGGCCAGGGTTCTACTGGGCGAACGTCAAGAACGGGGTGGACGGCATCGCCGAGGTGCCGGCGAGCCACTGGAACCCGGACGACTACTTCGACCCGGACCCCAAAGCCCCGGACATGACCTACGCCCGCCGCGGCGGGTTCCTCGACCCGGTGCCGTTCCGCCCGCTCGACTTCGGCATCCCGCCGCGCGACGTGGAGGCGACCGACACCAGCCAACTCCTCGGCCTGGTGGCGGCGCGGCAGGCGTTGAACGACGCGGGGCTCGGCGGCGCGAACGGGCGGCTCGAAAGAGTCTCCGTGATCCTCGGCGTCACCGGCACGCTCGAACTGGTGATCCCGCTCGGCGCCCGGCTCGGGCACCCGAAATGGAAGCGGGCCATGAAGGACGCCGGCGTCCCCGATGACGCCGCGGCCGACGCCGCCGCCCGCATCGCCGCCAGCTACGTCCCGTGGCAGGAGAACAGCTTCCCCGGGCTGCTCGGCAACGTCGTCGCCGGGCGCATCGCCAACAAGCTCGACCTCGGCGGCACCAACTGCGTCGTGGACGCGGCGTGCGCCAGCTCGCTGTCGGCGGTCCACCTCGCCGCGCTGGAGCTGCAAGCCGGGCGGTCGGACGTCGTCGTCACCGGCGGCATCGACACGTTCAACGACATCTTCATGTACATGTGCTTCTCGAAGACCCCGGCGCTGAGCGCCACGGGCGACGCGAAGCCGTTCGACGCCGACGGCGACGGCACCATCCTCGGCGAGGGGCTCGGCGTCGTGGTGCTGAAGCGCCTCGCCGACGCCGAGCGCGACGGCGACACGGTCTACGCCGTGCTGAAGGGAATCGGGTCGAGCAGCGACGGCAAGGGGAACGCCATCTACGCCCCGAGCGCGGAGGGGCAGCGGCGCTGTCTCCGCACGGCGTACGCGATCGCCGGCGTCGATCCCGGTACGGTCGAGCTGGTCGAGGCGCACGGCACCGGCACGAAGGTCGGCGACACGGTCGAGGCGACGGCGCTGGTCGAGGTGTTCGGCACCGCCGGCGACGGCAAGCCGCGGCCGTGGTGCGCGGTGGGGTCGGTGAAGTCGCAGATCGGGCACACGAAGGCGGCGGCGGGCGCGGCGTCGCTGGTGAAGGCGGCGCTGGCGCTGCACCACAAAGTCCTGCCGCCGACGATCAAGGTGAAGCAGCCGGTCGAGCCGTTCCGCGCGGTCGACTCGCCGTTCTACGTCAACACCGCCGCCCGCCCGTGGCTGCCGCGCCCCGAGCACCCGCGCCGCGCCGGGCTGTCGGCGTTCGGCTTCGGCGGCAGCAACTTCCACGCGGTCCTCGAAGAGTACACGCCCGCGAAGGCGGCGCCCGACTGGGACGGCAGCGTCGAAGTGGTCGCGCTCGGCGGCGCCACGCCGGCCGAACTCGCGGCGAAGGTCGAGGCGCTGCCGACGGCCGCGTGGGACGACTTCGCCCGCGCCGCCGAGGCGAGCCGCGCCGCGTTCGACGCTTCCACCGCGTGCCGCGTGGCGTTCGCCGCGCACCGCACCCGCACCGACCTGCCGAAGCTCGTCGCGTCCGCCGCGGCAAAGCTGCGAGCCGAGCCGACCGCCGCGGGCTGGCACACGCCGGAGGGTGTCCACTTCGGCCGCGGCGCGGCGCCCGGCGCGGTGGCGGTGCTGTTCCCCGGCCAGGGGTCGCAGCAGGTCGGGATGCTCCGCGACCTGGCGTGTCTCTTCCCCGAGCTGCTCGACTCCCTCGCCGCGGCGAACGACGCCGTTCCCGTGGCCGACGGCGTGCGCCTCTCGGACCGCGTCTTCCCGCCGACGCGCTTCGCCCCGGAACTCTCGAAGGCCGACGACGAGGCGCTCCGCGACACGCGGGCGGCGCAGCCGGCGATCGGCGCCGTGAGCTGGGGCGCGTGGCGCGTCCTGAGCGAGCGGTTCGGGCTGAAGGCCGCGGCGTTCGCCGGGCACAGCTACGGCGAGCTTGTCGCGCTCGCCGCCGCCGGCCGCCTCGCGCCCGCCGACCTGTTCGCCCTGTCACGACTGCGCGGCGAACTCATGGCGCAGGCGCGCGACGGCGACCCCGGCGCGATGCTCGCCGTACTCGCGCCCGCCGCCGACATCGACGCCGTGGTCCGGCGCGAGAACCTGAACCTCGTCGTGGCGAACAAGAACGCCCCGGCGCAGACGGTGCTCTCGGGCGCGACCGCCGACGTCGAGCACGCGACCAAGGCGTTCGCGGCGGCGGGGCTGAAGTCGGCGCGGCTGCCGGTCGCGGCGGCATTCCACAGCCCGTTCGTCGCCGACGCCGCCGGCCCGCTCCGCGCCGCGCTCGACGGCATCGACCTCGCCGCCGGCTCGGCGCCGGTGTTCGCCAACACGACGGCCGCCCCCTACCCCGCCGACGCGGCCGGGGCGAAGGACTTGCTCGCCAACCAGCTCGCCCACCCGGTCGCGTTCGTGGACGAGGTGAAGGCACTCGCCGCGGCCGGGGTGCGGACGTTCGTCGAGGTCGGGCCGGGCTCGGTGCTGACGCGGCTCGCCGAGGCGACGCTCGCCGACGCCGGCGTGGCCGACGCCGACGCCTTCGCGCTGGACGCCTCTGGGGGGAAGCGTCCCGGTGTGCTAGACTTGGCGAACGCACTCGCTCGCCTCGCGGCGCGGGGCGTGGCGGTCCGCCTGACCGGCTGGGAAGAGGCGAGCCGCTGCCGCCCCCCGGCCCCCGACGCCCGGCCCGGGCTGGTCGTCCCGCTCACGGGGGCGAACCACGTCAACCCCCGGCCGGCGCTGCCGCCGCGGCCCGTCCCGGTTCACGCGAACGGCAAGCCCGCTCCGGCCCACGCCCCCCCGCGACCGACCTCCACCCCCGCCCGGGGCCATTCGATGACCGACCCGACCGCCCTGGCCCAGGCGCTCCAGGCGACGCAGCAGAGCCTCACCGCCCTCCAGCGCATGCAGGAGCAGGCCGCGCAGCTCCACCGCCAGTTCCTCGAGTCGCAGGAGGCCGCCCAGCGCACGCTCCAGGCGCTCGTCGAGCAGCAGCACGCGCTCCTCGCCGGCAGCCTCGGTGCCGGCGAGGAGCGCGTGCTGCTTCCGGTGCCAGCCCCGCCGCCGCCTGTCGCGTACGCGCCGCCGCCTGTCGCGTACTCGCCCCCACCCGTTGCGTACACGCCGCCGGTCGTGCCCGCGCCGGTGCCCCAGCCCGTGCCCGCCCCGGTGACGGTCGCGCCGAAGCCCGCACCCGCCTCGGCCGCGAAGCCGACCGGCGACCGCGCGCGGGTCGAGCGCACGCTCCTGGAGGTGGTGGCGGAGAAGACGGGTTACCCAGTGGAGAGCCTGGACCTGAAGCTGTCGATGGACTCGGACCTGGGGGTGGACTCGATCAAGCGGGTCGAGATCCTGTCGGCCCTCCAGGAGAAGCTGCCGGACGCCCCGGTGGTGAAGCCGGAGCACCTGGGCACGCTCCACACCCTCCAGGACGTCGCCGACTTCCTCGGGGGCGGGTCGGCGCTGGCCGCGCCGGACGACATCGCGGTGACGATGCAGGTGAGCCGCGACCAACTCCGCCTGCTGATCGGGTCGGAGGCAGGCCAGCCGGACGTCGACGTGGCGCGCACGCTCCTGGAGGTGGTGGCGGAGAAGACGGGTTACCCGGTGGAGAGTCTGGACCTGAAGCTGTCGATGGACTCGGACCTGGGGGTGGACTCGATCAAGCGGGTCGAGATCCTGTCGGCCCTCCAGGAGAAGCTGCCGGACGCCCCGGTGGTGAAGCCGGAGCACCTGGGCACGCTCCACACCCTCCAGGACGTCGCCGACTTCCTCGGCGGCCGCGCCGGGGTCGTGCGCCCCGAGGCGCAGCCCACCGCCCGCATCCCGATCACCCCGGCGCTCGTGCCGCCGACCGACGTCGGGGCGCCGTCCACCCTCCGCTCGCCGGTCCAGCCGCCCAGCCCGTCCGAGCTCGCAGCCCCGGACACCGAACAGGTGTCGAGCATCCGCCCGCCCCGCGCGCCCGACTCCGTCCTCAACCGACGGGCCGAGGCGCCGAGTCGGGCCCCGGTCGAGGCGACGCGGGCCGTGCCGCCCACACCGGCCGGCGGCCCCGAGAGGGTGGACCGGAGCATCCTCCAGGTGGTCGACCTCGACCCCGCCACGCCGCGGACGCGGGTGCCGCTGCCGGCCGGGGCGGAAGTCTGGGTCGTCGGCGACCCGGACGGGCTCACCGACGGCGTCGCCGACCGCCTCACCCGGCAGGGGTATCAGGCCCGCGTGATGAACTGGTCCGGGCCCGGCACGAACAAGCCGGCCGCGCCGCTCGCCGGGCTGGTGCTGATCGCGCCGCTCGCCCCGCCGCCGGACGGCTCGCTCAACCGCCGGGCGTTCGACTGGCTCCAGGCGGTCGGGCCGAAGCTCCGCCAGACCGGCCGGCAGCACGGCGGGGCGGTGTTCGTGACGGTGGCGCGGCTCGACGGCACGTTCGGGCTGAACGCCCTGACCCCGGACACCGACCCGGCGTCCGGCGGCCTCGCCGGGCTGGCGAAGACGGCGCGGCACGAGTGGCCCGAGGTGGCGTGCAAGGCGGTGGACCTCGACCCGGCGTACGACACGCCCGCCGCGGCCGGCGCGGTCGCCGAGGAGGTGCTGTCGGCCGGGCCGGTCGAGGTCGGCGTCACGTCGAAGCACCGCTGCACGGTCGAACTCGCCCGGACGGTCCGCCGGGCCGGCGGGCAGCCGGTCGGGCTCGGGGCGAAGGACGTGATCCTGGTCACCGGCGGCGCCCGCGGGGTGACCGCCGAGGCCGCCGTCGCGCTCGCCGAGACGTTCGGCTCGACGCTCGTCCTGACCGGCCGCACCCCGCCGCCGGGGGCCGAGCCGGACTGGCTCGCCGGGCTGACGGCCGAGGCGGAGGTGAAGCGGGCGTTCGCCGAGCGGCTCGGCCCCGACGCCGGCCCGAAGCAGATCGGCGAGCAGTACCAGAAGCTGGCCGCCCAGCGCGAGATCCGCCGCACGCTCCGGCGCATCGAGGCGGCCGGCACGCGGGCGGCGTACTTCCCGGTGGACGCCGCGGACGACCGCGCCGTCGCCGACCTCCTCCAGCAGGTGCGGGTGAAGTTCGGCCCGGTCACGGCCGTCGTCCACGGGGCCGGGGTGCTCGCCGACCGGCGGATCGAGGACCTGACCGGCGACGACTTCGACCGCGTCTACCGGACGAAGGTCGGCGGGCTGGCGAACCTGCTCGACCTGCTCGCCCACGAGGAGTTGAAGGCGCTGGTGCTGTTCGGGTCGATGACCGGGCGGTTCGGCCGCACCGGGCAGCTCGCCTACGCCTGCGCCAACGAGGTGCTGAACAAGACGGCCCAGGTCGAGGCCCGGCGCCGGCCCGGGTGCCGGGTGGTGTGCGTGAACTGGGGGCCGTGGGAGGGCGGGATGGTGACGCCCGGGCTGCGCAAGCAGTTCGAGGCCGAGGGCGTCGGCCTCATCCCGCTCGCCGACGGCGCCGTGTTCCTGGTGAACGAACTCTCCGCCGCCGGCCGCACGGTCGAGGTGCTGGCGATGGGGAAGGCGCGGCAGCCCGGGTCGGGGGCGGTCCCGGCGCCGGCCGCGTTCGTCACCCCGGCGCCGGCGCCGGCGCCGGGGGCGTCCGGCTCCGGAACGCACCCGGCGACGCCGAACCCGGACCTGGCCCCGGCGTTCGAGCGGGTGCTCGACATCGAGACCCACCCGGTCCTCCGGTCGCACGTCCTCGACGGCCGGGCCGTCCTGCCGATGGCGCTCCACCTGGAGTTCCTGGCCCACGCCGCGCTCCACGGGCACCCGGGGCTGGTGTTCCACGGGTTCAACGACCTCCGCATCACCCAGGGGGTGAAGCTCGACCCGGACGACGCGCTGACACTCCGCGCGCTGGCCGGCAAGGCGGTGCGGCAGGACAAGCTGTTCCTGGTTCCGGTGGAGCTGCGCGGGCGGAAGCGGGACGGCCGCGAGGTCACCAAGTCGCGGGCCGAGGTGATCCTGGTGGCGGCCTTGCCGAAGGCGCCGGTGGCCGACCGCCCGCCGGCCGTCGGCGCCTACCCGCACCCGGTCGCCGACGCCTACCGCGACCTGCTGTTCCACGGCCCGGACCTGCACGGGATCGAGCGGGTGGACGGCGTGTCCGAGCAGGCGATCGCCGGCGCCGCCGCGACCGCCCCGCCGCCGGCCGAGTGGTTCCAGTACCCGCTCCGGAGCCAGTGGGTGGCCGACCCGCTGGTGCTGGACGCCAGCTTCCAGCTGATGATCCTGTGGAGCCGGCACCAGCACGGGGCGCCGAGCCTGCCGAACTTCGCCGGCCGCTACCGCCAGTTCCGCCGCCACTTCCCGGACGGCCCGGTGACGGTCGTCGCCCGGGTGACGCGCGACAACGGCACCTTCACCCGGGCCGACGTCGACTACCTCGACGCCGACGGCCAGGTGGTGGCGCAGCTCCAGGACTACGAGTGCATGACGACCGACACCCTGAACGCGGCGTTCACCCGCAACCAGCTCGGCGCGGTGAAGGCGTAGCGATCGGTGCCGATCCGGGACCGCGGCCCGCCCCGGTGAGGGGCGGGCCGCGGCGCGTCCGGTGGCGGCGGACACACGGACAGGAACCGCGGATGAGCGCAGCGACCGAGCGGGTGGCGATCGTCGGGGTCGGGGTGCGGCTGCCCGGGGCCGGGGCGAACCTCGCCGCGTTCTGGGGCGACGTGGCCGCGGCGCGCGACCTCGCGCGCGAGGTGCCCGCCGGCCGCTGGTTCCTCCCGCCCGACCGCTGCCTCGACCCCCGCGTCCCACACCCGGACGCGGCGCCGCACTCCCGCGGCTACTACCTCGACCCGTTCACGCCGGACCTCGCCGGGCTCGCCATCGACCCCGCGGTCGTCGCACAACTCGACCCGCTCTTTCACTCGGTCCTCGACGCCGGGAACCGGGCCTGGCGCGGCGCGAAGACCGGCGCCGTCGAGCGGTCGCGCGTCGGCGTGGTGCTCGGGAACATCTGCCTGCCGACGGACAAGTCGAACGCGCTGTGCCGCGAGTACCTCGGCGGCGAGGAGCGGCGGACGCACCCGCTGAACCGCTACGTCGCCGGGCTGCCGGCGGGCGTGCTGGCCAAGGCGCTCGGGCTCGGCGGCGGGAGCTACACGCTCGACGCGGCGTGCGCCTCGTCGCTGTACGCGATCAAGCTCGCGGCCGACGAACTCCTCGCCGGCCGCGCCGACGCCATGCTCGCCGGCGGGGCGAACGGCGCCGACCCGCAGTACACGCAGCTCGGGTTCGCACAGCTGCGGGCGCTGTCGGCGTCCGGCCGCTGCGCCCCGTTCGACGCCGGCGCCGACGGCCTGATGGTCGGCGAGGGCGCGGCCGTGTTCGCACTGAAACGCCTCGCCGACGCGCTCGCGCACGGCGACGAGATCCTCGCCACGGTCGCGGGGTGCGGGCTGTCGAACGACATGCACGGCAACCTCCTCGCGCCGGCGAAGGAGGGGCAGCTGCGGGCGATGCGGCGGGCCTACGCGGCGGCCGGCTGGCGCCCGGCCGACGTGGACCTGGTCGAGTGCCACGCCACCGGCACGCCGGTCGGCGACGCCGTCGAGTTCGACAGCCTCCGCGAGCTGTGGGGTGACGCCGCCGGCCGCGCCGTGATCGGTAGCGTGAAATCGACGGTCGGTCACCTGCTCACGGGCGCCGGCGCCGCGGCCGTGGCGAAGGTGGTCAGCGCGATGGCCGCCGGCACGCTCCCGCCGCAGGCGAACTTCCGCGCGCCGGCGCCGGGCCTGCGCTACGCCCCCGGCCCGTTCCGCGTGCTGACCGCCGCCGAGCCGTGGGAGCCGCGGGACGGGGCGCGGCGGGCGGCCGTCAGCGGGTTCGGTTTCGGCGGCGTGAACGCCCACCTGCTCCTCGAAGAGTGGACCGGCGACGAACCCGCGAAGCTGGCCGGCCCGCCGACAAAGCTCGTCACTGCCCACGACAAGAAGCCAGTGGCGGAACCGGCGTCGAGGCCGCCGGCGATGCCGGTCGCGGTCGTCGGCATGGCCGCACACTTCGGCCCCTGGGCGGACCTGCGGGCGTTCCAGGAGCGCGTCCTCGGCGGCACGCCGGCCGAACCGGCGCCGAAAGTGAACGGGTGGGCGTTAGCGACCGAGCCGTGCCCGCCCGGCTTCTTCATCGACGAACTCGCCATCCCCATCGACCGCTTCCGCGTGCCGCCGAAGGAACTCGAAGACGCGCTGCCGCAGCAGCTCGTGATGCTCCAGATGGCCGCCGCCGCGCTCGACGACGCCGGGCGCGGCCGCTTCGAGCCGCCGGCCGACGGCGACCCGAACATGGCGGTGTTCGTCGGCCTCGGACTCGACCCGAACACGACGAACTACCACCTGCGCTGGGCGGAACTGGCCCGCGGCGGCGACGCGGACCGCGCCTCCCAGCCGCTCACCGCGAACCGCGTGATGGGCGCGCTCGGCAGCATCGCGGCCAGCCGGATCGCGCGAACGTTCCACTTCGGCGGGCCGAGCCACACGGTGTGCAGCGAGGAGGCGAGTGCCGCCCGCGCCGTCGAACTGGCGGTGCGGGCGCTCCAGGCCGGCGAGATCGACCGCGCCGTCGCCGGCGGCGTGGACCTCGCCGGCGACCCGCGCACGGTCCTGCCGGGGACCATCGCGCTGCCCGGGGAAGGCGCGGCGGCGTTCGTGCTGAAGCGCCTCGCCGACGCCGAGCGCGACGGCGACCGGGTGTACGCGGTCATCCGCGGCATCGGCGTGGCGGGCGGCGGCGACCCCGCCGGCGACAGCCCGACCGCCGACGTGCTGACGCAGGCGCTGACCCGCGCCCGCGACGAGGCCGCGACCGACGGCGCCGTCCCGTTCGACGCGACGGCCGACGTCGGGGCGGCCGGCGCGTCGTCGTCGGCGGCCGCGCTGGCGAAGGCGTGCCTGGCGCTGTACCAGGAGGTGCTGCCGGCCCCGGGCTCGCCGCGGTACTGGCTCCACGACCGCGCCGCCGGCCCGCGCCGCGCCGTGGTGCCGGCCCGCGGGGCGGACGGGTCGTGCCTCGTGTTCGCCGTCGAGGAATACGTCAAGAATGCCGCGGCGGACGCGACCCCGGCCGGGCGGCGGCAGCCGCTTGGGGCGCGTGAGGAGGCGGTGTTCGTCGTCGAGGCCGCGGACCCCGCCGGGCTCGCCGCTGCGGTCGCCGACCTGACACTCCTGTCCGTCCAGTGGGACGGCGGCATCGAGGCGCTCGCCCGCAACTGGCTCGCCCAGAACCCGCCGGACCGCACGGCGAAGGTCGCCGCCGGGTTCGTCGCGCGGTCGGCCGGCGAACTCACGGTGCAGACCGATTACCTGGTCGGGCACGTCCGCGCGAACCCGACGTTCCCGCTCCCGCCCGACCCGCGGCCGGCGGTGCGCGACCGCGTGTTCTACGCGCCCGCGCCGCTCGGGCCGAAGGCAAAAGTGGCGTTCGTCTACCCCGGGTCGGGGAACCAGTTCGACGGGATGGGCCGCGACCTGTCGGCACAGTGGCCGGAGGTGCTACGCCGGCAGCACGCCGAGAACGAGCTGTTGCGCAGCCAGTTCGCCCCCGACCTGTTCTGGGACGCCCCCGCGGATGCCGCCCCGCACCGCGACCTGATGTTCGGCCAGGTGACGGTCGGGTCGCTCGTCTCGGACGTCGTCGCGTCGCTCGGCGTCAAGTGCGACGCGATGATCGGCCTGAGCCTCGGGGAGTCGGCCGGGCTGTTCGGGGTGCGGGCGTGGCCCGGGCGCGACGAGATGTACCGGCGGATGCGCGCGTCGTCGCTGTTCGTGTCCGACCTCGCCCCGCCGTACGACGCGGCCCGCACTCACTGGGGCACGCCGGCCGGGACGGCGGTGGACTGGGCGGCGGGCGTGCTCGCGGCGTCGGCGGACGACGTGGTGGCGGCGCTGCGGCCGGGGCTGCGGGCGTACCTGCTCATCGTGAACACGCCGGCCGAGTGCGTCATCGGCGGCGACCGCGGCGACGTGGCGAAGCTGGCCGCGGCGGTCGGCGGCGCGTTCTTCCCGCTCAGCGGCGTCACGCTCGCCCACTGCGACGCCGGGCGGCCGGTTGAGATCCCGTACCGCGAGCTGCACACGCTGCCGGTCACGCCGCCGCCGGGCGTCACGGTCTACAGCGCGGCGTGGGGGAAGAGTTACCCGGTGTCGGAGCGGGCGGCGGCCGACTCGATCACGGCGGGGCTGGTCGGGCCGATCGACGTGCCGGCGGTGGTGCGGGCGGCGTACCGCGACGGGGTGCGCGTGTTCGTGGAGGTCGGCCCGGGGGCGTCGTGTACGCGGATGATCGGCGCCATCCTGGCCGACAAGCCGCACCTCGCCCGCGCCGCCCACGCCGGCAAGGCGGACGCCGTGTCGCAAATCCTGCGGCTCGTTGCGGCGATGGCGGCGGAGCGAATCCCGGTCGACCCCACAGCGCTGTACGGCGGCGAGACGGCGTGCGTCGGCCACCGCACCGCGCTGGCGGCAAGCGGTCCGGTCGTCGTGGTGCCTGTGGGGAACCGCCCGCCGACGCTGCCCGAACCGCCCGCCGTGTCGGAGCCAGAGCCCGAACCCCTGTCCGACCTGTGGCACGTCTCGGCGCCGGCGATCCCGGAACTGCCGGCCGAAGTTTCGTACAGCACGACGTGGCACGACCTCCCGGCCTCGGAGGTCGTCTCGGCGCACTCGACGGAGAGGCGGCTGGTCGACACGGATACCCCGGTGTCATCGGCCGCGCCGGCCTTCGACCTGTCGCCCGCCATCGCCGCGACGTGCGACGCACGGGCCGAGGTGATGCGGGCGCAAGAGGTGTTCCTACGGCTGAACCAGAAGCTCCTCGACGCCGCCGCGAACGTGGTGCGGTTCCAGACGACGCTCGTCCAGATGGCGGGCGGTCAGTGGGTCGAGCCGATTCCGGGTCGGACCGGCGTCCCGCCGGTCGTCGCTCGGACCGGCGGGACGCCGGTCCCACCGACCCCGGCCTCACCGACCCCGGCCTCACCGACCCCGGCCGCGCCGGCCGTTCCGCGGGCGCTGACCTTCGAGCAGTGCTGCACGTTCGCCGCCGGGCGCGTGGGCGACGCGCTCGGGCCGCTGTTCGCCGGGGCGGACGCGTTCCCGACGCGCGTGCGCCTCCCCGACGGGCCGCTGCAACTCGTCGACGCCATCACGCTCATCGAGGGCGAGCCGCGGTCGATGACGAGCGGCCGCGTCGTCACCACGCACACGGTCCGCGCCGACCGCTGGTACCTGGAGAACAACCGCGTCCCGACGGCGGTCTCGGTCGAGGCCGGGCAGGCCGACCTGTTCCTGTCGGGCTTCCTCGGCATCGACTTCGAGACGCGCGGGCTCGCCGTCTACCGCCTCCTCGACGCCGTGGTCAGCTTCCACCGCGGGCTGCCGAGGGTCGGCGAGACGGCGACCTACGACATCCGCATCGACGGCTTCGAGAAGACGGGCGACGCCTGGCTGTTCCGCTTCCGCTTCGACGGCACCGTGAACGGCGAGCCGTTCATCACCATGCGAAGCGGCGTCGCCGGATTCTTCACCGCGGAGGCGCTGGCGGCGGGGAAGGGGATCGTGCAGACGACGCTCGACCGCCAGCAACTCGCAGGTAAGAAGCCCGCCGACTGGCGCGACCTCGTACCGCAGGAGGTGTGCTCGCTCGCGGCCGAACAGGTCGAGGCGCTGCGCCGCGGCGATCTGGTCGGCGCGTTCGGTCCGCACTTCGAGGCCGCGAACCTCGACCGCCCGGTGCCGCTCCCCGGCGGGATGCTGCGGCTCGTCGACCGCATCCCGCTCCTCGACCCGGTCGGCGGACGGTTCGGCATCGGCTTCGTCCGCGGCGAGTTCGACATCCACCCGGATGACTGGTTCCTGACGTGCCACTTCGTGGACGACCGCGTGATGCCCGGCACGCTCATGTACGAGTGCTGCCTGCACACGCTGCGCGTGCTGCTCATGCGCCTCGGCTGGGTGTGCGAGGCCGGCGAGGCGGCGACGGAGCCGGTGCCGGGAATTAACAGCCGACTGAAGTGCCGCGGCCAGGTGCTCGAAACGACGAAGGTGGTGACCTACGAGGTGACGGTGAAGGAACTCGGCTTCCGCCCCGAGCCGTACTGCCTCGCCGACGCGCTGATGTACGCCGACGGCAAGCCGATCGTCGAGATCACCAACATGTCGCTGCGGATGACCGGACTCACCCGCGAGCGCCTTGAGGAGATTTGGACGGCCGACCGCCCGGTGGCGCCGGCCCCGGTGGCGTCGGCCCCGGCCGTTTCCAAACCGCTTTACGACAAGGCCCGCATCCTCGCCTACGCCGAGGGGAACCCGTCCGAGGCGTTCGGCGAGCCGTACCGCGTCTTCGACCGCGACCGGAAGCTCGCCCGCCTGCCGCGGACGCCGTTCGCGTTCGTCGACCGCGTCATGCAGGTCACGGGCGAGCCGTTCGTCCTGAAGGCCGGGGCGGCGTGCGTGGCCGAGTACGACGTGCCGCCGGGCGAGTGGTACTTCGAGGCCGAGCGCACCGGGCACATGCCGTTCAGCGTGCTGCTCGAAATCGCGCTGCAGCCGTGCGGCTGGCTCGCGGCGTACTGCGGCTCCGCGCTCACGAGCGACGAGGATCTGAAGTTCCGCAACCTCGGCGGCCGGGCGACGCAGCTCCGCCCGGTCGCGCCCGACGCCGGCACGCTCACGATGCGGGCGAAGATGACGAACGTGTCGAAGTCGGCGGGGATGATCATTCAGCACTACGACATGCTGGTGAGCGACCGCACCGGCCCGGTGTACGAGGGGACGACGTACTTCGGCTTCTTCTCGCTGCCGCAGCTGGCGAACCAGGTCGGCATCCGCGAGGCGAAGGTGCCGTGGCCGTCCGGCGCCGACCTCGCCGGCGCCGAGCGCGGCGTACTCCCGCACGACCCGCCGTTCCCGGCGGCGATGATGCGCATGGTGGACCGCGTCGAGGCGTACCTGCCCGCCGGCGGGGCGAAGGGGCTCGGCCTCGTGGTCGGCCGCATCACCGTCGAACCGGGCTTCTGGTTCTTCCAGGCGCACTTCTACCAGGATCCGGTGTGGCCCGGGTCGCTCGGGCTCGAGTCGTTCCTGCAACTGCTCAAGTACGCGGCGTGGCGGCGCTGGGGCGACCCGCCGGCGAAGTGGCAGACGGTCGCACTCAACCGCCCGCACTCGTGGACGTATCGCGGGCAGGTGCTGCCGACCGACCGCGAGGTGACGGTGCTGCTCGAAGTGACGGCCGTGGACGAGGCGAACCGCCGGCTGACGGCGAACGGGTTCCTCACCGTGGACGGCCGCGTCATCTACCAGATGACCGACTTCACCCTAGAATGACGCGACCTCACCCGGACCACGGACGCCGGACGACCCCATGCACTACAACCGCGTCCACATCGAGTCGATCGGCTACGAGCTCGCGCCGGTGGTCGTCTCGACGGCCGAGCTGGAGTCGCGTCTCGCGCCGGTGTACGACGCGATGGGGATGAAGCCGGGTCAGCTCGAACTCCTCACCGGGATCAGCGAGCGGCGGTGGTGGGAGCCGAACTTCCCGCTCTCGGAGGGCGCCGCCGCCGCCGGCAAGAAGGCGCTCGCCGACGCCGACCTCGATCCGGGCGAGATCGACGTCCTCATCTACGCCGGCGTGTGCCGCGAGAACTTCGAGCCGGCCACCGCCTGCGCCGTCGCCCACCGCCTCGGCGTCAACCCGAACGCGGCCGTGTACGACGTGACGAACGCGTGCCTCGGCGTGCTGAACGGCGTGGTCGACGTCGCCAACCGCATCGAGCTCGGGCAGGCGCGGGCCGGGCTGGTCGTGTCCGCCGAGACGGCCCGCGAGATCAACGAACACACCATCGACCGCATGCTCCGCACGCACTCGCGCGAGCTGTTCGCCGAGTCGGTTGCCACCCTCACCGGCGGGTCGGGCGCTGTCGCGGTGCTGGTCGTGAGCAAGGAACTGACGCGGGCTCGCCGCCGGCGGCTGGTCGGTGGGGTGGTGCAGAATGCGACGCAGCACCACCACCTGTGCAAGTGGGGGTTGCAGTCGGTGCTGCCGGCGGTGGACCGGGTGCTCGGCCACGGGGCAAAGGCGATCGTGCAGAAGGGGATCGACCTCGGCCACGGGGCCACGTCGCTGCTGAAGCAGGGGCTCGACCTCGGCTTGCGGCACGTCAAGATCCCGTTCATGGAGACGCACGCCGGCGAGGTGCTCAAGCACGGCGTCGAGCTCGGCAACCGGACGTGGCAGATGTTCCAGTCGAAGTTCGGCTGGCGGCCCGAGTTCGTGGACAAGGTCATCTGCCACCAGGTCGGGTCCCAACACCGCGACACCGTGCTGCGGTCGCTCGGCATCCCGCCGGAGAAGGATTTCAGTACGTTCCCGTTCCTCGGGAACATCGGCACGGTGTCACTGCCGCTCACGGCCGCTCTCGCCGAGGAGCGCGACTTCCTCCGCCCCGGCGACCGCGTCGGCTGGCTCGGCATCGGCAGCGGCCTGAACTGCCTCATGCTCGGGATCGAGTGGTAGCGGGCTCGCGGGGTTTCGTAGGTCGGGTCGAGGCTTTGCGAGACCCGACGCGGGGGGCGGGTGCGATCGGTGTCGGAACCGGAACGAAAACCCACGTGGGCTTGGGTTTCCGGTCCACACAGCAGGTGCCCGCTTCCCCGCGTCGGGTCTCGCAAAGCCTCGACCCGACCTACGAATACAGGGATCGCGTGGTGATCGCAACTGCTGAGCGCGTAATGCGGGTTGAAGACCTTCCGCACCCCGAACTGTACCCGTTCACGCCCCACGTCTTCGAGCGCACCGGCCTGCGACAGAGCTACCTCGACGAGGGCGCCGGCGACCCGGTGGTAATGGTCCACGGCAACCCGACGTGGTCCTTCTACTTCCGCAACCTCGTCCTCGCGCTCCGCGACTCGTACCGCTGCATCGTCCCCGACCACATCGGCTGCGGCCTCTCCGACAAGCCGCCCGAGTCGCTCTACGACTACGCTTTGAAGTCGCGCGTCGATGACCTGGAAGCGCTCCTCGACCACCTCGGGGTGCGCGAGAACATCACGCTCGTCGTGCAGGACTGGGGCGGGATGATCGGCACGGCCTACGCCGCCCGCCACCCGGGGCGCGTCAAGCGCATCGTCGCCACGAACACCGGCGCTTTCCCGCTTCCGAAGTCGAAGCCGTTCCCGTGGTCCCTGTGGCTCGGGCGGAACACACAGCTCGGTGCGTGGCTGATCCTCAAGAAGAACGCCTTCTGCCGCGCCGCGGCGAGCTGGTGCGTGACGCGCCGGCGGCTCCCGGCCGACGTGCGGGCGATGTACCTCGCCCCCTACGACACGCCCGAGCACCGCGTCGCCGTGCTCAAGTTCGTGCAGACCATCCCGCTGAAGGAGACCGACCCCGGCTACGACATCGTCCGCGACACCGCGGCGGCACTGGACAAGTTCCGCGCCGTGCCGCTGCTGCTGCTGTGGGGCATGAAGGACTTCGTGTTCGACCGCCACTTCCACGCCGAGTGGCAGCGCCACTTCCCGCACGCGGAAACGCACACCTGGCCCGACTGCGGCCACTACCTCCTCGAAGACGCCGGCGCCGAGGCGATCCCGCTCGTGCGCGAGTTCCTGACGAAGCGCCCGATCCGGTGACCCCCATGACGACCGACCCGGCCGAACTGCGGCGAGTGTTCGACGCGGTGGCCGCGGAACTGGTGGCGAGTGGCCGGGTGGAGGTGGACGGGTTCGGCGTGTTCGAACTACACCGTCGCAAGCCCACGCGGGCTCGCAACCCGCGGACCGGTGAGGCGATCACGGTCCCGGCGAAGACGGTGGTACGCTTCAAGCCGGCACGAGCTCTGAAGGACCGGGCGGCGACCGTGACCGATCTGCGGCAGTGATTCGCCTACCAGCCAATGTCGGCCCGGGCGAACGGTCGGCGTGAGCCGGTCCACCGCGGGCAGGCAAACGCCAGTGCCAAAATGGTATGAGGTGTCGGGTGTGGCCCCCTCACGCGGTGACCGCCGGCCCGCGCTTCACCGCGCGGCCGACGCATGGGCGTTTCGGACACAGGATCGAGGCGTGGCTGGCCACGGACGAACGCCGGTCGTGCGCGAAGGTCACTTATGGTCACGTATCGGGTGCGGATCGGCAGCGCGTTTTGGACGCAAGATTGTGGTGTGGCTGGCTTTGGACGAGTACCCATCGTCGTGCGGGCGGAAGACGAGCGACGGGACCGACTCGGCGACCGGGAGCCGGTTCGCCGAGCGGGTGCGGACGGTGGCGGCCTCGTGCCGGCAGCAGGGGCGGGACGTGCTAGGCTTCCGGAGGGAGGCGGTTCAGGCGGACAGGACCGGGACGACACCGCCGTCACTCACCCCCACAGGGGCGTGAACGGTTATGCCATTTCTTGGTAGGTGTATAACACGCTGTCGTTGAGGATGCGAAAGCAGACGACGCATGCCGCCAGGGTGGTGAAGGCGTCGCGGATGACCCCGAGTCGGTCATACCGGACCCGCATCCGGCGGAGCCCCTTGACCCAGCTGATCGTCCGCTCGACCACCCACCGGACCTTCCCCAGCCCGCTCCCGTGCGCCTCCCCCGCCTCACGATCTTCGGCACGATCCCCAGCCACCGGAACAGCCCCCGGGTGCCCTCGCGGTCGTACCCCCGGTCGGCGTACACCTCGTCGGGCAACTTCTTCGGCCGGCCCGGCTTCCCCCCGACCCGGGGGAAGTCGAGGACCAGCGGGAGGATCTGGGTGTGGTCGCTGGCGTTCGCCCCGGCCGTCCGGTTCTCGGCAGTAGCTTGAACGGTGGCACCGTTCTATTCTGCCCGGATGGGCGAATCGACCGCGGACGCGGCCCCCACCCCGCCATGCCCCGGTGTTCGGCGCTCCACGTGGCCGGAATGGGGCCAACGCCTCGGGCGCCTCGACGCTCCGCGGCCGGGGCGGCGGCCGGCGGCTCGTGGCCGCCCCCAAGAAGGGTCCGGTCGGGGAGCCCGACCCGGCCCTGGTCCGTCGCCTCCCGGGCGAGCAGGTCGGCGTCCGGGCCGTCGCCCGGGTGACCGGGGTGTCCCGGTCGTAGGTCCCGGGACTCGTCAACGCCCGGTACCGGGAGGCCCCCCCACACCACCCCGGGCCGCTCCCATTCATGTGCCCGGTGAGGGTGTCCGGTTCGCTGGGGTTGGGTAGCAACCCCGGA
>VFQN01002538.1_pt1 | contig 27873 bp, 36 predicted proteins | sample 3512371 | NCBI WGS metagenome assembly VFQN01 (sample SAMN10412370, study PRJNA504923) | tailings metagenome | isolation source: Replicate 2 from Balatoc abandoned mine | place: Philippines: Itogon, Benguet | collected 2017-08-28
TGCAAAGAAGGCGGCCGTCCACCACCCGAAGCCAGGGGTGGGCTGTGCCGACCTCATCCCACCCCGCGCGTGGCACACCTAGGTTGGCAAACGCCCGCAGGTGCGCCCACATGCATGCAACCGCCCGGCGAGAGGCTTGCGACACCAAGGACTGCCACTGGGGGACCGCTGCACTGCCCCTCAGCTCACGCATGCGTGCATGCATGAATTGCCTCCCCACCTCCATGGCTTCAAGGGCTGCCAGGGCCACCACCTCCCACACACACTGCTGTACCCCTGCAGGCGCGCTAGCCAGCCACACGTGCTCCCTCCGCAAGCCCTCCCCCGCTGGCCACCCATCCTGCACGCTCCCCACAACCGCCCGCGCCACCGGGCAGTCCCAGAAATGGTGCCGCCTAGGTTGCCGGCCCCAGTCTTCCGGTCCACCGAAGCCCCCACATCCGCACACCTCTGGAGCTTGCCCCCTAATGTGCGAGTTTCCAAGCAAGGGGACGCCGTCTACCGTTAGCCGCCAAAACGTCTCCTTACGCTGATTTTCCCATCGAATACCCCACATCCTATTGAGCGCGCCATGCAGGTGCTTCAGGCCAGCTTCCTTCGCAGGCGGGTGCAGCGGCGCCTCCAGCGCTGCTTCAACAAAGGCGGCGTGCTGCTCGCTCCTGGCTGCTGCAGCCTCCGTCAGCTGAAGCACTGTCGCCAGCCTAACCGTCAACTATTTCTCTCCCGCTCTCCTGCTTCTCCGCCATGCCACGCTCGCCCCACTTCCCCGCACGCTAGCACGCACTATGCTTTACGCCCTCCATGCTACCCGTGCACCCTGCTGTCTACCCGTGCTCATAGCGTCACGCGGCGTGCGCTCGCCGCACGTTGAGGCTGTGGTTGGCGCCGACGGGCGCAGAGGGCAGCAGCGGCAGGTCGTCCCACGGGTCGAAGGAACGGAAGCCCCCCACCGCGGGGTCCGGGCGCAGGAACACGGGGGCCCGCGGCCCTAAGGACCCGTCCTCGCCCCGTATCACAGGGGCTGCGACCGGTGCTTCCCTGCCGGCTCCTCCTCCTGCCGCCGCTCCTGCGCCCGCTCCTGCTGCTGGTGTTGGTGCTCCATCCGCTGCCGCTGCTGCCGCCACATCGCTGACCATGGCAGCCGTGAAGCTGAAGGTGCTGCGGGTGGGGTGTGGGCGGAAGGGAGAGGACGGCGGATTTCACCACCGCGGCAGGCGGCAGGAGGCATGGCCTATGCAGCGGCGGCACTCAGGGTGGCATCAGGAGGTACGTGTGGACAATTCAGCTTCACGAGCAATGAGTGCGCGGTCCCGTTCAAATAACTGGAGTGCACGGTATAGCAGACTCGTTGTTGAGCGGCTAAGGGGTTTGCACGCCAAAATTTGCAAACAGGTGTTGGCGCGGCAGGCCCTCACCCACAACCTCATTAGGCGCAGTGCTCATGTCCCTCTGATTGCTCCACTCCTTTCCCTCCGTTTCCTCTGCCTCTCCCACCTGTTGCTGGCCAGCAGCACGTCCGCCTGCCGCATCAGCCACCAGTCCGCCAGCATGGCGTGCCCCCGCAGCAGCGCAGCCTGGTCCGGGCTCAGCAGCGGGCACTGACGCCCCATCTCCTGCTCCTGCTCTTGCCCAGCCGACGCCCCGGCACGTGCCGCCGTGTGCCCCTCGCCCCCACACGCTGTGCGCATGCCCGCACCAGCCGCCACCCACCCATCAACGCGCGCTGCCTCTCCTCCTGCTACGCTACCCCACCCACTCCTGTTCCACCCGCTTCGCTGCTGCCCATGAACGCTCGCTGTCTCCTGCCTCTGTAGCTCCTCTCCAGACACCTCCTCCCGGTGCTCTCCCGACTCGCGCTGCTCTTGATGCGTCCGCCGCTGCTGCTCCTCGTGCCACCTCAGCACGGTGGCCCAGCTGATGCCCTGCAGCTCCCCCACCCGCGCGCTGGCCGCAATGTGCGGGTCATCGCTGCACACCCACAGCACGTCCCCCGCACAGGCACACCCCCGCGCGCAGGCACACCCGGGGTCGCCACCACGGCCCTCCTCGCACTGCTCCACACCGCCGCACCTCCAGCCGCTCTGCCCCCTCCCGCTCTCGGTTTTCCCACACACAGCATCGTTTCCTACACTATCCCTAGGGCTTCCTCCCGAGCAAACCGCACCATCACAGCGTGCGTCATCAGCACTCGGCCCCCGCAGCCCCAGCCCCAGCCCGGGCCCCACCCTAAGCGGCGGCTGCAGCACGTGTCTTAGCGCGTGCTGGTACCACGATGGCGGGGTGCGGAAATCCGTGCCCGAGTGGTCGCACCAGGCACCGCCCTGCTCCCCGTCTTCGAAGGGCGGGCTAGTGCGCAGGGGCCGGGGGGTGGGCTGCCAGGGAGATGTAGATGCGGGGGCCATGCGTGCACTAACATATGTGTCAGCTCCAACGTTGGCAGCAGCGGCGACGGCGGCGGTGGCTGTGGCGGCAATTACTGAGGTGGCCGGGGTGTTCATGAGAGGCTTGCGCTTTGGCGTGGGTTTGGAGGTGGTGGGTGGTTGCCTTCCTGCCGTGTTGGAAGGCCAGCGCGATGGGGGATCGGCGCCAGCACGACGTCCAGAACTGTGGGGTGCAGCACGATGGCTTTTGTGCAACCCCGTGCTGGGGGGGCCTTCACTCTCCCAATGGTCGGGGCCACCGTCCAGGCGTGCAGCCTCCGGGCCGGCAGGTACGCACTCCGCCACCGCAATGCGCCTCGCCTGCTCCTGCTGCTGTTGCTGCCCTTGTTGCACGTACTGTGGCTCACCGTGCGTGCCCCCAGAGGCGCAGCGACTATGGCACTCAGCAGCAGGCTGTGGCGGTTGCGATGACGGTAGCATAAGCGGCAGCTCCCTGAAGTCCCCACGCCGCACATGAACCACCACCAGCCGCGGCCTCCGCCTGCACCCGCTCCCGCAGCGGCTGCACCAGCATCCCCGCCCCGACACGCCCCGGCCTACTCCGAGCCCCTGACCCTGCCCCTCGCCTTCCGCTTCCAGCTGCAAGCGCCCGAAGCCCTCCACCGGCGCGTGCACAGCCTGCCGCCCCTCCCCCGCTGCTGCACCACATCCGTCTCCTCCAACGGCCCCTGCCACGCTGCCCCCGGCGCCCAGGGCACCCGCCGTCTCCAAGCTGCTCCCTGCCATGCAAGCCCCTCCCCTCCCACGGTGCACGGCGGCGGCCGCCAGCGCTGCATCCAGGGCGCCCCTCAGCGTGCGGTGCAGCTCGGGCCGCAGCGCCAGCCACCGCCGCACCGTGGCCGCGTGCGGGGCGGTGTGCGCCGTGTGCCACTGCAGCCAGCCCCACACGCCGCGACCAGACAACCGCGCGCGCAGCGCGGCCGGGTCGGCGCACAGGTCCGCGGCGCTGAACTGGCAGGAGCGGTGTGAGGGGTAGGGCATGGGGTGAACGGGTTGGGCTCAATTGGACGGAAGTCGGGAAGTGGGAGCTTGGCTAGCAGGATTGCAGTAACAGGGTCAGGGCGGTGGCAATGGTGCTAGCAGAGTCTGCGGGTGCAGAAGAGCCAATTGTGCGGATGGGGTGCACATTACAAGCTTTACCTGAGGAAAGTGGGTGCGCATCTGGCGGCCGGACAAGGCCAGCGGTGCGGGGTGAGTGGGTGGGCGTGCGTCCATGGCAGAGCCGCGTGGCTGCACCTGCTGGCTGGCTGCCGGAGCCGCCGTGGGATGCAAGCTGCTAACTGTTTCTACTGACGACCCCTCCAAGGAAGGCTGCTGAGTAAAGGCTGCAGCCGGGCCCTCGCGTGCGCGGATGCTCGCAGCGACCTCGGCAGCTGTGGCCGGGTGGCCGCATGCCCACACGCGCCAGCCGGGGTGGGACAGGACCACCCTGTCGGCAACGATCGGCCGGGCGTAGGCATCATCATCCGGCTCAAACAATATGGTGGATTCCTGAGTGCGAACGTTTGTATGGGGCATGTCCGTGTAAGCGAGGTTCACTGGATTTCATGGGGCGTTCAGGTAACCCCGTCGCCCTGGTCAGCGAAGGGAGGTGGGCAACAGAGACAGCAAGAGGGCTTCCTTGCTGTGGAATACACTGTCTAATCTGAAATTGACTATAGTGTCGTATCTTGAAGCATACCCCAAGTTACCTTGGTTGTGGGCCTGGCATGGGAGGATTCGGAAAAGTAGTCGGCGTACTTGCGCCAGCGTGCAGGTAACACAAGCCGGAGACCAGCGCGATTTGCTAGCAGCCTTGTGCCAGTGTACTGGAATAAGCTGTTCCCGAACAACCCTAAAGACCCGCAAGCAGCTGCACAACATGTGCTTGCTGGTGTCTCTCCAGCCATTGCAGCTCGCTCTGGTTTACACGTTCCATTACATATAAAAGAATGTATAATCACTGCAGTATGGCGCAAGTGTAGAATGCTGGCATAGAGTCTCTCGGCCTCTCCTCGCCGCCGACAGGCTTGTACGACGGCAGTACAAGTGCGGCCCAATTGAGCCTGGGCCCTCGTACAGGACAGCCTTTCTGGCACCCACTATGGTACAAGTAGTGCATCCATGGTCTTCGAGAGAACCTGTGAGCACAGAGCCAGGCGCCCAGGCCTAGGTTGCAGCTGTTACACAAGGGTTATGGGTTGGCCGCTCCCTGCCAATATCTCCGTCCAGAGTGAGGCCGGAGGTTCCTCCAGACCTCCACTGCAATGCTGCTTTTCAGTCCCACGGATGCGACGTGCGCGACTAGGGCACACCATGTGGATACAGTTGTACTCGACGAGCGGACCGGGCAGGGCCGGGGTCCCTTGGCGCGCGAACGGGCACGTCTCTTGGGTCGCCGCTCTTCACCATGTACGCTCGGAAGAGAGAAGAAGGAAAGCTTGCATTCGGATGGAGCACTCTGATGTACCGTTTTGTGCTGCGTAGAGGTATCGGGCCGACCATGTACGTGGTTAACTGGCTGCGTACGCGTCATTGCTGCTTTACGAGCTTACGGTTGCGTCGTAAGCTCGTAACCAGATGAAGTTTGAAGACCGCCGCAGCAGAAGCTTGTGGAAGGAGAGCTACAGGAACAAACAGACGTAGCGCAGCCTATACTTTGTGCGTTTGTACTGAGTCCGAGGTCCAAGGTCTTTCACACCTAGTCTACAGGCCTGGGTGCCTCTCATTTTGAGTATGTAGGCCAAAAAATGGAGAAGGCCTCGCCCTTCTTGATTTTTTTGATTGCCTGGATAGTAGGGGCAGCGGCGTCAGAAGAGTCGGTGGCGACGACGCAGGAGTTTCGGGCTGCCTTCCTGAACCAGGAGGTCACTACTATATACCTTCACGATACACTTAAAGTGAACGTTACAGAGTGGACGTCCACTGTCGCTGTGAACCGCTCCCTGCTGCTCAGTGCATCGCCAGTTCGGCTGGCGTCGCGCACTTATGTGGAGTTGGACTTCAGCGACCTTCAGATGATGTACTCCGTGTCTCCAGGAAACAGCATAACGTTTCGGGGCCTCCAGGTAGGCGGGGTCAGGGGGGGGGCAAGTTGCAACACCCCGGCGCTGGGGGATACGGGAGTGTGGTCCCCCTCGGCCCAGTGGACAGCCACAGACTTCACTGTTTGCATTGGGGACCTGCACGCTGCAGCATGCGGATGTTAGCAGGCTGGTGCGTATCACCGAGGCACTTATGCCTTGCCACGAACCCACGACGCTGTTCTGGTGCAGTGCAAATGCTGTGCATCCGTGCATCCGTGCACTGGGCTGGCGCATGAACCCGCACCCACGGCCGCACCCTTGACCCGCTTGGTATCCGCAATTCTGTGCTGAGACCTTATGTGCACCATACTTGAGATGCTCTACCTCAGTGCAGCGGCCGGTTTCGATGCTGTTGTACAGATGAAGAACTTCCTGGACAAGGTCGGACCCATCATTGTCGGCATCCGCCAGTCGGTGGGCGCCACCGTCATCAACGAGGACTGCATCCAGCGGCGATGGGTGAGCGCCTCCTGATGGCCTGCAGTGCAACCTGCCATGCAGCCCCCTTGCACCGCACCCTGCTGTTGCAGTACCGGCGCCCCGAGCCGCCCACATGCGCCTCACCGCTAGTGTGATGCAGCTCGTCAGCAGCTGACCACGCGCTTTGCAGCTCCACACCCGCAACCACTTAATACCTGCTTCGGGGTTGTTGTGGATGTCCTAAAGTTTGGGGCCTTATGCGGTGTGGGCAAATGAACCAAAAGAGTGATCGAGGATCTGGTCAAGCAGCCCGCCAACCGCCATGCAGGTGGGCCTGCCGTACAACGCCACAGTGGTCAACATGCGGGCCGCGCCCCGGCCGGACAACGCCACCCAGAACGTGACGCTTCTGGAAGGACCCTTTTCGTACAACTGTACATCAAGCCCCAACGGCCAACCGCTAGTCTTCCCCGGGACCATCCTCGAGGAGGATTACCGTACCCAGGTGGCGCCGGACAGGTGGGCATGTGTAGGACACCGCAACTTCCAGTGTGGCCAGCAGGTCATTTGAAAACTCATGAGCATGAACATGGTGCTTCTGCGCACTTCATAGTCAGGCAGATGGGATGCTGCCGCCCTCCGCGCCGCTGCACGCAGCTCTCTGGCGTCCCAGGGGCTGTACTACGGCGGCTACACCTTCATCAGCACCAACTCGCACTACGTGCTGGACCACGTGGTGTCCGGCGCGTGCCTGGCGCGCAGCACGGGCGTGGAGTGCATTACGCTCATGCGCGCCGAGCTGCAGCGGGAGGCGGAGGAGGGGGCGGGGGCGGGGCCGGGGCCGGGGCCAGCGGGGCAGCAGCAGGGCGTCGCGGCGTCGCACGGGGGCCCCAACGTGGCACTGGTGGGTCCTTGGGCGGTCATGGGCGGCGGTAGCCTCGGGAATGGGCGTGCATCACCGACGTTGTGATGCACATACGCCCTGAACACTGCACGCGCCCAGGCAGACCCTCCGTGTGGACACCCTGTCAGGTTCCCCCTCGCGAGCCTGTCCCCAGCAACAGTGCCGCTGCCATCGTAACGCCTTGCTCTCCCCCGTTCCTCACCCACGGCTCCTACCCCCAAGTACGTGTTCGTTGCACTACTTCCTTCCCCCCGCTCAGATTGTGCCCCTGTGCGTGGTGCTGCCCACGGCTGCCGCCGCCGCGGCACTGCTGGGCGTGTGGGCCTGGCGCAGCAGGCGGCAGCAGGCAGCCGGCAAGGCAGCTCAGGAGCACCTGGTTCAGGGGCAGGGCGGGACAAACGGAGACTTGGAGCACGGCGCGGGGGGCAGGCAGGGCGGGGAGGCGCGGGGTGCGGCACGCGGGCGGCTGGGCGTTGCGGGGTACGGCGCCCGGGGTGACGGCGGCTGCGTGTTCATGGGGCTGGATGACGGGCAGACGCCGCCCGAGTGGTCGGAGGCGCTGCTGAGAGAGGTGGGTCCGTGGGTGAGAGGGTGGCTTTTCATTGGAGGAAGGGCTGCTGGTTTCCGAAGGCCTTGGGCCGGCATCCTCATCGAGGCGGCGCAGCACCAACTAACGGGGCGCCCATGGTGCGCCGCGCCCCATCCCGCAGGATGAGGAGGCCACACGAGAGGAGCTGAGGTCCCAGCCGCAGGCCGATGGCCACGCCGAGCCCCAGCCGTTCACAGCAGTAGTGGTGCCAGCACAAGCATTAGCACTGGGGCCAGAAGGGCCAACAGCGGCAGCGTCAGCAGCTGCTGACGGAGCCGCAGTCCCCTCCGCGGCTCCTGCCCCCGCCACCGGCAGCCCCGCCGCCTCCGCCCTGTGCGTGTGCTCCACGCAGCACCCAGCCGCCGCTGCCATCGCCCCGCCGGGGCCCGCGGGAGGCCCCTCCCCCAGCAGCGACCCGGCAGGCAGAGCGGGCTCTGGGGAAGACACAGCGGCGGTGGCAGCGGCGGCAGCGGAGGACGCCCGGGCGGCGGCGGCGGAGGCCACGATGGCGAGGCTGGCCGAGAAGCTGCTCACCAGCGCACAGGCGACGGGCGGGCAGCTCGTGCTGCGGAGTGCGCTCATCGCGGGGCCTGTCCCAGCCGCGGTGGCCGCCGCCGTTGCCGGTGCCGCGGCCCCTGAACAGCCCGCTGGCTGCACCAGTGGTGACGGTGACGCTCCCAACGCAGGCGAGGATGACGCGGCAGCTGCGGCCGCGAAGGTGGCGGCGGCGCCTGGTGAGGGCTGTGCCGAAGGCGCCGGCGGGGGCTCGGCGCCGAGCTCTGGGCGGGGCAGGGGTTCGGCGGCGGCTGGGGCTGGCCCGGCGGCGCTGGGTCCGGCGCTGCTCGCGGAGCTGGAGGGCATGGCGCGCAGCCTGCGGGGCACGGTGGGGGACGTGGCCATCCGCCTGGAGTGCGTGGTGGGCAGCGGGGCGTTCGGCACCGTGTTCAAGGGTGGGTTGTGAGGCCGGGACCGGGGCGTGGGCGGGGTTGAGCGTGAGTGCACAATAGTACACCGCACCGTGTGGGCCGGCTGCAGAAGCCGTTACAGTGGGAAGGCACGGGCTGGGCCGATGGCCGCTGGGCGGATGCTTGAGCACTGTTTGGGCAGGCTATTGCTGTGTTCGGGGCGTAGCACGCCTTCGTGCTCCGTGCCGGCCCCATCAACAGTTTAGCTTGCAGTGACCATACCGCTGCTTGCTTTTTTCCCCAACCCCATTCCCGCCTGTCCCCGGTTTCCAGTCCCCATGCTGCCATGCACCTGTCCGCCCCCCGGCCGCCTCCCCTGCCCCCAGGCACGTGGCAGGGGCTGCCGGTGGCCGTCAAGACGGTGGTGTTCTCTGCCACCGACGACCGCAAGCGCCGCGCGCTGCAGGAGGCGGCGCTGTGCCAGTCCATATGCCACCCCAACATCGTGGTGGGTTGCCAGGATGTACGACAGCTGGCATTGCAGATGGGGATGCTACGGCACTTCAGAGCCCTGTTCCGCAGGCATCGTTGCGTATGCCATCCTGACTACGGTACAGTAATGGTTAGCCAGGAGGAGCGAGGCCCGAGCGGTGCGGACCAAGGGCACACCGCAGCTAGTCCCTCTGCACAGTTGCGTATGCCATGAACGCTGTCCTGCGTTATCCGGCTCCACTGGGCACCTCATGGGCTGCACCCTAATCCCCTGCGCGTCATACGCAACCGCAGGCCACGTACCTGTGCGACTTTGAGCCGTTGGGCTCGCTGCTGGCCACCAGTAGCACCGCCACCTCCGCCAGCCCAGCGCACAACACCACGCCCACGGTCGGGAGCACAAACATGGGTGCCAGCGGCAACGCCACCGCCCCCTCCGACTCGCGGCGCAGGATGCCGCGCATCATGGTGAGCCGCGGTGCGCTGTGCGCGCCATGTGCGGTAGGCGGTATGGCAGAGCACTAGGCGCGCTGCGGTGCGGTGCGGGTGGGGCCAACTAGTGTCGAAGCACAGCAGCAGTACTGCTCCCGCCTGTCCTTAGCAGCAGGCAGTATGTACAGTCTGTCTGCCGGTTTCGGGCAAGTTGATTCGGCGCGGTCGAGTTGGCCGGGCAGCCCTTTCAGCCCTTCTGTCTCCCCGAACGCCTCTCTCCACGTCCCACCTGCACTCCCACCACCCTGGCCTCCACCGGTAACCCCCGCAGGACTGGCGGCTGTACCTGGTGCAGGAGTTCTGCGACGGAGGGCCGCTACGAAACCTGTACGGCAGTCGCTACGTGTGGCGGGCGGACGGCAGCGTTGACATGGTGGGCGGGAGGGCAGCTTCACCCCATGTGCTGGACAGCATGGTCACCGTGGCAAGGCCTGCCGTGCGCGCCGTCACAATTTCAGTCACAGCCGCAGTCCCGCTTCATCTGCTCACTTGGTGTCATCTGCTGACAGTTGGCGTATCGCCATGCCGGCGCACCAGCCGGTACTGCCCTGTACCGCCGGTAACCCGCACCCTCCCGCCACCTCCCGGTCCCCCTCGCCCGGCCCCTCCCCCCCCGCCCCCCAGGCCTGCGTGCTGCCCCTGGCGCTGGGCATCTCCCGCGCGCTGTCGCACCTGCACGCCAAGCGCATCGTCCACGGCGACCTCAACCCCAACAACGTGCTGCTGGCCAGGGACGCAGCCAGCCCCTGCGGATGGGCCACGAAGGTGGGGGCAGCAACAGCGCAGCTAGTGCATAATGTTCAGCAAGACCGCTAACAACGTGCTGCTGGGGCGATTCTGTGGGGCGCTTGCTGGAGTGAACGGATGACTTCTTGTCTAGCCAAGGCGTAAGTTCAACGCGCTGGTCACAAGTCAGCGTTAACGGAAAGTCTTGCCCGAGCTACGACTGCTTCGCCGTGCTCCAATCTCGTTTCGTGCGTGGGCGGGCCCCAGGTGGCTGACTTCGGTCTGAGCGTGATGCTGCCGGCGCAGCGCACGCACGTGTCCAACCTGCGCATGGGCACCATGTTCTACATCTGCCCGCGAGTCATACTGAAGGTGGGCCGTGCAGGATGGGGGCCGGGCAGGACGGGTCAGTGCAGAAGGGCCTTCTGGGTCGGTGGAGGGCGGGCTCGATGGGGCGTGTCCAAGTATGTGGCAAGGGAACAGACGGGCCTCGTCGGCGCGAGTACTAAGGACGAGTGTGAATTCACTGCGGTGGAACAACTATGTGAGGATTGTGCGTATATGTCTGTGGTACAGAATTGGTTGGTTCCTACCGTGCAGACTTACGGTAGACCTATATGCCACTGGAGCTTGCTGTGCCCTGGTCATGACCTGCGCTGTGCCCCTCCGCCCACCCTGCCCCCTGGTTTCTGCCTGCAGGCCCAGGTGGCCGCCTCCGCAGACAGTGAGTACCGTGGCGTGCAGCTCCGTAGGGCCGGTTTGTGGGTTTGGAGGCGCGGGGACGGCAAGGCGAAGCAAGCATGCTACGGGGCAGCCTCTCGGGGGCTCGTGGGCCTTGCGTGACTGCCAGTGCCCACTGCACACGACGTGCGGGGGAAGACGATGGTCTGCAGGCAAAGCCCCTCAGGGCAGGCATGCTACCCTCACCTGCCCCGTCCCGTTTCGCACCCCTGTCACACGCCTCCCTTACACCCTACATCCATGCTTAAATTTCCTTCCACACTCCATCGCCTCCCCTCCCGCCCCCTGCAGTCTTCTCGCTGGGCGTCATGCTGTGGGAGCTGTACCACGGCCGCACGGCAGGCACCCGGTCGGACACGGGGCCGCGCTACCGCCCCACCTTCCCCGCCTTCCCGCCCGCCTGCCCGCCGCCGTACGCCACCCTGGCGCGCGCCTGCCTGCAGCGCGACCCCGCCTACCGGCCCACCGCGGAGGAAGTTACGTGGAAGCTGGAGGAGCAGCTGCAAGAGCTGTATGGGCGGCAGGCGATGGAGGGTGCATATGGGCAAGCGGTGGGGCACGACGGCCCGCCCGGTTTGCCATGAAGAGGTCTAAACTGCGCTGGTGACGGTTGGTGAACCCGCGCCGCGCATGAGCTGGTTGGTGGCAAGCATTGCTGCCAGTACCGCTGCGGGTGCAAGACATGGCGGACAGCGTAACCATTCCTGATGCAGGTTGGATGAGAGGTGGAGCAAACAACAAGCACTGCGGTGCGGTGAGAGAGGCGAGAGTCATTTGGAGCTATGGCACGGCGGATCGGTGCGTGCCCTACATGCCATAGAGAGGGGTTCAGGCTGCATATTCCATGCGTCACTTGTTTGCACTCCTTGCGTCCGGCTGTTTATTGAACCATGACACGTCTGGAACTGAACACTGCGGTGCGTCCTGGACTGCCCAAGGAGGTGCGAATGCGTTCGAGAACCCCGTTGCATTGTGTGCATGCGGCACTGCGGCACTGTGTCACTCTGTCACTGCACTACCTGGTATTGTGAGGCTTTGTGCATATCACGGCCTTATTATTGTACTTCTCATATGTCGTACTGCGTGAGGCAGTGCGGTGCCACGGCCGCTGAAGCGCCTGCTGCGGTGGCGAGCAACTAGCGGCACCGCCTGTTTGTGGTTTGTCATCATGCGCTGGCCGGAAGGCCGGCCTGCGCGCTGCACCCCACCCACTTGCCGGTGGATGCATGACCGCATAGGAGGGATCAGTCAGATCGTGAGATGTACATGTCTTTTCTTTGTCTGCGTGTTTAGGACTTGCGTTCATGGGCGCCTAACCAGGGACCGATGAGAGGCACCTGGGGCAGAAGCAGTAGGCGCGTCGTCCCGCGGGTGGTAGGGTTGTGCACAGCGTACCACCTGCAGGCCGCTGCTGGACTGCTGGCCCATGTAGTGCCGCCTGCATGTGTTGTAGGAGGGTGCGGGGCTTCAGGCAGGGTTGTTACTTGTACTTCTGTCGCTGAGGTGCCTCAGTGGTGTTTAATCTGGCTGCACCTGTCACAAGGAGTGCAGAGGGCTGGTGATTCAGAGGGCACGCCAAGGGGTAACTTCTCTGCACACATCGCTCCATTATACCGGTACGCTTTATCATCTTTGTAGGGTCACAAACCTACATTGCAGGCAAGGATTGTGCAAATGTGCACTGCAGCGGAGTCAACGGCATTGGCTGGAGTCCTGAGTTGGCTGTGGCGCGCATGCGCTGTGCTAGGTGTTGCTGTTGGTGGTTCGTCGACGTTGTGCACAGCTAGTAGTAGGTCACAGCAGTAGGCGGCTAGCCGCGTGGTGCTGAGCGGGGCTGCATGGATCCCGGAGACGCAAGGTACGTTGCCGTATCAGTTGTTGCCGTGAGAGCAACAGGGCGCACAGGTTGGCGGGAGGGAGATTGCCCCCGCCTTGGCCAAGGCGGGGCGCCCTGCTCTGTTGCGGTGGTACCGTAAGGTCCAGTGGAGATGCTCTGTTGTCAAGTCACAATGTGTGGACGCAGCGCCGTTGCTGCGGCTAATCCAAGCGCGGTCCCATATGCGCTGCGGTCATGATGTTGCCACCGGTGTACTGTACCGGTAGTTGCTCTGCGACGTGCATTTGCTGTTGCGTGTTGGTGAGGTGGTGAGGTGGACGTACGGAAGGTGGCCGTGGCCATGGCGGCGCAGTTCAAACAATAAGATGCGGTAGTACAAGTGTTGGTTTATACTATTTGGTTGGGGCAGTGGGGTGGGGTCCATAGCAAATTAGGGTCCCTTTTTTTCTGTGGAAAGGTTTACCTTGGGTAAGGACTATTAGGACATGTGATGCTCTGCTAACTAACACGCACGAAGGCTCCCCACGCCAACTGGGGGAGGTAGGATGTAACGCAGTCAACCCTCTAGGTTGGGAGGTTGTTGCAGTTCCCTACTCAAGGCTTGGGTACGTGGGGCACCACCATGTACGGTACCTGACGACACTTGGGGCAGGCTACACGGTGAACCAGGGAGTTGTTGCGCAGTGGGTCCCGTTGACCATGCTCGTTCAAACTTCAAGGCACGTCGATTTGGTGGCCGGCAGTGTCGGCGTACTCTGGAAAGGCGTAGACTCAGCATGCAGTACCCTCACCGCCGGCCTTCTACGCGCTATGCCAGCGAAGGGCCCCAGCGACACAGCATCGGCACCGGCGATCACAGCCACTGACCAGCCACCTGCCTGCTTCGCCTTGCCACATCCTGTCTCCTAGCTTTGCTCGCCAGTACGTGTTTCAGGCTCATTAAGGTCACCACGCCTGCATCCCGCACCGCATATGTTACACAGTCAACACTACTGCATACGTCACAGCCTGGGCCAGGGGCCTCAGGGTCCCATCATACGAGGGCTCTGACCTGTGGTGAGACCCCACCAGTTGAGCGGCCAGGTCCTGTAGCAAAGGCTCATGGCCACGGTATGCAAAGCAGGTCCATCAAGTCGGGGGCCGCTTGTGGGTGAATGGTAGGGATCAGCTAGACGATCCTGCGGCCATGTTACAGCAATCGGTTGCTGCAGGAAGGTTTGGTACAACTTCGCTGCCAACTGCGTGACGGTCGGAACGCAGACATCATCGGTAAGGTTTGTGGCAAGCTCATGCATTGGTGACATTGGCTCGCAGTACAAGTCCTCATCCCAATGACACGTGTACGTGTGGGTGTTGCAGCGTCTGCCGGTGGAGAAGCGCGCGTGCTCTCCCGCTGCTCCTTTCTACACATGACAAGCGTTAATTGATTGCACTACTTAGTTTACAATGCAAAATGCGTGCCGGTAGCCCCTTGTTGCAGGGACGCGCCCGTTGCGCCCGCCTCGCGTCGGTCGTAAAGCCGCGAGTAGCAGGCATGAGTACTCCAACAACACCCATTTCGCCTTGCATCGCTACCAAAGCAACCAGCCGGGCGCGCTGCGCCACAATCCGTTCTGCTTCCATCGCTTCATGCGCCAGCGTGTTTGACGTTGCGCAGCGAGCGGCAAGCCTAACAGGACCGGAAGCAGATGCATTGCGACGGCTATATTCGTTTACGGTCGGCACAGCGCGGTGCACTGTCGGCGCAGAACTTGGAGCCAAGTACAAGATGGCTCTAGACAACCAGCAGGAGGTGGTGTCCGTCACCAACGTGCTAACGCAGGAGCAGACGTGGTGTGTTGGTATTGCTGCTCCACGGGAAAGCTCCAGCATGATTGCTCCGTGCTGCGGGTGATACGAGACAGCAGGAGTGTTGCAGCGGGAAAGGGCCCCTGGGGTGGAGGCGTGGGTGGGGGCACGGGCCGGCATGACATTAGCCAGCGAAGCGTGTCAGCAGTAACCAGTATGTGCAGACGCAACAGCACCAGCAACAGCAGCAGCAACAGCAGCGGCAACCGCACCAACAAGCTGCAGCCGCAGCAGGCGCATTGCACGCTCACAATCATGGCATGCGTGCTGCGGCCTCCCAGGTTCAACGCGGTGCGCACGCGTAAGCCCCAGACCTTCAAGGTGGACGCGGGTGCGGGGATTGTGGACCCCACAGATGGAGGCAAGCGGTGCGACTTCTGCAACTGGCGCATGCTCACCGCCGAGGTGCGTTTGTGCGCGGAACGGGGTTGGGGGTCGGGGACGAATGGCGCACTCTCACCGCGGGAAGCATGCGTGCATACGGCCATACGGGAGGCAGGGGTCGTGATCGGGGGGTAGGTGGCGCAACGGGACGCTGCGCACACCCGTGGTGTCCCCTAACACGCGTAGTGAGCTGGCACAAACGTGTTTCAGGTCTCGGAGGCCTGAACCAGATCGCGCGTGTCTAACGGCACGGCCCTACCCACGGAACAATTCCACGGAAGAACGCCATGTGCCTAGCCTATGCCCATGGAAGGTAGCCGAGCAGCTGAAGCAGACCCTGAGGCGGCCGCCATGGCCTCAACGTCATGCACAGACGTTAACCCAGTGTAGCGTGGCGGTGCTGTCGCACTCCCTAGTCCAACTCGTACTGGTGCAGCCAGGTATGGCGCTGTGAACCCGTTGTCAACCCTTACCTCAGGACGCATGGGGGCGGCTGGAGCGGCCGTGCGCCGTGACGGGTTCCAACCTGTTTAAGTACGGCGAGCCGGCGCACGGCCTGGTGCTGTTCAAGCACCATGACCCGCTGGCCTTCGACCTGGAGCAGGTGGGGCAGGGATGCGTCTGCGAGTGCTTCCCTGGCATGGGCCTAGCTGTGATGGACACGTCGCACCGGAGGGTGTGCGGTTGCAAGGGTGGGAATCGGCTGTGCTCTACAACTGGCTTCATTCTGGAGCAGGTACGACGCGAGGGGGAAGAGGGGCGAGCAGTGTGATAGGAACAGCAAGAGGTGGGGAATAGGGGTACGCGCCCAGACATTTGACATGTTATGTTACATTCCAGGTGGTGTGGCCACACGAGGCAACACGTCTTGCACTAGGAGCGACGGATGCTGGAGAGCGTTTATCGTGTTCGTTGGCTGAATGGTCTGCCAGAACCAGCAGACTCGACTGCAATGCTTTAGATTCCTCCTTATTGCACTGTCTTCCCTCGACCCGGGTCCCCTTTCCAGCTGGGTGACTTCCTGGCGGTCAGTGCGCTGTGGTTCGCCGCTGCCGCCGCCACCCACCCCGCCGCTCGGTACGGCTTCTTCGTGTGGAACTGCGGCGCAAGGGCGGGCGCCAGCCAGTTCCACGGTCACGGACAGCTCATGTTGACGAACGCGCCCGTGCCGGCGCAGGTGAGCGCTGCGTGTGCGCGTGGATGCGGGCCTTGTCCGCGGGTCGTGGAGGGGCAGGGCAGGAGCATGCCGGGGCGGACGGAGGATCGGCATCCTTTGTTACCATCATGTCTGTTGCCATGCCCACACCAGGTTCGCCTCCAGCAGGCGGAGCGACTCCATGCGGCGCTGTGCCCTGGCCCTGGCGGAGACGGCGCGGCAGGGCAGCAGCCCGGCCACACGGCGGGGGGTGCTGCCGCTGACGGGACCCCGCGCCCCTGCTACTACAGGGACCTGGTGACGGCCCATGCGGCGGTGGGGCTGGCGCGCATGGTAGAGGGCCCACAGGGGGACAGGTGGGGGCGTGCCGCGGGGCTGTGCCACGGGCGTGTGCGAGGCACACGGGGGCGCTGGGGGCAGGGGGAGCAAGCTTTTGGTGGCGCCATACCGATGGCCCACAAAAGGACCCCTCCAGGCGCGCGTTGATTGGGGGCCAGTGTACACGACCCTGCCAAGGCCCGCAAGGCCTCGTACATGCCACTCCTCTTCCGGCGTTGATGTGCCCATACGTGTGCAGTGTCGTAGTGCATGATGTGCGGTGGCTGCCACGTGCCCCTTGCTGCGCACGGCAGCCCTCCATTCGTAACGCCGTGCCAACGCTTCGATACCTGTTGCAGGGTGTGGCTGCTGGCGCACCTGGCGCCCATCAAGGACATGGAGGTCATGCTGCTGGCGGAACGCGGCAACGCCGGCAGCAACAGCCACAGCAACAGCAGCAGTAGTGACATTACGGGGAACGGGGGCACTACGCATGCAGGCAGCGCCGGCGGCAGCAGCAGCTCGGACCTAGCCTCCCCCGCGCTGTGCTTCGCGCTGCACGCCGCCCTCCGCACGCTGATCGACCGGCTGGGGGCACAGACCTTCAACTGCGGCATGCTCAACGTGCCGCTGGACACGGCAGCAGCAGCAGCACCCGACTCAGCACCAGCAACAGCGAGGGCGGCGGTAGGTGCGGGGTCGGCAACATCCGTGAGCGGCACATCTGAGGCCAGCGCGTACCATGGCACGTGGCGCGTCGTGTCGGACACGGACGAGCTCGTGGCCGCGCTGCCACGTGTCAGCAACGGCGGCGGACATGACGCTACTAATGATGGAAATGGAGGCGCAGCGGCGGCGGTGGGGCCGAGCGGGAGCCCCTGGCGGCCGTTGCTTGCGCGCGTGGTGAGCCGCGGGCGGGTGACAAGCCCCGCGTCAGACTTTGGATGCCTGGAGGTGGTGGGCGGGGCGTCCATTGGCCATACGGACCCGTACGTGCTCGTACGGGCGTTGGACGAGCAGTTGGGCGAGCAGCTGGCGGCAGTGGCGGCGGTGGCAGGGGCAGAGGGAGGGGGGCAGCGGGGGTGAGCCGTGAGCGGACGGAGTTGCGGGACGGTGTGGGCGTGAGCTGTGTACGGTAACTGTGTGAGCTGAGTGACGTTGAAAGGGGCGTGCGTTCCTGCGGTATTCAAGTACAGGTGCATATTGTACGGTACTCATGGATGGTACGGGCGTTTACCTGTATCTGTGAATTTGGGACGGCAAGCAAGGTAGCAAGCGGGTAGCAAGCACATGAAGCAAAGCCGCTCGTCAGATGGCCTCTGCCGCTGTGTATCGCGCGTGCAGGCACTAGCTATATACTTATCTTATGCTATCTGGGGCCGCCGCGATCTATGCTGTACTGCATTGCCGATCAATGCCGCGGCGGACGTACCAAGGCCTGGGGAAGCCGTGTCAGAGGCCTTCCTTTCAAGTCCGGGGACGCACTTCCGCTGTGTGTGAGCAGGGGCAGTGTGCTTGGGTTTACGGGCTACATGTGAGTCCAGGTGCCTCTCAGGTAGCGCACGGAGGCACGGTGCCGTCTCGCTTGACACGAGCCACATGTTTTGCAATTACCTAGGCATATGACATAGCAGGACACGTGCAGGCGTAAAGGCATTGGTTCAGGTTGATTCCTGCCCACCAGTAACTCACGATGGCACGGATGAAGCCCTGATGCACAGCACAAAACGGTAACGCCCCAGGCCACGCGCGGTATAGTACATTGCGTCAATATACAATATGTGAAAATACCAGGCCACCCCTGCACGCAAAGTTAGTAACGTCCCCCTCCCCATCACCCGTCGCGCACAAGGGACTCCTCCTCAGCGTGCCACTACACCCGCACCACAGGTGCTAATCGGATGCGCGCATATTGTACACGTGTCAAACGTGGGTGCACGAGCCGTGCGGCAGCTTCGGGGCGCAGCAGACGGTGGACGCTGTGCAACGCTTCTGTGTTCCGTACCTACCAACCATCGCGGTAAGAACACAACAAGCGCTTACTACGGTACCAGGGCCCACTGTATGGTGCAAACCCTGCCTACATGCCAGTCGTGCATATGCCATAAAACAACATTTTCTGGGCCCCGTGCTCGCAACTCCAGGGCCAACCGCAGCAAAGAAGAGTACGGCAGGTTGCTACAGGGCGGCACGCAACATCGGCCTTGTGTACACTGGACGAAGCACAGGAGCCGCGCTACCAGGATAGAAGCGTAGCCACAGCGCCACACGGCACCACGCCTTGACATGCAGGCGGGCCGGGGGCCGCTGACTTTGCATGCATTTACTGCCCACGCCCAATTGCCACGCTCTCATGAATGCCTGCCTCCAGCCTCCTTGATGCTTTTGTGCTCCCGGCACTGCACCACTGCGGCCTACCACCTATGCACCTCCTGCGCACCGGTACAGAAAACAAGTCAGGGCCGGCATCCCTGGCCTTCCAACGACGCTGTCGACGTAGCACACCCTCCTGCCGCTCACTGCTCCAAAGTGACGATGGCCGACGCGTAGCTGACGCTGCTGTGGCTGTTGGTGGTGCACTTGGAGCTCTGGTCGTAGTGCGTGAAGCGGATGCGGTGGCGCAGGGAGCTGTGCTGCAGCATCTGCGGGTACACAGCACAGGTGGGTCGTGCATGGGCGGTCAACGGGGGCGGCTGCCATGGAAAAAAAAGCAAGACACGGCACTTCTACCGCAGCGCTCACACCGCACTTTCCTAGTTCTGCTCCTAGATCTCTCTTGATCTAATTGGTGAGTTGCAGCTGCACTGCAACTCCGCGGACTTGAAGCGGCTGCAGGCCCTTGCGCGTAGCCTCTCTTTGCATCCGTGGAGGTCAGCCGCAACTCCCATGCCACACCAGGCCCAGCAGCCCGCACGCGTCCCGCAGTTGCTACCCGCCCAGCGCCACGCCGCCCCCCTGCCCAACTCACGTTGAGGAACACGCCGATGGGGTGGCGGCCGCAGATGGTGTTGCGGTACTGCTCCAGGTAGGACGCGAAGGCCTTGGGGTCACCCTGGGGTTGGCAGGAACGACGGGGTGTGGGGGTGTGGGCTGTGAGCCTAATGACGCATACGCGTCCAGCGCTCGCCACCTCCAGTTCTCCACGTACTCCGCATTGCCGTTTCAAATCACAGCGCCAATTTGCCTCCGGTTCCTTTGAGGCCGTCGCACGTTTGTCAGGTGCTGGCGGTATTACGTGCTGGCCCCGCGGCCCTCTGCGCCCCCCGCCCCGCACCCACCGACTCGATGATCTCCATGCCCATCTGGTCCAGCCATTTGATGGACTCCCAGATCTTGCCCTGCGGTGAAAGAAGGCATCACGGCGGGGTGTGGGGCGCGAGCGCACCGCTGCACGGCCCTTGCCCGCAGCTCCACGCCGCCAGAGCAGGGCCGTGAAGCACCGCCACGGCATGGCAACCATGCAACACACGGTCATCGCACGCCATCAGGCGGGAAAGCCATTCCGCGGCCAGATTGCGGCCCCCGGCAGCCCAGCGTTCATGGGGTGCGCAAGGCATGTTATTTATTAAGTGCATTGTGAGACTGAACCGCCCTGCATACCGCCGCGGCGTGATTGGCGGCCATGGGTAGCGCAGCAGCTGTCCGTGCGGCGCAACTCGGGCGGGAGTCCCGGTCATGTCGAGTCTTCTGTGGTCTGCTTGATCAATAGGACAGCGTGTATGGCCCTTACCAATCCCTGCTGCAAGTCGCCCCCGCCCCTTCCCGCCCGGCTAAAACCCCTGTCCTGCGGCCCCACCTGCTCGCTGTTGTAGTAGGTGTAGCTGAAGCGTGTGCCCCAGTGGCAGAAGTCGGACGACACCACGAACAGGTTCTCCGGGTCGTCCAGGTACGGCCCCAGCAGCTTGCCGTACTGCGCCTCACTGCCGTAGGAACGTGCAGTACACAGCGCAGTCAGCACATTGGCGGCCGATGCGCGAGGCAGTGTGCTGTCTGCCTTTCCCAGCACACCAGCACGCGAAGCAGTGGCTTGAGGCTGAGCTCGCAGCGCGAGGGCTACGGACGGTGCCATGGTATGGATCCTGAAGATACACGAGCCCTTCCAGGCCCCTATCTAGTAAGTCCTGCTTATGCGCGCGCGCGTGTCGTCAGCCTACTGCCCAGCCTACCGCCCAGCCTGCCGCCTGGCACTCCGACGAGCCCCTAACTCCCGTTGCCCACACCACTAGCCCCGTAGTCAGCACCCATGACCCCCTCGTACGTCCCCCTTGTGCCCAAGGGGTGTAAGCAGTAATCCTGTGCCGTGCTAGTCACGCAAGCGAGGACGCGTAGGCCACAACAGACCTTGAGCTTTGCCCTAGCAACCCCGGGCCTCTTCGGCCTCCCCAGCTACCCATCCCAACCTTCCTTGACGTCAGCCCGCACCCGTACGCCATGCGCCCCACTCACGCCTGCGTGGTTAGCGCCCCCACCATGATGGGCACCAGCGTGAAGGGCCGCCCCGCCGCCGCCATGGTGTGCACGATGTACGGCGTGTGAAGCTCAAGGCTGTGTTCGGCCTGTACGACGTACGGCATACGGCGCATGGCACAAGGAGCATGCGCGTTGGGCCGTTGGCGCTGGCCGGGGCAGCATGCGCAGGGCTGGCATATGGAGACCCGCGCTCTACATCGCTCCCCACACTTGGTAAGGACTTGCGCAAAGTTGCCCATCCTCTTCCCACTTCCCCAGGGACGCGTCCCCCACGCGCCCCTTCCCCGCACCTCGTCCTGCTCCCTGCTCATGGTGTCAAACTGTCCTGTGGCCCGCAGCTGGGCGTACACCTCCTGGTCGATGGGCATGGCGCCTGGGGTGGGAAAGGGGGTGCAGAGGGGGGGGGGACGGGGCTCAGGACTGCGCACCACCAGCTGTGGGGTGCAGCAGGCCGAGCTAGGAAAGGGGCAAAGGCCTCAGTCGAGGCAATTTTGCGGCTGATCCGCAATTGCTTCTGCGTTTGTAGTTTTGCCTGGTCCGCTGCGTCTGTAGCAATCGGGGAACATCCGCCACCTCCCAATGGCTACCCGTCACCGCCAAGCCAACCCCCCGGCCCTGCTAGTGGGACGCATCCCCAACCTCAAGCGCCACAGGCCACAACCCCGAGAGACACGAGCCGCTCCGGACACAGGCGTGAGCACCCAACACGTGCCACACAACACGCTGCAGAGGGTTTGTGGCCTGATCCCCGGTGGCGAGCTGTCGGAAACGGCTGGGCTGGTGCTCCAGCTCAGCAGCCTCAGCCCGGACCCACCCAGCGGCGTGTCGTACGCGTCCTGCGCCGACAGCATGCAGCGCCGCGTGAACACGTGGTGGGAGGGGCCCAGCAGGAACACCCGCCGGCTGCACGAATGAAGCATAAGGGCCTGGGTAGGTGCAAGCACACTTGGTGTAGTCGGGTGGTTGAGAGCTGCACCGGCACGCATGTTCCTAGGGCGACATGTTGTATTGCGTGCGTGCACTTGTGGCGTTTGGGTGATGGGGAGCAAACCGCTTGCGTGCTTGTGCGAGCCCTGCAGGGGAGTACGAGGAAACACATCCGTGGCTTACTATTTCGTGGGGTCGATGTGCGCGTACGCGTGGGCCATAACATGGCCGCAGTAGGAGTAGCCAGCGTGCCTGGGGGTGGGTAGCGAATGTGAGGGCTGACAACCGATGAGGCGAGAGCGGTGGGGTGGGGCGCTGGCAGTTGGGAAGTTGCCCCAAGACTTACGGGCCGATGATGGCTCTGGGTGAGGGCCCTTGCAAAGCCTTCACAGAAGCTTTCCATTTGTCAATTTCAGCACCCAGTGATGCGCCTGCGGTGGCAGCAAAGCGTTACGACTGTTGTGCTCAACCGCGGGTTCCGCTCACAGCCTCAGCCACTGGTGAACTCTTGTTTCGTGTTTCACCTTCTCCCGTGTACCAAGAGCCGGCATGAGAAGGCTGTCTCGTTTTGGGCATAGCCCTTGCTGGCTGCAGACGTTTTCAAGCGTTGTTTACACAAGAACAATAGCAAGTGTCGACAATATCGCGTTCGGTACTGCGGTTGCTCTGGCTGTAATGCCTTGCGGTTGATTTACAGCAGCATACAAAGTATACGGATATCAAAGCAATAGTTGCTGACAACCCTGCGTCGATGGCACCACGCCACAACGGTTTGTGTAGGACTATCGACTGAATGAGTCCTAAGTTACCTGCCTCTCTGCGCGACCATTGCCAATAGACATGTTCACTACCTATATATCATCTTGAGAAAACGTCAGTGCCATACCCTATTGCGTTCAAACACCTTTAAAGCGGTGTCCACACAAGACGCACGCCGAGCGCCATGACTTACCTGTCGTCATAATGCTTGACAGCCAAGATGTCGTTTTCCAGATGCAACCGTCGAATAGGGGTGCAGCGAAGAGGCTTCCCCGGGACTACCATGCTGTTATCGCGGAGTGCTCAGCCAAGCTCTCGGAAAACCCCAGACACGTGGAGGCACTCCGGTATCGGGCGCTCTGCCACTTCCGCCTAGGTAGGTTGCGCGGGTACCCGCCTGCGGCGATGGTTGTGGGGTCAGCCCCTTTCCAGTCTTGCAGTTGATTATTGCAACAACATATTAACAAGCAGTTACACTTAGAGGCTTGGTGGTATCGGATACTTCGCGCGTCCACACAACAGGCGAGGATTCAGCCGCGCTCACTGACTACACCGCGTTGCTTGAGCTGGAGCCTCAAAATACTGATGCACTGTACCACCGTGGAGCGATTCTTCAACGGCAAGAGTGCATTGACGAGGCCATCTCTGACTACTCAGCAGTCCTGACGCTTGACCCCCACCACGCCAAGGCCCTCTTGGCCCGTGCTACTTGCTGGAATGTCAAGGGGCACTGGCAGCAAGCCATAGGTAAGACAGCACGGCGTACTTTGGTATGCAACTACTAGCCCCAAACGCTTGCCACGCTGACGGTTGCAAACCCTACAGAAACACTCCCCAACTGCCAGGGAAGCAGGCACCCGCATTTTGGTAAGCCCTAACAGCAGGATCACACTGACCTGTCTTATCTGCCATGACTTCCCCTGTCCCCTTTTCAGAGGAGTACAATACAGCCCTGGAGTTCGACAAGCAGGGCTCTGATGTCTGCAAATGGCGCTCGCAGCCCTCCCCTCATACCTCCCAGCAGCTGCACTTCCGCCACTCGCCCCACACCCAGACACAGGGCATACGCGCGCTGACCAGCCTCCCGCCACCCCACACTGGAGGCAGCGGCCGGCTCGCAAGCTCTGGCAGCAGCAACAGCTTGGATCCCCAGAACTCTGCAGCGCCGCAAGCAAACAGCCTCCAACAGCAGCAGCAGCACCCTCAGCACCCCCAGCGCGAGACACCATCGCCGTTGCAGCTCCTGCCAGGGGGCATGCCACCACAGTCCGGCCTGATCGCGGCAGCCAATGGCATCGGGGGCATGAACAGCGGGGTATCTCATGCACATGCGCTGTCCCGCAACACGTCGCTGTCAGATCTCTCTGCAGCAGGCTGGGACCAGCTCCGGCGCACCTCCAACCCCTCCCCCTGCAGCACCAACACCACGCCTCAGTCAGGAACCCCTGACCCACCAGCCTCTATTGGGGACGACGAGCCCGGATGGCACTGCGCGCCGGGTTCTGGTCCAGCCTCCGGAACACACGCGGGAAACTGCCAGCTGCCGTTGTCAGCCTCGGCCCTTGGGGAATCTTCCGCGCAATGTATGGCGTCCGAGACGGCACGTGTCGCCAATGGCCATGCCGTCCCCGTGCAGCAGCAGCTCCAGCAGGAACCACAGAAGGTCTCAGCAGCTGCTGTGCGGGCGGTAGAGCCCTCTGTGCATGACTCCCTCGGGGCCTGGCTGGAGAGCCGACCCGCGGCGGCCAACGGGACAGGGGGCGGAGCGGGGTCGGCCGAGCACGAGGAGAAAGCCGGAGCGGCCGGAGGCATCGAGAACAAGGGTGTTTCTGCTGGTCCCGGCGAGGGCGGAAGCGGCGGCAGCAGCGGCAGTCCAGTGGATGTTTTGAAACACTTGGACTTGTCAGAGCCGCCGCAGTCTTACCTGCGATCAACGTCGCCGCCGCCGCCGCTGGTTGGCGGCCCGCAGCACTTCGAGCATCAACTACCGCAGCAGGAAGCGCAGCAGCAGCGGGAGCAGCAGCAGGAGCAGCAGCAGCAACAACAGCAGCGGCTGTCGGGTGTGGACATGGGACATCAGTCCCAGAGGCTGCAGACGCGCTCAGGCCCAAGCCGCTTCCTGAGCGGGGGATTGCACCCACACGTTTCCGTCGCCCGCGTTGGCCACTCTTCTGCGCAGCAGCTTATGCAGAAGCCTGAGCATTATTACCAGCAGCAGCACCACCAGAAGCACCCAGCACCACATGCGCACTCGTCCAGCTCGTCCCCCCGCCTGCAGAACCCCCGTGTACCTCGCAACTCCCTCCCAGGCTCCGCCGCAAGCCCCATGCCTGCACGCCCAGCGTTCTCACAGCAACCCAGGGCCAGCGTCCCCTCCCACACGCCTCGTAACGGTAGCGTCGCCCGCCCTGCCTCTTCTGGTACACGTGTCACATTCCCGCCACCGCACACGGCACGTCCGGGCACTGCAGCGCCCTTGGACGCTGTGCGAAACGCACTCTCCAGAGAGCTGCGCTCGCCCAGCCCCTTTGAGCGCCTCGTGGTGGACGACGGCCGGCCCGGGGGCGGCGCTGGGGCCGCGTCTGGGCACGGCTCTGGAGGGGGCAGCGTGCGGGGTGTCAGCCATGGCAGCGGTGTTGGGGCATTGGGCGGCAGGGTCGTGGCCTCTGCTGGGGGCGGTGAAGTGCCGCTTGGCACGCAATCAGCTCGGCAGGTGACGACTTGGGGCGGGGGGCCGGGATCTGCGCCGAGAGGGCAGAGCACGCCGGCTGCGCAGGGTGGCAAACTGCAGCAGCAACAGCAGCAGCGACCGAATGGTCAGACTCACTCGCAAGCAAGTGTGCGAAGCGTTGAGGGACTCTCACCTTCTAAGCTGGGTAGCACACGCGGGACATCGGGAGGATCGCAGGGAGGAGCTGGAGGAGAGGCGAACGTGCAGGGGCAGGCGACGCCTCCGATGTACAACGCAATGCAGCAGGGCCAGCAGCACCAGCAGCAGCCTCTTGCCCCAACTTGGATGGGAGGCTCGCCGGCAGGGACGCCCCCCGCAGGCCCCACCATGGGCTTCGCCACCCCGCCCAGTGCAGCCACCGCCACCGGCCCACACGGTGCCAACCCGCAGCGGCAGCAGCTGCAGTTGCCACTGTCTGCAGGGCCCGGCGGCGAGCCGCGCAGCGGCGGCGGCAGTGCCTCAGGCACAGGGCATGAGGTGTGGCTGCAGCCGGGCGGCGGCGGCGTAAACGGTAGCAGTGGAGGCGGCGGCGGCGTGGATGCGATGGCGGCGGCCCTGGAGATGTCACGGCCGTCGACATCCTCGTCAGCGACGTCGGAGCCGGACGGCGGGAGCCGGCGGGGCGGGCCCGGGTGGGTGCGGGTAACACACTGTCGTGTGGTGGTGTGTCGCGGATGCGGTGCGGGATGTAGGCTAATGAGCCTTGTACAGTTAAAGGCATATAGGAGTAACAGGCAGAGCGCAGCGAGGCATGGCAGGTCCGGAGAGTGGCAAGTCGATGACGGTGGCTATGCTCGCTGACGCTGTTCCGCTGAGGTACTTAGCTGAAGTGAAAAAGCCGGCTGTGTCGGTTGCCCCCTGGCACACGCAGGACCAGACCGTGCGTGCTCACGCTTGCAGAATGCGTCGTGTGGTGGTGTATTGTGCGTCTGTGATGCAAGACGCCATGCCATGTTATGGAACATGCTGGGTGAGCTCTATGGCCACGTGCTGAGCGCCTGCGCAAAGCACGGTTCAGCAGCTGCGCGGGATTCTCAGGGTTGACGTAGCGCAGTTGCAGGCAGCCAAGCGTCGCGGTGTACCCCGTTTCAACGCTCTTACTGTACCTCGTGTCGCTGTCACGTCGCAGGCATCGTCTGGCCGAGGCACACAATGCTCGCGCCCAGGCGCTGCGGCAGCAGGGCCAGCTGCAGGAGGCGGTGCGGGAGTACGGGCGGGCTCTGGAGGCGGAGCCGGGCAACTTCAAGGCGCTGTTTAACAGGGGCTTCACACACGACAGGGTAGGGGGCCAGGGAGGGGCCAATTGTTTCTTACATGGTAGGATCCGGAACCCAGCATGTAAGGACCCGTATACGAGCCAGGGGCTCCAGGGTCAACGCCAAGACCCAAGACCCAAGGGGCCAAGGCGACCACGGGCAGCCGCACCTGGTTGTCCGAGGTCAGGGCAGAACCCAAGATGCTAGCATAGCAACGGAATTGACGGAGGTTTGCAGTATGGTTCGCTCACGTGCGGGGCGTGAACGAGCGTGTTTATGTATCGTATGCTGGATACCAAATGCGTCGTCAGCGCTATGTCGCCTGGGCTTATCTATCACTTTCTTCCCCTGATCCATGTACTCCTGGCGCGTCTGTTCCGCCGCAGCTCGGCGAGCTGGTGCGTGCGGTGGAGGACTACACGGCGGCCCTGGCGGTGGACCCCGCCTCCTCCTACGCGCACTACAACAGGGGCATCACGAGGGACAGGCTGCAGGTGGGGTGCGAGGGATAGGGGCTGCTGTTGTGGACAAACAACGGTTAGCTGAGGCCGGGCTGCGCGTAGCCTGCGCCGTCATCGGGGCTGTTTACCGGTGTGCCTTGTAAACGGAGGGGCCAATGCGCTCTACTATCTTACATGGGCTCTGCACAGCGATTGTACTGTTACGTGAAGTAAAATGTGGTGCTCCTGGGGAACCCTGTCAGGACTACGCGGGCGCTGTGGAGGACTTCACATGCGCCATCCGCCTGGAGCCGGGCAACGCGGACTTCTACCACAACAGGGGGTTCGCGCTGAGGAAGATGGTAAGGGGCTTGGGCCTGCCAATGACATGCAGTCCACTGGCACGAAGGCGCGTAACAGCGGGACCTGCCGCCTGATACAGCGCCAGGTAGTGTGACGAGGAACACTGCGCTGTTTGCCGAGACGCCACTCATTAGGGGGCATCAACCTTAACCGGCCCAGAACTGACCCCATGCCACTAAATGCGCCTCCCTCTCTGGAACCTGCCTCTTCCAGGGCCAGTTCGCGGCCGCCATCGACGACTACACCTCCGCCGTCCGCCTCAACCCGCAGCACTGCCGCGCCTACTACAACCGCGCCTTCTGCCATGACCGGCTCAACAACGTGCAGCAGGTGCAGTGGTCACTTAGAATGGGCCATGGGCTAGCGGGCTTGGGCCGGAGTCACTGCTGGAGGAGGAACAGCATACCTCCTGAACAGGGACAAGGTGTAGGTAGCTACGAGAGTGTGGCGGGTAAGGGGGAGCGTGGCCTTGGACGGAGCCAACCAACGGTGTGCTGTTCATGGCGACGGTGCGGTTCCTCATTGCGGACCCTCCCCGGCTTGCTCCTTTTCTTCCTCCAGGCCATCGACGACTACACGCGGGCGCTGGAGATGGAGCCGGGCAACGCC
>VFQN01002539.1_pt1 | contig 27872 bp, 39 predicted proteins | sample 3512371 | NCBI WGS metagenome assembly VFQN01 (sample SAMN10412370, study PRJNA504923) | tailings metagenome | isolation source: Replicate 2 from Balatoc abandoned mine | place: Philippines: Itogon, Benguet | collected 2017-08-28
CTAACCCACGCCATCCGCGCCCCTGCCCTCCGCTCACGTAGCTGCACGTGCACACTGCCTGGGTCCACCTAACCCACGCCATCCGCGCCCCTGCCCTCCGCTCACGTAGCTGCACGTGCACACCGCCTGGGCCTACCTTGACAACGCCTGGTGGGTTAACCGCACCTACCGCTCAACCGACCGCCACATCGAGTGGACCAACATGACCAGCTCCATGAACACTGCCGTACTGCCGTCGTACAGATTAGTCATCTACGCCGGCAGCTGGGTCGGCAACGACTTCCTGCAGGTGGCCGTGTGCCGCTATAACACCGCGGCCAGCGAATGCCCCTCCGTCAGCTCCGTCTTCAACACCTCGACCCGCAGCCCCCCTCCTCCCCCGTCCCCGCTCCCTCCCAGCCCCCCGCCCTCGCCCCCGCCCTCCCCGCGCCCGTCCCCGCCCCCCTCCCCCTCCCCCAGGCCTCCATCCCCTCTTCCGCCTTCCCCGCGGCCTTCCCCTCCCCCTCCCTCGCTCCCCCCACCAACGCGGCCCCCAGGCTTTCCTCCCTCTCCTGCCCCGTCCCCTCCTCCCTTTCCCGCTCCTTCCCCTCCTCCTAGCCCCTCGCGTCCTCCTAGCCCCCCGCCCTCCTCGCCCCCGCCCTCGCCCCCGCCGCGGCCCCTGCCGCCGTCACCTCCACCCCCGCGCTTCTCGCCACCGCCGCCGGAGAAGAGTGAGTGCGGATGTGCCCTTGCGCGTTTCCTGTAATCATGCGTACTGGCACTTCCCAGCGTATGTACTTGGCAAGTCTTTCCCTGCACACTGACGTCACTCCTGCATCCGTACTACCCGTACGACACTGCAGCACCAGCCTCCAGCTTGCACACCCTACACCCGTCCGCCAACCGACACCCCCCATGCGGTCAAACACCCCAAGCTCCATCCCCACACCCTGCCCGCGCACACAGCCCTAACTTGCCTCAACACCCTCTCTTTCTGCAACTCCGCAGATAACAACGCCGGCGGTCGCAAGAAGGGCGAGGAAGCGCCTCCCCTGCCGCCCCTGCCCCCGGCGCCGCCCGGCGGCTACCCGCCCTTTCCCCCATCGCCCCCACGGCCCGCGCGCCGCTTCCGTAAGCCCCCGCCCTCCCCCAGGCCGCCCTCCCCGCCCCCTCCCGCGCCAAAGCGCCAGCGGCCGCGCCGCAACCGCAACGAGAGGGCGCCGTCGCCTAAGAAGCGCCAAAAGAAGACATATGGGCTTTAAATTAGGTGCCCCTTCTACGACAGTGAAAGGAAGAGTACGTTTTCCGGCAGGGGCTTGGCTAGATAGACCAGAGCGCGTGTACTCCTAGCAGTTGCTTGGGAGCTGTATTGAGAGAGATTAACATCCACAAGCTGCTTGTGGGAGGGTAGGCCCTGGGATGAGGGGCATACGTCACGACTGCAGCTGTGGTGCAGCGCTATGTGTTCTCTGAGTACACCGCTGCAGGAATGCAGCTTGGTAGCGGCTTGCTATGGCTTAGCAATATTTGTGCGTTCATTGTGTGCTATGTGATCCCATTTTGCATGCCTTTTGGTCATTAAACAACGACATTGGTATTAATATTCATGTGGACTGCCTGTCGTGTTGCTTGGTTGGCCCGTGGGGCAGAATTCCCACCGTCCTTCCTGCGTGCGTGCACTTGCGGCGGTGCGTGCGTGCACCCTGTACGCTAGCGTACCAATGCGCAAGTGTCTACCGTATTAGAACTAAGAGCGCGACCGGGATTTCGCCACTGCGCAGCAATGGGACGGGGTTTTGGCGTGTTGCTGGGTGTTGAGGCAGGTTCAGGCAGGTGTGGGCGTGGCCGCAAACCAAACCACGCACCTAAGGCACACGGCAGTGAGCCCGGAGCTTATGTTCCTGCATGTGAGGGAGTGTCAACTTGCAGGTATGGACAAGGGATGTGATTAATAGCAATTGGGCCATCGCCTGTTTGCTGCAGCAGCTTGCTATTCATGCATGGATAATGTGATGTGTCTAGTCAAGTGCTTTCTCTGCAACTTACTCACAGCGATGTGTTGGGGTTCAGGTGCGGGTTGAAGTGTTGCCTGTGCGTTGGGGACCTTCTTTGGCGCCCTTGGAGGCACAAGAGGTGCAGTGTACGTAGGTGAGCGTGTTGTGATGTTGAGTTCCAGGCCTCCGACAAGCAGCCGACGGCTGCGGCCTGCGCCACCAACGACACGGTAAACAGTATAAGTTGTCTGCCGGCGGCCTCAGCCCCTGTGCTTCGTCGGTAGTACTTGAGCAGCCAGTTTGCCCTGCATGTCTCGCACTACTTTCCGGACGGTTCACCTGTGCCCGTGCACACTGACCCAGCTTGCAGCAACGCGCCCATCCCCTGGGGCCATGGCACGTGGCAGACTTCCACATGTCAGCCAAGGGACCGCAGCTGGTAGGCACATGCCGCTGCCCAACACGAATGGCTGGCCTGGCCTGGCCTGGGCCCTTGTGGGTACGGGTACCTCAGCGTTTTGGTACTGCCAGGGCGCCTGCCAGGCTATGACCGTACGACTTCAGGGCAGGGCAGCTCCGGAGCTCAGTGGCTGGCAACGTGAGGCAGCACCAGGCTGCCTTCGTTCACGTGTAGACCGGTACTCGAGGACGCTTTAGATTCAGTGCCCAACGCGTACAGCCGGTACAGCTGCTCGTACTACACTACAGGAACCCCGCGCTGCGGACTCCAGCTCAGGCTGGCTCAGGGGAGCTGGCCTGGCCGGATGCAGCCAAGCCCAAGTCTGGCAGAGGCTTGATAACAAAGAGGATTGAGTCAACGCCTTGACATAACCAGCATGTCGGGTCAGGTAAGTTGACCTGGCAGCAATGGCGGCCGGAAAGCTGCAGCAGAATGCAGAGGCGCCGTACGCCGGGCAGCGCCGTACCTGCCTGCTACAGCTTCCCCGAACCCAAACACAGTTTTCAGCGCTGTGCACACGCCTTCATGCCCGAGGATCGTGGCTCACGCGTGCCGGTACTCTCGTGGCCAACTCCTACATCATCCTCACCACCACACCTCCGTTTGGGTGCCCTTACGGCTCCTTGCGTTAGCGTCCATCCTTGCGCCCCACGGCCAATCATGCCCCCTGGCATTTACTCGTGTGAAATCTGGCCGTTGGGTCGCAACACCAGCAGCAATGCAGCTTATGCACGTGTGCACTCGTGTAGACCAGGGGAGAGTCTCCCCTGATGGTACCCCTCCGAGCTGTTCCATGTGCCGCGAACCTCGGCAACGCGCCTGCACCCGACGCCCCTAACCAGAATACCGCAACACACTCGGTCATGAGCACCGTGCATGATGCCCCCCGGACCTTCACGCGCCCTCTGCCTCCCCTCACAAGCCACGAGTGCTATGTACCGTTCAGTCCCCACATGGTACCCCATCCTTCACCTACCCGCTAGTGCCCCTCACGATTAGGTGCAGTCCCGCTTGCCATGGTTCCCATTTGATTCCTATCCTACAAACTGCCCGCCAGCCTCGAACACACTCAACATGCAATACCGCAATGCAGCGATGTGTCCGCAAGTTAGTCGATCACCCCCGCCATTCCGCATCCCACAATCCCTGCGTGTGGCGGCGGCTTTCCCCTACTCTCAACAGCCGAAGGCGAGAAGCCTGCAAACAGCGCCGCCGAAGCCGTAACCGCCCACCCATGCCCACCGCACAATGCACCACCACCACCACCACCACCCGCCCGCCCTCAGTCATCGTCCTCATCCACATCCTCCCCCTCCTCGTCGTCCTCGCTGCCCCCCGCCCTGCTGCCCCGCCTCCGCCACCCCGCCTCCGCCTCCGTGTCCGCCGGCTCCTCCGGGCACGCCGAGTCGGCCCCGCTCACCACCGCGCCGCCCTCCCCACTGCTCGCCCCCCCGTTCCCAACCGCCCCAACCGTCCCCGCCGCCATCAACCTCCTCAGCTCAAAGTCCCGCTCGTCCCAGGGGATGCTCACGCAGGGCTGCGGGTCCATCGGCATGAGGTGCATCAGGGGAGTGAACCCGCCGCGCCGGGACAGCTCCTGCCCGACACGTGCCATGACCGCCGCGTCCGTGGTGGGCAGCATCTGCTCCTTGAGACGCCGGTTGAGCGCCGCGGCGGCGGGCTTGGCGGCGGCGGAGGCGCTGGCCACGGCGGCGGCGAGGGAGGTCCCCGGCGGCGCGGCGGCGACGGCGGCGGCGGCGGCGGTGACGGACTGCTGCTTGGCCTTGGCGGCGGCGCGCATGGCGGCGTAGCGCGGCTTGAAGCGCTCGCGCAGCCCCAGCAGCGACATCATGTCCTGCGCGTTTATCGCAGCAACACAGAAATGTAAGGACATTGTCCTGCCCTACTAGTAGACCGTGCAGTTGTGCGTTCAGTGTTGCCTAGCAGCACCAGCACCCACGCCTAAGTGCAACACAAGTACACCCCCAAGCACACACATGCTCCCCTACTAGCTGGACACGGCATTGTATCACTCCTTTCGCCACCGGCCCGCAGGCAACACAGCGCATGCCCCTGGGAGCAAAGCGTGTAACCCCGCCTTGGCCGCTCAGCTGCAATTCCCAACAACCGCACTGATCAGGAGCGTGCGTTGCGCCCTTGTGCATCAGCACCAGCCGGAGCCCTTCGCATAGAAGCCTCCCTGCCATACCTTGACCATGCCGTACTTCTGCGTGTGTATTAGCGCCTCCACGGCGGCGTCCTCGTGCTCCACCTGCAGCGAGGGCGTGCCGTTCACCTCCAGCAGCCAGGGGTGCAGGTCCGCGTCGATGAGGAAGTCCAGTCCCACCACCTGCACGCACAACCGAACAGCACCAACACACGGTGAATGTGGAATTCGGTGACTATAAAGTCCTTCTGAGCTATTACTTTTAGCTTTGAGAGGAGGAGGGGCGGAGACTTCGATCCCAGGCCCTTTGGCTCAAGGGAGGTGCTTGTATGTCTGCGCGGGGCAGCACGTACATACGCCTGTAAGTACGTTTACCATGGGCTGCAGCCGTCTCCGTGTACGCGCCTTCGAGCCGTGCCACGCAGCAAGATGTGCAACCCCGTGGCGGCGCAGGGAATGCGGCGCCTACGCAACACAGTATGCTCCCAGGGCGCCTCTCCTCTGCACTCGACGACTGTTTCCGTTTGCCACTTTGCCGCTCCGCGGTTACCCCTGTGCTCTCTCTACGTAATGCGCACGCACCTCGCACGTCATGCCGCTGGACACCTTGAGCGTGTCGTGGTCCGCCTGCAGGACACGTGGCACATGGCACGTGAGTCATGGGCTTTGTAACTAAGCCGGAAGGCGTGTAAGGCATTTCTGGAAGTTCTTGGCATGTCAAACCCTGCTTTCAGCTCTTTGCTTTGAGCCCTTTGGTCTGGGCACGATGGTGCCGTTGGGCATGGCGCGACTGCTTGCACCAGGCCCAAGACACAAGCGCCGCAAGCTGACGCCGGCAAATTGCCCTGGGGACTTCACATTGCTCCCGCCACTACCGTGCTTATGTGCCCTCAGATACGCAATACCGGATACCACGTCTCTTGAAGGTGATCGGTGCCCTCTGAGCCCGCCTGTGCGCCTCATCCCTCACCCCCAGCCTCGCCCCACCTTGATGTGTTTTAGCGCCGCCGCGATGATCAGCGCGCTGTTGCGCTCCACCAACCGCCACATGGTGCCGTACGCGTCAGGGCCTGCCGTACAACGCGGGTGGGGGCGTCGCAGGGTCAGCTGCAACTCCTGAGTGCATTCGCCGTGCACGCATGGCCACATTGCCATGCAAGCTGCCGGTCTGCAGGCTATGCATGTTGTGCCTTCAGGCACCATGAACACAGAGCACGGGGCCGTTGCGAGCGTCGATTGTTGCGCTGTGACGGCAACCATCCTTACCCCTTGGTGCAACCATCCAGGTCCCACACCAGCCCATACTGCAGTTTAGCTGCTCCTGGCCCGCTTTCCAACAGCTGCCCTTGCGATGCCCGCTCCCCCACGCCCCCTTAATACACCTACCCATGTGCTGCTGCAGCCGCTCCAGGTCCCACACCGTGCCGTCCATGTTCTGCGCGTAGTTGGTGATGTGGCCCAGGGCCACGTCACCCGTCTCCGTGCGCCAGCTGTTGCTGTCGTACCTGTACGGGGCCAAGGCAAAGAGTGTACGGAAGCGGTTCATGCAAAGTTAATGCCCAGTTTCGTTGTGCCACAGCATCGCTGTCCAGCGAACGACACAGCTACCGTTCCCATCCTGGGAATCCCCCAATCCTCCAAGCCCCGCCTACCCCGCCCCCCCCCCCCGCCCCCGGCATGCCCACCCGCGTGTGCGCTCGTGTGTGCTGAACAGCACCAGGCTGTTGGAGTGCAGATAGGCCCTTTCCCCGCCCCCAACAGCCCCGCCTTCTCCGGCCCCCCGCAAATGACCCCCATCCTGCCTGCCAACGCATCACCTCCCTCACGTGCGTCCCTGGAACACCCCATCCGCCCGCCTCCGCACACCCAGCGCATCGGCCCGTGCGAGCAGAGGCCCGACCAACAGCTCCCTTCCTGCGCCCTGCCGCGCACCCAGCCGCGCACCCACCCGTGTGTGCTGAAGAGCACCAGGCCGTTGGTGTGCAGGTAGGCCCGCAGCGGGTTGTACCCTGTGACCAGCACCCACACGCGTATCCCGAACTTGCGCCCCTCCACCAGCAGCGGCCGGTCCACGTAGCGCTGAGCCAGCACAAACGGCTTCTGGCTGGGCCTGGGGAGGGGACGCAGGAGGGAGAAAGCATCTTCACTAGACAGCACTCCACAGATCTCCACCTGCTGTCCGAGCCCACCTCCACCGCCGCAACCCCGCAGGAGCAGCAGCGTCTGCTCTTCACGACTTCTTGGCCACACCCAATGCGCACCCATCCACCCCCACCACCACCGCGACTTCTCCGCCTCCATCGCGCGCTGGCCCCAGCGGCAACTGCCTTACCCCTTTGCCTTGCAGCCCACCTGCTGCCCAGCTGCCTCCCTCTCCTTGAATTCTTCTTTGCGCACCCTGCAACAACCCCCAGTGCCCTGCCGCCTGCTAGTCTGCACCCCAAACGTCGCCACAACCCACCGCTGTTCGGCCCCCACCTTCTCCGCGGCTTCCCCGCCTCCGCCGCCGCCGCCTCCAGGGGCACCAGCGTGAGCCCCTTGCCCAGGTGCTGCGCCGTCTTGAGGATCCACAGCTCCTTGGCGGCCTCCGGGTGCGCCGCCGACCACGCCGCCAGCCCCGACACCTCGTCCGGGAGCATGAAGGACCGGGGCACGATCTCCCACGCCAGGTCCGGGCCCAGCGCTTCGCACAGGGTGGCGGGAAGCCGCCTCTGTTGGTTGTGGTGCACAAGGAATGGGGGTGGGGACGACGCAGTGTGGGTGTGAGGAGAGGCGGAGCACACCCTCCCGACACCGCCCCATTGCCAACGCATCAGTGTACCACAACCTGAGTGCGCCAATCGAGTCAACGGAGCCGCACCTTCTTGGTGATGCTCATGAGGCCGGGGCAGGCCGACACCAGCTGCCCCGGTTTGAGCTGCGGGCAGGCCTTGAGCGCCAGGCGCGCAGGCGCCCACAGAAAGTCCCAGTCGCCCGGCCGCTGCCAGCCCAGGGGCCCGGGGATGGGGGCCGCTTTGGGGTACCCGCCGATGCGGACTCCGCCTGGGTGGGATGGGGGGTAGTGCGGTGAGTGCATGAGGGGGACGGTGTGTATGGTGAGGGAAGGGGTCCGGGCTGCAGGGGCATGGTCACGGCTCCATGTGTTCGTTACGATGCACCCGAGCGCCCTGCCAAATCGATGTGGCAGTGGATTTGTCGTATTCCAAGCCGGTGCTTCTGGCCTGAGCCTGTGCAGTTTGACTTGCAATGCGGCGGCGTATGGGGTTGTCCGGGGCACTCCCAGAGCGCAACCCGGCACTGCACCGGCTTGGCGGGAAACAAGCCCAGGGCTTTTGGCCGAGGGCAAACGGACTAAGCGTTGGTTGCAGCATATCTGCGTACTTATTGACGTGGTGTAAGGCGCGTCTGGGGGCCTCCGCGCGCGCTGTGGCCTTTCATGACACGTCAAACATCCCAACGCACCCTGCTCAAACAGGGCCCGCTGCACGATGCAACGTTCCCCGCTCCCCTTGAATCTCCGCTCCTCATGCCAGAAGCGGAACGTTCCTTTGGTACTACTGCTCGAGTGTTGCCCGCTGGTACTCGGTGCATTCTCCTGTGTCCAGCAAACAACGGTTCGGTCCGAGGCTCCTTAGCCATCCGAGGCCAGAAACCTTTTTTGTAGAATAAGATGTAAATCAAATCGCTACCTGGTCTTCCATCGAAGCAGCCCCGCCAACAGCTGAGGCCCCTAACCGCGCCGCCTCGCGTCCGCGCTTAGGCATTTGGTATGTGTGCTGCCAATTATTATGACAAGTAGTGTATTGCTCACGGTGAGGTGGTGCTAAACCTGCATGCCGGACTCGGTTCGAGAAGCGGGAAAAGGTAAGAACGCTGCCAGCGCTATCCGCTAAGTGAAAACGCGAGCTGAGTTGCATTGCGCATCCTTTTTGGCCCAATTGGGCCGGGTACAGCACGAACCTCTGAATGGGCGCTCAGCCCTCGTCGTCCCGGGTCATCCCCTAACCAACCGCATTCCGCCGCCGTCCCATTCCAACCACTGCCCAGCGTGGTTACGGCACAAGGACAGCCGACAAGGTGTCAGGGTGGACATCCTTTACTTGCGCGCTAACTGTAGGCACCGCTACACTGCTAGCACACATCCACAAGGTAGCACAGCTCCTACACAACCAGGGTAGCACAGCTCCTACACAACTCCCCTGTACACCACTGCACCAGTCCGCAAAGCGGCACAGCACCCCGTCACTGCAGTGGCCAACCTTGCCCCCAGCACAACACTTCTACCTGCCCCACACAGCAAAGGTGATACCTACATCCTGCATGGATTCCTCCTGCGCGCTGTCTCCCTGCGCAACATGTCGCCTAATGCGTCTGTGCGTCACAACCCGTGAAAACTAGTTGGTTGCGGCGCAACAGGCAGGATCGGTTAGCCCATGTCGACCTCACCCAACACGCCCCACTCATGTGTCTTGTTGCCTACTGGCACACAGTGCGTGCACGCCAGGTCCGCTTCGCACGCCTCAAACGGCAAGGAGCCTACAGCATCCTCCCAACGGCCAGGTTGGCAGTCTCGCTGCCTACCAATCAAGCTCCTCCGCACCTTCCGTACATGCACAGTGTCGTGCGCACGCAGCTGTACCACTGCGAGAGACGCTGTTACCGCAGCCCCTCCTCTCAACTGCAGCTGCAGTCTCCGCTATTGACAGTCTCCACCATTGGCACGCCTCCAGGACCCGAGCGAGGCCACCCCTACGCCACCACCGATGTTGTCCAGTGGCCAGTAGGGCGTGTGGAGGACCTCCCTGGACAGCCCCCAAGCGGCTGCAACCACTGCCCCAGTGCCCCACCTTCCCCCCTCCAACCAGCGCACCAACATGCTCAGACCGCGTCCCGGGGCAGTCACCCTGCCAACACCATGCCAACACCATGCTCATGATGCAACAAGACGCCCACGAGCCCTCCGCTGTGCCCCCGCTGCACAATAGGGCACGGGCCCTCACGCGCAGCATGCAGGCCTCCTGCTTTTATCTAGACTGGTCCGAGATGCAAGCCTCTGCCGCGCTCAGGTGCCGCCGCTCCGCGCCTTGTATGCCTGACCACCACGTCTACCTACCATGCACACCGCAGTAACCCGAATTCCGCATTCCGCACGATCACGCAAGCTGCCGCGCGGCACGCTCACTTCCCCGCCGTTGCGTCCTGCTGCGCGGTGCGCAGGAGGAACAGGGCGTACCCGGATGGGGGGCCCAGCACCAGGAACAGCGCCAGGGCCCAGTTGGCTTCGAAGGGTGCGTCCAGCAGCAAGCTCCCGTACTTGATGGCAGCAGCACCTGGTGGGTACGGCGGGACGGCCGGGTTGGTTGGGAGGGAGGGAGGTGCGCGGGCTGGAGCAAAGGCAGGAGGGGGACGGTACGCAACTCAGGCGTATTTCACGCTGCGGGTTGTGCTCTGCGAACCCGTTGCACAGCCCACAGGTCATGGGAGGTCAACGCGCCGCACAGCCTGGCCGCAGGGCCTGGCTAGGCGCATGCCAACATGTCTGCATGGCTAGGGGCAGGTAGCATGTCGCCCCACAGCCAGCCCCGTCCCGGTTGCCCTCGCCTGTGCCTGCTCCCATGCCCATTTCGTGGTAATTGCTGTCATGTCCTGCTGCAGGTTTGCGCTCAAGGCCCACGGGGCCGTCGCTAAATCCTGGTCTCAACGTCCCATGCCATTGCCAAGGATGAGCAGGCCCTGCCGTATGCATTCGCTCGCATCAAGGGAGTGTGCGGGGTGGAAGGTTGCGTCCAGAGGTCGCACACATGCCACCCACGGCAGTGCTTGCAGCCGCACAGGTCTCCTGCTGCGGTCCCAAGCAAGGTGTTGCTGGTACCGCAACCTTGCTGGAAGGACCAGCTACGTGGTGTTGATGCGGCCCTCGCTACGCCTCTTGGACCTTGTGGCGACGCACAGGGTCCCATCACACGTGCCCTGCCGCCCTGCTGCCCACACGGTCCCCTGGCACAGTGCCTTACCTCCTAGGCTAATCACTGCCAGCTTGGCCATAAAAGCCAAGTCCGTGCTGTTATTGTCGCTCCCAAAAGTGCCAGGCCCGCCAGCTCGCGCCACGATGCACCCACGCTGCCGACTGTCATCTTCAGGCAATCGCGCTGACCCGATGTATTGACGCCTCACTACGCAGACTGGGCGACGAATGGGTGCTGAGCGTGCATTGTAATCTTGGGAAGCACTACGCTTGCTGAGGCTTGAGCTCATGCTCGCCCCCAATTGCACAGACGCCATCTTGACAATACTTTTCTACGCTTGCTGTTTTGTATTGAGATATGCGAAGGGCTGTTTCTCGCATACAGCGAGTTGCGTCGAGCGTCGTTCCTACGTCACCATGGGATTACATGCTGCGCAAGACCGCCCTGGCCTGGTGCTTAGGCCTCAAAAATTACGCACAAGTAAAAACGTTTCAAGCATTCCATGTATGCTACCCTGGTGCATGTGCCGTTGTGGCTACCTACCGGTCTCCGGTCTTTGACCAGTATCACTGACAGCCCGATGGCCGTCCGCAACTACTCATGATGCGGAAGCTGTAAACCAAAATAACCAATAAGTGACATGCGTTATCCACGGGAGGGCGGAAGCCCGTCCTCCAGCAGTAACACTGACGATGAGGGCAGCAGAGGAGCGATGGACCCCAAGGCCGTGGAGCAGAAGCTGGTTCGCTTCAAATCCTTGTACAACAGCTACAGGAAGGGGGAGCGAACTGCTCAATCCCAGTCCATGGCCAAGGAGCAGGGGCAGGCGACGCTGCGGGCAACGCGTGAACATGTGCGGCCCGGCACTGCCCCCACTTCTCACCCTCCGGCAAAGGGCAGCGCGTTTGCCTCGGCCGCGGCACGGCCTGACTCAGCCTCCAGGCCCCGCCGTTCCACACGTTCGCTTTCGTCCAGCATGGTGGCAGCGGCGCCCCCCCTGCCTGCTCTGGACCTCACGCCCGTGCATCAGGTCCTGCACGAGCTAGGCACCAAGGACCGCACCATTGAGGCTCTCCAGGCGCAGCTCTCAAAGCTGAGAAGCCAGCTGTACCTTCAGGAGGCTCGAGAGGACGAGCAGCGCGCCTCCCTTCAGCGCCAGGTACCTTGCTTCTTGCACTTGTGAAACGTTCCAGCTACCTCCACCTCCACCTGCGCCGGAGCCTGGGTCCCTGACGTCTGCAGAGCTACAATTCAAGCGCATAGCAAGCGTGCATGGGACACTCCTTGCAAATTGCATTCTCGAACGGACGGCTACTTATCAATTGTTTCTCCACAGGTCCAGGAGCTGAATGAGCAACTGACTGTGGCGGGTGAGCAGATCCGGCGGCTGGAGACAGAGCGCTGGGAGGTGCTGGAGGCTGTGTCCAGCGTGGCTGCCGGCTCGCTGCAGCTGGACCGGGAGCAGAGGGAGCTGGAGCGCGCGCGGCTGGAGCTGGTGCGGGCGGAGAAGGAGGTGGCCGCTAGGGAGGCCCTTTACAAAATCCAGGCAGGTGGTGGTCCGGATCCTCCCTGCAGCAGCCTCACCAAGACCAGCGCAGACTGCTGACCTGGGTGTGTCCAGCCTAACCGCGTGGCCATGCGGGATTTATTAGGACACTGACGCATGAAGATACATGGCACCGAAGCACTTGCAGCTGGTGATGGAGAAGCTAGGACGTACGCATGCATGGTGGGCTGCCCTTACGGTCGTGTGTCCCCATCGCCCCGCCAGCCTGCGCCCGCGCCCGAGCACCTGTCGCTGGAGGACCTCGCCCGCCTGGCCTCCCAGTACGCGGAGCTGGAGGAAGCCACCATGCGTGCGGACTCCTCCCTGCGCCGGCGCCTGTTGCTGCGGGCGGGGCACGACCCCGACGCCGCTGGGGAGCAGGGCGGCGGGCGTGGGGTGGACCTGTCGCACGACCCGGGGCTGCGGTACCTTCAGGTTAGGGGGCAAAGGGGACGGCACTGGTGCTCGTTCCACAACGCATTCATCAGCTTGTGCAAGCTGTATCGGGACGTGTGCATCAATAGGACTGGGTGTGGAGGGGGCGGCAATAGAGTCTGATGCTTGTGGCCTGCTATGTTGCGTGTACGCAGGAGCTGCGCGAGGGCCTGCTGGTGGCCAGCACCTACCTGTCCACCAACGCCAGCGCGGAGCGCAACCTGTGCCGCGTGGAGGCTGCCCCAGTGGTGCAGCACCTGCTGGGCCAGGCGGGCGGGCTGGGCAGGGTGCTGGTGCTGCTGGCCAGCGAGGCGGAGGCGGACGCGGCACGGCTGGCGCAGGTGGAGGTGAGCGGGCCGAGCCAGGGGAACCTCCCCGTGCCCCGAGCTGGGCTGAGACCATAGCTCAACGCCGTGGTTGCTTCGAGGCACCCTGTACGAGCTGTTTGTGTGTATGTATGCTGCAGAGGGCTGGCCGTGTCGATTAGGAGGCCGATTGGTGTTGCTCTTGGTTTACTTGTGTCGTTGTGCAGGCCCTCGGCCGCGAGCGCAACTCCATGATGGAGGCGGCTATTGCGGAGAGCCGGAAGCTGGCGGCGCAGGTGGTGGCAGCGCCTGCGCTGGCGCAGGAGCTTGAGGAGCAGCGGAAGGTGGGTCTGTGTGGTATGGCCGTCTCCTGTTCTTAAGACACAACCGATCGCCAACCACCATTGATTTCGCATGCGCGCGACGCCTAGGTTGTCACCAAGGATGGCAAGGCAGTCTGATCTGGCTGACCGACGTTGCTTTCGGCCCTCGGACAGGAGAACGCGGCGTTGCAGGCCCGCTTCAAGGCGACCCGCAAGAAGCTGAAGAGCGCCTTTGAGGTGCTGGCAACCGCGAACAAGGACCTTCGAGAGAAGCTGGTAGCAGCACAGGTACGCGCTACTGGCACCTCCTACCTCCACCACGCATCCGCATGCAGTCCAGACCCCTCGACGACTCCCAAGGCTTGCTTCCAAGGCCTCCTCATGGCGCCCTTTCCTGCCTGCTGCAGTCAAACTCCAGCCAAGACGTTGCGCGGCTCACCGGCCAGGTGGAGAAGCTGCAGGTGGAGCTAACCGCGTCTGCCGAGCGCTTGACGGTACGGCACACGCGTGGCATGAAATAGCCTGCGCATACTACCCTTACATGTATTGACAATCCTTGCCCTGCCTGCTACCAAGAACCGGCAGCTTGCAGCTATCCCGTATTAAAATGATTCTGCTTGTGCTGCAGGCTCAGCAGCAGCGTAACGTGCAGCTGGTGGCGGACCTGGCGGAGGCCAAGCGGGCAGCCGTGGACGCACTGGAGCAGGCCAAGCACCTCAGCAGGGAGCTGGAGGCGGCACGCGACCGGGCGGACGCAGCTGAGAAGAGAGGGCAGGTGTGTGCGCTCCGCCTCACCCTTCGCTGACTGATGACGATTAGCCATGTGTGCCACTAATGCTCAGGCCCGTACTGCCTAAGAGCTGAGGTGCGGGTGCGGGTATGGGTGGGGATACCGTTGGTTTCACCTCCTTGGCTGTATTCCTGCTGCAGGAGCTGGAGGCGGAGGTGCAGCGCGGCCGCGGCAACCAAGAACTCATGGTATCCGCACACAAGGCTGAGGTGAGGGGGCTGTACGCATCCTCCTGTTTTGCTGTAGGAAGGAAGCCCGGAAGGCTAGGGCTCGACAGCTAAGACACACAATATGACATCCGGATCGCCGCAGTGTTGCGGTTACATAGCAGCGCATGCGGGGTAAGGCTGGCTGACGCGTGCTAAGGGGGCTCACATGGCTGTGGCATGGCGCAGATGGAGGACATCCACGCTGAGTTCAAGCAGCAGCTGCAACTGGTGGTGGACGCCTACAGCGAGGAGCTCTGCGCGCTGCACGAGCAGCTGGCCCACATGGACGCACGGGTGCAGGCGCAGGCGCAGGACCTGGCCCGGAGGAGCGCCGCAAACGCAGGCAGCGGCGGCGGCAAGCGGCAGGCTGCTGCCGTGGCGGAAGCGGAGCGGAAGGCGGCAGCAGCTGGGGCGCAGCAGGCCGAGGCCTGGCGCCTGGCGTACGAGGTGGGTTAGGCAAGGGTGTGAGCAGGGGCCACTGGTTTGTGTGGGCTTGCAACAAAGGCCGGTACATATTGGAGCAGGTGTAGTTGCATGGGTGGTTGCTAGGCGGTGTACATGAGCCCCGCGGTTGAAGGCTGGAGTTGCTGCTTCGCGGCACACGGTACGCAGGCTCAGCGGTTGGATATTGTCGAAGCTGCACTCGGTTAGGGAAGGAGCATGCTGCTAACTTAGCGTGGTGCCTGGGTCGCGCAGGAGGCCCGCGAGCTGTCCCAAGCTCTCAGAATGCAGCTGGACGAAGCTGAGGGCCAAAACACACAACTCCAGGTGCGGCTAGCGAGGATGCAAGGCACTCGGTCCCTAGCCCTTGCTGAAATGACTCAAGGGGTCTCCGCCTGGCAGACGATCTCAATCCTTTTCTCTTTGGGTCATCACAGGTGCAAGTGCAGCGGCTTGCGGCAGCTGCCGCCAACGCAGCAGCCCCAGCCCGGGCGGCGGCTTCCTCGCCAACGCCCCCACCGCCCTCAGCGGCTGCACCCCAACGACCCCCATCCCCCGCCTCACCGGCCGCCCCATCTGCTCTCGTGGCCGCACTACTTGTGGCGCAGCGCCTGGCGCCTCGGTCACCCTCGGGTGGTAGCTCGCGTGCATCCATGCCCCTGCCCAACGAGCAACAGCAGCAGCAGCTAAGCTCGGACGTCCCACAGGTGGCGAAGGCTGGGCTACGACAGGAGTTGTTGCCCGACGAGGGGAGCGGCGGACAGGATGTTGCGCGGCAACGTCCGTGGTCTCCGCGCCGTGATGAGTCGACTCAGACGTCCAGGAGGTGGAAGGACTCAGAAGCCACGGTGGCAGGCGGGCATGGCATGCACCCGTCGGGAGCGGATGAACAGGTGGGGGCCGAAGCGGGGCTGCAGCAGGTCGTGGCTATCATCTCATCGCCGGTTGGGCACCTGACCGCCAGCCGCTGCCATGGACACATACGTGTCATGCATCGTGTTGTCGGAACCAACAAGGAGCTTCCACGCTCACTGGGCGGCGTGTTACTGCGTAGCAAATCAAGGAGTAAGCAGGGGTTTCGTACCGTTACCTCCCGAACCTTGCCTTGCTTTCCCTTGCAGCGTCACCAGCCCCAGGACCGCCTGCCACTGCAGCACCATACCAGCAGCACTGACAAGGAGCACGTATCCCAGCGCAGCGTCCCTGACTCGGAGCAGCAAAAGCAAACCGCACCGGATAACCAGGCTGGACAGGACCGGCAGGACGGACAGCTCATAAAGGCGTACCACCACCGCGAGGACTCGCATGCAGGGGGTAGCGTCAGAGCCGAAGGGCCCGAAGCCGCCGCGGGCGATGCACAGCCACAGCCCAGCAAGCAGCAGCAGGTAACGGTTGTGGAGGTGGAGGATGCACCCAGTCCAAGCACCGGCGGCGGCCGTGCGCGCGGCAGCGCGGAGCCGGATGCAGGCACTAGTGACGGGGAGGAGACGGACGAGGAGGTGGAGGAGGACGGCGGCGACGGGGAGGGTGGGGAGCAGGAGGACAGCGGCAGCGACGGCAGCATCTACGACGTTGACACCACGGTCCTGGGGATGCACGTTCTGGGGCTGCAGCAGCAGCTGGCGGCGCTAACACATCAGAACTCCGTCATCACCTCGCAGGTGGGACTCTCGCGCATGTGCTTTGCACCACGCAGGCCTGCGCCCGTACCGCGTGCTGAGTGCATGGTATGGCGGTAAAACGGTATTCTGCTCGCATTCTTTGCGCCGCCCAGCTTTCCCATGCGTTGTACCTATGCACCTTGCCAAATTACCTACGCGCTCCTTCCGCCGCCCAGGTGATTGAGCTGCGGCAGCAGCAGGAGGCACAGCGCCTGGATAGCGCCCGCAGCAGCCGCGGGGGCATGTCGGGAGCCTCGCCGCGGGGATCCCACGCCACCGACTCCCAGCCCAACACGGGGCGCTGGCGGGACGAAGCACCAGCTCCCCTCAGTGCAGGGCGCAGCACCCCGTCCGCCGCTGCGTTGCCTGCCCGTCAAGCTGCCACAGGCGACCGCACCACTTCCGTGCAGGAGCCTCCTCCGGCCTCTGCTACAGCTGAGTGCAGTGGCGGTGAGGGACAGACGAGCAGCCAGAGGCAGCAGCAGTCCAGACCGCCAGCACTGAGCGCGGCTACACCTGCAGAGTCCCTGCATGCAGGGCTCACTGGGCAACCGAGAGGTGGTGCGAGCCCCATGTTTGAGGGCAAGCAGCGGTCGGCGGCACAGGGGGTGGGCCATGGGCACGTGCCGGGAGGTGGCCAGGAGCTGCAGCAGCAGGGGCAGCGTCAGGAGGAGCGTGTCCAGGCGGTGAGGAGCCCAGAGGCCCGCAGGGAGCTGGCCTCCATGCGTGAGCAGTACGCGCTGCTGCAGGGCCGCTACGAGGAGCAGGCGGCGAGGCAGCGGGAGCTGCAGGAGCTGCTGCTTAGGCTATCAGGTAGGCAGCTCATGTGCGCCTGTGGCTGGCTGGCTTACTTTCTGTGCTGGTCCGGTAATATTTAGGAGTCTGTATAACCGTGACCTGTACCGGTATGCTGGCATGTCAGCTGGCGGGCCCGTAACAATTCGGTCTGTTGGTGTCCGGCTTTATGCTTGCCACAGGTGGCGGCCTTGCTGCAAGCGGTGGGCCGGGGACACGGGGGAGCACAGCGCCGACCGGCATGGTCGCGGCAGCAGCAGCAGCAGCAGCACCCGAGCGGCCGCAAACCACCTCTCCCACAACTGCGTCTGTTCCGCAAGGCAGGGCCCCAAGTCAGTCGCAGCCGCACCAGCTGCAACCACTCGCAGCCCGTGGCCAGGGCATGCAAGGTCGCATAGGCCCGCCCGCCCACGCCAGCGGCTGGAACGGGCACAGTGAGCAACCCTCGGGTTGGAGGGACGCAGCCAACGCTGCTGTGCAGGGTCCACATGCAGGGCAGACGGAGAGCGGGTGGAGCGAGTCAATGTCGACCGACCCGGACCTGTTTGATGCATGGGCCTCAGAAGCTGGGCAGGCCCCGACCCAGGACGGAGGGGAGCATGAAGGGAACGAGCTGCACTACGGGCACCAGGCAAGCGTTCAGCGCACGCACGGGCACGGTCAGCAACCAACCAGGCAGCGGCAGCAGAGCGCACCGGTGCCACGCTCGCACCAGCCCCCCTCGTCTTCCCACGAGCAGCCTCCCTGGAGCGACCGCACCAGCTTGGCGCAGGCAAGGGCCATCGAGCCGCTGCGTGTCACCGTGGTCTCCAATCCTGGTCCACCGTGCACCTTCATCGTGTCACCATCAAGCCTGCACCCACAACCGCCGTCGCAGCACCCCGCAGCAACGTCCGGCGGCAACACACGAGCCTTCACCGCAGGGCAACTCGACCCGCAAGCCCTCCACTTCGTCCCCCACCCGCACACCACCTCCTCATCCGCCTCCCAAGCGCCGCACCACGGCGCCCAGTACTCACCGCCTCGCAGCCCCGTTGCCACCGCAGCTCCAGGCGCCCCCATCTCCCCTCGCTCAGGGGACTTCATCACCACCACTCCTTTCTTCCCCCTCGGCCCCGAAACCTCCGGCTTCCTTGACCGTGCCACCTCCGTGGACGTCGGCCGCGTACCCCATCCAGATTTGCTCCCCCCACCCCCGCATGGTGTTTCCGGCTCCAGTGGGCCACACCCTGCGGGGCAATCGTACGGCAGGGGCAGCTCCATGTCCACCGTAACACACTCCGACCCGGAGGCTGAAAACGACGATGACGAGGACACGTGCAATGGTGGGGACGAGGAAGAGGAGGAGGAGGAGGAGGAAGACGGGTACGATGACGAGGAGGGTGAGGTAGAGGTCGGCGGCATGCCCGACGGGGCGTCTGGGACTGCGTCGTCAGGTGGCACCACGGCGTCCTCGTCGGACGGGACGGCTGCTCGGATGGAGCAGCGGGTGCCGCCTGCTGCTGCCGCGGCGGCGGCGGCGGGATTGGGGCTGGTCCGGCCGCATCCCGCGTTGCCGCAGGCGGCAGAGGCGGTACAGCAGCAGCAGCCGCTTATGGAGGCTGGGGTAGGCCTAAACATGCAACATACAACCCGGAGTTTCCTGCCCGTCGCCAGTGACATCCACAGAGGTGCTGACCACGGCGCCAGCACCAGCAGCCGCACCACTGCAACACATGGCGCCGTATGGTTAGCCTCCCACCAGCGTGCCGCGGGCCCACAGGAGCAGCACGGCGTCGCCTCGTCCTTTGCCTTTGCCGGCCGTCAACCGCCGGCGCGGCTGCAGCTGCAGCTGCCTGGAAGCCCCCCTAACCCTGCTGCAAGCACCTTGGAAGGGCCGCCCGTGCCCCCAGAGGTGCTGGCCACCATGGCCCAGTACGCTGGTGACGAGGGCCTGGCACGGCCAAGCACCGCCGCCCCGTCGGTGCTGCGGCCGGACGCGGTAGACCAGGGCCCGCCTGTGCCGGCCGAGGTCCTGTCGTACCTCGAGCAGTACACCGGAGGCGGTGAGGGCGACGTACGGCCGAGTACGGCGTCGCCGTCGGTGTTGCGGACGGGCGGGCTGAGGGAGGCGCCCGTACCGCCGGAGGTGCTGTCGTACGCACAGCAGTACACCGGTAAGAGCACTCAGGATTACGGCAGGTGTGCCACCGGGTACCGATATCTCTTCCTGACAGGCCTTGTCACACTGTGCATTTGCCCACCTGCAATATGATTAGCTCTAACTAGTTGTGCGCTGTGCACACCGAGGTCCGCTGTACGGTCATGAATACCGGTATGGACGTGCATGCACCTCTGCCGCAGGCGAGGAAGGCCGCGCCCGGCCCAGCACCGCCGCGCCCTCCGTGCTGTCCGCCACCCGCTCGCTGCCCGAGCTGCCGGTGCCAGAGCTGGTGCAGCACATCGCGGCGCAGTTCCAGACAGGTGCGACATGCGTGCAGACCACATGTGCGCACCTCATACTGCCCGCTACAAACTAGGTTCCTGGGCTTTACTTATTGTGCGTGCCTTTGCGCATGTGAGACTAGCACATTAAACGTCGTGCTGTGCTGTGTGCATGCCGCAGGCGGCGAGGGCATCTCCAGGCCGACCACGGCACCCTCCTCTGACGAGCGCCGTAGCAGGTTGAGCTTGGGCGCGCCGGCTCCCTTGCCCGTGCTGCTGCCGGAGCTCCTCGGGGGCATCCACCATGCCATGAGCTCGCCGACCGGGCCATCGGGCGCAGCAGCACAGCTGCTTCAAGAGCAACAGCAGCACCCGCAGCAGCAGGAGGCGGTGGAGGCTGCTGGCGACGAGGTGGCGGACGTGTCGCTGGCGGGCAGCTTCCGCCGAACACGTAAGCCCTGATGCACCTTTGTAACTTGACCCCACCTGTGTGCTAATGTTTGTTTGCCTGGTACACACATATACCGGTACCTGGTCGGAGTACCAGTGCCTGCAAGCGATTTGCATACCGTATGGCTGTTTCGGACTTGGTGGGCCGCCCAATGCGTAAGGCTATATGCCTGCTGCCCGCTTGCAGAGTCCCAAGACGACTTGACGTTTGGAGGCGAGGGGCGGTCACTGAACACCCCTGGCAACGTGGGCCGGTTTACAGCTGTGCAGGCAGCCCCCAGCGAACACGCCAGCGAAGACGCTAGGCAGGGCACCTTTTCCGGGGGCGGCGGCGCACAGGACGGGTACGACATCAGCGCAGAAGAGGGGGACGAGGAAGATGGGGATGATGAGGCATGGGAGGCGAGCATGGCGGAGGCGCTTGCCGCTGCGTCCTTTGCTAGCAGCTCGGCAACATTCAGCAGCTCGCTGCGGCCACAGCCTGTGACTTCTTCGTCCCAGGCCCAATGGCAGCAGCAGCAGCACGCGATCCCCGTGGTGTGGGCACATGACGGTGAGGGCGGAGACGAGGAGGAAGAGGACCATGATGAAGGGGGCTTCCGGGTGGTGGTCGGAAACTGGCTGCGGCAACCGGACCCTCCAGAGAGGCCGGCGGCCGTGCCTGCAGCGGGACCTGCCGCTGTTGCATTTGCTGGTGGCGGTGGGCTCACGTCGAGGCGGCCCGGGACAGCTGCAGGCAGGCCACCAGGCGACATCGGCCGTAGCAGGCTTGGGCCGAGGGCTGGAACGGCGGGTGATGCCTCAGGCCGAGGGAGCGGAGGAGCAGGGCTGGGCGCCAGGAGCAATAGCGGCAGCAGTATGGGCGAGGGCTACGGGTCAAGCGGGCTGGGCAGCGTGGAGGGGCTGGAGGAGGACGAGGAGGAAAAGGCGGTCGGGGAGGGCAGCGGGACGGGTGCAGGGGGTAACGGGCCATCGTTCCGGCCCATGGGTCGGGAGCTGGCGGGGGAGCAGCCGTACGATCCCGGCCCTGTGGATCTGGACCCTCGCTGGGTGGTGCGGCGGCTGGGGGCTGTGCGGGAGTGGGACGAGGGCAGCGAGTGGGAGCGGGGGAGCGGGATGTCGTACTGAGCACGTGCCGAGCCACCCTGGGGGCGTGGCTTCACGCCTACTTTGGGCACTCATGTGCCTCTTAAGCATCTGCGTAGCGTATTAACGTCTTGAAACTGCACTGATGGCTGGAACGCTGGGTATGCTGAGGAAGTCCAAGCAGGCTTCCTGCCTAGAAGTGTTCCTGGAAACGGCTGGGCATGTTGCTGTACCGCTGTGCGCTGACAACTCTGGAAGCATGTCCGGGTCCCGCACGTTCCTGCTCTCCAGGCAAGTGATCGGATCCGCTGTGCGATTGCTTGGCGTGGGTCAGCATGCGTATGGCTTTCCAGGAGGCGGTCAGCTGCTGTGGTCACTTATGTGGTCGCTGACCAGGTGCAGCTTGTACTTACCCCGGCTGATATTGCCGTTATGTCGAAGGGCCCGGTCTTACTAATGCCCTAGCTGCTGCTCCCCCCTCTCCTTGCTTGCACGTACAGCACATGCAGATTTGCTGCCCAGGGTGGCTTCTACGTACATTGCGCTTGCCGGTGGTTTGTGCGCCAAAATGGGTTTCGCCAACTGTCACAGTCTCCCTTCCTACCGCTTGCCCTGCCCTGTTGTTGTAATGTGCGCTGTTCATTGCAACATGCTTGACTGTCTAGCAAGTACAAGGAGTGAGGCACTCCTTCGCCGTACGCAATCCCCTTTGCAGATCGACGATATACGTTCAAGGAGGTGAGCCGAGGCAAGTGCATAACATTTAAGAGCAACTACTTATTCACGTGTATGTCCAGGGACGCAAGCGGTCAAAAAAAGTAATTGCCGACATCGACTGCAGCGCGCTTAGACTCTTTTCTGCCCCGATACGCGTGTCCGTGGCGGAGCCTGTTTCATAGTGCAACAGCTTCTAGGAGAGGCCCTGTCACGCAGTTCCAAGACGAGAGCGAGAAAGGGAAAGCCGGCAGTTTTGAGTCCAACCTCGACCGACGACCTTGAGCCGGGGTAAGCACAGCAGCAAGGTTAAACAGCAGCAGGCTGATGTCGACTCCCATATGAAGTCCGCCTGCCTTCGGGTGGGGCCCAGGGGCCATGGCCTGGGAGTGCAGAACCCTTGAAGACATGAAGAGGGGAACAGCTGGGGAAGCGTCTCGACTGGATGGCGATACATATAGAACTCGCCTGTATTACTGTTGTGCAGACCAAATGGCGCTACTCTGGGAGGGTGGACCTTCGTCGCTGGCGCCCTGCCCCTCTGGGTTCGGAAGCGCGCACCCGGGCATGCCTGCTTCAGAGCCAGTGCAGCAGCGCTTTTGGTCTTCTATTGCACGCGGCGATGCCACTGAGGTAGCGAGGAGTCTCGTTGACGGGGCGGACGCGAATGCGTTGGACCCCGTCACCGGCGCGACCGCTCTGCACAAGGTTGCTGCGTCCTCCTCCAGCTCAGCTCCCAAGCTTGTCGACATGCTTCTCATAGCTCACGCAGACCCGCACGCCGTGGACTCCTCGTCTCGCACGCCCCTCTTAGTCGCTGCGAACATGGGCAACCTGCCTGTAGTCAGGGCGCTCCTGGCCCGCGGTACCCAACTCTGGCCATCCGCCTCCGCCACGGTGCGCCGCATCTGCTGCTCCCACGACGCTCCCTGCTCCGCCCACAGCACCTCCGCCCTCCCACACCCGCCCTCCCACACCAACACCACCCCCAGCGACAACGACGCAGCCTTCCTCGCCATCCGCTCCACCTGCCCCCTAGCTGCTGCTGCGGCCGCCGCCCGCTGGCCCACCGTCGCAGCCCTCCTCTCCGCCCTGCCCCCCAACTTCCGCACCTGCCCTCACGCCCTCCGCTCCCTGCGCTTCCTCATCTGGGCGTTGGCATCCCACAAGGCCTTCCCCCGGGACGTCATCGCCGCCCTGCCGCCCCGCCTACCCCCCTGCGTCGTCAACGCCGTCCGGCCCGCACACCTTGCCTCCACCCCCCTCGTCCTCGCCACCGGCAACGACCAGCAGCAGCTAATGCAGTGGCTGCTGCAGCAGGGAGCGGACCCGGAGCTAGGCGCCCCGCTACTGCTGTGCGCCGGGCGCTTCTGCCGCGGCTCCCGCACCTGCTGCGTGTCGTGCCTCCTGCGCCGCGGCGCCCGTCCCCACGTGGCATGGGCGGACAACCCCGAGGACTCTCCCCTGTACATGGCCGCCAAGGGCGACTGCTTCTCCCACGTGCACTGCCTCGTGGCGTACGGCGCTGACGTGGACGGCGAGGCGGCACGTGTCCGTGCCGCGCTGTACGGCCCGGAGCCGTGGGAGGCGCACCTGGACCGGCTGCTCGTACAGTACGGCAGTGTCGTTGACTTTGACCGGGACGCTGACCTGCTGTGCCCGTGCGGGCAGCAGCACGCGCGATGGCCTGGGAGCTGGCCCCTGGAGGACGGGCCCGACGGGAGCGCGTGCGAGGAGCTAGTGGGAGCGGCGGGGCAGCGGCGGGAGGAGGGTGACCGGCCGGGTGTGGCCGGGTCAGAGGGCAACAGCTGCAGCAACCCGGAGCCGTCGGACGACGGGTGGTACCGCAAGCACGCGGCGCAGCTGGAGCAGCTGCAGGTGAGGATGTGCATGGGGAGGTGGGAAGGAACTTGGAATGTAGGAAGGAGGAGACCGGGATACTCGGCTTGGAATACTTTTCAGAGGCTGTCGGGGCCGAGGGGTCTCGTGCCTGCGACTACAACCGACGGCTGCATATGATGTGCGCAGATACCTGGTGCTGTTGTTGTGAGTATGGGACTGGGGCCACTCAACTTGTGAGGTCTAGTAACGCTTTTATCGTGCAAGGACCTGCAGACCGCTGGCTTCGTCGAGGAGGGCATATTCAGAGTCATCTAGCAGTGCTAAATATGAGTCTCTGCCGCGCCCCTTTCCTGTTTCACCCAGGACGGCAACGAGCTGGCGGAATGCCTCAAGGGCGTACGGGACCTGTGGGAGTACGGCAACAGCGCCGTACGGGCCGAGCTGGGCGCCGCCGCCGCCATCACCCAGTGCTCGCCGCTGCCCTCGCGCGTCCTGGCCGCCATGCAGGACGTGGCAGGCGGCTGGCTGGCGGCTGCCGTACGGTGCCGTACGCAGCGGCTCATGCGGCTGGACCTGTACGACAAGGCCGTGGCCGCCGGCCGGCAGCTGCTGTACCGCAAGCGCGTTGCGGCGCTGGCGGCGCTGGGCGGCTTGGGCATGCCAACTGGTCCCGGGAGTGGTGGTGCCTGTGACACTGGCGTCGGCAGTGCTGGAGGCATGGGTTCTGCCTGCCAGGGTGAGGATGGAGGTGCGGTGTGCCTGCAGCAGGCCTGCGTGCCGAGGTCTGTGGTGGCAGGTGAGGGCGGGGGCTGCCGGGGGCTGGTTCCGGAGCTGCGGATGGCGGTGCTGGCCATGGCGGGCCTGGCGCCGCCGCAGGTGCAGCAGCAGGCGGCGCAGATGCTGGCGCCGCCGCCGAGCACCGTGGGCGCGTGCGCCTGCAAGGGCTGCAGTGACGGCGAAGGCAACAGCATTGCGCAGTAGAGTGGTGGGCGGCGCAGATTGGGGATGGGTGAGGGTGGTGGGTTAGGGAGAACGGGTGTGGGAGGTGCCTTGTGTTCGGCTTGGGATGGCCTCAAGCGCGGCATTGGCAAGGAGGTCAGCTGCTTGTGGAGTTGTGGAGGGGTGGAGGGCGAGTGGGAGGCAGGGAGCATGCAAGGGTGTGCTGTTGTGTTTTGGTGTTTTAGGCCCTTCGCCCGGCTGCAATCTGTTGCGGGTTTCAAGAATTTCCATTCTCATCCGGGTACGGCGATGCTCCGCCTTGGGAGTTGTCCTGGCCTGCAGTGTGGTGGGCGGCGTGGGTTTGGCATTACGCTGGTTGCCGTACGCAAGCCCATGCGTTTCGCCGTGGTGGGTGTAGTGGGGCGGTTTGATATGGGAGGAAGCCACGGCGGCATAGAGCTACATGTAATTGTCCTTATGCTGGCGTAAGGACGCAGCAATTGACAAGAAAGATTGGGGCGTTCCTTGGGCGCCGGGAAGGCTGTGCACTTTGGCACTGTTGGCGCGAGGATGCCTGCGGGAGTGCTGTTGCGGAGCTGCAACGCCCAGTGGTCAAGTTGGTACTGGACACTTGTGGAGTGGCTTCCGGGCACCATTGTACAAGGCCCTGCGGCAGTACCGCGTGTATTCTTTTATGGCTTCGTGTGCAATGTTGTGGGTTGGAGAGGTTTCGTAATAACCCCTGTGGACCAATTGATTTTGCAGTAGGAGTCGAGCTGGTGTGGGGCAGCAGTGCGGCAATAAGGGCGGTGATCGGCCGCTTTTCGTACAGTCAATGCCTTCCGATGATATTTGGAGGCACACATGAACTCTGTTTTGTTGATCAGCTATCGCGCTCCATTGTACAAAACGGACCGAGCGTGTGGTTATATGTTTGTATCACCTGTACTCCCCTGTTGTATGAGCTTGTGTATTATACATCGGCGGTGTTCGAGAGAACATCAAACGAGGGTTGTTGGAGTGGTGTTACATAACGTGTCCTGGAAATTGCGCTGCTGCTCAGTTGTGCGGCCGAAAAATGTGAGGGGTTCGTGGCCTGATGAAGAGCCTGAGGCCGTTCAAGTGGTGATGACGACTCAGCTAGCTTAACTGCAGAACCTGGATTCCTGTCACGTGCCTGCGTGAATTGGGCACGGTTGTGTACACGTGTACTATGCTGGTACTGTAAAACATGATTGCACCTTGTCGTGCGAAGTCACTTGTCTTCACCATGCAAAATGGCGGGGCACTCTGAATGCTTCGGCTTCTGGAGCAGCGCTAGTGATGATCATGATGAGACATTGACCAATCGGCGCGCGTGCCGTACTACCCTACGCATCGTACTACAGTCAGGCAACGCAGTACAGCCAGCGAGCCAGATTCTTCGGCACCATCAGGCACCACCTTTCCGTTCAAGCTTCCGGCGGTGCGCCCATCCAATCCTACTTAATCCCGGTTACACTTGACAGGATATTCCTTCCTGGCTACTACTTCATCGCGTGTTGGAGCAGCGTAGGTGAGGGGTAGCTGGGTGTTCCGATACCTTCAAGCGCAACGCAACTGGCCGATTTGGCAGGCCAGCTGATGCAACGGCATGCAAGCTGCTCGTGCGCACGATGTTGCAGTACCGGTACGAGTCACACTGGGAGCTCCCGTGCGGCGTGCTGCCGGAATTTACAGCGCTTTGCCCATGATGGTTTGGAGGCAAATGGAGGCGTTTTACAAACCCGGTACACCGTACACGCCGACCAGCGTCAACTGACCAGCCGGCCATACGCCTGCTCGTACGAACAGTTACTTACGGTACATCAAAGACTGATTTGACCAACAACCATGCAAGGCAGCAAATCGCGTTGCGTGAGCAACGGCGCGCCTAACAATACACCTGGCTGAACACTTTCCTTGCCTGCGATGAAGGTGCTCGAAAGGGCACCTCGCTCTCATGTCCAAACCAACAACATCTCAGCTCTCGTACTGCTACGTCTCAGTAAACCAGGTGGGACAGTGACCCATGGGTCAAGCCTGCGGGATGCCGTACCACTCCGCTCTCTCTCGGCGGGTAATGCACGAAACGCAATGTGCCCCGGTGCACACAAACAAACACACACGAGCGACGGGCAAAAGGCCCCACGCGCTCTGCAACGCACACACATACACGCCATCCTGACGCTAGCTCACTGCCCAAGCAACAGCTAATCTTACATGAGAACACGTTAGCAACGCACAGCAAGAACGGGGACGATGATACCAACGGCTGCACTTCCGCAGAGTGCCGGCGTGCCTGCCATCCCGCGACGGTCCACACAAGGTCACACACGTGTCATTCAAAGACATAGGATGCAGTACCTAGGGTTATACGCAGCCAATCACACCAAGGTCCCTTCGACGACCCCACCAGTCCCGGATGAAATCGGGAGATGACGAGCAGGGGCCGCCCTGCCAAAAGCGCCAATACATGCTACAGTAAGCTGCGCTTGCCACCACAAAACGGGTGACGAGCAGCAACGCGGTGCCAAAGCAAAGGCGGAGAGAAGCAGGATGCGATGCCAAAGCAAATACGTGTCCAAGCCGTGCGCCAGTATGCGACCCCTTGCCCATGCCGTACAACCATAAGCAGACGAGCAGCAGACGAGAAAAGCATGCCGAAAAGCCCCGTGCTTATACTGTAATTGCGAACCGTACGCATCATCGCCCGCGCGCACCTGAAATGAGTCTCACGGCCCTCAATCCCAGAACCCCAGAGCTGTCATCACCACCCTCCAAAAGCTGAATCCCCGCCGCCTGCTTAACAGAACCAAGCAACTGCTCATCCCGCACACACCCGGGCGGACGAATCTTGCCATCCATGGGATGAACCACAACCGCCCGGCGGAACCCTGCACCGTTGCACCAGCGCCGCCGCACACCGCGCACCCCGCGCAGACACGCCGCCAAGTGCCTGCAGGAGACATATCTAACGGACTGCCGTAACTCTGCGCCATGCCCCCAGCAAACCATTCCCCTTGCTACTACTACCCATCACTTGTGCCTGGTCCTACTGCGCTGGCTCTGCACCGTTGCATGGCATGCCTAGTCAGTCCGTGTTCTCCTCGTCCAGCCCAGTAAAGTCCAATGCATCCCCCTTGCCCCAGCCCTGCCGCCTTTCTGCAGTCCGAGCGTTCAAGTGTAATACTGTACAACCCACGCCCGCTGGGCGCAGGACCATTTCCCGCTGCAGCCGTCGCGCCGCAGCCTGCACCCTGCAGCCTGCACCCTGCACCCTGCACCCTGCACCCTGCACCCTGCACCCTGCAGCCTGCACCCTGCA
>VFQN01002540.1_pt1 | contig 27863 bp, 51 predicted proteins | sample 3512371 | NCBI WGS metagenome assembly VFQN01 (sample SAMN10412370, study PRJNA504923) | tailings metagenome | isolation source: Replicate 2 from Balatoc abandoned mine | place: Philippines: Itogon, Benguet | collected 2017-08-28
GGCCCCCCTCACCGGCCCGTGCCTTTCGGATATGGATCCCTTTGACTTTCGGATGAAGTTAGCCCAAAATGCGCCTGCTTCGAACCAACCGATGAAGATAGGAACGCTGCCGACAATAGTGCTGGTCACCATCCGTCAGCAGAACACAGGCGTAGCCAAGACCACACCGTGGGCCAAGTCCAAAGCGGGTGCACCACCACACAGCAGTGAACAACATACGCAACTTCACATTCTTCCAACATTACGTTCGATCGTATACTAGTGATTCCCGGTTCCCCATCGCCGTCTTGCAGTGCACTTCATGCACAGCTGGGCCAACCAGCCCATCCAGCGTTTCATTCAGCGCGCACCGTCTGGGATGCGCAAACAGCATGCCAAATGCAATGCAACATTTAAAGACCCTGATGGGTCACAGTTTTGGCCGAACCCCCTTCAGCTATCAGAGGCTGCTCCCTCATCGTCCGCCAAGGTATCAGGCTTCCCAGACGGTGCTGCCATACCCGTGCTTGCCGCCTTCTTCCTCCCGTGCCGCAAGACCCCCAACAGGCCACACGTCTTATTTCCAACGGGCCTGGCTCCGTGTGTCGGTAGGTGGAAAAGCTGGGGCTGCATTCCAAGCTCCGACGACGCGTCCGCAAACACGAGGTCCAGGCCGCTGACCAGCCGGCCGAAGCTGCACGGGTGGAGGGCGGGGCCACAGGCAGTAGGCCAAGGAGCAAACGATGAGTCCGCAAACGTCAGGACAAGAAGTAACGCACGAAAATATGAGGCAGGACACGCTATACGCTGTAAGCTGCAGTGAGTGCCTGACGCACTACTCGTGCTCACTGCTGGTGTAGCTACGCGTAACGTGCGAGCGGGGAAGCAACGAGCGCTTCCTGATGGGTGTGGTCGGGACCAGTGAGGATCGTGTCGCCACACAACCTAGAATGCAGCACAAAATGCCGATCGCACTCGCGGGCCGCACCTGTAGAACTGCTGGTCCAGCTGCTGGCGACCCATCACGCCGTCCAGTTGCCCCGGGGTGCAGGACTCGAAATTGACCCTAAACTGCTCAGCGATCCTGGCGGATGACAGCGTATGTACCTGGAGCACGTGTGGGGGGCCGCAGCAGACAGCAGTCGGAGGTCAGCCGCTGTCCCACCATGAAGGCCGATGGACCAGCGCAAGTGCCACGACAACGCTAGCCCACCATCGCTCACATGCCATGGACGCTTCGAACCAACCCGCGGTCCCGCAAATCACGCTGTGTACCGGTATGCGCTTCTCGTCGGACATGCGCTGCGACCCTCGCAGTGCCAACCTCCCCATTCCACCTTTTCTGGAAGCCAGCCAAGCCTGGCAAGAGCACGCTTTACAAGTGACCACTCAGTGGCCCCAGATCAGAGGGCTTTGAGGAATCATGACATTCCTTTCTCGAACGGGATATTCCTACCTTGGACATGCCCAGCCTCCAGCCCAGCGTCTGCTCCATGGTCCAGTCCGTGGCGTCGTTCCCCGCGTCCAGGTCCAGCACCAGGTCGACCTGCAGCAGCAGCGCGCGGGCCAGCGACACGTGCTCCGCCGCCAGGCCGTGCAGCGGAGTGTGGAAGCCCTGCTCGCCAAGAAAGGACCTGCAGGAGTGGAGCACGGGGCGCGACAGGCAGGGAGGCATTCAAGGATTTCAGTATAGCAAGTTACCCGGCAAAGTTGGCGGCCTGCGGTCCAGGTGTGCTACCGTTGCAGCAGGAGTGTCGGCGCAGCATGGTCATGCTTATGTAGGATATGGCGGCAGGAGAAGGGCAGCAGGTACCGGTACGGTGGTCGGGCGGTATTGTTCACGAGGTATTCATGGTCATGACCAGGAACCTACCGTGTGATGTAGTTGTCGACGACAGGAGGGGAGTACAACTCCCAGAAAGGTTCTGTCGTGTTGCAGAACACCCGGGTAAACAGGTTCTCCGGGTCTGAGTAGCCGCGCTTCTGCAGGTGGCCCTTGATGTAGGGCAGCATGAAGCGGATGTGAGACGTGATCCGCTTGAGGGGCTCCCTGCTCACACCGCACAAAGGGCAGGCATTGCATCAGCACAATCAGGTACAAACTCCTAGCATGCCCTGGTACTCATGCTGTAAGCAACAAGCACTGTTCGGTGTGGGCGCTTGCATTCCGTCTACTAGTAGGCGTGCAAAGTGTGTTCACAACCTCTACGCTATACACCCAGGTCTCCAGGTATGCTGTCACACCAGAAAAGCTGAGACACCCCTCCCCCGGCCGCCACCATACCATGGCGCCCCGGCCCCCACCGTATCATGACGGCGTGCTGTGGCACCCTACAAGTTCAGACCTCACTTATCCCAGCCCCCACCGTATCCAACCCTCAGGCTCCCTCTGTGGGATAACCCCCGGCCCCTGCCACACAATGACGCCCATCTCCAAGACCCCACCGTATCATAACCACGTTGAACAGCTGCGGGCACAGGTGCGCCCCCCGCACATCCCGCAGCCCGCCCTGCAGCGTATACTCGTTGGTGAACACGTGGCTGCCGCCCTCGGCCACGTGCGCCCGCCGCGCCGCGCAGCCGTGGATGCTGCTGTTGCGCTGCACCTGCCCCCAGCGGCCCCACCTGCGGGGCAACAGCCGTGCGCAGGCTTCAGCCGTCGGCTGACCGCATGAAAACACGGTAAAGCCATTACAAGACGTGTGCCTTGCCATCAGGAAGGGACGTGCACAATACACCGCTGCGCCCAACGGCACAATGCAAAGGCACATGGTCGTTGAATGCCCTGGTGCGTGAGGGTTCCGGGGCTCGCACTCACGGCACAAAGGGCAGGCTGTGGTTGGTGAGGCGCGTCATGACCGCGTGGTCCACCCAGCGGCACGCGTCGTCCAGCAGGGGGGCCTGCGCGCCCCGCCCCCTGGACAGCATGCAGCCGTTGCGCTCTGCGGAAACGTGGGGGAGCGCGTGCAACGTGAAAATGGTATTGAGCATTGCCGCTTCCAGCCGGACGGAGCACCAGTCAACATGTACACAAGCACTGTACTGTCAAAGGAGACAGCCTGGTCTGCGTATTGACGTCCAAAAGGGCACGTACGGAGCGGAGTACGGGGCGACCTGCTGGCTGCGGCAGCGGCACCGGCTCACACATTGTTTCAGGGACACGGCCCGTCGGCACTCACTTGCCACCACGATCCACGACGTGCCGCCGCACTTTGACACGTGCAGGTACTCCATGAGGCCGCGAGCCGCCAGCGAGTCGGCGTGCACCTCGTACAGCTGCGGGCGGGGCGGCGGGGGGTTGATGCAGCAGCGGGCGGCTCAGCGTAGCAGTACGGGGTACGTGTGTTGCTGATGCCAGGGTAGCCAGCAGCGGCCTGCATGATCACATGGCGTACAGCGCACGTGATGGCCTTCGCCGCATGACGCAGGCTGGGGCGCCGCCTGCCCCTAAGGTGCCTTCCCCTCACACGAACCGCGTGTGCATGTACAGCTGAGTTGCGTAGGCTTAGCTCCCCCATAGCGATACCCTGCGTCTGAGGGGCGCTGATGGCCAGACCCGTTCGGGACGTACCCGCCGTATGACGCACGCCAGCTTCCCAGCGGTGTCGGGGTCGGAGGGTATCTGCTGCCCCAGCCTGGTGAGCCACGCCGCGGCCAGCTGGGCCAGCAGCGCGCGCCGCACCAGGGGCAGGCCCGCGTAGTGCAGAGGCACCGACGCCTCGTGCACCCCTGACGCGGGGTGCATAGCATGGTGGACATGCGGTACACTGCTGCTGCTGCTGCTGCTGCTGCTGCTGTTGGTGCTGAGGTCATGGCCAGCCTCTGCCTCCAGCTGGCCTTCTGCTGCGTAATGCTTCGCCAAGGAGTCCACGTGGGCATCCAGGAAACTGCACGCGTGCGACGCCCAAGACCCGAGATTATCTGCTGACAAGTCGCCATACGTGGTCAGTGTTGACGCCAGGAAGTCGGAAACACCAGGGACGGTCAGCTCTGGGACAACGTGGGGTGTGGCGTGGTGGGTGGGTTGGAGGAGGCTGCCTGTGGCATTCAGTAGGCTTGAAAGCTGAGTGAGCAGATCGCGTGCTTCATCGTCCGAGGTTGCACTCCAGGCCCTGGATAGCCTGTCCAAAGCGGCCTGTATGCTTTGCGGTGGGGGCGCACGGTCAGGGCCGCTGCTGTTGCTGTTGCTTGTGCTGCTGCTGAGGTGCAAGACGACCAGCGCAAGCACGAAGGTAGCCCGTAAGCCATGTCGCATATCTCTCAAAATGCCGCCTACGTCGTCAGGCTTTTCTGTTGGGCGAAATTTGGTCGAGCGGTTGGACAGGTGTGGGCGAAAAGCTACTGGTCGGGACGAAAAGCTCTTCCTGTTGCAAGCTGGCAGAACTAAAAGGGTCCTTCCATGACTACATGTTGAATAGAGACGAAGTACCACGCTGCCAAATGGCGGGGTCAAAGCCACGCAGTGCACCTTGCGCTGCGGCCGCGGAGCAACAGAGTCAGGCTTCAGTGAAATTGCATTTATAGCTTACGGCGTTATTGCATCAGTGTGCAGGGACCGTGCGGGGCCATGCGTGCGGGGTCATGCGTGCGGGTCATGCACTCATGCTGTGCGCCAGGTTGCATGGCAAAATGCAGTCATGTACAGTGCCGACCGCAGTGAGAAATAGAGCCAATATATGCACTGTGCCCTTGCGTTGGGTTGCAATTTTGCGTAAAAGCCATGTTGGCATAGCATGCCGAGACCCAGCGTTCAGCTCGCAAAGCATGCCGCCTGGCGAGGTTTAGGGATGATATGAGAACAATGTTTAAAGGTAGTTGCTACCTGTACAGTCTGCCGCGTGCGGTGGAACCCCACAGCATACGGAACCCCCGTTGCAACATGAGGTTCTGAGGTTTTCCTTCCTCCATATGAAGTCAGTCCTTCATGTAGCTCTCTGGTTCACAACACTTCGGCTGCTATCATCGGGGACCCATGTGTGGGCTTCTGCGGAGCAACATGTCCTGGGCGGCGACAAAAGGGGAGACGCTGCGGCGGTGCAGGCGGCACGAGGGGCACGGGGAGGCCATGCGGCAGCGGCCAGCGCCGTGTCATGGAGCATACGGCCAGCACGCGCCATGCCTCCGGTGCATCCCCTGTGCCCTAGTACAATAGCTGGCGGCGAGGCAGATGCTGGCCTGGGGGCCACCGGGCTGCAGCGGACACCGGCAACACCCTTGATCACCTCAATACACGACATCAGTGAGTCCCTGGCGCAGTTCAGCGCTCCAGCTGCACCGTTGGCATACTGTACATCGGTCTGCTGTAAACCTTCGAGGCCTGCTTACTGTTCTGCTGTACAGGGTGCCCCAAGCGAGAATCTCTGCGTAGCTGCATGCGTAGCCTCATCCTCTCCAGCAGCTGCCCACCTGTTCCTATGGCGCCCAGTGGGAGCTGGGCAGCCGCTTGAGAGGATGGGGCTACCTACCTACGCGCCCTGCCGTGCAAAAATCCACCCTATCAGGCTTTATGAACTCCGCCTCCTCATTGTGTCGTCCCACTATACCACACAGCGCTAGGATGACAGCAGTCAGGTACCTCCCCCTCCCCCAGGCGAGCTGCTGCGTGGGGCCGACCCGCAGCTGGCCCACCACTGCATCTTCAACCCCGCCGTGGTGCACGTGGCGGAGGACGACTACCTGTGGCTAGCACGGGCCTTCCTGCACCGTCCGGCCAAAGGCACCGGCGGCGCTGGCGGCGGTGGTGGGTCGGGTGCCTCGGCGCCAGGCGCGCACCCGTGCCCCCGCAGCCCCGTGCCGCACCAGTGGTTCCACAGCTGGCGGGGGGAGCAGCGGGGTGTGGTGGCGGTGGTGCGGCACGTGGTGGACGCGGCGGGGCGGACCAGCACGCTGCGGCTGCTGCACCACCAGGTCACGGACAGGTTCCTGGCGGGTGGGTGGGGACCTTGGGGAAAGGGGCACAGGGGGCTTGAGGCAGGGGGGCGACTCAGTGGGTACCGTATCTGCAGGACAGACTGAAGGGCTGGTGATAAAAAGTCAGAGGTGGAATGCTGGGCTCAAGAACAATGGTTGCGTAGCTCTAGAAATCCGTGCCTGGGGTTGAAGGTTACAGCCTGGGGACTGGTGTGTGCGTTGCCGGATGAATTGATGGGCCATGGGCGTGACGGCGGGTTTCAGTGGATGGGAGCTGTCGAGGGCAGGCAGGGGTTGGAGGGTAAAGCCTAACGGCTGAGACATTCCTCTGGCCAGCAGTGCTATCCTTAAGTGCAAACGAGAAAGGAATCTGTTCCTCGCCTTGACTCCGGGCTGCCCTTTCCCCCTCGCTTTGCCCACCAGATGCCCGGCTGTTCAAGGACGGCCACGGCTCGTTGTGGGCCCTGGGGCCCATCTCCGTCAACCGCTTTCTGTGCCGCGCCATGGGTGTCATGCCCATCAACGTCACCATTGCTGATGTCGCGCCCGCTGGCTCTGGCAGCACTCCCACGGAGGAAGCTGCAGCGGCAGATGCTGCCACCAGCTCCGTCGCCGGGCAGGGGCCACGTGTCGGCGTGTCCATGGGCGCGCTGCGCTTCCTTTCGTACTCTAACCTGTCATGGGTGGAGAAGAACTGGTGAGCGCAAGCGCTGGTACTTATCAACAGTCTGCACGACAGCCACAGCGGCCGGGCTCCATGCGCTGACATACGGTGTGCTTTTGGAGAACAGGGCCGGATTGCGATCTCCACAAGGCCAAACACAGAGGATTGGGCCCGCAGCAGGGGCGGGACGGTGTTGCCATCTGCTGGCGCTAGGATTTCTCCAGCATGTCCTTTATGCCCTTTTGAATCCTGTCATACCCCGCCTGCGTGCCCGCAGGGTGCCCTGGAACGGCACCGCCCTCATGTCCTACCCCACCTTCCCCACCTTCCTGGCCACCCACGCCGTCTTCGACTGGGGCTCCTACGCCGAGCCGCGCCACCACAACGCCTTCGCCAGCGCCGCACCCGTACCACTCTTCAGTCGCACCCAGGACATGTACGGCAGGCTGTACAGCTTCTCCGGCGGCACGCCTGCCGTACTGGAGGACGGCGGGCGCAGCTACCTGGCGGTTGGGCACGTACGCGTGCACGGCGGGTGCCTGCACCCGGATGTCGGGCCGCCTGAGGCGGAGGGCGGCAGGGAGGGAGGGGAGGGAGGGGACCGGATCGGGGTGTGGGAGCCGGAGCGGAAGCGTCTGTGGGCGCAGCGGGCAGGGGCGGCCGTGCCCAGTACCTGCGATGCGGGTCTGGTGAGGGCTGCTTTGGAAGCAAAGAGGATGGCGGGACTTGGTGGGCAGGGAAGCGCTGGGTCTGGGGCTATATGAGCGGGGGGCTTCGGGGGATGCAGCGGCGGATGCAGGATGCTGCTGGGTGCGGGGATGCAGGGGGTACTGGTTACCGGCCTAGGTGGAGTGCTGCGGCTGTCATTGCGGATGAGAACAAAGCGGAGGCTGGATTAGGGCTCAGGGCGCAGCGCCGGAGGGGTAGGGCGGCGCTGGACAGGGGTGCGGAGGGCGGGCAAGGGCTGGGGCTGGGGCTGGGCGGCGGTGGGCTGGACGGCGCGGGCAACCTGGCCGCTGCGGCTGCGGCTGCCGGCGGTCGCGGCCCTGGCGGCCATCTGTCCATGGTGGGGCCGGCCAACATGGTGCTGAGGATATGGCAGTGGGACGAGAACCTGCCGCCCGTGCGGTACTTCCGGTACAGGTGGGCGAGGGCGGGGCATGGGAGGGGGGGAGGAAGGGGGCGTGGTGTGTGGCTTCATGGCATCATGGGCTGCCAGACGCGGAGGTAAACAGGTCCTCTGAGGGCCCGGCTTGGGAACGCACATGCCATTTCGGCCCGTTGGCAGTGCATGGGGTCCATGCTGGGAGGAACGCATAGAGTGCAGCCCCATTTGCCGTGCCTGAACACGCGCAGGTGGTGTCAGCTGCCCACGTCACCGCTGCTGTGCTGCACCGCAGGGCCGACTCGGCGCAGGGCCACGACATGGCCATCCACCACATGTACGACTACATGATGTTCGTGTACCGGTACGTCTGCATTCCCCATGTGTCATGCCACAGCTGTTGCTGCCTGCACGTTGCATGGCGCCATGCGTGATGAGCGGGTGCCGGCGGCTCCGGTGAGGCGACTGCAAGGATACAACAAAGACCCAGCACACGCACACGCCCGCATACTACCGTCCTCGCTCCACCCGATACCTAGTTTGCTCTTTGCCGCACCGCTGCCCACACACTGTGCCCGGCACTTGCCCACACGCGCACAGATTTGACTCGCGGCCGCCGTACAACGTGACGCACGTGAGCCACGCCTTCATGCCGGCTCCCTCGGGCCAGCCGCACTCGGGCGTGGTGTACCCCGTGGGCCTGGAGCGCGTGGGGCCGCAGCGGGAGCACTACATGGTGTCGTACGGTGAGGGCGACCGTACGGCAAAGTTCATGGTCGTACGGAAGGCGGCGTTGGAGGGGCTGCTGGTGCCGGTGGACGAGCTGCTGGTGGGGGAGGCGGCGGCGTACCATGCGTGCGCGTTGGAGGCTGAGTCGTACACGGAGTCGTACCGTGAGTGAGGTCGTTGGGGGCTTAGGCTTTCAGTCCGCTTGGTCGCAATGCAGCGTTGCGGAGCACGAGGGGTGGGTGATGGAGTACTGTACCTCCATCAGGGACAGGCCGTGCTGCAGCCCAAGGCACAAATCGCTGCAGGGAGTTCCAGCTGATTGGCGCAGGCGGTGTCACACTGCGAAAGGGTTGGAAGTTGCCGAGCGAAGCGAAGAGACCGACATTGCTGAGATGTTTGCTGGGCAACCAGGAAGGCAAGAGTGTATTATGACCTGGGGTAATATGACGTGATGCAGGAGTGTGCGGATACATGTCTAGGGCATATGGGAGGCACCTGACCTGGCCATCTTTTTGTCATTCATTAACCACGCATGCTCCTAATATCCAGTGTAGCAGAACTGTACATGCCCTTGCATTTCAATACACGTCATCTGTGATCGGATTCGCGCAGCTGCGCGGCCGTAGGGGCTTGTCCGTGACCATCAGATACCGCCCCCCCTCATTATTATCTGTGGAACTGCACGGAGGGTTGCTGTTGGTGGAGGGGGCCATGTGGTGGCGGTAGCCAGTGCTGTGCCACAGGTTCGGGACATGCACCGCGCCGCTACGCAAGCCCATGTGACCTGCCTGCTGGCTACCGGCCTGGGCCCGCCTGCCCACGCTCGTGTGTTGCCTCGTGCGTTGCCTGTTGCGCCACAGTTGTACGACACCGCGGTGGAGTGTCGCGCTTGTGAGCGCTGCGGCTTGAGTAGGTACAATAGGAAGTACGTATGACAATTTTAGCATACGGGCAGTATGGCAACGCGAAGGCCCATACGTGGTTGCTGAGGCCAACCCTCGCACTCGAACGCCTGCTCACGGCGCCTCTGTTAATCCTCCTTCCTTCATCTGACTTGCATATACAATGATAATACCTAGAATACAGCTAGGAATGTGGCCATCGGCCGGAGGGCGCTGTCGCTTGATAAATGATGGGTCGACGCGCGTCTCCTGCCTTCGCCCCGCGCGCGCTACCGTGGCAAGCACTCCTCGGGAGCTGCTCGAGTCGTTCTGGGAGGCGCGCGGCGTGCTGGACCCGTTGCACCGAAAGCGCCTGGTCGACGCGGCGGTTGAACAGCTGCAAGCAGGTCAGGGAGCGCGGGCACAGAGCACGAGCACAGCCTGGGTTGACAGAGTGTTCGGCCTGCAACAAGGGCCAACCATTTTATCCGCTGGCCATATCTGATATCTTCACCTGCGGCACGGTGGTTTTTCGTGCGTGCGGGTTCTGCAGACCCGCTGGAGACCACCCCCCTTGCGCCCGACGCGCCCCTGCCGGGCCTCAGCAGCACGTGGACCCTGGACCAGTCCACACTCGAGGTGAGGCGGCTTGCAAGGCAACTGCATCAGCCAACCGTGATCCCCCATGCGTTGAAGTACCACAGGGCGCGCATGCTGCTGACGCGGCATGTGCTCCGAAATGTGTACGTCGCCATAGCGCTTCACCACGGTGTCGGCACGCCACCATCCTCCATGGCCCTACCAGAGCGTACATCGCATCCCAACCCTGCCCGTCATGCTAAGCTGCTAAGAACTAATCCAACCACCCACCACCAGGTCGTGGCGGCCTCTCGGCGGCTGCTGGCGCTGCAGCAGATGCTGGGCGGCGGCGTGGACACCACGCAGCGGCGGGGCGGGCTCGGGGGCGGCGGCTCGGGCGGCGCCGCCGTGGACGTGGTGTGGATGGTGGTGCGGGAGCCGCAGCTGCTCAGTGTGGACCTGGGACAGCTCACAGGGCGGCTGCTGGACATGAAGGTGTGGGTGGGGGCGGGGCAGAGGGGCGGCAGAGGGGCGGCCGGCGGGGGGTAGATGACGGCGGTGGGTTGGTGGGTTGGTGGCGGGCGGGACATGGTAGCAAGAGGTAAGGGTTGAGGGGAGGAGTGTTGAGTCGGTGGAGTCAGGGCCACTGGCGGTTGGGGAAAGCGAAAGCGAGTTCTTTGGTTGGGTGGTTGGGCAGTTGGGGCGATCGAGAGGGGTCAACTCACTGCGTGCATAGCGTACCAGCCGCAACGCCGATAGCCGAAAGCCTCCCTGGCGTTGCTTGCAGCCAAGCCTCCACTGCTTCGCGTTCTAAGTCTCATGCAGCTGTCGCACACAGAACGTCATTACAGGCAATAAGCGGGCAATGAATATTACAAGCGCCCCAAGCTGTATGCCAACCCCACCGCTGCCCCTGCAGCTGGCCACATTCGGCAGCGGCGTGGACGTGCTGCGTGTGGTGGAGGCGCAGCCCGCGCTCCTCATCAGCGACAGCTGGAAGGTGGACCTGGCCTCGCTGCAACAACAAGAACAGCAGAAACAGCAGGACAACGGGAACGGGCTGCAAGCGCAGCGGCCGGGGCAGCCGGGGCAGTCTGGACGCGGCTCGGTGGGCGCCAGCAGCAGCCCTCCCGCGACCGATGACGACGCGTTGGAGTGGTTGGCGTACGACTCATTTTCGCCGGCAACGAGTTCCGGGGCCTCCACAAGTGCGGGGGCATATGCGGGCCGTGGTGCGAGTGGGGAAGGTGGGGCTGCTGCGCCTGCCTGGTCGCCCGGGGCGGCGGGCGGGCAGCAGGCTGCTGGGGCAGGGAGGGACAGCGGTGGCAATGGCGTTGACACGAGCGGCGCGGCGCCGGACCCTGTGCAGCAGCTCATCACGGCGTGGCAGCACGGCATCTCCTCGGACGGAGACAAGGAGTGGGCCAGCCGGTGAGCACTGGTGTGGGATCGAGGAGTGCTGCGGAAGGGGCGTGGTTGCCGAACGGCTGTGCGCAACGCTGTGGAGCATGCGCCAATTGAGACGGTTGTGCAATCCTAAGGCGCGTGCCCCTACACGCCACTGAAGCACCACGTCTGCCCTGCCGAGTTGTCCTAGAAGGGTCCTTCGTGTGCCCCAGAAACGCCTTGTACCCTTCTAAAAACAGTTCCGCTTCCTTCTCGCCGCGTCCACATGGCATTTAGGGACGGCATTGGGTCAGCGCTGGTGCGCCAAGCGTTGTATCTTTTCATGCCGCACAACTCGTGATCCGCCATCCAGGCTGTCCCAGCTGGCCGCCTACTCGGCGCTCCACGGCGACTGCTGCGTGGGCTTCCGCGACGGCGACGACCCCGACCTCAGCCGCTGGGCCAACAAGCAGCGGGCAGACTTCCGCACGGGGCAGCTGCAGCAGGAGCGGTGAGCGTGTCGGGGGGCGCGGCTGAAAGGGCGGAGAGAGGGCCGGGCAGGCCATAAGGTTGCGTGGCACCCTGCCTTCTGCGCTTGCCAAACGGGGAGCAGGGACTGTGGAGTGACTGTCTCATTAGCCCCAACAAGTGGACCAACATAACCATGCGATTGCGCCCCGTGGAACACCTGGCTGTGGCTCAGTTCGTGTGGACCTCGCAAATTGCTTGAGAACATATCGTTCGCACCTTCCAGTCGCGCCGTGCCTTTACCCAGCCTCCTAAACACCCTCTCTCCCCCTCTCAATTTCCACACCCCATGCCCCGCAGGCTGGCTGCGCTGCAGTCGCTGGGCTTCCTGTTCGACGGCGACGAGGCGGAGTGGGTGCGCTGGTACCGCTGCCTGCTGGCCTTCAAGGCGGCCACGGGGCACGCGTCGCCCATGCCGCTGGTCACCGGCGCGGACATGTACCTCATCAACTGGTGGGTGGCCGCGCGGGCAGTTGCAGGCCGATGCGTGGGTAGGCTATACATGGCGCAGTGCAGCTTTTGGGAGGGGTGAGGCAGCATGCGGTGCAATAGCGGTGCTTGGGCTAGCCTATCAAGACGGTCATACGCGCGGCAGGCGTGTATGATATCAGTCCGTCGTCGAGAACAAGTCTTCACCCGGCCTCGTGCCCATGCACGCCCATGCCTTGCCCATATGCCCCAGGTGCGCAATCCAGCGCATAGCGCGCCGCTCCCGCGTGCTGGCCGAGTCGCGCATCGCCCGCCTCGACGAGCTGGGCTTCGACTGGACGGGAGCCGACCCGCTGTCCTAAACAAACGCTACGCTACGTTCTTTGGGGGGCGTCCCAGTCCAGGGGCCTCACAACAGACTCACAATACAGCAGGATATGTAGCTGGTCGGAGGCATAAACCTCAGGCTGGAGGCTGAAGGCGTGTGTGTTCATATTAGCTCGTCAAGCACGGAAAGAGGTAACACGGCGGCGTGGGACGCTTGCGCAACGGCCACGAAGCTATACAGCGGCTGGTGCCCGTAGCTGGCATCCGTGGAACACCGGTGACCAAGACATGCTCGCCTGCATCCTTGTTTGTGACTCGATTGACCGCTTCATACAGCAAGCACCAGCGTCGTGCTTTCTCTAGCGTTTTGTGTAGCGGAGGACGTGTCGTTGAGCTAGGTTAGGAGGTTTTATGGCAGAGGGGCGTCAGCGTCTGATGTGATCATTTTGGCGGTATGATTACTGGAGGCTACTGTCATGCCAAGTTGGATGCTTCTGGATGCTTCCTTGGGTCCTTGCACGGCAGCGGCGCAGCGCCCTGCAAGCAACGTCAGGCGTTTTGGACAGTGTCTAAGTCTAGCTCATGCCGTGCCGTTGGTCAGGCATGTACTGGTACGGCATGATGCCAGTGTCGGGTCGTTGGGACTATCACTGCGCTGAAGGTCTCCAGGAGTCAGGAGAACAAACGTGACACAACTGACTCGTCATTTTACAGCAGGACCTACGACAGCACCCGCCTGCACTAAACTTGCCACGTGGCAGCGCGCCCCAGTGGGGCCAAACTTGAACACGCACAAGCCCCTGTCCACCAGTCCACCTGCTCGGACCCAGTGCACACCTGATGCTTTTCTGTCAATGACGGTGTTTGCAGCTAGGTTGCTCACCGTCCCTGCGCCAGCCGCGTCACGGATGGCCCTCCTTTCAGACACGCAAGTTGCGTCAGCCCCGCCACCTCCATTACAGAACCCCGACCCGCGCTCGAATGCAAATCGCCAATGTTCCCACCTATCGCCTGTCCTAGCCAACGTAACCACCTGCGAATCCCAAAAATCACAACTCTGCTCTGAATTGCACACCCAACAATCCCCAACGATCCCCTCTGGCTAGCCGCCTGGTCTTATGGACCTGGAGGGGCCAGGTCAGCTCCCCCCCGGGCTGAGCGGCACCGCCTCCCCCGGCTCCTCCTCCTCCGCCTCCTCCCCGTGCTCGAAGTCGTCCAGCGCCCGCACCGCCTCCAGGTCGGCCCTGGTGGTGCGCAGGCGCGGCTTGGACTCCTGCGACATGCAGCCAGGGGGCGCAGCAACGCCAGGTCGCTCCCATGTAGCTGCTCCTGCTCCGTCTTTGCACTCACCGCCCCAGCCGCCCCAGCGGGCTAGGAGAACAGAACCTCGAGTTGCAGCGTAACACGCACACCTAGGGTCTTCCCGTATCCAACCACGTGGGCCAGCCACGGCAGGCGCGCGGGCCGGAACCCTTCCGCCTTTGGACCAACACCGCACCGGCCTCCCGCGCCCCACCTTCACAGGCATGGTGAGGATGTGCTGCATGGCCACCGCGCCCTCCGGCCCGTATTGCGCGGTGAGCTCCGCCATGTCCGCCCCGCTGTTGGCCTTCATGGCGCGGACCGTCTCCGTCAGCGCCGTCTGCCGCGACACCGGGTCCACGTAGGCCCCCGGCGAGGGGCTCTTTCTCCGCGTGGCCTGGAGGCTGCTGGCCGTCGCCGCGTCAAGCTGCCGCTGCCGCTCCTGCAGGGTGGCAGCAGGTCACAGGATGGCATGGGGCGCGTTGGGGGCGGTGCAGGGTGTTGCGAGGGTGCTAGTTGGAGGGGTGCTGTCGGAGGCCAGCAGGTGCAATGCGCGACGTGGAATGGGTACGATATTACAGATATGTTTCACGGCGTTGGGCTCCGCGTCAATCCTAATGCTTGGGGCACCAGTGTTGTTGCCGCAGCCGCCTGCATCCAGGACGCCCTTTCAAATGCGTCCATGAGAGGGTACCGTGTGTACAACACGCACCTGGGTGCTTGCCATTTGCACGCTCGTGTTCCATCCCCCGGGCTCACAGCTGGGCCGCAACGTCCGCTCCGGTGTTCCTGCATGCCTGTCAGCTTTACATGCTGTTGTGCCTGTTAGCCTCCGAACGTCTTGGCTGTTAAGCAGGTCTGGCGTGAGGGTGTTGGACAGGAAGTTCTGGGAGTGGTTGGTGGTGTGCTTTCCTGGCTGTAGGATCACGGAGCTGGTCCATTGAGGTCCACGTACGCCCAGAATGTCTGGTTTGCTGTCCACTGTTGCCTTCTTTGCCACCTTGACCTAGGGGTGCAAGGAACACCGGGTATGGGTCGCCAGGGTGCAGAAGGTACCACGACTAGGGCTGTGCCTCATGTAAAGTACTACTGCATCTTATCAGCCTAGTTGTAATTGTGCACGTAGTTCAACTGCACTCGGCTCCTGGCCAATTTGGCATTGCGGAGCCATGCTCTCCATCGATAGCAGATTTACCTTATCTAATACTTGCACACGAACAACAGACTCATTTAGACCGAAGTTTATTCGTCCTCCAGTTTTGCCTGGTATGCTGGGCGATGGTGTTGCTGCGTTCGGTGGCAGCCCGCTGTGGAGCGAGGCCAAGTCGTCGATGTATTCATCCTCCATTATCTGCTGTCACACACAATATACAGAACACCGACCGCAAAGTGCGAAGTGTTGGTATGACAGCATCCGCTTAGCCTTCGAATACCGGCACGCATGCTCAGGCATGGCCCGAGAAGGGGCCCTACAATGCACTCTTATGGCAGCCTTCCCCACAAGCCTAAGCGCCAAGTTGCTCGCCAATGAAACAGAACGAGAACAGCCAGCCAGCTCAGACAAGTCACCACTTGCCGTACTGTAGACAACAGCCTAACGCTCCTAACGCAAGTGCACCGTACGCTCAGTAACCAACAGGGAGTCCTCACATGCGTAACTAAACCTCTGTTTGTCAGGACCAATGCGGCCTAGCAGTAAGCGTGTGAGACGTAACCGTGTCGTAAGATACTGTAAGGCGCTTGTAACAGAGGTGCTCCCAGTGCGAGCCTCAAACCGCTGGTGCATGCCACCATGCACGTTCCCCCAAAAGCAATGCTTTGCCCTTTCGTCTCGCCTTAGCCATGTACGTTAAGCGCAAATCCCTCACCGTCCCGGCGCGTGAGTCGTGCACATTTTAACACAGCGCATGAGTGATCAAAGTTAGTCAAGCAGGCAAGCTGCGTTGTGCGCCTAACCCTTGACATGGACACAATGCTAGGCACGACTGGAAACGCTTACGCCATTCCACCGTATGATAAAAAAGCACCGGAATCCGGTCTATACGTGTCCACAGCACGCGAGCAGACTGACAGTGACAACTTGGCACGCCGGACCCATCACCACCCCTTGTCCCATCCCAGACGCACCGGGAACACACGTCGGTGCCCTCCCTACCTTGACTAGCCCCTATCTACCAGAGAAGCTCTACTGTACGGCATCCGGGCTGAGAGAAGCGTACACCCAAGGCCGTGTGGTAGCCAGTCAGTACCGCCCCCCCACCGCCGACCATGTGCTCTGGCCGGTACTGCACCGCAACGGCGGCGAAGGGTGGCTCACGCCTGGGGGCCGCTCTCCGAGTCCAGCTTGAACTTCCCGATGCGGACCTGCATTGTCGCAGCAGAGAGGAACAGAGGATGAGCCGACAACATAACAAGCCTGATAGCGCGCAGATGCAACGACGTCGGCATTCTGGGTTTGCAAGGTCCGCTTCCCGGTCGCTTGAAATCTGGGCCAAGTTGACGGTGCTTTTCGGCCGTACATCGCCTGCAGACGTGCAATCCCATACACCAACTGACCTCGAGGGTGTCGGCCCACTGGCCGTCCTCCGGCGACAGCACCACCATGGTGTACGTGCCCTCCATGGAGCCCTGCAGCGCGGAACACACATGCACGGCCTGTTACGTGCCGTACCGGCCTTCAAGGCAGACGGGACACGCCTCCAGGTGTGCAACCGTGCTTCCATGATACCTTCCAGGGCGCACAGGCAGACCACAACCTTCTGCCGACTATGCCTTGCACGTGCTCAACAGGGAAAAATAGTGACAAGGTTGGGAACAAGTAGCCCGCGCCAGGCTGTGCTGTATGTCCAACACACACGGGCCCAGCTACTGCACCGCTACACATCCGGCCCTGCCACCCACCTGGGACGTGGGGAGTGGGCAGCCCGACTTGTACGTGAAGGACTTGCCCGGAACGATGATGGGCTGCTCGCCCACCACACCCGGTCCCCTGCAGTTGAAGCGTGGGTGTGCGCTTAGACGCTGCGATCATCCGTCCGCACCAACACCCAACAAGCAATCAGACAGTGCTCAAGCGCACTGTGGGCATGCGCAACAGCCCTTGGCTAACAACACACGGCGCGAGCAATGCGGTGCATCAGCTCACCGGACCTCGTCAACCTTGCCCCTGCCGTCCATGACAACCCTGCGAGTGCAAGGCGGTACCGTCAGTCCTACGACCTTGGTGCGTGAGCCTTCAGGCACCGCGTCGCAAACCCAGCGGGGTGTCACTGTGCAGTCATGTCCCCACCGTGCCTCACATAGGGCCTGCCGTAAACCGAGCGAAGCCGCATGCACGTGCAAAAGGGCGATCGCTTACCAGTGTCTGTTTCTGAGCTGCACGATCCGGTCGCTCTGGTTGGTGATGGTGATGTGGTAGGTGAAGATCCAGCGTCCGGCAGCTGGCTGCGACTGCAGGGGTTGGTACACGCTGCACGGAGAAGCAGAGGGCAAGTAGGAACTGTTGTCCGCACAAAGCCCAAACCTTGCAAACAAGTGAGGCTAGGAGTGCCGCAGCAGGTGCAACGCGACGCAATGCCCGGACCAGGTGTGAAGGTTGGTTACCAATGCAGACGACCCGATGCCACCACAGGACGTACGGCAGCGAGCCCTGCAAGTCCTGTCAACAAGGGCACAGTACTGCATGCTGAGGGCCGCACAGCCTCGGCCGCCCTCTCACCTTTGCACCTGGACACGGATCCCGTGGGTGACCGTGTCGCTGCTGGTGCTGAGCAACCCGCTGTCCAGCACGGCCGCGCCCAGCTCTGTCTCCAGCTGCTTAATGCGCGCCTGGATCTCGGCCGCCTCCTGCATGGCGGTAGCCACGTCCGTGAAGGTAATGCACGGACCTAGCTGACGTGTAATGCAAAAGCCAACAGTAGGGCGGTGACTGGGACTCCTGAAGCAGCCGGCAAGAAAGCTAGCACGCTTCGCTGGCCAGCGGTCGCCAAAACGCCTCCGTAACCTCCCCAGCACACAACTACGTCCGACTGCATGTCGCACCCAGCCAATCGCCTCTCCACGCCCCACCTTGTAGCGCTCCTCCGCGATGGCCTTCTGCAGCGCCGTCTTGGCGGCCATGACGGGGTCGCTGCGGTTGAGCTCCTCCAGCTGCGCCTTGAGCCGCGCGGCCTCGCGGAACTCCTCGCTGCGCACTGCACGCCGGAGTCACAGGCATGCAGCACGCATTACTTCGTGGCTTGAGGCACTTGGGCAACCCTGACTGCTGTGGCTTGACCCCCAACCGCCCCTTCTGATGCTGCAAGGCAGAAGCGTGCACTTAAGCGCGCAACCCCAGGTGAGGACAACTTCCTCTTGGACACCCTGTGGACCCCGGCCAGCATCACTTCACCCATCCCAAGGATGAGGGCACATGCCCCCAAGCGCCCAGTTACCAGGGGGCACACCGATGTTATCTGGTACCAGTGACCTTGCACCTGCTGCTTCCGCCACGCACCTGCTGCGTCCAGCTGTTGCTGCAGTTGCTTCCGCAGCGTCGACAGCTCAGCCAGGCTATAGCTCTGCTTTCCTGTCTCAGTCTCCGCAGCCCGCGTTACGATGCGAGCGTGTCCGTGACGGCAAGGTGCCATGGTGCGCGAGAATGGCTTGGGTGCAGAAGAAAGACAAGCTGGCTTCATCAGCGGGCTTTGGACGTTGAGTGAGTATCGGAGTGGGAACGCCATTTTACAGAGGACTACTGTTCTGCAGTTTGCAAGGTGAAGGAGTGTTCCGCAAGAGTGTTGCGCGGCGCTGAGGCCCAGCCAGCGGAGTTATTGCGCGTGTAGTATGGCACCAACAAACGACTGAAATATTGCTGTTTGAGACCAGAGGATGTGCCCACGGACAGTGTACCTGGCTTATGGAAGGCTCTGCATACGGCACTTGCCGATGCAGCGCAGCGACGCGACTCTCATATCGGCACCCTGGGGCACGAAACCACCACTCTTCCCTGGTCAGTAGCTCAGTAACTTCGTGTTTTTCACAACAACCTGCTAAAATGGCCACCGAGCAGTCCTACATTATGATCAAGCCTGACGGCGTTCAGCGCGGCCTGGTCGGCGAGGTCATCAAGCGGTGAGGCGCACTCATCAGGATAATTGGGTTCAGCGGCATCGGCAATGTGCTCAGCGGGCAGCCTGCGAGCAAACTGCCCTACATGGAATATGTTGCCCTTCGGCTCATCTGAGGGCCGTGCAGCAGGCTTATTACTTGAGACATAGTCAATGATAAAGCCGTTTATTCCGTATCTCGTTGCGGTGATCTACTTGGCGCTGTGTCCACAGCGGGTTGGCGGCGAAACGTCTGCTCACAGCTTTCCACCGTCCGCCGTTTGCTCCGCGAGGCCGTGATACGCAATAGTGCAACTGCAGTGGCATGATCATTATAGCAAAATGCCTCAGGGTGGGCACTTCTTGGACGCACTCGTCGCTGCCGACAACCCACGGCAGCGTGTGCCTTCCAACCCACGCACTGGGCTAGCGCACCTCCCCAATTCACACGCTGCACCAGCCATCTATATACATGATACCAATGTCATTGGTTTGCCTTCGTTCGCCCCGTTTTGCAGCTTCGAGCAGCGCGGCTACACCCTGAAGGGTCTGAAGCTGATGAACGTGGAGAAGTCCCTGGCGGAGCAGCACTACGCCGACCTGTCCGCGCGCCCCTTCTTCCCCGCCCTGGTGGACTACATCATCAGGTGCGTGTGCAGCGTGCAGGCCCGCGCTTGAGTGCATCTTGACTGTGCGGCAGTTGGCACGGTACTTCCTGTTGAATACCGGCCTTGCCCTTGAGTTGCTGCTGCATGCACGACCGGCTGCCCGCTGACCTATGTTGTGTGCCTGCTACCGTATGATGTGCTGGTAACTACAACTTCACCATTGCCCCCGCAGCGGCCCCGTGGTTGCCATGGTGTGGGAGGGCAAGGGCGTCGTGGCCACTGGCCGCAAGATGATCGGCGCCACCAACCCCCTGGCCTCGGAGCCCGGCACCATCCGTGGCGACTTCGCCATCGAGGTCGGCCGCAACGTCATCCACGGCTCGGACAGCGTTGAGAGCGCGCAGCGCGAGATTGGCCTGTGGTTCCCCGAGGGCGTTGCCAACTGGACCCCCGCGGCCAAGCCCTGGATCTACGAGTAAGCTGTAGGTTTTTGCCGCTCGTTGTTGGTTAGTAGGCTGGCTGGTTGGCATGCATGCAGAGAGACTGGCGTTACACGGGCAGATGCAACACTATTTCCGATGGGGTACTGGATACATATCAGCTGCAGGTGCACGCTTTGAGCCGCTGGTGTCCTTGGTGGTCGCTAGAGCGCGTCGGCGTGCTACACATGGCGTTTGCCGTGCTGTTCCACGCCGCTGTCCGACCCTGGGCATTGGGCCTCGGTGTAGGCCGGGCACACCGTGTACTGTAGATGATGTGCGCAGATGACCATGACGCTGTTCTCTCTGTGGGCGTGTTGTGAAGCAGCACGCGGTCACAGGCCTGGCTACAGTCGGTGTAACACCACCGTCTTGAGCAGTCCCTTGCTGGGGAGTTCCCATGTTCCAATTGCACGGGCATTCGCCAGGGTGTGTTGAAAGGGAGCTATCGCGCGCTGATAGGTACGGTACCACGCTGCAACGTATGCATACACGGGTTCGCCAAATAGGGCTCATCGCTGGCGTAGGACTCGGCTCATTTGACCACACGCCGTACGGGTGCATGACAGTTTGGATGAGGGCCTGCCCGTGGCGCACGCTGCTTGCTTGTCTACCTGCAAGAAAGCAAGGGATCAGCTGTTAAGGAAAACCACAGCGGCTGGAAGGCATCTTACCTCCCCGGGCATAAGGACGAGAGGTGAGTTGGCGGACCTTCAACAGTGGTGGCCGTCTGGCACGTGGCAAAGGAGGCCTGACACCAAGGCATGCCTGGGCATAGGAAAACAAGACGTTAAACCAATATGTATATGTAGTGCTTGTATTACCACTCCTTGAGGCCAAAGGAGTGGAGCAATGCATGCAATGCACGGATTGATTTAAAACACCGCGCGGGAAGCCGAACAGTGGAAGTCTTGGCGCAGGCTTACCAGACACACAAGTACATTTACAAACCCAACCAGCATAAAACCGTGATAACATACATTATAAGCTGCCTGTCCCGCGCTGCTCTTGCTCCAAGCACCATGTCCGCGGCTGTGTTATCGTTGGGGGCAGTGACTCAGCTAAAGGCCAAGAACCATGACGATAGGCCATATGTGCTCCAGGTACGAATGCCAAATCACACACCCGGATGTGGGACTTGTTCAGTGCCTTTTCGGGCGCCCATTTCGGGTAACTCTTTGGACTACAGGTCGCCGACCTACAGGCGGGAGCAAACAGCAAGCACACGTGCAGCCTATCAGATGGTTCAACATCTATCCGCGCCTGGCTCGCGTCACAGCTGAAAGGACTCGTCGCGGACGGCACTGTGGCAAATGGCAGCAGGGTAAAAATCATGGACTACAACGTGAACTGCGTCAATGGGGACGACGTGGTTATTGTCACGGGGCTGGAAGTTGTCTCCGAAGCTGCAGCAGGGGCCGTTGCTGCCCTCGGGGACCACAACGTAGTGCCTGACGTCAAGACACTACCAGCCAAGTCGCCCACTGCCTCCATTCCAGCTGTCAAGAAGGAGAACAGCACTCCCGAGTAAGATGGGCTCCATTACGCAGTGTGTAACAGCTTGAAGCAGTCGTTGTGCAGGGTGCCTGGGTTCTACCGCATCACTGGAAGGCTGAACGTTGACCACGCGTAGGCAACTGCACAACTGCACCTGGTCGGCCTCTAGCTCTTTCTTCGACATGACACCTGGATGCCATATGCGCCCGATGGGAAATGCTTCTTTGGTGCTTCCTGACACCCTGTTTTCCCCGCTGCCGCCTGCCTGCTGTGCAGCATGAAGCCCAGCGGCATGAAGGCGCCTGCCTTCAGCCCCATCTCCTTCATGACCCCGCCGTCGCAGTCGCCCATGGTGGGCACGCTGACGCCCAGCAGCCTCACGCCGCCAATGCAGACGCCGCCCAGCCAGCTGGCAGTCAGCGACCGCAAGTGAGCTGCGTCATGGCAATGGAACCTTAGCACATGAATCTCCTGGGTGATCACGTGTACCTCGCCGTGCGCCCAACATGAAGACGTTCATTGCCGCACACTGCACAAGGGAGCGTTGCATGCACATGCGTGCGCCACAAAGGTGCAGTATCTCCGATAGCGATTGACCTGCAACCTACCCTGCTGCGTCCGGCTCCGTGCCCAGGACCTACCACCGCATCGGCGCGCTGCACCCGTACGAGAGCAACTGGTGCATCAAGGCCAAGGTGACCCGCAAGGGGCCGCTGCGCAGCATTTCCATCCGTGGAGCGGACGTGGCCATCTTCAATGTGGACCTGGTGGATGACTCGGTAGGGGCGGGCGGGGGGCGCGATTTGGTGGCTGGACGGCAGCGCGCAGCGTGGGGCACGGACCGGCAGCTGCCTAGTTTTCCGACTGGTGGCTGCCATGCTGAGCCGCTCTTCCGATACTGAGAGCCTGAGGAGGCGACCTGGTGAACGAGGCGGCGGGGTTGGTAGCGGGCCTGAACCTGTGGGCCCGAGCGCCCGACTGTGGGGCAGGCCCTATCTGATGATCTTGGCATGGGGGGTATCGGCTGGCGCGCACAAGCGCAAGACACTCACCGTTGTGCCACATCGTAGGGCCATACGCAGTTGGTGTAAAGACATGTGCACGCCGTCCCTGTGTAGTGCACGTTGACAGAGAACGAATTCAGGCGCTGTAGCAATACTACCGATAGCGGGTTGCGCCAGTGGGGTGTGCCAGGGAGATTGCCGTATTAACGGGGAAGCAAGCTGGCGTTGCGGGTAATCGCACGCCCAGCAGCCAAGCGCTCACCACGGCAGCTGCACGGTCTTATTCAAACCGTTTCGGGATGGCTCGTGCACGTGTCTATGTTTGCTGCCCTCCAACAAGCTTCCATCCCCACTGCTTGCTTGTTCTCAGCTCCCTTCATGACGTCTGCTGCCCTTTCCACCCCACCCCGCATTGCAGGGCTCTCAGATCCAGGGCACCTTCTGGCGGGGCTCCGCGGACCGCTACTCTGCCGCGCTGCAGGAGGGCCGCGTGTACGTGTTCAACCGCTTCAAGGTCAAGCCTGCGGACAAGAAGTACTCGAGCGTCAAGGCCGACTACCAGATCGACTTCATGGACAAGTGGGTGCTAGTACGGAATGGTTGTGCAAATGCACACCTTGCCTGCTACCAAGCACCCCTCATCCCTTCTGGTCCGGGCCTGACGCCCCAGCCGCCGTGCCTGTGGGCGTACCACGTTCCATGCAGATAACTAGCGAAGTGCCACGCCCTTCTGCTGCAACGCGCGTTCGTCTCATCACCCTGCTGTGCCCCCGGGCTGCTGTCCGCCCTGCTCCCGTCCCTCCACACAGCACGGAGGTGTCTGAGGCTGCGGACCAGGAGGCTGCGTCCTCGATGACGGCGGCGGTGGAGATCACGCCCATCGAGGCGCTGCCGCGGCGCCTGGGGGCGCGCGCGCCCGTGGACGTGATGGGCGTGGTGCTGGCGCTGGGGCAGCTGGGCACCGTCAAGCGCAAGGCGGACGCAACGGAGCTGCCGCGCAGGGACGTGACCATTGGCGACACAAGGTGGGGACGTTTGGGCAGGGTGGGGTGAGGCCGCTGCAGCGGCATGTTGAGTTGCGTATGCAGGTGTGGTGCTCATCGGGCTGCAAGCAATCCGGAACTGGGGCAGGGGCTTCACAGCAAGCAGAGAAAACATCTGCACGGGTCGCCAGGTCCAGTAGCAGGGTGTAATACTTCGTACAAATGCAGCGCACAGGTCTGGATCTGCGTACACATGCACCTGCCATGTACATCGCACGGGTGCTTCGCGTGCATCAGGGCTGGTCACGTGCATAGCATGGGCTGTGTGCAACACACTGAGCAGCACGAGGGCCTATACAGCAGCACGCTGAGCGTGTCAGAGGGGCTCGCTGGGTGTATGGTCCCTGGCTGAACCCCTTCCGCTTCTGTTTCGTGGCTACAGCCTCAAGAGCGTCGTGATTACGCTGTGGGGCGACAATGCCACTGGGACTGCCTCCGTGCTCGACGGCCAGGAGGGCAGGGCTGTCATTCAGGTGGGCGGGCGGAAGCAGCAGACAAGGTTGGGTCTCCTGCTGCACTGCACCCTTGGTCAGGTCGTACACTGCAACTGACCGTTTGCCCACTCTCTGGCATCTGCAGCCTTGTGCAACATCATGGAGCCCAGTGCAGCCTGATGCAGCCTTATGCACGCTGATACAGCCTACGGAAGTAGCAAAAGCGGAACTTTGGTCTCACTGCCTGCAGTCACACCGCTCTAAGGTGCCTTCCCGCTTTCCCTCTTCCCTTGACCGTGACCTCACCCCAGGTGACCAACGTGCGCATCACGGACTTCAACGGCTGCTCGCTGTCCTCCCTCAGCAAGAGCGTGGTGTCGGTGGACCCTCCGGGCGCCGACGCCGACGCGCTGCGCACCTGGTACGCCACCGCGGAGCTCACCGCGGACCGCTTCACGCCCGTGGGGCAGGACATGGCCGGCAGCCGGGTGCCAGGGTGCGTGGGGTGTGGGCGAGGGGATCATAGAGTTGAAGGCGCATAAGCGCGACAAAGGGATTGGGAAGGCGGGAGTCGGAGCTGCTTGCGCAGCATACGGGGAACGTGCTCGCAACCTGGTTTCCGTGCTTCCCACGGGTCTAGTTGATGACGCTAGTTTGGATTTGGATTTAAACCTGCTGAGAAACACCGTGTCACCCCTCTTAACCGCAGGTCTGCTGCGGGCGGCGTGCCCACGCGCGAGCGCTACTACACGCTGCGCGAGCTGTCGGGGCTGTCGGGGGACAGCGAGGGGCTGGCGGGCGACAAGGCGGTGTTCCACGGCCTCACCGCCGCCGTGGTCAAGGTCAACGAGGAGGGCCAGATGTACTACCTGGCCAACCCGGACAACGGGAAAAAGGTGCGTGGTCTGGGTGCGTTCCGCAATGGAACAGCGGGGAAGCGGGCGCTTGCGTCCGCAATGGTGCTGCCCCAAGGCTTGATTCGGCGGGTATCTAATAGATTGCCTACTCGGAAGGAACGAGGAAGGGAGAGAGGGTTTAAGGCGAATCCATGCCGTCACTTGCTTCGCATCAAAATGCTAGTCCAGTCCATAGGACGCGCACCACATACTGTGGGCTGTCACGACGGGCTCTGTTTAGCTGTATGCATGCTGTGTGTTGCTGCAGTGTGCTGTGTGCATGCTGATACCGGTATGAGCATAGCCGACGTTTGCACATTCTGCGTGTCGTTGCGTGTGTGTGCAGGTTGTGGACCAGGGCGACGGGCGGTACGCGGAGGCCGATGGGCGCGTGGTGGAGCGCGCCGAGCACCGCTACGTGCTGTCCGTCAAGCTGGCCGACCACACCGGCACCGTCAACGTGCAGCTGTTCAACAAGGAGGTGTGTGTGGGGTGAGGGGCGAGGGCGGGGACGAGTGTGGGTGGCCGGGTAGTCGCGAGCGTGATAGGCAGGGCTGTTGGTGGAGGCGCGAACTGGCTGCGAATGTTGTGAGCACGTGGCAGACCGCCTGCAGCAGGACAGCTTCATCAGGTCCTTCGTAACAGACAATGTTTCGCTTCTTTGCTGTTTGCTGGAACGCGAGACCTCTTAGTGGTACACACAAGTGCGTGCATGCGGTCGTCGCCCTCATACTAGGAGGGTATCCCCTCAACTCGATATGGCAACAGGAACCGGACTCCTTCATCTTCTCCTTCCCAGCTGCCGTCGTCATTGCCGTTCGCACATGGTCACGGCATTTCCACAAAGGTTTTCACCAGCAAGGGATAAGGGAACGCCACACTAGCTCCTATGTGCCAACCCTTTCCTCTCCCCTTGCTGCCGCCCCAGGCCGAGCTACTGCTGGGCATGAAGGCCGACGACCTGGCGGCGCTCAAGGACAGGAGCACCGACGACTTCAACGCCGCGCTGCGGGCCGCGCAGTGGCGGCCGTGGTCGGTGGTGGCCATGAGCAAGGCGCGCGAGTACAACGGGGAGCGCAAGGTGCGCCACACTGCGCACCGTGTGGACGCGATGGACTGGGTGGCGGAGGGGCAGCGCCTGGTCAACATCATCGCCAAGTACAACTAGAGCGCGAGCAGATCAATGGTGGTACCGTGACAATCGCTGGGATGCAGGGCGGGGGGAGCGCACCTGACAGGAGCGTGCGGGTGCGGGTGATACATTCATGAGTACCGGCTCCTCTAACTGAGCGTACGTGTTTCTGACGGCATGGGGGATGTGACATGATGGATCGGGCGGCGTGCCAGTACCCCATAGGCTGACGGGGAGGGAGGTGCTGCGGCGTTGGGGCGGTCAGAGGTGGTGTTGCGTTGCTAGGTAGCAGCATGACTAATGGAGGTGTTGACGGGGTGCGGTGTGGTGGTGACTGGAAACAGGCAGGGCAGCAATGACAGAGATGCAAACGCACCAGTCGTGCAATGAAGCATGTGGCCAGATGCCAGACGTGCGGGCATGCACCGCCTCTTGCGGGTGGAATAACGGTACAATAAAGCACACGTTCCTTGTGTACGTGGCCTGACGCATGCGTTGTGTGGCCTGCCCAGGAGCCTCTTAAGAGGCCTTCAGTGCAATGAGAGGATCACAAAGCGTGACGTTCTTGGCAATCCGTTGATGATGCATGTAGCGACGCTGCAGTCGTTCTGTTTCCAGGAGGCATGGCTGCGTGTAGGAAGGTAGTGAAGGGCAGGCGTGTCTTTGAGGAGCGCTGGCAGGCCAACATGGGCCCAAAGGGGTAGAACAAGGTCATGTAAGCCAGCACCTATCAAGGTATACCGCACCCGGCAAGAGAAACCCAGAGGAGCATGGAGCACAGCAGCATAGAGGCGTCACGGTGCAGGTGGTTGACGCCGACCGGCAGCTGCGGAAGTCGCCACCGAGGAAGGGTCGGCACGCTGTGTGGGGCTGTGGGATGTGCAATAGAACCTCGCAACACCGTACCGGCGTTAAGGGCGCAGTGCGCATTTGTCCTGCACTGCCTTGTCAGCCAGGTTGGGCCCCGTAAACCATGTCCCCTACCGGTAACCGTTTCTGCAGCCTGCAAGTAAGCTAGGAGTGGACCATCTAGGTGCACGGCATACTGCTCAAACCAGCGCAGTCACATCCACGCTGCAGAAGCTGCCCAGTTTCCCCATCTCTGGGTGCCATTCATTCCCGCCTTTCCAAGCTTCCGTACTAACTGCTCGCAACGCCAATGTTGACTTGGCCCAAAGCTCACAAACCAAACTGACTTACAATTACAAACCATGCATGTACACCAGAATTCACACCAGAGCCTGCTGTTGTTTTCTTGTCCGCCGCGGACAGAGTGACAGCAAGCAAGTCCCCGATCTCAACAGACTTCGTGTAATACCGTAACAAGAGTCATGCATGGTGACCTATGGAGCAGGTCAAGGCGCTGCAACATTCCATCAGAAGTCATTTGGGCGCGTGTTTTGACAGATGAGCAAGGAGGTAGGCATGGTCCCCGTCCTTCAAAGCCGGAACGAGCTGGCATAGGGACAAACCTTCCGGCGCCTTTGTTGTATGAAGGGACATGCGGTGGCCATGCCGGCATGAACCCCCTACACCTTTAAGGCGCGTCCAACACTCGCGTCCATCAGCGTCCATCCTCATCGTAAGCCCTTTCACTTCCATGGGTTGCCTCTGTCTCACATATAGGAGTTAAAAGAGTACATGCGCGAAACCCACACCACTAATTAAACTCCCCCTGTGGACGGTACGGGCTACACCAGCCGTAAGGCAACAGGAGCTCCCCTGACGAGGCCTGTGATCTTCAGTGTTACAGAGGATATACTTCTTCGTGGGCGCCTTTCCCGCGCCAGACTCTGCCTGCCCCGTCTAATCGGGGTCCCGTATCGCCTCACCCAGCATACCACCAACATATTTCGAATGGGTT
>VFQN01002541.1_pt1 | contig 27855 bp, 47 predicted proteins | sample 3512371 | NCBI WGS metagenome assembly VFQN01 (sample SAMN10412370, study PRJNA504923) | tailings metagenome | isolation source: Replicate 2 from Balatoc abandoned mine | place: Philippines: Itogon, Benguet | collected 2017-08-28
TGACCATCATGCCCAAGGACATCCAGCTGGCCCGCCGCATCCGTGGCGAGCGTGCCTAAGCGTACTCGGCCCCCACTTGAGCTTCTATACCTACAAACCCGGTGTTCCTTAACACCACCAAATACAAGGACGCGAATTTTTATTGCCTGTAGACCTGTCGACCTGTTCCAAACCGTCTTCATTACCATGCGTGACGGCGTGAAAGGCATGACGTGGCAAGGCGACCATAAAGGGGTGTGACGGCGTGACAGGACTTGAAACTCCCACAGTGATTCAGCACTGATTGTAACGCTGGTACTCCTTGAAAACTCCGCCTTTCGTCACCTAGAGAGGACCATGCAATGTTGAGCCTGGCTTGGGGGCACCGACAATCAGTGCCGGAAGGGGTGGGGTGGGTGCCCCCCCTGGTGGAGGCGCACATTGTACAGTGCGTGCGTACTGGGGAGCTGCAATGTCATTCCTGCAGCAGCAGCTTTGTCATCGGTACATAAAGTATAGCATGCGGCGCATCTAAGCCACTGGAAGGTGCAGGTGCCCTACTGAATGAAGAAATTTTGGAAAAATCTGCACCTGCTTCTGTCACTGGGCCCCGCTGGGCCATTGCTGCCTCCAATCCTTATGATGACACTGGCGAACCCAACATGTGGGCATGCATGACGAGTAAAGAGACTGTACTTGGACGTACCGCCGCCAAGTCATCAGGCTCCTGCGAGGAAAGGCAGCGGGACAGGCGTCAACTTCCGTCAAGCAGAGCTCCGGGACCATCCGTACCTGTGCGCAGCAGAGCGGGCTGGACGCAACCTGGGCTGGACAACAAAAGTCCTTCCAGAACCTTTGTCACAAGGGCATTAGGATGCTTAGAGGTCAAGTCTAGCGGTATACACAAGATCCCTTTCAGTCATGGCTTCCGGTGAGAGCACAGACCGATGGCGTGCCCGCAACAATGACGGCGTAAGGATATGGTAACAAGATCATTTGCTCTTATTTGTCGCATAGGGCCATTCTCGTTCGGGGCGGCGGGCTCTGCGCCAGCATTTGGAGGTGGGGCCTTGCTACCGACATCTTACATTATAGAACAGCAAAATATGTTAATTGTCCTCCACTCTTGCGGCCCCTGCATTTGGTGGGCATTTCGCGCCAATGTACTCCCAGTCCTCTGCTGGACGTTAGCGAGCCCCTTGTATGGCCTTGTGCTTTTAGGTGAACACAGTAATGTGACAGCCATAACATGTGGATCACACCCAACACGGGTCTCCCTGTCGGCCCGACGCCCCTACCCTCCCCACAGCTGCGTCCACCCCAGCCTTCGGAGCACCTGGTGTGAAGGGAGGGCAGCGATTGCAGGCATCGTGAGGTTGTGTACTTAACACAGCGACAACTATGCAGCAGAGTAGCACTTCACGCGCGCACGGGGCACCAACACGCAGCGCAACCTTTCCCACCTCCCACCTATGCACACCGCGCTGACCACCACAATGCCCTGCAACCCTTTCCCCAGCGTTCGGCGCGCCTGCTGCATCTTCCGGCGGCTTCTCCTTTGGCGGCAGCACAGCGCCGGCCTTCGGCGCAACCACCGCTGCCGCACCAGCTGCTTTCGGGGCAGCAACCACAGCAGCCCCAGCCTTTGGCGCTCCCGCGGCGCCCGCTGCCTCCGCCTTCGGTGCGCCGGCCCCAGCGGCGAGCTCAACGGCTGCGTTTGGAGCGCCGTCCTCTGCCCCTGCCTTCGGCACAGGTGCTGGAAGGGTGCCAGCTGTGGGGTTGAGGACCTTGCCTCAGCACGTGTGGGCGACAACAATGGAAGCAGCTGACAAGAGCACGTGTTGACTGTCGATAGGCAGGCGCCCAATCTAACCGTGTCACAACTTTATAAGCAGTACAGAGCAAGCACGTGGCCTGTGCTACGGCAACGGCTTGTGGTAATGCGCATGCATCGCATGCCGCCGTTCCGGACAGGGGGTCTGTTGTGGTAATGCGCATGCATCGCTTGCGCCGTTCCGCACAGGGGGTCTGTTGTGGTAATGCACATGCATCGCTTGCGCCGTTCCGCTCAGGGGGCCTGTTCGGTAGCGCTACTCCTGCATCCGCGGCGGCAGGGGGCGCTCCAGCCGCCGCACCCGCAGCTGGTGGCTTCGCCTTTGGCGGCGGTGCGCCAGGTGGGAAGGGGGAGAAGGGGTGATTGCAGAGCGGTTGAAGGGAGAGTAAGACTTGGTGCGGTGGTACTGCCGTTTAGCCACGGGGCGGGACCAGTGGTCCCCATGTTTTAAGTCCACCATCGCTGCAGCAACGGGCTTGGTGGCGCGTTCCACTGGAGTACTTAGACGCACTGCAGAGCTGATCCCTCTCGACCAGCCGGCACACAACTGTCGCCATGGTAGGTGCATAGCCTCAGGTGCTTACTCACACCCCTCCGCACGCGCTCGCAGCCGGCGGGGGCCTCTTCGGTGCGGCCTCTTCTGCCGCCGCCCCCGCCGCCTCCTCCGCCCCTGCCTTCGGCACCTTTGGGGCCCCTGCCGCGCCCGCAGCCGCCAGCGCACCCGCGGCCGGCGGGGGCCTCTTCGGCGCCCCCGCCGCTGGCCAGTCCTCCGCCGCCCCCGCTGCCGGCGGCGGCCTCTTCGGCAGCACCACGACGTCAGCACCCGCCGCCGGGGGCTTCTCTTTCGGGGGCGCGACCACCGCCGCACCCGCCGCCGCCGCCGCTGCGCCTGCGGCCGCCTCGGCGCCAGCGGCGGGCGGCTTCAGCTTCGGCGGGTCGGCGCCTGCCGCCGCCGCCTCTGCGGCCGCCGCCGCACCGGCGGCGACTGGCGGTTCGCTCTTTGGCGGCGGCGCAGCGGGCGGGTTCGCGTTTGGCGGTAGCACGGCGCCGGCGGCGGCGACGTCGGCTCCGGCCGCCGCCACTGCGACGTCGACACCAGCGGCGGCGCCGGCCGCTGGGGGCTTGAGCTTTGGGGCGGCCACGACGGCGCCTGCAGCCAGCTCGGCAGCGGCAGGTGGGTACTGGTTGGGAGTCACACGGCAACAAGGGGCAAGGGGCGGGCATGTGCAGCCATGGTCCGGGACACGCGCAATGCTCAAGGCGCTCCCACCACTTGGAAAGCCTGCCTCTTGCAGTTGTGATACGTGTAACGCTTGGTGATGCAGGATGACGCCGGGCACGTGCGCTACCCCGTGCGGGTGCACTGCATGCATATGGGTGTGCCTGGCATAGCTGGCAGTACGGCGCATGGGGTAGTCGGTGGGCATATTGGCATGTAAGATAGTGGCAACGTGTTCAGTGCGTGCACTCGTCAAACGCGTGCAGGTGCATCTGCTTCCGCGCCAGCCGCCGGGACAACGGGCTTCGCGTTTGGGGGAGCCAGCAGCGCGGCTGCGGCGACCACAGGTAGAGGTGGCGTGTGGTGTGGCTGGCGTACGGCTGCAGCCAACCGTACTTCGCAGGGTGTATGTTACTGCAAGGTGCAGGTGGCAACGTCTGGCCTCTTGATAAGCCAGAGGACATTGCTTGCCTCCACCCTGGCCCTTTAATGCTTTGTATCGGTGTTGTTCACACCCAAGCATCAAACACCGTCTTCACCGTCAACTCGTCTCCCCACAGGCTCCACCGCCCCAGCCACCACGGCCGGCAGCGCTCCAGCCTTCTCGTTCGGCGGCGCCACCGCCGCCTCCGCCCCCGCTGCGGGTGGCTCCGCGGCCGCCACCGCGCCTGCCTCCTCTGCGCCAGCCTTCTCGTTCCCGGCTGCCGCGGGCACGGCAGGTGCGCCTGTTGGTGGTGCACAACTCAGGAACGTGTGGTAGCCTTGCCAGTTTTACAGGATGCATTGCCAAAGGATCTTGCGCACTTAGCGGGCACCTGCCAGTCAAGATTAGTTCAACAATGGCGCAAGGCTATCCAGGGGTTTCTTACCCCCTTGTGCACCAACGCACCCTTGTCCACCCTCCCTGCACACGCACGTTAACCCACGCGCCAGGCACAGCCGCCGCCTCCGGGACTGCCGCCGCCACCGCCTCCGCCGCGGCTTCGGCCCCCGCCGCTACCGCCGGCGCGCTGGTCCCCGCCGGCGCGGATGCGTCCAAGCCCGCACAGCCACACGTGAGTGCAGCGCAGTCGTGGGGTGCTGGAACATGGGCCTCAACGTCCCGGTACACTGCAGCTTACACTAGGGGCCCTTCAGATCCTTGACAACCTGTGCCAAGCCGCCGCTAGACCAAGTCCATTGTGTGTAAAACCACATCCATTGTGATGAATGATACCTCTGCCCCAGATGCCTGTGTCGCTCAAGGGCAAGAATATTGAGGAGATTATCAACGAGTGGAACGCGGAGCTGGAGGAGCAGGTGGCGGCATTCAACAAGCATGCGGGTGAGGCCAGCGGGGAGACGTGATTGAGTATTTGAAGGCGACAGTTGCAAAAGCGGCTGATGCGTCTTCCGGTGCTGCCCACACGTGTGTCTTGCTTCATACCTCGTGCTGGGGTTGAAACACGTTTGAGCACATCCTGGCCCTTTCAAGGACGCGCGTTGACGATTTTGTCGTGCGTTGACTGCTAAGCTGCCACCACTTTACTCGCCTGAAAACAGTATCCCCACTTGTGCCTGCTGCAGCTGCCCTGGCGGCCTGGGACCGTACCATCCTGCACAACCGGGCCTGCCTGCTGAGCGTGGAGGAGGAGCTGGGCGTGGTGGGTCAACACACATGGGATACGGCCTTGAAAAGGGTTGATGCGGGCGGCCAAACGTGACACTCATACCGGTATCCTAATGCGCTTGGCTTCCACCGTACGTGGTGGTGCGGGACCAACACACTATGAGAACAGAGAATGCGGTCATCTCATTCAAGTACGTCCTAGTTAGAGGAGTGCGGGGCGGGGGGCACAGGCACGGTAGACAAAGGCGGCCGAGGGGCTGCGTCGAAATGGTACATCCCTACTTTGTATCCGCCCGAAAGATTTGGTACCCTGGCGCTGTGGGTGCCGCGCTTGTGCTGCACTTCGCAGCAGGGTGCCCCGAATCCGCGACACAGTGGCATGCGGGCTGGTCTCCCAGAGGGAGGATGGCATGTACTGCTTTGTACCACGTATGCAGGTAGCGCGTCTTGCCCGCTGTCGCTGTTGGGCCGCACAAGTCTGCCGTTTCGGTGCCGATCATGTGCGGGTACCGTACCTACGATCGCCCACACCCACACGACGTCTCAACCATCCTGCCTCGCTCACCCGCAGGTTGCCGCCAGCCAAGAGGCAATGGACCGGAAGCTGGCAATGCTCGAGACACACCACAAGGTGGGGAAGGCGTGCATGCGTGTGGACAGTGGTTTCAGAGCGGCGGTTTCTGCCAAGACGTCAGCAGCACAGCGTAGCAACGCACTGCATGAGGTCAGCTCAGCTCATGCGTCACAAAACGCTACCCTGTCGGGTGCAGCATGAGGGTGAGGCCGAGCGGCTGGTGCCTATATCCAATACACACAGCACACTGCTAATACACATGCTCGCCCACGCCCGCACCGCAGGAGGTGCACGACGCGCTGGTGTCCATCGAGGGTGAGGCGGAGCGGCTGGTGGCTGCGGAGCGGGGGCTGCTGGACGAGGACGCACTGGAGCGGGACAGGCTGTACGCCCGGGCGGAGGTGAGGAACGCGGAAGGAGCAGGGAAACGGGGCAGACTCGTGGGCTTGTGCGGTTCCAATTAGACTTCACTTACTCCGTGCCATTCAGTAATTCTTGACGTACCGGTATACAGTTGAAGCTTTGGTCTGTTGTAAGAAGGTCAAGGCGAGCCCGTGCCGCCTTCCCTTCCCTACGGCAGGCCCTGTTTACGGCGCTGGTGTCGCTGGGCTGCAGATAACCCTTTGGCCTGTTGTAAGAAACTCAAGGAGTACCCGCCCCTTCCCTTTTCCCCTCAGGCGCTGTCCACGGCGCTGGTGTCGCTGGGCGAGGAGCTGGGCTCGGCGGTGGCGGACGTGAACGAGCTCAGCGGCGCGGCCGCAGGGGACCCCGCCTCGCCGCTGGGGGCGGTGGTGCGCATCCTCAACAACCAGCTGCTGGTGGGTTAGCGGGGCGGTGTGGGGTGTGGGTTGCCGGGTAACGGCAGGTGCACCGGTATAGCAGGGTGTGGTGGTGCAGTTGCATCAGGTGTGAGCATCTGTTGGTGCTATTGCGATAGGTGCGGTCGGGATTGCATCAACGACCAGCTGCTGGTGGGTGGAGGTGGGTCCTGGTTCGCAACCACAAGTGCGCGCAGACCGTCCCATCTCACCTGGACTGCACCCTGCACTCCTCACTTCATCCTTACTCTCGCTCATCGCCCCGCACCCACGGGCCCTGAGCCATGGTGTCCACTATCCATGCACCCCATTCGCCCATCCCTAACCGACTCCCTGCCGTCCTCTACCTCTTAAGCCCCACTCATTTTGTCATTTAACACGGTTACCCCACCCGGTTCCCTGACGCCTCACACGGTTTCCTCGCGTTTACGCGTACCCCATCCGCTCCCTCGCCTCGCCCCTGCAGGCGCTGAGCCAGGTGGAGAGCCGCGTGTCCTCCCTGGAGGGCGAGCTGCGGGAGCTGCAGGGGGGCGGACCGGGGGCGGGGGGCCAGGGCGCGGCCAGCGCGCTGTCCGCGACGGGGTGGGGGCGCGGGGGGTGACAACAGGGCGGCGCAGGGCTGACGGGAGCAGGGGCAGGGCGTGGGCGCTGAGGCACCCCGCCACTGCTTGCAAGAAGCAGGAGGGGCGTTAAGGGCCGGCGTGGCGCTGGTTGGTGTTGGGGCGCGGGGGACGACTGGAAGATGGGCAGGACGAGGGTGCGCAGAACGTTTTGCCTGCGGGACCGGGCGATTAACGCGGTTCGGGCTTTGCCTTCGGGGCCTTTGCCTCGACTGGGGCACGCGTGAAACGCGAGGAAGCAGGGCCAGGGGCAGGGCATCTGGAATGACCCGGGTCCTCCTTTGGCGTTGGTTCTTGGAGAGCTGTGTCGTCACACCGTACGTGTGTGATATGGTGGATGGTGCAGCAGCTTCGCCCTTGGCACGTTGTCATACGTGGCGAGGACTGCGGCGTCCCTTGAGGGCGTAGCGGCTGTTGCGCCTTACCATGCAGGGTTGCTCAAATAGACGGGGTGGCGGTGGGGACAACGACGAACGTTGAGCGCTAGCGGCTGGCCTTGAGAGGTGCGGGGTGACCTGTCTCCTAGCTCGGATTGTGCTAGTCCCGGCGGACAGCGTGATAGAGTGTCGTGATAACATTGCTGGGTCAAGTCGGTTGTTTGGACGCAGGCTCTCTGGTAAGCCTCGATGGGGCCAGTGAAAGGGGATTCTGTTGTTGCATGGTGAGATGGATGCGCTGGTGGACAGGGTTCCCCTGCTGGTGTGCGACTCCTCGGACAGGCATGTGAAATTGTATGCCTTTGATTCTTGAAGCTGGTAGGTCAGGTAGGATCAGTTGAGTCTCCTGGGCGTGGTTACAACCGCCGAAGCGTAAGCAGCTTTGCGGAGGGCGCAAGCAGCAATCCAACACAACTGCAGAGTCAAGTCGCACCTAGTTGCATTTAGAAGGTCAGCAGGACGTGCACGGCTGCAGTATGACTGTCAGCTGCACCAAGAATGGTTTTGGTACACTGCCAGAAGCCAGGGACACTGACAGATACGGTCCTCTTGTGAAGGCACAATGCACACCGTGTTCCAGGCGTGCCGAGTAGCAGCCCCATGAATATCTCCTTGTCGCAGTACCATGCACCAGGGAAACCGCGCACTTGGTGCGCATGCGCAACAGCTGAGTGTGTCCCAAGCTCCCAACACAGCACCACCACCGAATTCACCGGTAGGGTTGCATGTACTCAGAAGTGAATAGCCTTGCTGAGAGTGTCTGAATAGCCTTGCTAAGAGTGTCAAGGCCCTGCGATGCCAAGCCGGGAGCACTGCCCAAATGACCGGGAGCTATGCCCGCACAACACAAGAAAGAGCACCAGGTACGCAAAGCACCTCCAAATTTAACACTCAACCTAGCCAAGTCCACAACCTCCTGTGACGCGCAAGAATGGGGAAGAATTGTTGTGCCTACGGCAGATGCCATGCAACACAGTCCAACACAGTCCGGTCTGCAGTAGCTGTCATGTGTATGTGGTCCACAGTTCAGGGCATCGGTACCGTACAACTTGCAGCTCCACTGCCAACTCGTCTCAACCTAGGCGTACAATGTGCAACAAACGCAAGCATATCCTACGCTGTGTGCTCCGCTCCGTCAGTCTGTCAAAGAGTCCGTTACCAAATTGCAAATGCCGTTTAGCTTTATACGGTACCATGGCAATGCATGCAGCTCCCCACCGGCCAACCATGTTGCTCCACCCACCTAAATCTCCGCCGTACTTTGCAACCCACCATTATGCGATATGCATCTTGGTCCGAACTCCTTCAAGCCCAGTCACATCGCCACTACTAGATTTCCACCGTTCCCAACTTGAGCGCAACACTGCAGCCCGCGTTCCACCACACCAAAACCACACCCTCGCGCACATCATACCCGACCCAATGAGTACTGCATTGCCCACGCATCACTTTCAGTGCACAAGCGCGCTCGCAGCCCTGGCTGCGGGAACGTCGAACCCCACTATGATGCGCAGGGGCTCCGAGGGCTGGCGGCTGACAGCTGCCTTGGCACGTGCCGCGCGCCACGCCTCGTAGTATCGCATCACGCCCAGCCTCGTCTCGCGCGCCTTCTGCAGCTCCTGATTGCTATCCGTAACTTGCTTGCTATCGGTACCCTGCTTGCTGTCGGCACCTTGCTTCCCCACCTCCTCCTTACGCGTGTCGGCCTTCTTTGCAGTGTCTTTCTCCGCCTGTTGCGCCGCCTGAGCTGGAGCAACGGTGCTGTTAACACACCCGTGAACTGCAGTGGCAGCGTCAGCGTCGGAGTTGACCCGGCGGGACGTCCGGCCGTCCGGGCTCATGTCAGCGCACGCGTCGATAAAGGAGGTTGGAGAAGGTGGCGAGGCGGGGACGTCGCGCTTGGTGGCAGTGATGGTGGAGCAGCTGCGAGTGTGGAGGGGCGGCAGCAGCAGCTGGGGCCGGGGTGGTGCCATGTGGGTCTCAGAGGCGGCGCGCTGGTTGGCCCAGGGAGGGAGGGAGGGGCACTGCGGACGGTTGGGGCAGGGCTGTTGCTGCAGCTGCTGGCTGATGTTGGTGTGGGTGGGTGCCTGGTGGGGCCGGAGGGGCTGGGGGCTGAGGAGGGGTTGTGGGTGCGCAGCGACTTGGTCCGCGGGAGCCCGCTGCAGCTGCTGCTTCTGCTGCGGCAGCTCCTGAGCCGACTGCAAAGACTCGGGATTGCTGTTCTTGTTGCAGTGGTTGTGAAATAAGGAGGGGGAACGGCACGGAGGGGAGTCCGGACCATTGTGTGAGAGCTTCTGGGTCAGGTGCTGGAGTGGCGCTGCGGCCGTGTGACCCAAGGACGCGGGCCGCGAAGTCGCCGGGCTACTGCAACGCGAGTGAGACGGCTGAGTGAAAAAGGAACCGGTCAGTCCAATGCTGACCCAGGAGTCGTGTCCGCAGGCAGACGACGTGCTACGTCGATGGCGAGGCATTGAGACGGTGGAATTTTCGGGTTGAGGCTTGGGCACGGCCGTCGGCGCGCCACCCGCAAGTGAGATAACCTGAGAACTCATACCTATTTTACCTAGATCTGTGGGTCAGATGAGAAAAGTCGGAACAACGGTAATTTGTCTCGCTATCGCCAAAAGGTTCACTTCACTGAGAGGCTACAGTCGAAGCCTAGCTGACAGTGGACTAAGCTAAGATGATATGTACAGTGGCGTTAATGTGGTATGTACAGACATAAAGGAGGCTCGTTTGGCGCAATAGCGCTCTGCTTGGGACGTGGCTTCTGGGGGGTTCGGGCCCACTCGCGCCGTACCAACTGCCGCGGAGACTTCGAGGCACGATGAACCAAGGAAAGAAACAAGCAGCCGCTGCAAAATTGTCACAATGTCCAGGTAATGTACATGAAGTACTAGTGTAAGGGAATAGACGCTGACGCAGCAGGTTAGAAGGGCGTGGCTCCGAGCAGGTACCATAATCGGACCTTCCGGGTGACCTCGCCAGCGCACCCGACCCACCCCATTCCTTATGGCCCAACGCCCCAGATGCACCATCCCGCGCACCAGCAACAGCCACAATTCAAGCAACCCCAGCCACAGCCTACCGCAAACATGCATCGGCAAAGTACCGCCCAGTATAGCAATACCTAGCTACAAGCCTCGGCCGTGTCAGCAGCTCCGCACCAGTCCTGCACCCACTTCCCTGGCTCACGGCGGCCCCACTGCAGACTGCACACTATGAACTTCCCACCCTCCTTGCCTGGATAGTGTATCAGTGCGCAGGCAATTCACTGTTTGCTACTGCAAGAGCTTACTGGCACTACGTCATACCGCCGTCACCCGCTGCCACCCAGGAGCACCCGCCCAGCAGGTCGGTACCGTAGTTCGGCTCAGGCGTTCGAGGACTCGTCCGGCATGGTTCGCGGTCCAGATGTCACAAGCCCACAAAAAAGGCATGTCATGCAACGCGAGCAGTCACTCACCAACATAACAGGGGAGATCACCAAAGTACGACGTCATCAACTGCATCCCGTAGGCGGGTGCTTTAGTCCGACCTGCACCGACCACGTCAGCATCCGCAGGGCCCTCCTGCGCACGCAGCTACCGCTTTACCGCTTTCCGGCTGGCCCCACATAACCCCACACACAAGTGCGGCGCCACAGCGACTCGGTCCGGTGTACGACAGCACCACAACCTCACCCCTGCCCCCACCCCTACCCCTGCCACGCCACCCAAGCCAGGTAGGCTGCCGTGCCCAGCGCCAGCTCCACCCCCAGCCGTACGGCGGCGCCCGCCGCCTGCTGCCGCCGTACTCGGCGGCTGTTGCGGCCATCCACCAGGTCGGAGAACCTGCAGCATTAGGTTCGGGTGGGGCGCAGGGCGACAAGGTGCGGACCGCAAGAAGGCCAGAGTGTAAATTGCGTAGGTGATCATAGCGCGTACGCAGCATGACGTTCGGGTGAGGTGCCCGGGGGGTTGGGTTGGGTTGCACGAGGTGCGCATGGGGGAACCGACAAAGGTGCACGAGGGGTCATCTTCTGTTTCGCGGGATCCCTGCCATTGGCATGAGTTCAAAGCGTTATTGCGAGCCAAGTGCGAGGTCCAACAATGGATGCATGGTAGTGGATACTCCATGTCACGCGCTGTCCCCTTCCGCCGGCCCGCCCTGCCCCGCCCCGACCCACCTGAGCCCCGCGCCGCCCCTGTCCCGCAGCAGCGCGTGTACGACGCCCCGCAGGTGGCCCCTGCCAACCACCCCAACCACCACGCCGGCGCCGTTGACCGCCTTTGACCGCTTGAGGCTCCACGCCAGGTACAAGTCACGCTCCGTGATCAGCGGGGCCACTAGCTCGGGGTAGCTGCGGCCGTACCAAGAAAAGAAGGAAAGGGACAACACCAACTGGTTGCTGTTTCGCAACTCGCAGCACTCACGGCACAGCACCACGACGCCCACATTCGCGCTCCAGCCCCATGTACGGCCACTCAATCCATGCCCGCAGACTCCAGTCCTTTTGATATTTGCATCAAACAGATCCAACACCCAACGCGCACCCAACCACCATGCGCCCCACCTGCACTTTTTGCGTACATCCTTCCAGGAGTAACAACAATACCGTAAGTGGAACCACACGTAACAGGTTGAGTTAGGCGGTACAAGTACGTGCCCCCACCCCGTCCCCACCTTGCAGACAGCTGCTGGAAGAAAGCGCTGACAGCGTCATCGCTCTTCAGCCGCTCAACCAGCTCCTCGCTCAGGGCCTGGGGACAGGGGGGAGGAGGGCAGGAGGTTTGGTTGGTATAAAAGCGGGACAGCCGGTCGCGCCACCGTCTGTGCCCCGCTCCCTGCCCTCCCTTTCACACGCACGCGCGCCCACCTGCTTCCCCTCCCCCGCCGCCCCCCTGGCCAGCTCCCAGCACAGCGCCAGGCGCCGCCCGGGGGGCAGCGCAGCCCAGGCGCGGGACAGCGTGATCTCCACTGGCCGGTCGCCCAGAACCACCTGGTGGGGAGGGGACGGGCGAAAAAGTACTGCCGTATCAAGGAATGAACGGCACCTCGAGGCTACTGTCCAGTAGGGAAGAAAAGGAAACCCACCAAGGGATGCTCCCCCGGGGAAACGGGAGGTGGAGGCACAGTCCTAAAGGTTGAAGCGGTTTTGCACCAGTGTGGTGGGGCACGCATGCCCCGGCGTGCCCTGGTACGCATGCCCCAGCGTGCCCTGGTACGCATGCCCCGGCGTGCCCTGGTACGCATGCCCCGGCGTGCCCTGGTACGCATGCCCCGGCGTGCCCTGGTACGCATGCCCCGGCGTGCCCTGGTACGCATGCCCCGGCGTGCCCTGGTACGCATGCCCCGGCGTGCCCTGGTGAGCATGCCCCGGCGTGCCCTGGTACACATGCCCCGGCGTGCCCGGGTTCAAGAGGACGGAAGACGTGGGCGTGGCTTAAGGGCGGCGAATGGGTTGCGAAGGCGTGCATGCAGTACAGGTACTGATGGAGATGTGGACTATACTGACGACTGTGGAATGGGTTCCGCGTGCACTAGGAAAGACTAGAAGCAGTCCTGTAAGGTTGGTGGAACCCGGCCATACGGTGCCCCACTGCAGCCGTCCCATGTCCGTACCCTGTGTCGCGGCCCAACCCTTCTGCCAACCCACACACCTGGCACTTGCCGCCCGGTAGCGCGTCAGCGGCCGCCTGGGCTGCAGCGAACTCGCCCCCGCCTGTGACGCCCAGGCTGCCTGGGGTGGAAAGGAGCGAACAGCGCATGGGCGAATATGGCGGCCTTTGGTACTGAGACACCCAGGGGAATCCGTGTACCAAGCGGGCCACCGCGTTACGCACTGTCGCTGCGGTAGAATGCAGGTACCGACACGTGCACCTAAACCCGGAGCGGGTCTCACATTGCATCATCCAGGCCACGTGCCATCGGCCACGTGCCTGCACGGATGTGCCACGTGCCACGTCCCCATCGTACCCGCACGACCCACCAACCCACCGCAACCCCTCCCTGCACCCACACCCCCTCCCCCCTCACCCGCCGTCCTCTTGGCCAGTCCCGCCAGCAGCACCCGCAGCAGCAGCGCGCTCTGCCCGCCCAGCGCCACGCTGCGGGACACAGCGCCCAGGAAGCCCCCTTCCCCTCCGCCCCCCCCTCCTCCCCCTCCCCCGCCTCCACCCGCCAGGTTCATGGGGTTAACCCACTGCCCCGGCGCCCCCTGCGAGGCTAGCCCTCCCGCCCCGCCCCCAATCCCGCCCTGCTGCTCTGCGTCCGACTCCGAGCCAGAGCCCCACGCCTGGGTGGCATCGGCTGATCCAGACCCCCCTGCCGTGCCTCCTGCTGGACCTCCTGCAGCTCCGGGGGCAGCACCGGGAGCAGCACCGGGAGCACCTGGGCCCTGTGCCAGGCTGGCAGGGTGGGGGGCGGCGCTGAGGGCTGCTGACCTGCTCTTACACAGCTCCACCACCACACTGTCGGGCTGCACGGCCTGGAGGCATGTAGTGTGCAGGGCGGGAGGGTTCATTGGAGCGACGAGACAGTGTAATGGCACGGCAGACCGGCAGCACGCAAACCGGCATTCCAGGTTGCGGCACATGTGGCTGTGTTGCGGGAGCTTCGGTGCCTGACATGGCGGCCACACGCCCCGTGGCCCCGCTGCTGCTGCTGTTGCACCCCGCCGCCCGCACACGTGCCCGGTGCAATCACAGGTTGCTTACCTCGTGCACCGCCCTTCCACCCTCCCATCCGCCACACCTTATTTTCACGACCCGCTCCCTGGGATCTGGGGGGCCAGCCTGAAGCCGCCACGTGTCCCGTCGTCTACAGACCAAACCCGCAATCACACATGCAGCCCGAGCCTTTTCCGTTTTGACACTCCCCTCCGCCCAACCCCACCTGGATGACCCGCACCACGTCCACCTGGCTCCTCCTGCTCACGTGCGCCGTGCCCACCAGCACCACCACACATGGCTCCACGTAGCCGTCCGTACGGCGGTCAACATAGTCAACGCGCCGGGGCATCACCACCAGCGTGCCTGAGAGGGGAGCGCAAGGGTGGGTCTAGCCCAAGTGTGGGTACAGTTGGGGCCCAGATTCATCCGTGCAAGAGCCTGTGTGTGGGAAATCCGTGTGAGGGGCAGGCAGGTGCAAGCACCTTCGGTGTACTTGTGTTTGCCTATACCAAGCTATATGAGCCTCATGCAGCGGCACAACCAATAACATCCAGTTGCGCAGGAGGCAGCATGAGCTCACCATCCTCCACTAGGTCCATGAGCTGAGGGGCATGGTCCAGGACCCACTGCCGTGTCCCCGGCGTCACCTCCGCCCGGAAGTCGAAGCCCGAGGGCGGGCCTGCAAGCAGCTCCCTCTGCAGCTCTACATCGTAATCGTCTGCGCTGCTGAGGGACGCGGTGCTGCTGGATGGTGCGATAGACTGCGACGAGGGAGCTGTCGCATGGCTGGGGTAGCAGCGTCCCGTGCGCCAACGTGAAAGTGAATAAGCCCAGCCCCGAGCATGATATCTTGCGTTCACGCTGTTACAAGATGTTCGACATAACTGCAGGTTGGGCTTTTCCAGCAAGGAAAGCACCATCGGAGGAGTTCGCTCGCCTTAACCGCAACGAGGTAGAGCTACTCGCAAAAACAAAAGCACATCACAACGTGAAAGTATGTTAGGAGTTACTGCACCAGCAGTGGCCCATTGGTCTATGCATGGCTGTGCGTGTGTCTCCCCTGCATCTGCGTGTGGCTTGCAAGGTGCTTGGCTTGCAAACCCCGGCCCCAGCGCCGTCCCCCAACTAAAACCCAACGCTTGTGAAGCGGGTGCCGATGTCAAAGCGGAGCGCAATGAGGGCGGGCCGTCACCAAGCTCCTATCCTCTTGTCTGCTCTTGTGTGGCTGCAAGGTGCTGAGTGGCATGTAGAACAGAAGGGGCGTCGGCGGCGGCATCCTGGTGCAGGAGCACGCAGGGGCAACCAGGGGCAACCCTCTCGAAGCACCGGAACGGCCACATACAACCCCGTACGTACATTGTGCCGTGCTGTCTCCTAACGGGTGTGCCGGGGCAGCTCCTCCATGTTGATCGGTGAAGCAGTCGTCAGCTACCATCAACCAGCTGGCCATCGGGTACATGCTGTCATGTGTTTCGGTGGAACACAAGCAGAAGCCTACCGTATCAGCAGCAGCACGTGTCAACGTTATGTTACATGTGGAACTGGGTACAACGTTGGTAGTGGTTTGCAGCCCACCTTCGCACGTTCAGGTACCTACTACTGCCAGCATGCCTTATCACCATGCCGCCATCCTGCAGGCTGCCAAACATATCAGCAGTCACAAGTCACAACATCCTGCAACACTCCGCACCAGGAAAACCCAGCCCGTAAAGTAGCAACGCCCAAGACGAACAATGCAGAGCTGCGGACTGTTTCAGGCCCTTCCGTCACCCATGCGGCAATCCACCCCACTGACAGTCCTTAGTTTACAAAGCGCACTACATGCTACGATGACACGCTAGATCGGTGACAGGCTCAAAAGAAATGCGAGGGCTGGAGAACGAGGCCAAGTATGCTGCGCACGGCCTCCGCATGGCGCCCCCGAGAGACAAGGCCAACCACCCAGGCCATCCCTGGACATCTACGCGTGCAAGAACTGTACACCGTATTTACAGGCTAGCAGCCGTGCTATGCTCGGCGCAGTTGGCGTGCAGGCGCTCATTACTGATCGGTGTCCGCATCCTCATACTCCGGCTCCTCCACGGGATCCTGAACCTCCGGCTCCGGCTCGTAGTCATGGTCAATGGAGTTGCCATACTCGTCGGTGACACCGTTGTGGTAGTCAGTGTAGGCATCGACGTCACCGCCAAAGTGCGCAACCTTTTCGCCCTCGGAAAGGTCGTCGAAGTCAGCCATCCTGCTCTTACGTCGTTTATGGGGAGAGGCTATAATACAGAGTGGCTATACTAGGGAGGAACGATACACGAGCAGGCCTGTCAGGGCTTATCACGGAAACACCAACTGCATGCTTTGCGTGCTCCGCCATGGGGACCAGGTTCCGGAGCTGAGAGCTCCCGATCACCCGAAAGGCAGCGTGCGCGCGCGACGACCCGTTGGGATGGTGCGGAAACACAAGCAGAAAATGCCATCAATGTCTTGTCCAGCCTAGCAAGCCTCTGTTCGGACAACCACAATTGCGAGTCCCTGTACCACACAGCGCCATCCATGAGCAGTGGACCGTCCCCCCGGGCAAAAAGGATCGGAAAACGCCATCGGCCGTGTTTACAGCCTATCCAGGCCGATAGCCAGAGCTTATGCCTTGCATGCCGTACCTGGTACATGGCTGCCGCCATGAAATGTGAAGGCCACACTCTTGGCAGCAGTTCCAAGTCAGACCCTATCCCAGCTTGTGCTCACGTCTAGCCGCAGGTGCGCCACATCCTAACATCCACCCTCTAAGCCATTTAGTCCAAATTACCTCGAACCCCCACCACGACCTCCCAAGCCCTGCTCTCTCCCTCCCCGCACAGCAGGCCCCGCTGCTCCCCCCTCCGGCCCCCCGACTGCTGGCCCAGACACGTGCCCTGGCACGTGCCCCGCCACGTGTCCCGGCACCGACGCGTCCAGGCAGGCCAGTGCGGTGCGTGCTGCCTCCGTGGCTCTCTGCAGCTCCGCCACGCGGTTGGCGAGGACCAAGCGCTGCGAGCGAGCCTCGGTCAGCCTGGAAGTGCGAAGGGGTACCGAGTATGAGGCGTCACAGTGGGCATACCGTAGTGTCGTAGGGCGACTATCAAGCGGTAATGGGGCAGCCAAGGCAGCCAGCGGAAACGGATGCAATCAGCAGGTGCGTGTGCGGCATAGAGGAGTTGCTGCGTGCTTGGTACGACGATCGGTCGACCGCCTAGTGCGGCGGGCGTCACCCAGCACCCTGTGCTCCGAGTGCCACGTTCCCGGCTGAAGCTGCGCGGCTCTGAGCACATCCACATTGTGAATACAAGGAAAACCCCACCCGCCTGCCATGTCGCAGATAGACACGCCCGCCTGTGCTACCGTTCATGCTGCTACCCTCGCTTTGTTTGATCCCTGCTTCTGTTGTAGTCAATTACAACACAGCACTGTAGCACTCACTCGTGCTGCGCCTCGGCGGTGCGGCGCTGGGTCGTGGCGAGGGCCGCCCGCCCGTCACGGAGCGCTGCCTGTGCGGCCGTAAGGAACGCAAGCAAGGCTCCTGCTTACTGCGGCAGTACTGCTAACAAACAGCGGCCACTGCCCCTACTCACCACGACTTGAACCATGCCAAAGACCGTGGGTCAGTTGAGGTGGTGGTGGGCGAAGCCAGACGGCCGTCTGAGGACAATGGCGGTGAGCATTGACAGCGCGACAACAGCGTAAACCACACTCATAGCGGCATCAGCCACCAAGGCGAGGGTGCAGCAGCGCAGGAAGCAGCTTTCAAGGCCATCACAGCGAAGGATCCCGCAGGGAGCTGCGGGCGCCTCCGCTGTGGCGGCAGTGCGAGCTGCATCCTGCGCTGCTGCACCCTCGCCTTGGTGGCTGATGCCTCTGCCAGTGTGGGTCACCGCCGCCGCGTGTGTACTGGGCAGTCTAGACGAAAGCCGTCGCGTGTATGTCTCGCGTGGAGCACCTGGCCCCGGCCCCACCTGGTCCCTGTTAACACACTCCACGTTGGACCGCTCCCTGGCCGCCACCTGCTCCTGCAGCTGCGCCACCTGCGTCCCAGACACACCACACAGTCAACTGGCCGAGCATCGGCAGGGCAGGGAGGCTACGGCGACCAGGCTACGCGTCCTTACAAAACGGGCACATGCCCATGGTTAGGGCCGACTCCTGCGTCAGCCTGTGAGCAGTTGCCAAGATTGAAGCCTTTGTGCGCTCACAACAGGCCTTGCAACTGTGACACGCTGGCTAGCCGTACGCCAACATGGCGCTGGGTCACCCGGCCCTCACGGACCCCCTCTCGTTCCCCCCTTCGCCCGCGTGAGCCCCTGTTGAACCATGCAGCGCTCGTAACCCACCACGGCGGGCCCACCTCACCTCCTGCTGCAGACCCTCCACAGCAGTGCGCCGTTCGTGTAGCTGCGCCTGTGGCCCGCAGGTACCGTAGCCGGCACACGCAGCAGTCATACTGAATAGAGTTGCGGATGCACGACTTGGAGCCACGTGGCATTACAGTGCAGAACACACAGCACGTGGTCAAGCAGTGCCCCGCCATCGCCCCGTCCCCTGCGGACCGTGCACGGCATTGCCCACCCCAACTGCTCCATTAATGCCAAGGCGCCACTGCACCCAATGGTGCCATTGCCAGCACCAAGCGCTGCCAGTGCGCAATCAGTACGGCTACCGGCAAGCCCAGCACACCGGAATACCATCCTTCCGCACGCGGGCAAGTGCACGCACACTCACGCCCACGCCCACATGCCCACGCACCCTGACACCAGTACGCTCACACGCCTGTACACGCTCATACACCCCCACCCCCACACCTGCCCCCCCCCCCCCACCTGCAGCTGCTCCCTCCTGTCCCGCTGCTCTACCAGCTGCCTGCCCAGCTGGCCCAGGTCGTGCCGCTCCCGGGCCTGGGACAGCCGGTGTGTTGCCTGTGGGTAGGGGTGGACGTCGGGGCAGGTGGAAGGGCACAACTTACGCATGGCTTGTACGAGTGTCTTACTGCCGCTCGCGGGCCTGGGTCAGACGGTGGGTTGCCTGCAGGTAAGGGTGAATGTTAGGGGCCAGGGGGACGGGGTGCGGGTACTGCGTCGGAATGGCGAAGTGTGGTACTGTCGCTTCCGGGCCTAGCAGGCGACGGGGCAGGGGTAAGCTTGTGTTCAATTGCTGGTTGCGGGTCTCTCGGGTCTGCGCCGCTATCTCCCTGCACCGTCGCCTGGAATGCGCCTGCCATTTCGCAGACCTGTGTCGTTGCTGCCCTGCTGCTCTAGCTGGTAACCCGAAAGCATGAGCCACGAAAGCATGAGCCACCACCGCAGCAGCGCCAGCTCATACCCTGAAGCCGCATACCTTGTCCAGTGCTGCCTGCAGCGCGTCCCCGGCTTCCTCCAGCTCCCTGCCGTACGACGCCGCCAGCTGCGCGTAGCTGCCCTGCCGCCCCTCCTCCGCAGCCACCGACGCCTCCACGCGGCCTAGCCGCTCGTCCAATTCGCGGCGGGCCGTCAGCAGCCTGGCGGGAGAGTAGAGGAAGTAGATATGATCAGTGAGCTAACAGTGAGCTTGAGTTTCATGCAGGGATACATCCGGCGACCCGGGTTATGGCGGCAACGGAGTCTTGCGCTTGCGCCAGGTGTGATGGCGCTCACTCTCAATGTGCGCTACCACCATACAGGAGTACCTCAAGGTAGACGGAGAGTGGCGGGGCTGCAAGGTGGTGGGTAGGCGGTTTGGCAGCAGCATGGCACACGCCCAACACGCCGGGTGATTTACCAAGCAAGTACAGTGCTGTTGTTGCGCCAGGACAACTGGGGCTACCACCACTCCGCCCCGGCCCCACTTCGCCACTTGGCGAGCTACCGCTACCCGCTACCCACTTGGTGAGCCTGTCCCCGTCCTCCGCCTTGTCCCGCACCATGGCAAGCTGTTCCCGGCAGGCTAGCGCGTCCAGCTGCCCTTGGGCCAGGTTGCGCTGCGCCGTGAGCAGCCGCTGCTGGATGCGGACCTAGGGGTCAAATGCAACAGGTTCAGTGCACAGAGCAAAAAGGCTGTAAGGCCAGAGTGGAAAGGTACAGTTGCGAGGTCTTACTGCAACAAGTCACCTAAGCCGCAGCCCCAGAACACGCAAGCGTGGCATATGTAGCTCAATGCCGCAGTCGACATCTTAAGCATGATTAACAGTCAATACGGTCTTGCCTTGTCGCGCTCCCGCAGGTGCAGCTGCTGCTCCAGCGCAGCGCGCCGCTTGGACTGCGCCGCGTGCTCTTGCTGGCGAGCATTTAGGAGAGCCTGGAAAACCCGAAGACGAGCTGAATACCCGAAGACAGCACCCAACCGGGCAATGGGATGTGGCGCTTTCCTCCCGCCAAACAGCCGGGTATCAAGACAGCGCTCTGCAACGGCTCCGCGGCTTCGCGCTCACCTCAGTCTCCTGAATGCGCAGCACCCACATCAACAGCGCAGGGTCCATTGTGCCGCTCTGTCTATCCGAGACAGAGCGTAAGCGCCCTTAAGAGAACGGCCGCTTTCGGCAACCGGGAGAAGCCCAATTACCAAGACATGAATATAAACAAACCAAGAATTGAAAGATGCGGCCAAGGTCGCGGGTGCAACAGTGACAGAGCGGTTTCAAGCGACCCATGGGTCCTTCGTCTAAAGCATTCATGTCGCCCATGCACCGCCCGCACATCGCTCCTCCTCGACCCTCATCAGCCACTGCCCCCGCTGCCCCTGCCACCTGCCTTTCCCCCCTTTGGCTACCCCTTTCTTCGCTCCTGCCTTCCTGCCCCCGGACCCCGGGACCCCGGACGTCAGCCGGGGTGGCGCGCGCTGTGCCAGTTGCACCATGGTGACAGCAGGGCCCTGGTCTGCATCCCTGCATGCGCCGCTCCCACCAAGGCCACTCGGTTCCACGCCTTGCTCCCTAGTGCTGCCGCTGCTGCTGCTCCTTCCACTGTCGCCTTGCTGGCAGCCCTGCCGTTGTGCTGCTCCGGGCTCCAGAGCAGCAGCGTGCAGCAGGGTGTCGGTGTGCCGGCATGGAAGGTCCAGCAGTGCTGCAGTCCTTGGGAGCTTGAAGCGAGCAGGACCTGCGTTCATGAGGCAGGGTGTACCATATGTCCGCTGGCACAAATAGCAGGACAGCGCTCGGCAATGGCAGGCGCGGTTCGTCCAAGTTGCCAGCTCCAAGGTCAGCCGCCACGCGGTGGGGCAAGCGTAATACCCAGCATGTTCAAGCAACAGGAATATGCAGGCAGAGCAACGCAGCTGTGGCTCTCCCAACAAGCTAAGGATTCATATGACCTATTCATACAATTGACGCCCTTGGGCGCACCACAGGGCAAATCGGCAAGAGGACGATGGCAAGGACTCGAGTACACCACGCCGTGCGGCCACAGCGCCACGCGCACCGTGCCCCACCTGCTGACCCGGGGTTGAGGTACAGCACCCCCTCGTGCTGCACCTGCATGTGCGTGTGGCTGTGGCCGCACACCACAATGTGCGGCTGGTGCTGTGCGATAAGCGAAGCAGCTGCGGGGTCCACTGCAAAAACAGGGCGGGTGGGCGGTTTGCAAACTGGCCGTGGGGGCAGGTCGAGGCAGCCGATGGCACAGGGAGCAGTGAACGTGCATTTCATGGGCAAGGTGTAAAAGAGGCGCCTACTGCACGTCAGTAGGTCAGCAGGTCAGCAGGCATAGCTCCTCTCCGTAAGCCCTCGCACCTGCCGGCGGCTTGCCAACTATGTGCGTGACTAGGATGCGCCAGCCGGCCACCTCCACAAGCAGGTGGTCGCGGAGCAGATCCTCCTCCTCCGCCGCCGCCGCCACCTCCTCCTCCTCCTGTTGCTGCTCTTGCTGCTGCTGAGACTCCTTTTGCGCCTGCGCCTGCTCCTGCTCTTGGTGCCGACACTCCTGCTGTGCACCCTCCCTTTCTCCCCCACTGTCTACACCGGCGCCCAACGCCTCCTTCCCGCCTTTCTCTCCTAGCCGCTGCCGCTTGACCTGCTGGCCCCCATGCATGGCCATCCCTGAACCATTGCGGACGCAAGGCTCGGGCGCAGCCCTCCGCTCAGGTCCCCCCATTTCCCTTCGCCGCCCCTTACCCGTGTGCTGCGCTGTGTCCCCCGTTGGCCCCTCCATATGGCTGGTTTCCTGGGGAAGCCATCTGCAGCTGTCTATGCGTACATCAAGGACAGGCTCTTGACCTTCTGATGGTGGCGTGGCGCGGGTAGGGGCGGGGTCCACATTGCCCCTTACGGCATAGACGGGAGCTACACGACGCAGGCGACGCAGCACCTCTGCAAGGAACAGAAACATGCAGAGAAACGAGTCGTGGTTCATAAGGTGTTACTGGTCTAGGTAATGACTGGTGTCCGCACAGTCGTGTGTGGCCTTCTTGCTCGCGGGACACGTGAACTGAGGGGTGGGGTATTCGTGATGACCCTCACCAGTGTGACCCCTGTGAACACGCAGCGTTGCGGTGTTGTTCTACTCAATAGAGCGGTGCTAGCCTAGGTAGTGCCTGGTGCCTGCACGATTTGTGTGTGGTTTCCCTTGCTCGCAGCACACGGAAACTGTGGAGCGAAGGCGTGAGGGACCCACCGTTGTGACCCCCGTGGTGCCCAACGTCCCCCGCGTGTATGATGGCTTGCACTCGTGCGCGTGTGAATGCCGCCACAACTTCGTCGCACGTCACACCGTGCGTATCGCTTATAACCCCAAGCCGAAGAAAGGTCGCCATGTGCCTTACAAAATGAGGGCTGTTGTAGGCAACATCAAGAGTTCTCGAGTAGTTTAGGTGTAGTAGCCTATGTTATGCTGTGTACTGGGCGTTGTCGCTTACTTTTGCTTTTGCCCCGGCTCCTGATCTGCGGTTGCAAGTGCAGCATGCTGACGGCAAAACCCTCAGTTGGCTAAGGCCCTAGCAATATAGATTTCTCCTGTAGTAACTGCTTATAACCATCACAATCTTATGAAACAGTTGTTTGGGTAGGCCTTGCCACGCGTCGCGAGACGCATTTCCTGCCACGCTGCACCCCGGCTCTCCCTAGCCGAGCTGAGCCGGGGTGACAGCATGGCCGAACAACCAGAACGTGGCAGCGGCCCCGAGCGCGTCGAGGAGGATGACTACGAGTGCTCAATCTGCTTCTCGCTTTTGCTTGACCCTGTGGTTGCGCCTTGTGGTAAGCTCCATGAGCGCTTTCCTACCTTACTAAGTCATGATTTGTTACTATCGCTGGTCGCTGGCTAGCCACTTCAGCGCTCCGTCAAGTTGGGCCCTCAGCCCTTCGTCACCGGGGTTCCATGAGTGCCTTCGTGTGCCCCACGCTTTGCAGGCCATGACTTCTGTCAGAGGTGCCTGAAGCAGTGGCTACAGCAACAAGTCAACCCAAAGTGCCCTCTTTGCCGCGTCCGCCTGCCACACGAGCTGGGTAAGAGCACCCACGGCCCCAGGACGCCTGGGCGCCTGTACGCTGCCTACTGCCACAAGGTGGCACGGCCGATCATTCCACCCCCGGCCCCGCAGCATGCCCGGCTACAAACACCACCCTTGCCCCCCTGTACATGCGTTCACCGACGCAGGGGTATGCAAGCGGCTCCGGGACACCATACAGCGGCTGTTTCCTGACAAGGTCCGCGCCAGGCGCCAAGAGCAGGAGCGTGACGCGCAGCAGGAGCGCGGGCGCGGACGGGATGAGCAGCAGCAGCAGGAGCAGCAGCAGCAGCGGCAGCAGCAGGCGGGGCAGCCGCGACAGGGGGAGGCCGCAGGTGGGCAACGCCCAAGTTGTGTTACCTGACCGCTGCACTAGCAGGCTGCGCCCTGTGGTGTACGGCAGCCACATCCAGTGACCTTCGCCCTCATGTCAAATAAAAATAGTGCGCGTTTGCTGGTGCGCAGGTACCCGCGGCCGGGATGAGCCTGGCCCGGGCAGGCCACGGCGGTACGAGGTCCTGTCCAGCGGGACCCAGGCGGCGCAGGGGGCGGGCTGGACCTCGTCCCATGCGGCCGCTGCGCCCGCATCAACATCCTCGCAGCGCACGAGCTCTTTCCCTTGGTCTTCTACGACCCAGGCCGCTGGGCCAGCGCCTGGCGCTACACCGCAGCAGCAGCAGCCAACAGCGATCCCGGCACGCGCACCGTTGTTGACATCTTTTCCTTGGTCGGCGCACTCTGCTGCCACAGCGGGCACGTCAGGAGTTACCAACGGGTTCGGGAGTGGGCAGGGCACGGGGTGGGGCAGTAACTTGGGTGCCAATGCGCCCGGGTTCGGGAGTGGGCAGGGCACGGGGTGGGGCAGTAACTTGGGTGCCAATGTCAGTACCGCGCCCGGGAGTGGGCAGGGCACGTGGGCGGGCTACAGTACCTTGGGTGCCAATGCCAGCACTGCGCCCGGGTTCGGGAGTGGGCCTGGGACTGCTCCCGGCGCTGGGTCGGTAACAGGCTTTGGCAGCGGCTTCGGGGCTGGGCTCGGTGGTGCTACTGGGACTGGCGTTGGCAGCGGCTTCGGGACTGGGTTCAACGCTCAGCCGGGGACCGCCCCCGGGCCTGCAGCTAGGTTCGGCGGTGGGCCCGCCAACGGCTTTGGCGCCGGGGCTGCGAGCGGCTCTGGCGCCGCGTCTGGATTTGGGTCGGGGAGCGGCACGAGAGCCGGCTTTGGCGGCGCGCCTGGGGCGGGGTTCGGCAGCGGCAACACTACTGCTTTCACCGCTGGGTCTGGGACCGGGTTCGGAGCAGGGTCTGGGACCGGGTTCGGAGCTGGGTCTGGGACCGGGTTCGGCGGCGCGGCAGCAACAGCTGGCGGCTTCACCTTCCACCCAGGCGCAACCGACGCGGCGCAGGGGAGGCCTGTGCAGCGGAGGCGCTTCGGCGCACCCGCCGAGCCCGAAGCGGCACCGCCGCCTGTTCCAGTCTTCGTCTGGCCACCGGTACAACCAGCAGCAACAACCGCGGACTCGGGCTTTGCTGCGGCCGCTGCACCGCCTGCGCAGAGTGCCCCTGCGTACGACCCAGCCGTCGGGGAAGCACTTAATGGTGGAGCCCTGCCCACCTGGTGCCCGGCGGTAGGGGTGCCCACCTTCCACCTGGGGTGGCACGAGCCGCGGCGGCCGTCCCTACGGCGCTGGTAGGTAGGAGAGCGAGTACTGCGTCGCACATGGAGGCGGGGGATCACGCGGGGTTTGTAGAGATTGTAGGGGACGCGTTGTCAACAGCCAAGCCACTAGCACAAGGTGTTGGCGGCGTTGCAGGAGCGCGCAGCCACCACGTGGTGTGTTGGCAGCAGGGAGTTGCGTTAGCACTTGTGCACTTGTACGACGGTAGTAATTGCGACTTGGGGCTTGTGGAACAAAGGCGGTGCCTCGGTGAAAGGGAATATGAGTTACATGAACGGAGCCTGCCTGCGTAGAGCTTGGGGCGACAGGGCCGGGCCGGCGAATACCAGGCAGGGGTTGTGGTCTTGGTGTAGGGTGGTAGTTGTTCGCGCGGGCTCTCGGAGAGCAGGATGCTGGTGTACAATTAGATTGCAGGTTTAGGAGACTTGCCAGAGACCTGCTGTCTCATGCTGCTGCATGGATACCTGGAGCAATTGTGTAGCATTATAATCTTGGCCCTCCGTGTGCTTTGATGCCACCATTTTATGCATGGCTGGCCGGGGGGTGGGGCGCTATAGCGCTCGTACATGTTATCGTCACATGTTGAACGTGTCCTTCGCAACTTCAGGAGTTCGCAACTGGTGGCGGACCAGTAACCGCAACCGGTTAACTCCTTGCCTGTGACTTGTGGCCGTGACCACCGTATGCCTTTTCGTTGTGACCGGCCGTTGTGGGGCCGCATCTGTAGTACGACGTGTGTGCGGATGATATAGGGGGTCTGTGATAGCGACGATGGCCTTCCTCCTGCACAGCGTGGGTAGCTTTGCGAGCACGTAAAAAGGGCGTAGCCTGCCTCAATAGAGCCCTGCCGCGGCTCTCCTGGCTTCCTCTCGTGGTGAGGTTGCAGACTTGTAGTACGCTTGTAACGGCTGCAATGGTACAAGCCGGCAAGCAGGTGTTGTACTGTTAGGACATTGTGCTGAGGTAGTGAACCAGGTTGGCAGGTGTACGGCAGTACGCTGTACGGTGCATGGCGATTGTAGGCATGCACTACTGCTGTACTGGGCATTCCCGTCTTACTCCGGGTCGTGTAGCCACACCCAACAGGCCACACAGCCCTTGTACGGTACCTGTTGAGCAAGTTGGACGTCGCTATCGCTAAGTGGAAGGCGAACTGACATAAGAAGACAAGAAGTCCTCCCCTGGAGAGGAACCCTTGCAGCAGCTTACAGCCGGCACCAGAGGCCGCTCACATGGTACGCCGTGTCAGCAGTCCGTCGCAGGCGACACCCGTCCACCGGACCGCTACGCTACCCTGCCGCCCCAGACCATCCTGCCTTCCATCCTGAGGTCATGTGACATGCAGTTCGAGGTGCCAAGACCACGGCCCTGCCTGCCCTTCATGGCAAAGTCTTCGTTCCATGCAGCCACCCAACGCTACAGCCGTGCAACAATACCGTACACGTTAAGGCGAAAGTGGTCCAGCTGGAACGCCACGCTGGAATGCCGCCATGGCGCTGCTTGTGCGCGGGGACTATCACGCAATCCGCACCCGCAGGGGCACGGCCGCAACGTCCTGGCCTTCAACTCTAGCAACAAATACCTGAACGCATGCTGGCCCACCCAAGGCCCAAACCCTTCACCTCGCCGTTGAGTCCACCCTCAGCACAAGAGCCCGCCCACACTTGCCATGTTTCCACTTGCCATGTTTCCACTTGCCCCCTCTTCCTCAGCCTACGTGCACCAGCACACCCCTGCACCGCTTCGCGCCCTTCACTTGCTCCGCAGCGTGCGCATGAGCGTGTTGTACTGCGTCTCCAGCTCGTACGTCAGCTGCCGTACATCGTCCTCCGGCAGCTCGTAATTGGCAGGCTTCTGATACAGCCGGCTGTCAACGGGGGCCCGGAGGGCGGAGAGGGTACACCCAGGAAAGGATGCCGTAAGAAGACCGCAGAGTGAAAGGCAGGAGTTGCAGTAGCAGGAGAGGTAGCAAAGCGTGGTTCGCACAGGGGTGGCGAATGACGGACAAAGAGGCGGGCTGACGGGATGGAACCAAGTAAGGGGCCTTACACGGGAGGTATGGCGGAGGGGCATGGTTGCCATGCGCGTCAGAGCAAGCACAAACACCATGTCAGCTCACAACCGTGCCCTGGCCGACCATACACGCCTAAACAGGCGCACGCCTGTAGGGCACACGCCAGTGGTGCTGGAGGCCGTGCAAAGGTCTGTGCCCCTGGCCCATATGTGCCATTTAGCAGGGTTGATATGTGCCATTTCTAAAGCACAGTGCGGTGTCCGTAGGCTCCCGCCCCTTGCCTCGGTGCCCACCTGTACCATGCCTTGACGTGCTCCCTCGGCGGGAAGTTGGGCGGCAGGCTGTTGATCTTGTCCAGGCAGTTGATGATGTCGAGCAGGATGGGGCAGATCTGGGGGGAGGACAAGGGGGTGTGCAGCGCGCATGAGAGCCGCAAAGCCCTCAACGGCCCGAGACAGGTGCGAGCCTCCTTCTGAACCGCCCTCCCTCGCCTGGTGCCATGGTGTCCCACCTAATCCACCACCGCCATGTTGAGTCCACCAAGACACGTGCCTTGGCCAAGCACCGGCACCCCTACTGCGTTCCTGCGCTGTACGATGCGATTATTTCGGGCCATGACCAGTCGCATCGGTGACTGCCCACCTGGTCCACCGCCGCCATGTTGAGTTTGAGCGAGTCCATGGCGGTGATGAAGTGCTGCACCGTCTCCGCCACCGCCACCGCCTCGGGGTCGTTGGCACTGTGGGGGACAACAAAGCGGGGCGGGATGGGAGCGGGCACCGGTATGTGAGGAATGGGAACAGTGGCTGGGAGCAGCATGCCGACGGTCCCGCTCACGCATGAATACTGTCAACAGGCCAGTGCGTGTGCCCACACGGCCCCCCCCGGGGGGGGGGGCCGTGTGGGCACACGCACTGGCCTGTTGACAGTATGCACATTTGTGTCCTAGCAGCTGAGAGTGTCTGGGTTCTCGTAATTCAGGCCGCT
>VFQN01002542.1_pt1 | contig 27850 bp, 29 predicted proteins | sample 3512371 | NCBI WGS metagenome assembly VFQN01 (sample SAMN10412370, study PRJNA504923) | tailings metagenome | isolation source: Replicate 2 from Balatoc abandoned mine | place: Philippines: Itogon, Benguet | collected 2017-08-28
CGGACGAGGACTGGAATCTCGCCCGAGGTAGGAATCGAACCCGGGTCGGATTCCCGGGAGAATCGGGACTAAGCCAATTCTAACGCCCAAATTCCTTACCTACTCGGTGGACTTCTTGCCGCCGTACTGCAGGCAACGGTTACGATACGCTTGGGCCCACACGCCGTACGGGTGTTACACATGCCGGGTGCACAACTTGGGGAGATACCGTACCCTGGTACCAACCGAACGACTGAACGCCTGGGCAAGCGGGGCACACGCGCACACCACGGATGGCACGTGTGCGACAGCCGGATGCATTGATGGTGCCTTCTGTTGATGGTGGCAGGCTGGCAGCAGACTACCGGTACCTCACCGCTTTGGAGCCCTGTACAGGCCTGGCTGCCGTGTAAGTCTGCGTGTCTTGTCATGCAGTGTGGACCGCCTCTACGGCCAACGTGGCCCATAATTACCCAATACCCCGCTGACCCACCCACTCAGCCTGCAGCTTCAGCAGTCCCAACAGCTTCAACAGTCACAGCAGCCACGCACCCCACACGTGCATAGTAGCCAGGCAATGTAGCAGCAACATTTCAACATTTACATCCAGGGCCCCATGTAGCGCGCAGGAGCCAGGCTGCCTGCTTGCACACAACAGCTGCCGTGGGCTGCACTACCAATACCGCCAACTCATACAGGCCTGTACGAGTAGCATGGGGCGTGCAAGCGTGTTCGGTGCGCCGCCACGAGGAGCATTGTGGCTCCACATCTTATGCACGCCAATTAGTTTGCAGGGCGCATGCTGGCGGTCACACAACGAGCAAAGAGGGTCGTCCCTTGGCCAACTCGGCCATACCCTCACCCTGTCAACTTGCCCACCGTATGTGCAGCGCTTGCGTGGACGACGGAGCACCCTAGGCATGCCAAGACCTCATATAGGAGCTAGACGATGCCTGCTGGCATGCAGCACCCCCGCTCCTGCGGATGCAGTCTTGCGGCGTGTGACCAGGTGTGACACTGTATCCGACCCTGCCGGCTCCTGGCGGACAACGTTGACTGCACCTCCAAGGTGACAACCCCATCAGCAACTTATGCATTTTCCTTTGACGAGGCATTGCGCGGACTCGTCGCAAGCAAGGACAGACGTGACCTTTTTAGGCGCGAATCGGGCGGTGACCTCTGGACCGCCGACGAGGATCGCAGGGCGGGCACAGCCTGTCGAGGCTAACATTAGTCTTGCTACTCGTAGATGCAGGTCAGACCAAGGTGCACCGTTGGTTGGAGGTAGCCCAGTAAAGAGTGTCTCGGGCAACATGCGAACATACGCTTTGTCACCGGCCTGGTTAGCATGGCTCCTTGTGGGCTAGGTGCATACGTAGAAGCATATTTGTGAATGGTCTTGACGACTGGTGCGGCAGTCTGGCAGCAGAATGGGTGTATCGGGTCGTGGTATCGGGTTTCAATTCTTAGTTGAGTACGAAGGGGGGAATCCTCAACGCCGACATTACCTCGAAACTTCACTCCAAGCTGCATCGGTATGCTGAATAGCTATGCCTTTAAGCTGAACCGTGCTTGTTAAAACTGCGGCCCATGGAGTCACCGGCGGGTCGACCGCACGGCGGACCTTCCGACAGCGCCAACCGATCAATTGAGGAGAATGTCAAGCCATGGAAATTTGTGGACACAGCTGGGCAGGGGCTCGTGTCCCCTGAGCGGGGGCATTGCAATTTGCCAGCGGAATCCCGCCGCGAACGCTGGCTGCGATGGTTCATCCTATGGCTTCACTACCCCATCATGTGTATGTTTTACACAACATTAGCGGCACGGCACTGCGCCCTCGCGGGTACCTACGGTCCGGCGCCCGCGGACCAGTTCAACACCCTTCCGCTCACCCCGCTCCTCGCGCACTACCCCTGCGACGGCAGCTCTGGAGAAAAGGCCCTCTACGCCCTCTGCAGATATCCCATCGTCTTCTGGAACCTTTTGCACATGCTGCAGCCCGAGGTCTGGTTCACGTGGGTGGTCCTGCTCTCATGTGCGCGCTTTCCCACGGCCGCGCTGCTGCCGTCCCGATGGCGCGGCCTCGCGATGTTCCTCCTCGACTACTCCTGCCGCCTGGGCGCCTTCGTGGGCACGCTGCTGAACGGCCCGCGCATGCCGCCCGGGCCAACGGCCGTGTGGCACTTCTACATAGGCTCACCCATCGTTGAGGTCATCGTGTACCTCGGCCTCGAGGTAGGTCGAAGTGCATGTGAGGCAGACGCGCAGAACGGGAATTACAAAGACACTCACAGAAGCATGCGGCATGCCACATGCTGCTGTAGCGCCTATGCCCCGTTCCGCAAGCTAGCCAGGCAGGCAAGAGGACACTGCTGCTGGGCCCAGATGCATGTTTGCGTCGGGCTACTGACGTGCGTGACGTACAACAGTAAAGCTGCCGTCCTGCATCGTGGCTTGCATGAGCCATGTTGAGCCGCCAACGCGTGCTTCGAGTGCATGACGATCTACAGCTAACACAAACACCTGCAATCACTGCATCAGCAGCGCCGGTACCCAGCCCTTACCCTCCTACCTGCCCCACTCCTCTCCCGTGCCTCCTCCCCACGCAGAGCCCCATCCCAGCCGTCGAGATTCTTCACGCCGCCATCACCACCGGTGCCCTGGTGCTCATCACCCTCTGGCACCGCACGCACTTCCCGGAGCTGCACCAGCAGCTGTTGCCGCACCACCAGGGCGTGTGGCTGCACGTGGCTAAGCACGCCATGGCGGTGTTCGGCTGCGCGCTGCACGCGTGGCTGTCGGCAGGCAAGGCGCGGCGGCGGCGCGGCAGCGGCAGCAGCAGCGGCGGCATGAGGAGTGGCAGCAGTCTCGTGGGTGCGGGCGGCAGTGGCGGCAGCAGTGGCTGCGGAAATGGAAGCGGCAGCGCCGCCGGTAACACCAGCAGCAGGAGTGTGGCGGGGCCTCTTGGGTGTATGAGCGTAACGGGAGGCAGCAGCAGGATCGGGTCAATCTGTACAGATGGCGGCGCTGGCAGCGGCGGCGCCGGCGGGACTGGGGCTGCGGCAGCTCTGCTGGCTGGCAGCGGCGGTGGGGCTGGGTTTGCTGTACCAGGGGCACATGGGTGCACGGCAGAGCAAGAGGTGGCCTCTTCAGCTGGTGTAGCGGCGGCAGCAGTAGCAGCAGCAGGGGCTGCAACAGCTGCAGCACATGAAGCAGCATTCTTTGGTCCTCCTGCTGCTGCTCCTGCTGTTGCCGACGCTGGACTGGCGGCTGGCGCCTTACCTCCAACCGCCGCAAATAATGAACTGCTCCGCGGCGCCCCAGGGCCCGACATGCCGTACAGGGGCTTCATACGGCGTCGTACCATTGTCATGAAGATCCCGGGCTACCAACCGTCGGACATAACACCGGGGTACGAGGAGCGGTTGGCGGCGGTTGTGGCGGCGCAGCGGGCGGGCCGTCGGCTGAACGCGGCGGCTGTGCGTTCGGGATGCATTGAGCTGTTGCTGGATGAGGAGGAGTGGGGCAGCGGGGTTGACGGGGGGAGCAGCAGCAGGCCCAGGAGCGAGTGGGATGGCGGTGGCAGCGCGGGCGCGGATGCGGATGTGTGGGTGGAGTGGGAGGGCAGGGAGGCAGGGGAGGTGGAGATGGAGGTGCAGCAGGTTGGCACTTGGGGTAGCGAGCAACCGGCTGGGATGCCACATGTGGTGGGGTACCTGCATGCGCTGCAGCTGCAGCTGCCTCTGCCCGGCGCAGCGGCGAGGGTGGGGGCGGGGGAGGGGCAGCTGGCTGGGGGCAACGTGGCGTGCGGCGGCGATGGGGAGGCGGAGGAAGGCTGGGTGCTGGTGGCGGCCGGCGGGGGCGAGGTCGCGCAGGTGCCCGAGGGAGCCGCCCTGGTGGCGCTTGGAGCTGCAGGCGGACGGGTTGCCGTCGCGAGCAGGTGCGTGACCAGTAAAGAGCTGCTCGCATGGACCAGTCTCACAGATGAGGTGTAACAACAGCAGCAGCAAGCCGCACTGGGTATTCCAAGTTTCCTTTTCTACCTCGGTCGGTTAGCGCGCAGGGCAAGCGACTTTGGGTTGTGGCATCCTATTTCACACAGCGTGTGGTGCGACAGCTAGACGCTCCGTACCATGCTACAGGCGTGGCTGAATTACGTCTTGCACCCACGCTCGGCCACGGTGTCTCGCGTTTCACGCGTACCCACGCTCGGCCGCTCCTTGCCCCGCCTGCCCTTGCCCAGCAGGACGCTCGCGCTCCGTCCCAGCCCCACTCCCAGCCCTGTCCCCGGCCCGCGGCCTACCCCTTCCCTCCTTTGGCCTCTGCGGCCCCCGGCCACCCTGATCAGCCTCCAGCCGCGTGCCCTACACATTAGCCCGACCACCTCGGTGGCAACCCCGGTGCTGCCATCTGTGTCCCAGCCTCTGCTGGATACGGCGGATGGTTCTGGGGCTGCTATTGCGGCAGTATCAGGCGGTCGGCTCAGCGCGCTGGTACGGCAGCCGCGTGCCGCGCTTAATAATGCAGGCACGGGCGCGGGCGTGCTGTCGGTTGGGTACGGCAGCGGTGATGGCAGTGGCAGCGTGAGCGTGCTGGTGCGGTCTCAAGGTGTCGTACTGCCGGTCATGGCAACAGTTAGGGAGGTTGGAGACCAGCCCGATGACCGCGGTGTGGCGGGCGGCAGCGGCGGCTGTCACGGTGCCGGTGCAGAGGGCAACGGCGGCAGCAGCAACAGCAGTGCCAACAGCAGCACTGGGTGGCTTGAAGCTCGCAGCGGCGCAGCTGCCAGCACGGCGGTCGTACGGGAGGGCAACGGCGACGGCGGGATGGTGACGTACGAGTACGACATCGAGCTGCTGGCGCCGCCGCCGGGCCCTGGCGTCGCCCTGGTGGGTGCCTGGTATATGCATCTCCTGACCTGATCGGCTTGCGGCATCGGACCCAACTCTCACCGCCCTCCTGCCTGCACCTAGTCACTGCTCCCGTGGCGCGACATGCCCGCCCTGCTGCAGGCCTTGGCCGGCCTCCTGGACCTGTGCTCCCAGCACTTCCCATGCTCCGCCCTCGCCCCACACCGGTTACCCCCATCCCGCCCCACCCCGCCCCATGCCCCCCTAGGTGGAGTTCCGGTGGAGCGGCGTGCCCTTCCTGGTGCAGGCCGTGCTGCTCACCGACAGCTCCGCTGCGGCGGCCGAGGTGGCGGCCGCCATGGCCCCGCCGCCGTACGACACGCCCGCCGCCGCCGCCGTCACTGCCGCCGCCAATGCCCCTGCCCCCGCCATTCGTTGCGTGGAAGAGGCAGAGGTCAAGGCAGAGGTCAAAGGAGACGTCATGCAGACGGAGGGGTGGGGTGCCCAGGGCGATGAGGGGGAGGCCCCGGGCCCGCGGCGGTGGGTCAACGGCGACCGGAACTGTGAGGAGCTGCTCCTGGACCTGGGCACCTGGGCCTACCACACAGCGCGTGTGGGTGTGCTAACACACACGCACCCGGGTGCTGCTGGTGCTGCGGGCGCTGCTGCTGGAGCGGTTGCTGGGAGCAGCAGCAGCAGCCCCTGCGCCTGCCCCGTGCCCCGCCAGGCTAGCGCTGATACATGGGGGGGCAGCGAGTGCAGCGTGCTCAGTGGCGTTGCTGCTGCGCCCTGCAGCATCAGCGGCAGCTTCGCTCTAAGCGGCAGCGGCAGCGCCAGCAGCACCACTCGCACCGTGGATTCCGGATGCTCCTCACTGCAGCTGCCCCTGGAGGAGGTTGTGAACCTGGGTGAGCAGCAGGGGCAGGGGCAGGGGGAGGTGCCTAGGGTGGGGCCTCCCCTGGCGGATCTGGTGCGGCTGGGGCAGCACCTGCTGGGCTACGCGCGGGAGTGTGGGTGGGCTGGCGTGGCGGTGTGGGTGTGGGCGGGGCTGACGCAGCTGCAGCTGCAGGGCTGTGGCAACGGTGCTGGGGTCAACGGTCACGGTGTGACGGGTGGTGCGGAGGGCGGCAAGGGCGCGCGGGAGGAGTCCGCAGGCGCAGGTTCAGAGACGGTGGTGTGCAGGGCGGCGGGGGCGGCCGTCGACCTCAGGATGGGGCGACAGGACAGCAGTAATGTGGGCGGTGGTGGCGGCGCAGATCTGGACGCGGCAGGCCAGGCGGTTGGGGTGGGCGGGAAAGCGGAGGCGGAGGCAGGCCGGCGGGCGCGGAACAACGGCTGGCGGGTGCAGGCGCTGTGAGTTAGTGTGGGGTACGGGTTTTAAACTGAACTGCGGCTCTGCAAGCGTGATGGATTGCGCATGGAACTCATCGTGGGCCGCATAGCGCCGCCAAGCATGCAGCATCTGCCATCCTACACCTGTGCACCCCAACGAGCACACCAACCTCCCTCCGCTCCTGCTGCTGTCTTTACGCACAACATGGTCTCTCAACGCAAACCCTTGTCATCCCTTAGGCACCCGCTGGACGTCCTTCTGTTGGCCCTGGCGGTACGACACGTGCTGACGCACGCTGGCGGCGGCGGCAACGACGGCAGCGCGGATTTGGGCGACCTCAGCGGCACGAAGCCATACAGTTTGCAAACACCTTCTACTCCTATCATCATCGCAGCTTTGGCGATGGCCGCTCTTGTCGCCGCGGTCGCGCAGTGGTACCCTGCCACCCCTTCCAACCGCCTCAGCACCAGGCGGGCGGTTCTGACCCGTGGGTCGCTGCCTCCGCCGCCGCCGCCACTGCCCAGCCGCCTCCCGACGCGTTACCTGTGCCACGTGGTGGCCAAGGCGGCGGTGGCGGCGGGCTGGATGCCGGCCTATGCACCCGCGGAGTACTTCTGGGGCGTAGGTCTGGTGGTCGTGGAGAGCGTCCTCCTGCCGCTGTGCTGCCCGGTGGGTCTCGGCGCAAGGGTGGCGCTGCCCGCCCTGCGTGCGCATGTGTGTCAGCACGTTAAAGGTAATCTGCGGTACGCTCTGTGGCCGACCCACAGCCCCTGGCCGAGGCTTCTGCTGCGTTGCCTCCGTCGTACGCTATGCGTGCTCCAGCCTGAGGCGCTGCCATGCGGGATGCACGGCCGCAGTACAGCAGGAAGGAAGAATGAAGTGTTGAAATCCCCGGGTGGGTGTGTTACATGCAACTGTCCTGAACCCGCTGCTCCCTGTCTTGCTCCCTTTGCGACGACCCCCAGCTGCCGGTGACGATGACGGCGGTAGTGTACGCAGCAAACGCCGTCGCACACGCGATGCTGCTATTGCGCCTGGCGGCGTCAGCGGCGGGGCTGCAGGGCACCCTCGCCAGTGCCGCGCAGCAGCTTGGAAGCCAGGCGCAGCCCCCTGTGGAGCACCTGCTGCACCACCTGGGCGGCGCACCCTACGGCGAGGCCGCTTGCGTGGCTGCGAGGGCCGCGCTGGTGGGTGTGGGGTTGACGGTCCTGCTCGGGTTGCTGCACAGCAGGAGGCGGCAGGAGGCCGTGTGAGGTGCACGAGGGGGTGCTGCCGGTAGCTGCCGGTAGCTTCCATTCGGTAGCTTAGCTACTGACCGCTGCTGGGAGCTGCTGGAGTCGATGGGCATGGCATTTAGGCTTTGCTTCAACTTGAGGACGATGCAGCTCCCCAGGTCAGGAAGTGGGCGGGCTACGGGTGGGGACGCGGAGGTGCAGGGTTTTGCCGGGTTGGCGCTGTCTGGGGCGAGAGTTGCGAGCGTGCGCCCATGGTGGTCAACAGATTTTCATCCTAAATAAATATGGCCATGTGTTGTGGGGGTTGCGCATGACAGACCGTACGACCAGCTACGTCATGGGGAAGGCGGCTTGTCGAGCTCTACCTTGTCGTTACTGCCCGGTTGGCGGCTGGCTGTTGGTCAGTGGGGCAGCGGGATGCGAGGGACATGCCTGGTGTCAGCACGCATGGAGGGAGACAATGAGACGTGGATGGCATGTATGTATGCGTACCTGCACCAATCTGCAATAGCAACTCCTATGGCCATGCATGTCCCGTTGGGGTAGCTTGGGGTTGAAGCGCTGTCATCTCACAAGTGGTCTCGGTTAGCACCGCTAGTTACTTCAGCATGGCGTACGGGCTAGCATCATCCATCATGAATTCAAGGATGCGCGTTTGAGAGCCACGCGTTATTGCACATGTTCACGGCATCGTTTATTGACATGGATATGGCACATCATGCAGACCCTGACGCACATGCATGGGTTGTTGTCTGGTCCTGCAAAAGGAAGTGAGTTCAGTCATGAGGAAGAGTCTGTGTCCCAGTCCGTACCTCATTTGGAAGTGTTTGACTCTTGGTTGTGCCATACACCTGGTCGGCTACTATGCTTCTCATCATCGCATGTGCATCTCCGTGGCAAGCGGCACCCGTAAGGAGTGTTTGTGCGCTTGTGTGGAACATGCTCGTTGGACACGTACGGCGGTACTGGAAATACCAGCAGGGCCAAGTCCCGAAATCTGCACGTCTGCATCGTAAGCGTGGCAGGTGAGGCCACTGCAAGCGCATACATGGATGCATGTGGCCTGCACCAACACCCATACGCTTGTGGCACCGGGCCCACTGAGTAAGTCTGGCCTGGTTACTCTAGCTACATTCGTATCGTGTGGGGTCTCGTAATTCCTTATTGGCTTGTCCGTGCGAGTCTTGATTGCTGGAAGTCGGGGGCGGGGGCTGTGCCGCTTGCGGTTCTTTTGCTGGGTTCCCACTTCCCGGGCTGTTTTAGATCATGTAGCTCCCTATAGAGAGTGCCACACAGGCTGTTGGGCACAAGTGTCATGGGCGTTGGTGCGGCATAGGGCGGCGGTGGCGGTAGGCTGGTGGCAGTGGCGCGGTGCTCGCAGGCGCAGGCCTGGGGCGGGTGGTGGCGGCATGACGCCTGAGTAGTAGGATGCTGAGCAGGGGTAGATAGCCGTGCATGCACCAAGGCAGGATTACGGAGGCACAGGAAATTGACAGTGCTGGCAGTTTCCAGTGATGTTAGTTTACGTTGTGGCTCGTAAGGTTAAGTCGTTCTAGGATGGCGCTAGGTGTGTCGCCGGTGGTGGCGCAAGTACTCTTGGGACAGCTGGATTGGGGTTGCTGTATTGCAGACTGCAGCACTGCACCACACTATAGCGTGCAGGGAGACGGCATGTACCGTACTAGCCGGAGGCTCAAGGGCCAACAGTTTGAATGCCAAGGACGTTTGAATTGTAACCACCGTAGACAGTTGGTGTTGTGTTCGGCTGCCACCTGCACACAACCACTTGCCGCTGCCGCCACCTGCCGCCAACGCATGCCGCTTGCCGCACAAGGCGCAACCCCCTTGCTTCCGGCTGGGCGTGCCTGACAGCCCACTGCTGAAAGCCTGAGACGATAACGTGTCAGTCAGTCACTCGCTGTTACACGGCGAGGGTTCTTCCCTCCGCGAGTGCAACGACCCGTGTACGAGCCAGGGGCTCAAGGGCCAACAGTCTTGGTGCAAGAAGCTTGTTTGACATGGATGGTAACGTGTCCACGTCGCTGCTACCGTGCTACGTCATGTGGGGGGGCCAGGGCGGGCTGACCAGGCTTGGGCTGGGTTGAGGGACCCAGTAATCCAATGCACTAAGGGTGGGCTATGTGGAGAGGAGGGGTACGGTATACGGTACGCGACACCCCTTATTCGCCCCGTTTGGGCGGGCCGCCCCAGACCCACCCCACGAGGCCGGCTCCCACCCGATGGACACCAGCAGCTACCGTACCTCAGGGCCTCAGCCGCGCACCCAGCGCCTCCAACGGCATACAGCCCATCCCATGGTGCAGCCGCACCTGGTCCCATACCCACCTACACACCTGCCTACACACACCAACACGAGCCCCGCCTCAGCAGTCAGCACCCGCTCCGCCGTCCCCGGTACCACGCCCCACCAAGCCCGCACCTGCGACCTGCACGCTGAACCTGCACCTGCAGATGGGAGTATACCGTAGTATAAAGCCTGAAGCACGATCCACACTTAGAGCAGCGCCTCTACCGCCAGTATGGGGCCTCTCGCTTACGTGCGTAGCGTGCCAAGCGATGCAATGTGTTCCCCGCCTACCCCCACGTGCTGAAAGCCATCCAATACACGAGGGCCACCGCCACCACCTCCATATCCGTCTCCTCGCACTGCTGCCATGCTGCTACTGCTGCTGCCATACTGCTACTGCTGCTGCTGCTGCTGCTGCTGGTGGCAGGCAAATCGGCAGGCCAGGGAGGCAATGGCGAGCTCGATGACATGCAGGGCTCTGCGAGCTTGCTGGTACATGCACACACCTGACATGGGGAAAGAGGGCAGCAAGAGGACGGGACCTCGCTTCCCCTTAGCTAACTTACGTACTAGGACCATGACTTGATGTGAAACAAGGACAGCCCGACGCAGAGCAAAACTCAAAAGTGCAAAGCAGGATGAACCAGCGGAACCAGAACGACTTGGGGCGGGCCCCGAACGTGAAAGGTTTAATGAGTGCGGGCAACAGCGTGATGCAGCAAGCTATTGCTGGTGTTGAGCCGGAGCTCGATCGCCTAGACCTTGCAGCAGCAAAACGCGCTGGCACCAAACTTGCGGCGGGGCACAGGCCTGACAAGGACAGCATCTTCTCATCCTGCAGTCAAAGGGACAGTGCGGCGCTGATGGCGCTGTTTTCGCTCGCGGTCCGGCAGTCGGACCCTTTTCCGACAGGCGATGGCTCCCGGTCAGCCTATGCCATCATCCGTGAGAGCCTGTGCAAGCAATTTTCAGACCGTTCAGGCCAGATTCTCGTGGTTAACCCAAGGGCTTGCCGGTTCTTGACCCCGGCGCTGCTGAAGACCGACGCGCTATCGTGCTATTCGCGCATTCTTTCGGAAGCAGCCGAGCTCCTTGTTCCGGCCGCGGCGCTGGGGCTCTCTGGGCAGCACGCAAACGACTTGCCGAAAGGCGGGCATACTGGAGAGGCGCCGCGGGCAGGGGCAGCCGGCAGGCTGCCGGAGCAGGAGCGCCACCCCGACGGTGCGGTGGAGCAGCAGCGACGGTCCAGCGCCTGGCTCCCGAGCCTGGAGGACCTGAACAGGCTACTACGCGAGCCCCTGCAAGTACTTGGCGCCTTTGGGGGATGGACAGTGGACGAGACGCCCGGCGGCAGCACCGCCACTGCCCCCAGGTCAACCCAGGCTGATGACGTCATGGCAGACCTGCGCTCCCGGCTGCAGTCGTCCTACGTGCTGGAGCACTGGGCGCGCCTGCTGCTGCTGAGCTCGGCAGCGGCCTCGGCAGGCAGAGACAGCACGCAGCAGCGCAAGGCGCAGGCCCTGCAGGTCGAGCTGCTTTACCGCCTGTGCGACAACATCTTCATTTCGCAGGCGGGCGGTCGAGCGTGTCAGCCCTTCGGCGACATTTCTTTCACCACACAGCCGGGCATTCAAGTGCGCCAGCCCTGCTGCTGCGTGCTGTTGTGCACCCACATGGCACAGCTGTGCGCTGCCCTGGACGGGGGCCACGCGTTCGGCCTGCCCAAGCTCGACGTGCTCTGCCTGCCGGCCTGCGACGTGAACGAAATGTTCGGCCTGAAACGCTACGACACCGCCGCCCTCGAGGACGACACGATGCTGGCCGGTCAGCTGGTTAGCCTGCGAGCAGCATACCAGGCCTTCCACTCGTGGCTAGGTGTGTTGCGGGACGGGGTGGGCGAGAGCCCCCGGGCGGGGGCGGGGCAGCAGGCCGACGGCGGTGGGGGCAGAGGGCACGAGGAGCAGCAGCAGCGTGGAGGCCCTGACCTCGTGCCCCTGGGCGGACTTGGGGCTGCCGCAAAGCCGGACTCGCCCGGTGCCAGCCTCCGCAGCCTGCCCCCGTTCAACCGTCCTGCAACCGCCGCCCTGTGCCTGCGCCTGGCCAAGGGGGTGCTGGCCTCCTGGGGCGGCACACTGCCCCGAATGCGGCTGCAGCTGCCGGACGGCGCCATGGGCCGTGACGCCCCGCGGCTGCCCAAGCTGGCGGGCTCAACGCTGCTGCAATACGCTCTGTCGTGCGCCCAGCTGGCGCTGATGCATGACGTGTGGGGCCGGGAGCGGGTGCCCAGGCGCACGCGGGCGCAGCTGCGGGAGTGGTGGGAGACGTACGTGGCGGCGGCGCAACACCCGGAGGCGCTGTTAGTTTGCGAGATACCGAAGCCGCCCTGCCCCGACTTGACAACATGCTACCTCGGTGAGTTTCTAAACGCTGCAGCTCTTTTTGACCTTGCGTTTCACGTGTTCGGGCCTTTGGCCTTACCAAACGGCCATTACGTTTCGCCGTTCCGACTTCAACAAGGCAGGAGAAGCGGGGATGTCTGTCCAGTGCTTGGCGCCATTCTGCACGTGCGTTATGCTGTGCCTGATGTACCGTACTGGCTGCTTCTGATAATGCTGGCAGGGTCGACCAACATGCGCAGGCGCAACGTCCAAGTGCCTGTCCGCTGCCGGGCATTTGACATCTCTGCATGCACACGGCCCTGCACACCACCCCGGCCCCTCCGCTGCCCCACAGGACGGAGCGGCAAGCCCTCCGCCGACGCCACCGCTGCGCTCGAAGCGGGCCTGCTGCCGTGCCTTACCCGGCTGGTGACCCGCATGGGGGCGCGCGGCAGCGGCGGCGGCGCCGTGTGGTGCCCGCCCGAGCATTTTCCTGCAGGCGTGGGCGCTTGCTGGGAGCAGGCGCTGCGGTTCGGACCGCTGGGGCAGGTGGGCGAGCTGCTGGCGGCCCTGGGCCGGCGGCTGCGTCTGGCGGTGGAGGAGCTGCGGAGGGCGGCGGCGAGGGCGGTGGCGGGGAACGCGGCGGCAGCGCGCGGCAGGGGCGTGGGCTGGCTGGCGGAGATCGCTCATGAGGCCATGAAGTACTCCCGTTCCCGCCTTGTGGACATCATGTGGATGGGGTCGGACGGCCTTGCGGGTGCGGGCAGCAGCCAGCACGAAGGACCCACGGCGGAGGCGGGGGCTGGGGCGGAGGCCGGCGCAGAGGCGGGGCCCTCCGCCGTGCGCTTGTCGTACGCTGCGGCTGAGCTGCTGCCGGCCTTGTCGCAGGGCGTGCTGCTGTGTGCGGAGCTGGGGCCGGGCCGTGGCTGGGAAGCGTTGCCTGAAGTTAAGGACGGCGGAATGCAGGCTATGCTGTTCAGCCTAGACGGCATTTCGTTTGCAGGCACGGCCCTAGCGTGCTGCAGTCTGCTGCTCGCCAAGCACGTCATGGTGGCGCTCGAGGAGGGGGCTGAGGGCGAGGCCGGCGGCGGCAACGGTGGCAGCGGTGGCGGTGGCGGCGGCAGTGATGCACGCGCGCCGTGGCGGCAGCTGCTGCTGGGGGACATGCGGCTGATGGAGCTGCTGGGGGCGGGGGTGCGGCTGCTGAGGTGGCAGATGAAGGTGATCGGCAAGGCGGCGGGCAACGAGAAGGACACTGGCGAGCTCCGTGACGCGCTGTCCCGCGTGTTGCCCCTCGCTGCAGCCGCCTTCCCGGCGGAGTTCGGGGCGGCGGTGGAAGGCGGCTGGGAGGGCGGTGGGGCAGCAGCGGGGTCGGGGTCGGGTGTGGCGGAGCGCGAGCGGGGGGCTCAGACGGCAGGCCACCCCGTCACGGCCGGTGCCGGTGCCAGCATGGGGCGGCTTGTAGCCACGCCCCAGTGCATAGACCTGGCGACCGTGCGCGAGGCTGGGCTCGAGGTGGAGCACACGCGGCTGCTGCTGGGGGTAGCGGCACATGTGCTAGGCGGCTGGAAAGCTATGCAGGAGCACGGGGGGCAGTTGGGGGTGGTGACAGGTGTGGGGGCGGGAGGCTGGGAGCCTGCGCCCGGGGAGCTGGCGGAGCTGGCGGGGCGGTGCTGCTGCCTCAAGGCGTACAGGGTCGGCCCGGAGGACGTGGAGGCACTGTTGCGGGCGATGCAGACGCCGGGGGAGGTGCGGAGGCAGGTGGCGGCTGCGGTGGCGGCGGGGGCGGCGCGGTCGGGGGCTTGACAGCGGTGGGGGTGACCTTGAGGCTCCCAGCGTGCATATGCGCTTCGGTGAGGGGAACTTGAGCCATATCCAGCTTGTGGCTGATAGGCTGGATGGGCTTAGGTGTTCAAGGTGGCTTGGGCGCGCAACTGTCCCGCACGGTGCTACTGGTTGAGGGCTTGGGGCGGCTCGATGCACGGCGAGCAGGACAGGCTGGCTTTACAGTGGCATAACTGTACGGTCGTGTTATGTTGAGTACTGATTTTTCGCCTTGTCGCAGTGACTTGCGTGTGGCCACCGATGCGCTGAAAGGCTTGCGGCTTGTGTGCGCACGGTGGTGCGCGGTACCATACGGTGCCTGTAACGGTTGTACGGTTCCTATGCCTGAACCTCACGCTGCACAGCGCGGACAGGTGAGGTGGTCTCCGATGCGAGAGCATGGTGAGGTGGTCTCCGATGCGAGAGCACCACGGGCAAGACGACGGGGCTCGTAAGAACCTAATGGTGCTTTGTGCAGCGCAGGTTATAGGAATACGAGACTGCAAGGCACCTGCATCGACTCTCTTAGCGCCTTGGGCACAACGTCGCACCCCTGCATCACGTTGGTCGCGACCCCGCCTTGCAACGGCTCTGAACGGCTGACTGCCTGCTGAATCCGGACCCTGTGGCCTGTGCCCCCGGACACTTGCTGAGGCTGCCTACCACGGCGCCCGAGTGACTCTCGCACACCTCACCGACTGTGTGCACCGCTTTGGCGCCTCCTACGGTCCTGTTTCAGGCCTGCAGCCTTGCCCTTTGCACATCCTCCACTGCCCACATTTGTACTGTCACAAGCCGGGTAAGCAGCGTATCTGTGCACCGGACCTGCGCACGCGGCTGTTTGACGGTCAGGTGCCGCCCATCATCTTGTACGGCCGCGAGGTGTGGGGTCCGTGTGTCGTGGCCGTGACCCACATGATGGCGGGTCGACAGAACGTGGCATTGCGTGAATTGCACGTATTCACACCTCGCTCGCCCTTGTGCACCCAGCGTCAACGTCAAGCCCCATCCGGCTCTCAAGGGGCACTTGTAACAACGTGCACTATCCCAAACGTCGGCGCCGTTAGTCTCAGGTGAGGCTCAACCAACCAGTAGATAGTGCGGATGCAATGATGCGGTGCGCTCCCACCCGCGCTGTGCCTGCGTACGGCACCGCGCACCAGGTACCGTCCAACTGCTGCAGCTGATCCCCGACGCGGCCCCAGCTGGCAGCCCAATGTGCCCCACGAATGCCACCCCATGGCTGATGACGACAGTGCTACCGTAGCCACATCACCAAAGATGGTGCAAAACAACACAGAATGAACCTAAAGCCTAAACCGTTCAGATCATTCATAACTGTCATGAGTCCCTCTCGAGGCCTGGACCGCCCAGCACCCTCCATCCCCAGCACCCTTTATCTCCACCCCCGGACCGTCCTGCGCCGGCAGCAGCAGCACCACCGGCACCGGCGCCAGCACGCCTCCGCCCCCGCTGCTGCCGCCACCCATGGCCCCAACGCCTCCACCCCCTGTACGCCCACAACTTTGCCGGGCAGCGTGTAAGCTCCCGCAGCACGCCGGGGCAGCGCATGCCCAGTTGCAGATGGGAGGTGATGGCGCGGCCGCTGTTGCTAGCCAGTAGCGTGTAGGCATGGGGCGCGGCGAGGTGGAGGGAGGAGGGGCGGGAGGCGCTCTCAAATGGCGAAGCGACTGTCATGAGTTGCAGTTCAAAACTCGTGCATGAACTTAAACGTATACATGAATTGTGCGTGTTCTTCTTGGCGATGCGCCTTGTGTGATCGTGCGTACAGGGACGCACCGGCTGAGCATGCTGAGCATGCTGAGCACCCTAACCATACATGCATCCGCTTTCGTGCCTGTTGGACCAACATTCAAATCACGGCTTGTATTTGCAATTCTGCTTCTTTCTCCCATTGCACGACGCTATGACAGGCCGTGACCGTGACCCACCTAAAAGGCCGTGCACCTCATGACATTGCCGGCACCGCCTCCATCTTCTCACGGAACTTGTCGGTCGCCGTGTGTCATCAGGTCCAGCGGCCGAGCGGCCTGCTCCGCGCGGGCGTTCGCCATCGCCTCCCGGGTCTGGGCAGCCTCCGCCCGGATGACCTCCTCTGTGGCTGCCTGCTTTGCCCGCGCGACCTTCTCCATGGCGGCTAGTTTTATCCGCCTGACTTCTTCGTTAGCGGCAATCTGGTGTTGCGCGGCGGCCAGCTTTGTCCGCGTGACCTCGTCGTTAGCGGCATTCTGGCGTTGCAAAGCCTTTGCCTCGGCGCGTTGCTTCTCACTGGATGTTCCTAAGTACCACGCACCAGTCAAAAGGAATGCTGCACCACCGAGGACAGCTGAATAGTCCTTGGCCGCTTTGGCCGTGTTTTGGAGCTGAGTCGAAACCGAAAGCGAGCCGCCCATTGCTGTTTAGCTTAAGATAGTCTACTGCACCATCGTGGTTCACGGAGAGGTACTTTAGGGCAACGGCGCAGAAGGAAGGGCAACGGCAATGGCGCGGAAGGAAGGAAGGAGAACCCAACGGTGAGAACCACCATGCCCATCCCTGTCCCTCGCCTCCCTGTCCCTTCGCCTCCCTTTATGGCGTGGATGCGTTGTCTCCTGTCTGGCACCCGCTCCACAGCCCTGGTAAACGGCTGCCGGTCCGGCTGGGTGGCCATTGAGGCGGGGATCCGCCAGGGCTGCCCCCTTGCGCCGTTACTCTGTTGGCGGTGGCGCAGGCCCTCCTGTCGTGACTTCGGGTCCAGGGGTGTGGAGTGTTGGCGCCTGGGCTACAGCACCTATAACGTGGCCACCCGGTATACGGACAACAGCACAGCCTTCCTGTCGGACATGGGCGCCGTTCCCCACTTCTTGGCAGCCATGAACAGCTGCACGCGGAGGTCGACAAGTGGGTGTGGGTTGGGAAGTGTGTGGGTTAGGAAGGGTGTGCCAGTATGTGTTGGGTCGCTGGTCATGTTGTACGTTGATCCGTTCGTGAGGAGTGGGGAGAGGCTGACGGGGTGCCGGCTGAGGCACATGCGTGTGCTGGCCTCCTGGGGCGGCACGCTGCCACGGGTGCGGCTGCAGCCGCAGGGTGGCACCGTGGGCCGTGACGCCCCGCTGCTGCCCAAGCTGGCGGGCTCAGCGCTGCTGCAATACGCCCTGTCGTGCGCCCGGCTGGCGCTGCTGCCGGACGTGTGGGGCAGGGAGAGAGTGCCCAGGCGCACGCGGGCGCAGCTGCGGGAGTGGTGGGAGACGTACGTGGCAGCGGCGCAACACCCGGAGGCGCTGCTGGTGGGTGAGGTGGCGCAAGCCGAGACGCTGAGCGAGGTCTACAAAACGTTGGGTAGTTAGCTGGTGGAAGAAACGGGTGGACGTTCTCGGCTTTTGCCGGCAGTAGGATTACGCAGTTGGGCCTATGCGCCGGTTGCCTGCGCAGGAGTGACGTATGACTGACCCTTGCGCAGTATACTGGCTGCAAAAGCACGCAGGGCTTTTATCAGCATAAGGGATGGCGCAAGCCGCCGTGCGGGCGTGTTTCTGGTGCTACCCATGAAGGCATGTCCGCTGGCCCCTTCACCGATCAGGCGCTCAGGCCACAGCAACTTACTATTACACGCAAGCCACACCTGCAAGCATACCACCTACCACGTCCGAATTCCGACGCTCTGTTCCCCTTCTGCACCCTCTACTTCATATGACGGCAGGCATTCCCGCTTGCCCCTCCGCCGACGCCACCGCTGCGCTCGAGGCGGGCCTGCTGCCGTGCGTGACCCGGCTGGTGACCCGGCTGGGGGCGAGCGGCAGCGGCAGCGACGTTGTGTGGTGCCCTCCCGACCGCTACCCCACAGGCGTGGGCGCTTGCTGGGAGCAGGTGCTGCAGTTCGGACCGCTGGGACAGGTGGGCGAGCTGGTATCCTCGGTGGTCAGGCGGCTGCGCCTGGCGGTTGAGATGCTGCAGAGGAGGGCGGCGGCGGTCGGGGAAGGGGCCGTGACGGCATGGCGCAATGGGAGGGTGGGCAGGATGGCCGAGGTAGCATGGGAGGCCATGGGCTTCGCTCGGTAGCGCATGGCGGACATCTCGCTGACGGTGCTCGAAAGCAGGGCATTGTTCGCGGCCAATCAGGGCAGGGCAGCGCAGGGGAGGGCTCCGCGGCGGGCCCCGCGGAGGCCGTAGCGTCCTCAGCCAGCCCGCGTGTGGGACCTCCCGCTGTGCGCATGTCGTACGCTGCGGCTGAGCTGCTGCCGGCCCTGTCGCACGGCGTACGGACATGTGCGCAGCTGCGGCGAGAGGGCGGATGGGGGGTGTTGTTTGCGGCCGCCGGGCAGGACGGGGCTAGGCCTCTAGAACGCCTGCTTGCGAGCGCCATGTCAGGTGCGGCCGCGGCCCTTGAATGCACGGTACCCCTGCTGGTTAGGCACCTGCTGGAGGCAGCAGGGGAGTGCAGCGGCAACGACGGTGCGTCTAACAATTGCGGCAGCGGCGGCGGCGCAGGCACACCGTGGCGGCAGCAGCTGCTGCGGGACGTGCGGCTGATGGAGCTGCTGGGGGCGGGGGTGGTGCTCTACATGCGTGGTGTCTTTGAAGGGTGGTACGAGGACGTGTTTAGCCTGGGTGCATACTTGAAGGGCCGCCTGCGGGACGGGATGGCCCGCGTGTTGCCGCTGGCTGCTGCCGCATTTCCAACAGAGCTCCGGGCGGTTATGGACGGCGGGAGTGCGGCAGCAGCAGCCGCAGGGGGAGGCACGGACGCCGCGGGTTCGGGGCCAGGACCCGAGGCAGCCGGCGGGGCGCACGCCGCTGGGCCCAGCACCGGTCGCAGCGGCATCCCTCATTACGTTGTGGAGGAGGTGCTCGAAGGTTGCCATCGTCCCGAGTGGGGCACTTGGGTGCAGGATGTGCTGGGTGGCGGGGAGCTGCCTGGCGGAGCGGTGCAGGAGCTTACGGAGTTTCACGTGGGCTCTTATGCGGCAGGGCGGGAGAGCGTCACGGCGCTGCTGCGGGCGCTGCTGCCGCCAGAGGAGGCGCGCGCGGCCGTGGCGGCCGCGGTGGCGGCAGGGCCGGCGCGGTCGGAGGCGTGACCGAGGGGCAGGCCGCCTTCAGGCGCCTCCGTGTGCCCCTGGGGTGGGCTGCCTTGAGGCCTCCGTGTGCGTTGCATGTGAGGTGGGCTGTGCCGCAGGGAGGCGGGTGGAGGCCGCGGTGGCCGCAGGACCGGCGCGGTCGGGGGCTTGAACACAGGCCCGGGGGCTGGTGGCTGACGGCTGGGGTGGGGGCATGGGACGTGGTGCGAGCGAGGCGGTGTTGCGTGTGGATAACGGAGTGGAAGAGTGGAAGGGGGCTTGCAGCGGGCGCACGGCGAGCGGGGCTTATTGGCGCGCAAGCATGCTCACGTGATACGGGTATCTACAAAGAGGCTGCGTTGCACCCTATGGCATGGGCACATGCGACGTCGTCGTTGCTGTGAGATCGAAAGAGGCATAGGCAGGAGGTGTGCACGGAGGATGCATTTGCTGCCAGCGGCAAGGGCAATGGTGTGGGGTGCTGTTAGGCCATTGTACCGTTGAGCGACACAGTGGGCCTGCCTATGCCGCTAGGCACAGGATGCCCGGCCTCAGCCGGCCCCTTTGTCCGCGTGTTGGACATGCGTGCGGTAGATCGACCGCGTATCACATTGCCGTACACGCCGTAAACGGTTATAAGCAGCAGTTCGCATGTGCTGCACGTGCATATGCTTGCACATGCGCGTGTGTGCGGGCCGCGTGTAGACCAAGCTCAGCTATATGAATGACATGCGTTAGTGTGCAATTTCCTTTGATCCTGGTAGGTAGTGAGGGGCAAGGTGGGCGTGCCCACATGTTGACCACGTACCAGTACGGTGCCCCAGCGTTGTTAATGAGCTCTTTTCGCAAGGGCATTCCTTCGACATGGCGAGCGGATCAGTTCTATCGAGGTCGTGGTGATCGAGGTTGTGGACTTGTGGTTGTGGTGGTGGAATGTGTGGTTACGGCTGCAATTGTAGTTGTAGTGATCAAGGTTGTGGCGGCTGAGGTTATGGTGGCTGACGTTGTGGCCCCTGGGGCTTGGTAGACGCCGTGCACGGCACGGACTTGTGTAAGGAGTGCTGGCGCACAAGGCTCCTATCTTATTTCATTTTTTCGAAAAAGTTGGCAAAATGGGGAAATTTGACGAAAAATGCGTGTCAAGTTCGCAGCAGCTTCACGAAACCAAACGTCGGTTTGAGGCCCTTCCAGACCGGAGCTGATGAAAAATCAGTCAAAATGGCCGGTTTGTGACGAAAACATTTTGGGATATGGAGGCGGAATAAAAAATCCCGATGAATAGCCACTGGGGAAGATAGGAGCCTTGCTGGCGCACCAGGCCTTATACGACGATTGGGGGACAAAGGGAAAAGGTGGAGATATACTGCATGGGTTCGGCGTTGCGCTGTGTTGCACTGCACGTCTGGAAGGCAGGACGTGCGGTCGGCCCTTGCGGGGCTGTTAGGGAGTGCGAGGCGCTGCCGCCCGGGGCAGAGCACTGGGCACGTGGGCAGTTGGTGCCCTCGGTGGTGTTGGGCGGCCGTTGGTGTACGGCACTGCGTGGGGTGGTCGCCTGCGGGGTTTGGGGCATGCCGTGGCCACGTAGTGATGGGCGCGTTGCTGCAAGACAAGCACCGTCGAAGTAGCGCAGGGCCGTTGACAGCAAGCTTTCAAGGCAGCTGCAACGGCACGCCAGAACGTGGCCGCGCTGGGGCGAGCTCGTAAAGCTCACAGGGTTAGCAGAGCTTTGGCTCGGCATGCCGTGGTAGTGGTTGCAGCCACGCACGTCGTGGCAGTGGTTGCATATGAAGCAGGGCTCCTCCCTGTCACGCTTGCTTTTCATCGCCTAAAGTCACAGCACCGGCACTCCGGCAGACCACGGCGCATGTGACAGTTGGTGAGCGGGTGGCAGTGGAATGGCAGACGACGGTCACCGCGCAGCAGCTCGCTAGTTTGCCTCCTGGCATTCCTGACATTGCTTCAACTTCGTAAGTCGCTGCATGTGCTCAGATGTGCTCCCTCCGCAGTCCGCACCCGTCGGGCACACGGGCCTGCCGAGGAGTAACAGTTGCAGCCATGTAGGTGGACCTTGGGTGGACCACACTGGGGTTACTGCGCGCCTGGAGAGCTGAAGCTGAGCAGTCTTTTGTGCGATGCAGCCAGTTGCTCCTTTGCAGTGCGCAAGGCGGGCCAGCTCAAAGGAGAGCTCTGGGTCAGCAACTGGATTTTATCGCCTGTGCCCAAGACACGTGCCACAGGCGCGGCATGATCGGCATGTGTAGAGACGGCCCATGCGACGCTCACACGATCGAAAGCACTGCTGAGTACCGACACATACGCATTCCGTGTTGCAGTTTCTCTTCTCCCTGTTGCCTGTGGCAGCAGAGCGCGGCGCCGGGGTGAATTTGGCCCAAGTCATTAAACACGAACAGACCTACAAAACTTTCGCAAAGTGACTGCTGTATTGCTTACATTCTCTTCTTGAGACGGTAAATCAGCGCCTTGGCCCGCCGCCCGGGGCAAGTGCCTTCTGGCCTAGTTTGTTTCTGCCACGTTTGCGATCTAATCATCTAGACATACTGGTCTCAGCATGGTCCATCAAAGTTATCAAGCAGTTGTCCTCGCGGGTGGCGAGGACCAAATTCTCTACCCGCTCACGACCAACACCGTCAAAGCGCTGCTGCCGGTCGCCAACAAGCCTCTGATCTCATATCCCTTGAGGACGCTTGCTGAAGCTGGGCTGAAGAATGCCATTGTGGTGAGGACGCCTGCTTGGGCGACGGGGTGTTGCGCGTGAGGGTGCACGCAGGTGCCACATGCCGTGCCTCTGGCCCTGCACACGCAAAGGGCCCCGGACAAGGCATGCCTACCCATGCGTGCTAAAATTACATTCGGTGCCTCCGGGGGGAGCTTGCCCACTGCGGCACCTGCTCAGGGGTGGAGGCAGGGGCGCCACAGAGCCCCAGTACGCAGATGGACAGCCCGGGGTCGCCACTAGCCCCACCGCTCCTTACCAGCCAGTGTATCCGAGCACTGTGGTGTAGTGGTGTCATGCTGCATGCTTTACTACAATCGGACCCTGGGCGACGGCCGGCAATGCCCAGACCGTGCCACGGGAATGGGGGTTTTGGGGCCGAGGCTGCGACCGCATTGACAGGGTTGCTCGCCTCCCATCCCACGGACAGCAGTGCATCATCATGCCCCTAGCGTGCCACCACTGCTGTCCGCAGTTGTGGGACAAGTACAACGACTCATGCATAATGACGTGCTGCCCTCACTGCTCCCGCGCCTGCCCACCGCGCACCTCCCATGAGCCCAATCAACAGCACATCTCCACCTGCCTGCCCAATGCTCAGCTGTGCCTACGGTACGCATCCTCTGGTGGGACTCACGCTCACCTTCACCCCAGAAGGCGCCCAGCCTGACCGGACACCTTTTTGGCTGCCCCCATTAAACTAACTCAACCCTTGCACCCCCAGGTGGTGATTGGCGAGCGGGCTGCTGCCAGCGTGCGGGAGTGGGTCAGCGGCCCAGACTACGCGGCGGCAGGGCTGGGGGCGCTGCACTGTGAGGTGGGTGGGGGCCTGGCGGGTTAGTGCGCCCCCGGGTTCTGTCTTTAATCCGCCTTGTGCGCTGAGTGCCAGGGTGGTAGCGGGGCAGGAGGCGCCGCAGGGCTGGGGGCGCTGCACTGTGAGGTGGGTGGCGGTGACAGCAGCATGGGGGCAGCTACCGTGTCAAAGAGGTTAGCGGATCAGCATTGCGGGGTGGGTGGGCAGAGCGGGCTTCGGAGCCTGACGTCCGTGGCTTGCCGCCAGTAGAGTGTGGCCACAGCACCCAAGGGTGTTTTGCACTATTGAGGTGGGTGGGGCCTGAAGAGTGGGTGCGGCTTCGGGTCCCACATATCCTGGGCCTTTGTCACTGCACCGTACGTTTTGTGCCACTTGGTGCCGGGGTGGCAGCGCGGCGAGGGCTGGGGGCGCTGCACTGCGAGCTGGGTTGCAGGGTGCGGTGAAGGGATTATCGGCATCAGGCAAGGTTAGAGAGGCTAAAAGGCGACAACGTTGGCGAGGTGTTGGCGCGGCTAGTGACTAGGCGTGTGGCACTGCATTGCGAGGTGGGTGGGGCACTGGGCGGTCCTGCGCCGCGTGCTTCATGCAGATTGCCCAGTGCCGGGACGACAGCCTGGCAAGGTGTGGGGAAGCCGCAACATGCGGCGCTGCCCGCATGGTTCCCGTTGTGGGCACCAACCGCCCTCCGCTTCCTCCACTCCCAACACACTGCCCACACCTGCTTTATAGCTTGGTCCTGTTTCCCTGCAACTGCATCGCTACACTCCCCATCCCTCCCACCCCGCCCCACACCCTCTCCCCAGGTGGTCCCCGTGGCTGAGGGCTACGGCACCGCCGACGCCCTCCGCGCCGTGGCCTCCCGCATCACGTCCCGCACCTTCGTGGTGCTGTCCGGCGACCTGCTCACGGACGTGCCGGTGGGCGCGCTGGTGGCGCAGCACAACCTGCACGCTGGGGCCATGGCCACCATGCTCCTGGCGGACAGGAAGGTCTCCCCTGCGTCGGAGACCAAGCCCGGCAAGCCGCCAAAGGTGCGGGGGTGGCAGCGGTGCTGCGATGTGGTGCGGGATAGCAGCCCCGGTGTGGAACTCAGCCGGCTCTACCTGTGCACTCCTGTTGGTGTCGCTGTGCACCTGCGGCGTCCCCGCGAGGTCAGGGGCCTCCGCCGGGCAGGCTCACTGGGCAGCCCCTCCCCAGCCTCCTGCTGTGCGCGTGCTGTCTGCTACAGCCCTAGACCTATCCGTGCGCTCCGTCCGCTTGTCATGGTGCCCCATATCATTACCACCAATGCCACCGTCCTCCTCACCACTCACCCCCAGAACGTGGACTACATAGGGCTGGACCCCTCCCGCCAGCACCTGCTGTTCTACGCCTCGCGCCCCGACGCGCTGCGGGACCTCAAGGTGGGGGCACAGCGTGTGTATTAGCCGTTGTGTGTGGTAAGTGGGTCGGTGCCCTGGTGCTGTCCCGTGCCTCCCGCCCCGACGCGCTGCGGGACCTCAGGGTGGGGGCGAAGCGTGCCTGTGAAGCACCGTCGCCTACGGCTGTGGCTGATGTGCTCTGGTGCCCTCATGCATGCCCTTCCACTGCCCCAGCAGCCCCTTGTCCGCTGGCTGTAGGTAATCAACTTAATCAAGCCGTTGTCAACACGTATCCGCATGAATGAGGAAACGTGCGTGTCCCCTGTGTGGTAGCGGGCGTGCCACGCGGCAACTGCCCTCGCCGTGCGCGCTTGAATGCCCACCCAACGCGCCGGCACCCCTTATGGGTGGTGACGGCGGGCGTGCCGCGCTATGTTCGCCCACGCCCTCACGTCCTTCGTGCCCCTCCCTGGCCCCCTTTGCATGCGCCCCCCGCCCCCCAACGTCCCCAGGTCCCCCTCCCCATCGTACGGCGGTACGGCACCATGTCCATCAGCAGCAACCTGGTGGATGCACACCTGTACGTCCTCGACAGGTGCGAAAGACCGCAGTACGGCACATAGAGCCGCCTTTGCGTCTCCCGTGCGCCAGCCAACCGGATGGATTCAGGCCGGACGCAGGTGCCTGTGGGCTGGTGGTCCGCAGCTAGGGCGTTGAGGCTGCGAGGGAGGCGTGCTCCTCCACCCCCACATCGTTTTACGCGTAACCCAAAACCTGATCCTGTGGAGACTGACCTCAAGTATTGGTAGTTCTCTTCCCTTTCGGCTCTCACTTTTTGTATCTGCGGTTATACAGCGGCAACAGCAGGCGGCCTGTATCCCTATTACTGGCCAAGCCAGCCCTCACCACCGTAGCGCACCAAGCCTCGTCGCGTACCCCACCCGCTGCCCCCAGGTCTGTGCTGCACACGCTGGCCGAGAACCCCAAGCTCTCCAGCCTGCGGCAGGACATGCTGCCCTTCCTCACGCAAAACCAGTTCCGCATCCGGCAGCAGCAGAAGCAGCAGCAGGCGGCGGAGGCGGCGCGCTCGGCGCCCAGCGGGTCCAAAGGCGGCGCCGCCGGAGGCGACGGGACGGCGGCGGGCGGCGGCGCCGGTGGCGCGGCGGGCGCGGCTGCGGGCGGCGCGGGGGCATCGCTAGCAAGCGCCCCGTCCGAGGAGATGGAAGGAGGTAAGCAACAAGAAATGGCTGCCAAATGCCCACAACCACTGTACTTGCAATTACTCGCAGGAAGCTCATTTGGCGCCCTGTCATACAATATTGAAATATGGCTGCAGACGGCGCCAGCGACCTTCGCTTCCAGCTTGAGCCCGAGCTGCCCGGCTCGCACTACATGGACATGGTGCACGCGTCCCACGGGTCGCCCGGCGGCTGCGGCCTGGGCGGGCCGGCCCACGGGTCGGCCGCCAACGGGCCGCCGGACAGCCTGCTGCGGGTGCAGCTGGTGGCGCCGGGGGACACCTACTGCGCGCGCGTTATGGACGTGCAGGTGGGGAAACAGGAGGGCACCAAAATGGTGTCATGGGGTGCTATGGTTGGGTTGCTGGGGACGTACAGGTGGGGAGACAGAATGGTACCACGATGGCCTTGTGGTGTAGTGGGGAGGAGGCGGGAGTTGCCGGGCATGGGTCAAGTGGCTTGGGATGCAACACGCTGCAGAGCTGTGGTGGGATGTCACCGTAAGAGTAACTGCTTTCGTCGCCGCTGCGCGTGCGGAACTGCCAGCAGCAGCAAGCCACGGAGCACGCGGCCCGTTTTCCTCCTCCCGACGCACTGCTGCACATTTCCTTGGCACCCACCTCAGCCTCGCCCGCCCCACGTCCTTCCCACGCCATTCCCCAAGCTGCATCTCACCTGGACCTGTCACTCCTTCTCTTTCCTTCCGTTCCCGTACCGTACCGTACCCCTACCGTACCGCCCGCCTGCCGTACCACGTCCGCAGGCGTACGGCGAGGTGAACCGCGAGGTGGCCGACCCGGGGGTTGCTCTGAAGCTGGCCGGTCTGCGCCCCGGCCGCAACGACAACATCGTGCCCGCCTCCGTCCAGCTGGGCAACAAGATCACCATCACCGCCGCCTGCATCCTGGGCGAGGGCTGCGTGGTGGGCGACAAGAGCAGCGTGAAGCGATCGGTGCTGGGCAACGGGTGCAAGTGGGTGCTGGGTGCCGGGGAGCGGGATGCTCGGGGTCCTGGCTGGACTTTATAGTTGGTTCGGCTTGGTGCGGATGCATGTCAGCGTGTGCACAACAGCTGCAGCACGGACGGAAGCTGTGATGGGTGCTGGCTTGGTCTGGATAGCTGTGGCCTTGTGGGTGATCTGCGCGACGTGCGGGGCCCTAACCGTTAACCCCCTCCTCTCCGGGCTGGGCGCCAAAGCCAAAGGGTGCTCAAGCGTGCATGATGCCGAGTCTACGGGTGACCGTGGATGATTCGGCATACCATACACACGAACACCCCATTACTTCTGCATGTTACGACTAACCTGGCACCTGCTATCTCCTTTTCCTTCGAGGCTGGGCGCCAACGTCAAGGTGACCAACAGCGTGGCGCTGAGTCCGCGGGAGATGACGAATAATGCAGTACACAATATATATATTAGCAATAATCGCTTTGCAAGTTTTCTAAACCGGGCACCTATTTGCTCCCTGGCGCAGGCTGGGCGCCAACGTCAAGGTGATCAACAGCGTGCTGATGGACGGCGTGGTGCTGGGCGACGGCGCGGCGGTGCAGAACAGCGTGCTGTGCCGCGGGGCCGCCGTGCAGGCGGGGGCCAGCCTCAAGGACTGCCAGGTGGGGTGTGGGAGGTCGTGTGAGAGGGAGGTAAAGCGGAAGGGCAGGCGGGGGCCAGCCTCAAGGACCGCCAGGTGGGGTACGCGTGCGACGCGAGGAACGAGTGTGCAATGCGTCAGGGAGGCAGGATTACGCTGGTACCTGCACACGAAGAGCAAGTGGTTTGGCACGGCGAAAGCGTTAGGGGGGGAGGGGGCGCTGGGTTGGGGAGGGGCAGCCGGGGGGCCAGCGTCAACCCTCAGGGACTGCCAGGTGTAACGGGAGCAGGGAAGCAGGGGTGTTAGGGAAGCAAAAGTGCAAAGCAGGAAACGCATTGGAGCAACGCGTGTGCCCATAGGCACCCCCCGCCATACATCCCTGCGCAGAGCCGCACGCGACGAAGCCCTGGAAGTCAACATGTACCGTAATCCATCGCCCTTTACCCCGTGTCCTCCGCAGGTTGGCGCCGGCTGCGTGGTTGCTGGCGGCGTGGAATACCGCGGCGAGGTGCTGGTGACCAAGGGGCAGCAGCAGCACGCCACCGCCAAGTGACTGGCGGGCCTGCCGGGGGCGGCGGCGGCGGCAGGGGGGCAGCGGCCGGGGCAGGGACACATGCGGCCGGGGCAGGAGCAGGGGCAGGGGCAGGTGGTCAGCCTGCTGCTTACGGGGCAGCACACGCACTGCTGCAGCGTGCACGAGCCCGGGTGCTGCGCGCACGGGCACAGCGGTGGCGACTGTGGGCAGTGCACTGAGGGCGCGTGAGGGTGAGGGCGAGTGAGTGTATGGGGTGAGAGGGTTTGCTGGAGGCCTGTGCGGGTGGAGGGGGCGGGGAGTCGCGGAGCTCCGTTCGTTGAGATGCGCAGGTGGGGTGGTAGCGGGCAGGGGCGTTTGGTGTGCGTGTGAGAGGCATGGCAGGGGGTCCGTGGCATACCGACCGGCATGGTCAGGGCTGTGCGACACGGCCTGTGGGTTAAGATGGGGGAGCCAAGGGACGCGGTGGTGGGTTAGGTTTGGTGGATGGTGAGGGTGTTCATGGGCTGCGCTGCTGCTGCGCGGTGCTTTCCGCAACCCAGCGGCTCCAATGTGCACTGCATGTTGGCTCATGCGTTGCAGTACGCTGATAAGGGCGCTTTCGGCGCAAATCCAATACCG